>ENA-UOOA01000268-UOOA01000268.1-human-gut-metagenome-genome-assembly--contig:-P61old-NODE-268-length-113312-cov-15.355475_pt1 | contig 113312 bp, 79 predicted proteins | sample MGYA00242467_ERZ724014 | MGnify/ENA metagenome assembly ERZ724014 | reverse complement strand
ATGAGGAGTTCTATAAGGGTGAATCCGTTTCTTTTCATTTGTTTTTCCTTTTCTCTTGTTCTGTATGGTTCCGTTTGACTTTTAATTATACAACAAAGAGAAAAGAAAAGCAAGAGAAGAATAATGACAAAAATATGACTTTGGGGGCAACTGACGGTTGTAATTGTACAAAGTGGATGTATTTTTTAATTAAAATATGACAAAGGAAACAGATATGCCCAGAAAACGCGGATTTTCCTATGCTGTTCTCGGTTCAGTAATCCATAAGATTTCCACGCCGCTGCCGTTGTATGTTCATGCCGTCGGGCATGCGGCGCGGTATTTCCCCTATGAGGAGGATTTGCCGCCCCGGGAGGAGCCGTTTGTCGAATTGTACTGGGGGATTTCCGGTTCCGGTAAATTTTATCTGGAGGACGGTGAACCGCAGATCATGCGTCCCGGTGATGTTTTTTACCGTCTGGAGGCGGAGCGCCATTATCATGAGATCGTGGAGGAGCCGTGGGAATACAGATGGCTCACTTTTGCCGGTCCGCTTGCCGAGGCTCTGTTGCGGTCCTACTGTTTTCCGCACAAATGCTTTCCCGCGGGACCGTGTCCACAGGATCTGTATCTGCGTCTTGAGATGCTGATGCGGGAAAAGACGGATTTCTGTCTCCGGGAAGCGGTTGCCGTGATTTGTTCCATTCTTGCACGGGCGGGCGGGAAAATTGACGGAACTTCGCCCGATGCCGGTCTGGTCGGAAAGGCAAAGGATATCTGTACGATTCATTATCAGGATCCGGCGTTTGATATCAACACGCTATCCTCAATTATGAAAGTGAACCGCTGGACATTGCGCCGCGCTTTCCGCCGCTTCCTGCATACGACGCCCAGCGCTTTTTTGATTGACATGCGGTTGGACTATGCTTTCCGCCTGTTGCAGAGTTCCCGTCTTCCCGTTTCGCTGATCGCACAAAAAAGCGGATTTTCGGATACCAGTTATTTCTGTAAGGTGATTCGGAAAGCAACAGGGCGTTCTCCCTCCAAACTGCGCTGTCTGTGAGACAAGCCGTTCCTTTTACCGGGGAATAGCCGCGTCGGTTTCTGTGCAAATTGAACCGGCAGTGTGAGAAAGGTGAATTGACACAGTACATGCACGTTTGTAATAGTAAATGCATATTAAAGAGAAAAATCGTGCGTTTCGTATGACGAACAGCGATTTTGATAGTTTTCTTTCCAATGATTTTGTCTGAGTTTGAGCATACGGCGTGCATTTCCTTTTACAATCGTCATATCGCAAAAAAATAAATAAATTTTTCATCCGGCTATTGACATTAACGGGAAAATGGATTATAATAACAACGAAGACCTGGCCCCTTGGTGGCCATCATGACAAAAAGGATGAGGAATGAGCAACTTTCCAAAGGGATCGAACATCAAGAATATCCGTCACTATGTGATGGGGCTGATCTATCAGAACGGCTTCACTTCAGTGCGGGTGCCTTCCAGTCTGGAGCTGGCGCGGCAGTTCGGCGTGACGCGCCGGACCGCGCGGGTCGTGCTGGAAGGACTGATCCGGGAAGGATACCTGATCGGTAAAAACGGGATCGGGACATTTACGAATCCGGCGCAGGGATTCAAACTGGGGCATGGACCGCAGCTCCCGCTGATCGGCGTCGGTGTGAACGACTGTTCCAATTTTTATTACGATTACCGCTCCGGGATGCGGTTTGCCGCGGCGATGCAGGCGATTCTTGAACATGGAGCCAATGTCTATCCTCTGGTTCACTCTTCCTGTGATTTTGAACAGTTCTGTCTGGAATTGCGTCATGCCCAGCTCGGCGGGCTGTTTCTGGTCCAGCCGGATTTTTCGCCGGAACAGCAGGCGGTTCTTACTTCTCTCGGTTTTCCGGTGGTTTCGCTGGAAGGCGAGTTTGCCGGAGCAAGCCGGATCCGCTATGACCGGACTGCGGCACAGCAGGAGATGTTTTCCATCGCCCTGCAGGAAAAGCGCCACGAGATTATGCTGCTTTATACGCGTCCGGAATATTTTGAAGATGAATTCGGAATATTCCGTGATCTCTGTGATCAGCCGGAGTGTCCGGTTCATTTGCGGGTGATTCAGGCGGATGCGGAGAATTTTGAAGAACGTTTTGCTGCGGCGCTTGAGTCGGGACCCGCTCCGGAACTGCTGCTGATCGGCTGGCGTATGCCGCCGCTTGTCATCCGGATGCTGTCGGAAGCGGGGATTGATTACCGGAACGGGTGTCGTCTGATGGTCAGTGATGATTTTCTGACCGATCGCGAATTTTGCGGTTATGTGGTCTGTCCGGACCGCCAGGCGGCGGTTTCGACGGCCGCCGCCGAACTGATGCGCCGGATCGGGGATCCGGCGGCTCCGCCACGGAAGTTGAGTATTCCGGCGTTTTTACACCGGGTTGAATAAAACAGAAAAAACAACAAGGAAAGGAACGGTTTATGACAACAAAAAACAGAAGGTCAGTTATGACTCTTATAGAGCTTCTGGTCGTAATTGCAATTATTGCAATCATGGCAGCAATGCTTCTGCCGGCATTGAACAAAGCACGGGTGTGGGCGAGGCGCTCCGCATGTGCTTCCAATCTGAAACAGCTGGCGTTGGGAAATCTGATGTACCGGAGCGACAACGACGATTATTTTTGCGGCGGAGCGAATCCGACTTCCTCTGAGGCCGTTCAGATTTGGCCGCATTCTCTGAATTCTTATGTCCCGGGTGCGGAAAGCAATTTCCGGCTGAGGTGTCCGGAAAGACCTGCCAAGTATTACGGACTGCATGAGAATTACCGCAGTTCCAAACTGGTCGGAACCACGCAGATCCGCTGCGGCCGTGACAATGTGACCCGGACCGTGGACATTAAAGTGCATGTAATGATGATTGATGCGGAGTGGCCCAATTTTTCCAGTTGGCAGCCTGCATCGCTCGGTACCGGATATGAGAACCCGAATTTTGTCTGGAACCGTCATTTGAAAATCGTCAATGTAGCGTTTCCGGATGGACATATCGGCTCTCACCGCCAGTCGCGAGCCAAGGTTTCCGCATCTGCTGTTGGCAGCAGTGACCCGAAAGTAACCTGGTGGTAAGGAGAGCGGACAATGAGAATTTTTTTGATGGTATGGGCTGTGCTGACGGCATCCGTTTTGTCTGCCGGAGAGTGGAGGAGCGGCTTTGCTTCCGCCGACGGTTTCCGGGCGGAGGGAAAAAGCGGATTGTTTCAGGAGAAAGACGGCAGGCTGTTCTATGATACCGGGTCTGCCGGGGCGGAGGCGTACCGTTGGACGCGTTTGAGTCCCGGAAACCGTTATGGGGGAGATTTTCGTGTGGATTTCCGTTATGAGATACTCCGCCTGGATCATTGGAACGGATTCTGGCTTACTGTACAGTCTGAAAAAGCGAAGGAGTTTGAAATCCGGATCGGACGCTGTCACCGGAAGCTGAATGATCATCAGATTATTGGCGAAGTGGTGGTGAACGGCCGGAAAACGGAGCGGAAGATTCCGTACGGCGCCTATTCGGGAGAATTGTCGGTCGAACGCCGGGGACGGGTTCTGACGCTGGCCGCGCGGGATTCAGAGGGAAAAATAAGCGAATTGATGCGCGTGAACGATTTCCCGGACGGAGATGCCTTTGCCTCGCTTAAATTCGAGTCTGCTCCGAAAACTCATGCGGCGGTCCGGCTTTGCAGTTATTCGGAGAGATGGAGCCGGGATATTGTGGATGCTCATACTCCGGTCTGGCTTCCGGTTCGCAAATTGGCGGATGCGGTACTGCTGGCACAGCAGGCGGCGGAACGGAAAGAGGGACGTGTGACGGTTCATCCGGGCGGCAAAGCAGTATTTGCACTGCGGGGCGCTCTCAATATGCGGAGCAGCCGCCTGGAGTTCAGCAGTGCCGGTGCTCTGCGGCTCCGGGTGACTCAGCCGGGGATGGACGATACAATCCAGCTCGGCGATTCTCTGATTTGCGATGAAGCGGATGCGGATGTCTCGTTCCGTCGCCGGAGAGTCTCTCTTGGCGGATTCATCGCGCATTATCCGGAGGGGCGCAGGTGGAAACTGCCGTTGGTGACTTCGGATAATATTTTTTTCCTTACGGTTTCTCCGGCAGGGGAGAAGCCTGTCACGATTTCCGGGATTTCGCTTTACGCCTCGGTTCTTCGTCCGTCCCGGCCACACAGCGGTGTGAAAGTTGCCGCGATACCGGAAAAGAACGAAGAAGGCTTTTCGACGCTCGGCTGGAGTTCCCCGCGAGCCGGACGGAAGTGGCTGGAGGGAGGCGGTGAACTGCCGTTGCAATCCGGTTCCCTGAAAACGTTTGCCGGGATCCCGTTCCGGATTTCACCCACGGTTTTGAATCCGGAATTGCCGGCGGTGACAATTCCGGTCGGTCGGAAAAGCGGAGCGTTTCACATTCTCCAGACCGCGGGAAAGCTGCCTGCCGGATCGTCGCCGCTTCTTGCCGCCTGTCAGATCATTTATGTGGACGGGCATACGGAAATGCTGTTCTTTGTCCAGCGCTGGAACAGCGGCGTTTTCCGTGACGGTTTTCAGCCGCGCGGCAGTGCGGATTTTTCCTGGTGGGGTCCGGTCGGTTTCAGCCGTGCCCGTATCTGTTATCTGCCGCGTCCGCCTGCCGGAGTGACATGGGATGCCGTTTACCGGACGAGCTGTATGAATCCGCTGCCGGAAAAAGAGGTCCGGGCTCTGACGTTTTTCCAGTTTCCCGGTGAGAAACGGGAATTTGCGCTGTTGGGAGTGACGCTTCAGGAGGTTTCTGCCGCACGGGTTGGATTGGTTGAGCCGGAGCGGGCGGTTTTCCGTCCGGGAGACAAGCTGGATGTGGTCTGCATGGAGTATTCCGCACAGACCGCGGCGGAGAGTGTTCTCCCGGTCCGTTTGGAGAAGAGCGGAAAACAGGTGATGGCGGGCGAGGTGAAACTTGCCGCGAACGGCAGGTTCCGTGCGGGAATAGCATCGCTTCGTCTGCCGGACACGATGTCCGCCGGACCGGTTGCGGTGTCCGCCGGACCGATGCGGAGCAGTCTTCTCGGATTGATGCCGCCCGTCCGTTCCGGAGAACGTCCGTTTTATTACACGATGATTTCCGGCGGCTCCGAGCCGCGCAGTGACTATGAACGCATTTACCGTCTTGGTTATGACGCTGCTAAAATCCATCTCCCGTGGGTGGAGAACGAAGAGGGAAAGATTGATTTTTCCGGTTGGGACCGGAAATTCCGCCGGATTGCGGGCGAGGGACTCAAAATCGAGATCCGCAATCATGTCCGCGCCCATGCCGGACCGCCTTATATGCAGAAAAAAGCGGAATATGTGATGTCGTATCAGCCGGGGAAAGCTCCGGTCCGGGCGAAACGCATTGATCCGGCGGATCCGTATGCGGTGAGCCGCTTTGTGAATCTTTACCGGGAGACGGCGAAACTGGCGCTGGATTATCCGGTGATCAGCATCAATGCGAATTACGGACTGCGTACCGAGCTTGGGATCCGCCGCCTTGATCTCGGCAGATTTACCCTTGCCCGGTTCCGGGAGGAACTTGCGAAAGAGTTTTCCATTCAGGAGGTCGCCCGCCGGACCGGACAGCCTCTCGGCTCCTTTGATGACGTTACTCCGGAACGGATCATGGACGACCGGAGCGGATTTTATCTGCCGCGTCTGGTCCGGCTGCACATGCGCAATCTTGCCGGAATGCAGCGGCAGGTCTGTGAAGCGATCCGCGGCGCCGGATACCGGGGGCATCTGACGTTCAATACCAGTTTCCACACCACGGAACAGCGTCTGCTCGGAGCAAACACCGGCGAATATCTCCGTCTGGGACGGGATTTCGCACCGGGTTCTCTGTTCCATGAAACGAGCGACCGCTACTGTCTCTCATTCGCCAAATGGATGCTGGCGAAACGGACGCTCAATCTGCCGTACGGCGATGAAGGCAATCAGTGCCCTCCGACTTACGAACATTGTATTCTTGCCTATCACTGGATGGCGATGATGCAGTGCCGGGATGCGATTTACTGTCAATGGTTCGGCGGCAAACCTGCCGTGCAGAATCTGGCGTGGATCAAGCCGTTTCACCGGCTGCTTTACGATGCGGAGTATCTGCCGGATCCCGTATCGCTTGCGCTCTGTCTGGAATCCGGAACGGAGGAGGCGCCGGAGATTCGGCTGAAAAGCCTGCATTCGACGACCGGAAGCCATTATTCTCTGGCAAATCTGCTGCGGGAACTCAATATCAATGCCGATCGCTATCTGGTCGATGAGTTCCCGGAACTGGACCGCGCGGTCACGTCTTCCCTGCTGATCGACGATGTCAGCCGTTTCCTGAGTCCGTCGTTCGGCGACCGGATTGAGCGTTTTATCCGCCGCGGCGGGACTTTTCTTGCCACGCAGGAGACCGATTCACTCAACGGTCATGCCTTTTTCCGTCGGTTCGGGATCAAGGCAGGAAACCGGGACATCGTGGAAAAGAAGATCGGGCGCGGGCGGATCGTCGTACTGCCCGGAAACTGGAATAACGGCCGATGGGATCCGCCCGGCGATGCGAAACGCGCCGAAACGATGAGAAAACTGTTGACGCGTCTCGGCAGATTCTCACCGCTGGTCCGCAGCAGCGTTCCCGGAGTTTTCGTCACGCCGTACCGTGCGCCGGACGGCGACCTGCTGCTTCATGTTGTCAATATCACCGCCGCTCCGCGCACGGCTCGGATTTCTTATTCGGACCGTCTTGCGTCCGGGCGGGTTCTGGATCACGGAACGGAATGTGCCGTTTCCGCGGTCCGCAATGACGGATATTACGCATTGAACGTTGAAGTTCCCGCGCTTGGCGCAACTGTGCTGCGCGCTTCGGCAAACGATCAGAAACAATGAAAGAACGATTATGAATGTTACTCTTCTTGGAACCGGAGCCTGTGAGGGGATTCCGTCGCTTTGGTGCAGCTGTCCTCTCTGCTGTCATGCCCGTGAACACGGAGGCAAAGAGGTGCGGCGGAGAACCTCGTTTCTCATCGGCCGCGATACGATGGTGGATTTCGGGCCGGATGCGAAAGCTCAGTGTGAAATGGTCCGGCTCAACGCCTGTGAATTGAAGCGGATTCTGATTACGCATTCCCATATAGACCATTTCCAGACGGTGGATATGATGTGGCACGGAAACTGCAAACGGGAGTTGAAGATATTCGGCAGTGATTCCGTTCTGGAGCGGCTTCACGCGGCTTTCCGCAAGGAGAAAATGAGTGTGGAAAGCCTGCATATTATTCCGGTTGCGGCGCATCCGGGAGAGGAGATCCGCGACGGCGCGTTGTCGATTCTGCCGATTCGCGCCGCGCATGGCGATCCCGGCGAAACCGCGCTGAATTATCTGCTGACGGGAGAGCGGGGCGAAAAGATCCTGCTGCTTGCCGATACCGGATGGCTGCCGGAGGAATCGCTGGCCGCTTTGGAGGGACGCGGAGCCGACGCTGCAGTATTCGAGATGAGTTTCGGTATCCGTCCGCCGTATTCGGACGAACGGGCGTATCATCTGGGATCGAATGCCGTATCGGAGCTCCGGCGGGAACTGGTGCGGCGCGGGGCGCTGAAACCGGACGCCTTCACCGCCGTGACTCATATTTCCCATTGTTCCGGCGTTTCCCACTCCGAACTGGAGCGGTTTTTCGCCGGAACGGAGATTGTGCTCGGATTTGACGGTATGGTGATTCCGGTCGGTGTCACGGCTCCTCAACCGTGATCGCGGCGATCGCGGGAACGGCGCTTTCCTGCGCGGAAAGAATGTCGATCGCGCGGATAGCCTTGTCCGGATGGGGATTCGTCCAGCGGAAACACTGCATACTGACCTGATCTTTTTCCGAGTTGGAGGATTCCACGCCGATTTTGGCGTTCGGGACCGCTTTCGCGCCCCACCATCCGCTGATGTCGCGTTCTCCGATGACGGGAATCTCCAGCGAACTGCCGTCGGCATACCGGATCCGGTATGTCAGCGCCTTTTCGTTGTGTCTTCCCCACCCCATTGTATGGAGCATGTAAAGGCGTGCCGCTCTGCGTCCGACGGGGATCCCGGAAACCGCTTTCGGGAAGTAGTCGCGTTCCTTGCCGTACAGGATGATGACGCCTTTGCCGCCGTTTTCCGCCGGATCAATGATTGTGAACGGCACACCGGCGAAAGTCCGGCGTCCGAGCGGCATATTTGCAAAGTCGTTGCCGCCCTGATCGAACCAGCCGCCTTTTTTATCTCCGGCGATTTCGTCGCGGAAGTGCATGTTGACAAACTTCCGCAGATCGACGGAATGACATTTTCCCGTGTTTACGCCGGACCAGACGCGATCGTCCGCATGATTTTTCTTCAGTTCCGCCTGACGCTCCCGGAACTGCCGGATCCGGGGCTGTTCCTGTTTCCGGAGCCGTTCGAATTCCGCCCGTACATCTTCCTGCGAAACTTCCGCTGCTCCGGCTGGACGTTTCCGTTCCAGTGTCAGAATGACGCGCTGCTGGGAGGGCAGGACAATCCGGAAGCCGCGTTTCAGATCCTGTGCGGTCCATTGTGCGGAGCCGTCGTTGAGCAGAATCCGTTTGCCGACAATATCGTACAGATAGAACGAACCGGAGTCGTTCAGATTCAGTCTGACTTCTGCGAGACGGCTTGCCAGATCGCCCATGGTCACGAGGAACAGGAGCTTGAAGTCCCCGCGGTCGATGAGCTGCAAGTCCGCCATGCGGATCGGCTCGCGGGTATCCGCGGGCGTGATGGTTCCGTAACGGGTTACGCCGCCGCGGACCAGAATGGGAAGCATCTGTTCCGGTTTGTCCGCGTCGATCCGGGTAATGCCGTTTACCGGGGGCAGCGGTTCGGAATGCTCGTTCCAGCGGAATGCGTTCCGCTCCGCGATTACGATTCCGCCGCGTTTGCGGAATGCTTCAACATGCCGCAGGGTCTCCGGAACGGTATAGTCCGCCGCAGGAAAGATCAGTGCCTGCACTTCGGGGCTGAGTCCGGCGGCGAGGTCTTCCTCAAATACGATCCGGACCGGGAACTGCGCATGCAGAAGCGCACCGTACCAGGCCGTCATCCGGGAATTGAATTTCCAGGTGTAGAACGGTTTCATCCGCAGGGTCGGATAGGAATAGAACACGGCGACTGTCGCCGGTTTGGTGCGGGGAAACGGCATGACGCGTTCCATGTAGGGATCGAACTCTTTCCGGAACTCCTTGAATGCGTCCAGTTCCGAAACGGGCCAGTTGTATGGATTCAGCAGAGAGGAGGATTTATAGGACGGATTGATGACATTTGCTTTCGCCTGTTCCGGTGTTCTGGCTTCCCAGGCGCGTTTGTCCCAGACATAAGTGTAGTTGGAGGAGACACCGTGAAGGAGTTCCATCCAGAGCGAGGTAATCATGTCCGCCCGGCGGCTCGGCACGCGGATGCCGTTTTCGATCCGGGTGCAGTAATGTTCGTTGTTGATGACGGGCTTTTTCCCCTGTGCGACCGCCTGATAGAAATCGCAGTTGAACCAGTGCGAGCTTCCGCCGCTCATCACCACGTTTTCCATTTCATTGCGGGCGGTGAGATCGGAATTGAATCCGTAGCGCCAGCCGCCTTCGAGCGCAAGCACGTCCAGAGCTTCCGCAATCCGGCGGTAATCCATGCCGGTATGCTGCGGCGGAAGTCCAGCAGCCTGTTCCGTGAAATAAACATTCGGACGGCGGTCGATGGTGCGGATCATCGCTGCATACCGTTTCAGAATTTCCGCGTAACGGTCGGCGGAGAACCTGCACCAGTCAGGCCAGAGTTTCCGGTACTGCTGGAAATTGGTGATGGAGGCGACCTCCCCGAAATCGTCGAAAATAGTTCCCCAGACTTTGTTTGCCGCCTGAATGGTTCCGTATTTCCGTTTCATCCGGCGGGCGAACTCCGCCGCGTTGTACCGGCACTGACAGCCGTATGCGGATTCGTTGAACAGTTCGTATGTATAGATGTTCGCACGGTTTTTCAGCGCGGTTTTCACGCCGCCTGCCATATAGTCGCGGTAATAACGGTCGCCGTCCGGGTGCTCCGGACAGAAAGGGATGAATGCGTGCCAGGAGCCGAGGCGCTGATCCAGTTCTTTCCGCTTTGCCGGATTGTCGGCACCGAGTGCTTCATGAAAACCGAATGCGAAATCCAACACCATCGGAGTGTCGCCGAACCGGTTGAAATACTCCCGGATCTGATTTTCCTGCTCCCGGTATTTTACGGAAACGGGCAGACCGTACAGCGCCGATCCGCCGTTGGTGTGCGCCGCGGAGATCTGGGCGGAATTGAATCCCATAACTTTCCAGACCTCTTTCGACGGTTCTTTCCGATAGGCAATGTGGTCGATGTTCAGCGGGTTGCTGCCCTTGCCCCAGTCTATGACGGTACGGTTGTAGATCCACGGTCCGAGGAAATAGTACGGTTTTCCGTTCAGATACCAGGTGCCGTTGCGGATTTCCGGACGGGGCTGTCCGTCTTCGGTAACGGACAGCGGCTTCCGGTAGGAGTCCCGGTACTCTTCCGCTTCCTTCGACGGGGCGAACCGGGCGTGTCCGGCTGTTTCCGTGTAGATTCCGAGCCCGGAGATGTTCAGGCTGCCCGGTGCGGGCGGTTCCGGAAACTGGACGGTAACGTTTGAAACGGTCTTTTCCCCGTCGAATGCGGTCATGGGAACTTTATATTCAAACCATCCGTCTTTCAACGGGACGATATCGGACACTGCCACCGTTTTTCTGCCGAGGCGGATTTGAACGGGAGTGTTCCGCGTCATGCGGAATTTCAGCGTCGCACGTTCCGGCGCGATTCCGGAAATGTCGTATGCGCGGTCCAGAAAATTGTTGAAAATGGAGAACCCGCCGTATTTCTTCGCATTCCTGCCGACTGTGAGGGACAGATACTGTGTTGTGCCTAATTTGTCGCGCCAGCTGCAGCCGCCCCAGATCCGGGTCTTCCAGCTTGGAGGAAGCGGATAGAACGAGACATACGCACCGTCCGGAACACTGTTTCCGACGTTGGACGTCAGCGCTTTCGGAGCCGGTTCGGAGCGCGGAACATCGGCGGGATCGACGGTCAGCACAATATCATCGAAAAACGCTTCTCCGCGGTTGCCGAACCCGTTTGCACACATCAGGGAGGCGATGATCAGAGTCGTTGATTCCGGCAGCGGCTGCTTGAGTTTCAGCAGTCCCCAGTCCGTTTGTCCGGTTGCATCGACTCCGGCGGAGACGGTGACGACTTTATCATCGGCATCCTTGATGAAGAGCGAGATACCGACCGTTCCCGGAGCGGAGGCGGAAATCTGTTTCACTCTGGCGGAGAAATAGAGCACTTTTCCGGCATACCGTTTCACTTCTTTTCCGCCGATGATGAAGCCGAGCGACGAGTTGCTGCGTCCGGAGTCGGAATCTTTCAGGTGAAGCGAGGCTGTTCCGGAGAACTTCTCTTTTGTGGAACGGGCAAACCGCTCGAACGCTTTCTGTTTTCCTTTCGGGAGACCCCACCGCCATTGGCGAGAACTCGGAAGATCATCGGAGTCGTTCCAAGTTTCAAAACCGGGATTTTCATAGAGATTTCCTGCGGAGACTCCGATGGAGAGTCCCAGCAGAATCGTTTGGAGCAGCTGTTTCATTCGTACCTCAATTCTTTCCTGTTTGTATCGGTTAAAAACTGTTTTTCTTTTCTCTGACGAAGTAAGCGGCGGAGTCCGGTTTGTTCTGCGCCTGCTCTTCCTGCTGGAGGTGAGCGGGAAGCCGTTGAAAATGAATGTGTCCGTCTGCGAGCAGAAGAGTTCCGGTTCCTGTGTGGCGGTTGGCGACTTTACAGTCGTTGGCGGTGCTGTTGTTCAGATAGGCATGTGTTCCGCTATCTGTCAGATAGACCTTTTGCGAAGGACTCCATACAAGCGAGGATTTGACCGGTTGCTGTTCCGCGGGGAGCTTGTACGCGCAGAAGCGGGTATTGGGGGTTGTGGTATAGAAATCACCGGATATGTTATAGGTCTGAATCGCTTTCATTCCTGTGTGTACTCCGGTCGGAACGAGTTCCGGTGCGTTGGGACAGCGGTAGATTTTGGTTTGGGTCGTAACGATCGCCATGTGTGTATTGGATGCGCCCGGCAGGAGATTCAAAGTCGCTGCCGGCCATCCGAGGGCAGGGTAATAACCGTCTCCGTCGGAAAGATAGACATGAATGAGGGTTCCGAGCTGCTTCAGGTTGTTTCCGCAGGTGAGCCGTTTTCCTTTTTCCCGCACAGAGTTCAGTGCAGGCAGAAGCATACCGGCAAGTATTGCAATAATTGCAATTACCACCAGAAGTTCTATGAGGGTGAATTTTTTTGATTCGCTTTTTTGTTTTTTCCGCATGTTTTTTCTCCTGTGTTTTTGTTATGGCAAAGTCCGCCATACTATATTTATACAACAAAACCTCTGAAAAGTCAATCCCCTTTTCAGAGATGATTTTTATTATTTTTATGCAGTTGATTCCCTCCGGATCAGCTTTGCGGGGAAAGTCCGGCTTTCCGGCTCTTTTCCGGAGCGGATCCGGTCCAGCATCTGCCGTGCGGCGTCGGCGCCGATCTGAAAAGAGTTTACGTCGATCGTCGTCAGAGACGGATAAAAGTAAGAACCGATTTCCATATTGTCGCATCCGGCGATCAGAATATCTTCCGGAACCCGGATACCCCGGTCGCGGAGAGCGCGGCAGACTCCCGGAGCCAGCAGATCGGAAGAGAGAAAGATCGCATCCGGCATTCCGCATCCGCTTTCCTCCAGTTTCCGGATGATGTCCGTTCCATAGCGGAGCTGCGGCAGAGTCCGGACCGTGAACGCTTCCGGCAATTCGATTCCCGCCTCTTCTGCAAGAGTATGGAACAGACGATATTTTTCATAGTTTACACCGTTGCCGCGTTCTCCCTCCAGGCCGAAGAATCCGGCATAGGCGCAGCGCCGGACACCTTTCCGGCGGAAATCCGCCAGCAGGTCCCGCATGGCACCGGAGTAATCCACCAGAATTTCCGGCGCGGAACGGTAATAACCGTCCATTCCCTCGTAAATGGAGATGACCGGAACGGACTTTGCCGCGCGGAGGATCGGATTCATCTTTTCCGGCATGGGATGCTCCAGCAGCAGGATGCCGTCGAGCCGTTCGGGCAGATTGACTTTTTTTGTGCTGTCCCGGAGGACCTGTATTTCCGTGTAGAGTCTGGAAGAGACATCCGCCGCATTGCGCAGAACGCTGCGAATTCCCGAGTAAAAAGTTCCCCAGAATGGAGCGTCTTCCATATTATACGGGCGGGATGCGTAAATCATAATATGAGGAACCGCGAGTTTTGCGGTTACGCGGGTATATTTCCCGTGCGCCATTTCCAATGCGCCGGACTGATTCAGATCCGCGAGGGCGAGAGCCACGGTGTTTTTGCTAACGGAAAACTGTTTTGCCAGCTGTTCAATGGAAGGCAGGGCTTCCCCGCAGGCATAACGCCCCTCCATGATCGCCGCGGCAATCCGTTGTCTGACCTGTTCTGTTTTTGAAATCCGTTCCGGCATTTTTGCTCCCTGTAATCAAACTCTCTGAGAGAGTTGTTTAAATTATAGTCGGTTTTCCGGAAAAGTCAATAGAGGGAATCGTATTTTTCTGAAAATATTCCGGAAAAATATGCAAAAAGATACCGTTTTCAAATTGCATATCCGGGATTTCATGCTATATCATCCCTATAAATATGATTGATAACCTGATTATGACGGGAGAATTTCATGGATACGCTTGAGCTGCTGAAAGAACTGGTTGCCATTCCCAGCGTGAATCCGCGCTGTATCCGGAGTTGATGATGTGACATATCCAGGTTGCGGTGAAGCAATCTCTGTCTTTGGGGCAATGAGTGAAGACCATACTCGCTCTGAGTTTTGCATCAGCGCCGGTCAAATTCATGCGAAGTTTCCCTTTGTATATTCCTTGTCATTGCCACAGAAGTTTCAATTTTCAACCGAACTTGAATGTATGATTGCGCATATTTTCCGTTTTGAGCACGGTACTGGCGTTCGCGATCGGCTGTAGCTGCGCAATCGAATTCAAACAGATAAAAAAAGACCTTTATGCGTTTTTAGATTATCTCCAGCATATCTTTGCTGGGAAGAGTCGGAAACGGGGCAACCGGTAGCGTCTGATACCAATACGCCACAGAAGAAATATCATCCTGCAATGGCAGATAACGGCCATCCTGATGCCATCCCAACGCCTGTATCGTCACTTTTAGTTCTTTGCGGAAACGTACAGGATCTACCACATGCCAGCGATACATTCCAAAACGCTGTTGGGAAATATAAAGCCCGTCTGGGCGTATTACCTGCGGCAAACCGGCATAAAGCGTTGTATATGATTGATATTGCTTATGGGTTTTATCTTCAAAATTATAGGAGCCGCAGAAATAGTCTTCAGTTCCGGTGCCGCATATTGTAGGAAATTCCCGGTCGTCGTCAATGAAAAATTTGATTTCACCTTCGCCCCACCAGCCGTTGTTGTTGACTCCCCATGCCAAATAGGTGCCAACATAATGGCCGTGTCCTTGTACGCCATCAAGTATGGTGTATACATCTTTGTACGGCAGCGGATTGACCCGGCGGAATTGTGCGCAGAAATAGGCACAGTTTTCCGGTACTTCAGCCAACGTGTAATCAATTTGATAATAGAGACGCATCGGTTCCGTGTCGATATTCGTCATAGTAATCCGGATTTTCCGGCGGAAAGGCATTTCCCAGTAGCAGTTGAATGCGTTTCCCGGATTGTAGCAGACCATTGCACTGTTCAGTTGCGAAAATTTTTGCGGATCGGGCCAGGCCATTGCAAAGAAGTCGCCCAGCGGCACTTCTACAGACGGAAATTCCTGATCTTCATAGTAAATACGTAAAATATAAAAACGGTTTTGCCGTCCAGCAGGTGTCATCCACATATGCTGAATTGCTCCGGCTCCGGAAATTTCAGCCAGTGTAAAACACGCTCCTGGAGCAATGTCAATGGAGGGATTCATTTTCCATCCCTGTCCCAGTTCACGGGCGCATTCTTGTCCGGTACCGGCAGTTGCCATACCGCCATTACCTGCTTCGCCGGTAAAATTTTCCGGTGAAATTGAACGGCTCTGTGCCATGGAAAGACGTGAAAGATTACCTTGATTCATGCCTAAGCCATTGATATATTGCATTTCTGGATCTCCTGTGATTAGTTGTTCATACACCATCACTTGGTTTAGAGCCTCGGAAATTTTCAATTCCGAGGCTCCAGTGATAATTTTACTTTTGATCGCGCTCAAGCAATACCGCCATTACACCACAAGGGTAACTTGCCGTATCGACCGTAAAAGTAAAACGTCCATTCTGTACGCTTCCGGGCAGTTTTCCTGCAATCGAACCATCGGTTTTAAGAGCGGTGACAGTATACTGAGCAGATGTATCAAACTCAATATCGGCAGTTCCGCGCCGCAGGAGAATTGGTAATTTCCCGTGCGCACGGTACAACGTTCTTTCCTCATTGGCGAAACAGGCTTCCGTGTTGGATATTTCGGTCAAATGTAAACAGAGGAGACGCCTGCTCTCCCGGAGTGGACGATCATCCAGAGCCATGATGGCAATGGTCTGAAACCCGGAGGCATTGCGGATCCGCATAAAGCCGTCACCGATACTGCCTTTGCTTAAAATGGCACATTCCACCTTGTTTGCTTTTACCGTAAAGGTTTTGTTTTTTGCATCCAACGAGATTTCGCCAGTGGAACTTTTGGCTGTTCGGGAACGGATCGCCTTTATCCACAATGCCGATATTCTGGCATCTTTGAGCGCCTGAGGATCGGTCCCTTGTGATGCTGGGAGCCGCCGGACTCCTGCGGGAACCGGATTGCTTCCGAAAACCGATCCGATCTGGACAATCAACCCCAACTCGGAAAATTCCGCCGGAAAATGCGACGGTAAATCTGTTGCAAAAATATTCTGCGGAATATCATAGGCATATTTTTCCGCAGCGGCACGGATATTTCCCTGCTGAAAGAGCATCGAAATGATCCGGTCCGAAAGTTGCATCAGCGGATCGTTGCACTCATTAAACGTCGTGGGGGGACGGATATTCGTGATTGAGCCACGACCGTGTGACCAGGCGAACCGATAGAGACCATCCCAATTCTGCAATGCAGCGTACGCGCCCATCAGCGGACCTCCTTCCGCCCGGAACATATTGGGACTGACGTAGTTGAATTCTGTTACAACAAAGGGTTTTCCGAATATACGGGTCGGCATAAGTTCCCGGGGCAGTCGCGCCATTCCATGAATTGCGGAAAGCTGATTCTGTGAACTGGGCAGTTTCCATGAAGCGAACGGAAAAAATGGATGATCGTGATAACTGTGATTGTCTACAAGATCGAATTTGTGACGCAGTTCAGTCAAACGCACGAACTCCGCGTGATTCAGACTTGTAAGCATGGCATTGACCCGGAGTTCATTTCTCAAGTATGCAAGCTGTTCATCAAGAACCCGACTCTGCAATTCATTGAAAAATTGGGATTGGCGATGGCTGCTTGCTGTGAAGCCCTTGTTTTTGAGCCACCGCTGATATTTTTCATCATAGACAGGTTTCATATCGGCGTGGGTATAACAAAACTCAAGGCATTCTTCGTTGACAAGATTATAGAGCCAGATGGCCGGATCGTTTCTCCACTCTTTTCCGGTATAGGGATTGCGGTGTTCAAGCAATTTTTTTACAAATGCTTTCCAGTTTTCCATTGCCGCGCGACTTACCGGCAGAAGCGGTTTCATTGCGGAAATGCCATATTTTTTACATTCGGGTATGTTATCTCCGGGTTTAAAGATGCGGCTGCAGTAAAGATCTATTGTCGTATAGAGACCTGCTTTCGCCATTGTTGCGATCAGATAATCGAGTTGGTCAAGTTTCCTGGCATCGAAAGTTAAAGAGTCATTGGCATTGGGATCAAGCAGTTCTGTATCGTAGTGATGGATTCGAATGGAGTTAAAACCGACTTGCCGCAGAGTTTGAGCCAGCGTATCGGCCTCCTTTGTGGTCAGGTAGTTTGCAGAAAAGCAGAGATTTGTACCATAAATGCGGATCCGTTTCTCTGGCGCTCCGGAAAAGCCGAGTGTGCCATCCGGGCGGCTGATGATACGTCCGTATTTTCCGGCCGGGGCATCCACAAAATGGGAGAAATCCAGAGGAGAACCGGCGACGATCCCCTTGCGAAATTCCAGCGGTCTCCACCCGTTTCCGGCTTTGATGTAAAAATCTTTGCGTGCCTGAGTGAAACGGAACGGCTGATCTGCCAGTGAGATCCCCGCAATCATCCACATGACATTGTTGTGCCGGGGATGGCGATTAAGCTCCAATTTGATTTTACGGGGATCGTTGCGTTTCAAATTAAAAGGAGCGGCATACAGCCCGACTTGGGCGCAGGGATTGACCCCTTTCCATGCAACAGCGGCATTTTTGCGGGCAGTGGGATTATGCCAGTTACCACTGTCGTCTTGAAGCGATACCGGGAATTTCTGAGTGGAGCCGTCGGCGAAAGTTACTGTAATATCCCCCAGCGGCAATTTGCTTGCTGGAGTCCAACAGGTTGCATGAAGCATGACAAGGGAACGGCCGGATGTTCCTTCAGGCAGATTCAGCGTAACGGAATAAAGCTTTACGGTACGGCCCATGACAACAGCACTTTTGCCGTTGTTTGTTTTCGGGTCGATTATGGCAAAACGGGCATTTTCTGCTTGAACTTCGGTTTTATCGAAAGAACTCAAATCGTTTTGGGGACCCTGATCGTTCCAGCCGCCTTTGCCATTATCGCCGACATCATCGGCAAAACCCATATTGGCGATACCGCGGATGTTCAGAGGAGTGCATTTTATAGTCTGCAGTGAAAGTTCCAAATCGATAACGGCGCGACTGAGCATTCCGGAGCCGGGTGTCCCGCTGAAGCGCAGTTCCACGGAATCTCCGTTCTGAAAACGGCGGTTGTCCTGACAGGAAAGATCAAATTGTCCTTTTACAGTAAGCCGGGTTCCTCCAGTAAGGTTCAGGATGACTTCCCGGGCATTGTTTTTTACTCCGGGAATACTTTTTCCGTTATATGCTTCCGGAATCGGAAAGGGTTTTTGATCAACACAGACTTCAAAAGGTCCGTTATTGACTGGCAGGGAAAGGGCGACTCCGAAGAAGGGAAGTTCTTGAATTTTTTCGAGCATAATTTCAGCACGGAACCGGTAGTTGCCGTCTCCGATTTTCCGGAGTGTAGCTGTATAGTGCAACGGTTCATGCAGCAATGTCTGGCGACCGGAGACCTTCAAAACCCCATTGCCATTATTCTCTCGGAACAAATCTCCCCGGGGCTGAGACCATTTTTTGCTGAAACAACGAAGTTCCAATGTAGCAGGACCAATCTTGATACTGCCGTTTTTCTCAAAGGACAGTTCAGTTCCGGCAAGAGAAAAACACAGTAAAAAAACTGAAAAAAAGCACAATAACCCGTTTCTTGTCATAAAATCACCTCACTCAAAAATCTCTATATGGGTTCCAATATTTGACCAAATTGAGCGAGCTGTGTCCAACTGCTGCAACATGATTATCGAAAAAGAGAACATTCACCCGGTTGCTATGCATATAGGCAACCCCTACTGCTGTTAAATATTTATTAGGGTTGTTCTTTGAAATATGCTTCCAGTGGAACGCCTGCCAATCGCTTTCCATATTGGATGCATTGTAAACCTCAATATGATGGGGCGCCTGGGGATTTCTTACCCGAGTAAATTTGTGGAAACCCCAATCCCCGGTACCATCTCCAATAAACTGCTGACTGTTTTTTGCATAGATAAAATATCTGTAAAGACCATCCTTCAAGATCCTTTCCGGTAGAGGTTTACTGGGACAAAGCATGGATTTGGGAGTTATACTCCCTGTCTCCTCATTCAAATGAGTCGCTGTCACTTTCGTAAGATTGGGATGGGAAATTCCCAAATAACTGTAAAAAGACTTGTCATAAATCCATGGGCTCCCCCCCTTGTCGTTGCTGCTGGCCCGGATGGCGAAATCATCGAAATCAGAGGAATAAAGAAGGTTGGCATTGCCGAGGGTTTTCATGTTGTTGATACAGGTGATTGCATGGGCCTTTTCCCGTGCTTTGTTCAACGCCGGCAGCAACAGTCCTGCAAGTATTGCAATAATTGCAATTACTACCAAAAGTTCTATGAGGGTGAATTTTCTTGACTTTCTTTTTTTCTTTTTCTGCATATTTTTCTCCTTATGTTTTGTTTATGGCAAACTCCGCCACATATTAATTATATTACAAAACATCTGAAAAGTCAATCCCCTTTTTTCTAGATAATTTATTTTTTTCAATCCCGGATCAACTGTTTGGCTTTACGGTTTTTCCCAGAGCGGATCCGGTCCGGCGTCAGCGCCGATCCGAAAAGAGTTTACGTTAATCGTTATCAGAGAGGAATAAGAAGCCATGCCGTTGCATCCGGATTCCTGCTGCCGGACGATCCATTCTATAAGAAGAGCTGCGGCAGAGTCTGTACCGTGATCGGGAAAATCAATAGGGGGAATCGTATTTTTCTGAAAATATTCCGGAAAAATATGCAAAAAGATACCGTTTTCAAATTGCATATCCGGGATTTCATGCTATATCATCCCTATAAATATGATTGATAACCTGATTATGACGGGAGAATTTCATGGATACGCTTGAGCTGCTGAAAGAACTGGTTGCCATTCCCAGCGTGAATCCGCGCTGTATCCGGTATCGCGACGATCTGGCGGGGGAAGCCCGCATTGCCGATTATCTCTGTTTGCTTGCCAGCCGGCACGGAATCCGGCAGAGACGGGTGGAACCGGTTGCCGGACGCCCGACGGTCATTCTTGAACTTCCCGCAAAGGACGGGAATCCGGAAGCTCCGCTTCTTGCCTGCTTCGCCCATACCGACACAGTATGGGTACCGGAAATGCCCGATCCATTCCGGGTGACGCTTCAGGAGGACGGCTGTTATCACGGCCTTGGTGTCACGGATGACAAAGGATCGCTTGCCGCGGCGCTGCTTGCACTGTTTGAACTGAAACGGCGCGGCGGGGCGGGCTGCCGGTTCGCCGTGGCCTGCACCTGTGACGAGGAGGCGGGTTTTCTCGGCGCGGAATCCATTCTTACCGATCATCTTGCTCCGGATGCGGCGATTGTCATGGAGGGAACTTCGCTGGATGTGATCACCGCCCATAAAGGAACGGTCCGCTGGAAAGTGACCACGCGCGGCGTTTCGGTTCATTCCAGTCTGGTTCCCGCAGGAGACAACGCCATTTACAAAGCGGCGCGGCTGGTGCTTGCACTGGAAGAGCTTGCAAAAGAGCTGTTTGCGCGTCCGCAGCATAAGAGACTCCGTTTTCCGACTCTGAGCGTCGGGACGATCAACGGGGGGACTCAGCCGAATTCCGTTCCCGATTTCTGCGAGATCATGCTGGACCGCCGTCTGCTGCCGCATGAAACCGTGGAGCAGGCGAGAGCGGAGGTGTGCGCGGCAATGGACGGTGTGGCGGAATACGAGATCAGCGAGCCGACCCTTTACTCCGCCGCGTTCGAGATTGATGAAAACGCTCCGTTTGTCCGGAGTATGCTGGAAGAGGCGCGCCGGATCAAGCCGGATGCTCAGATACGCGGACTGTACTGTTCGACGGAGGCGGGCAATACCGGCGGTTTCCGTATCCCGTCGGTGGTGTTCGGTCCCGGCGATGTCTCCTGCGCGCATTCCGTGCGGGAACGCATTGAATTGGCGGAGATCGACAAGGCCGCCGCGGTAATTGTCAACATGGCGGAAAAATTCTGCTGAACATACGAGGAGAGAAATTATGGTTCCAACAATCCGGGGTGCAATCACAGAGTCGTGGCGGAAAATGAAAGAGGTCCTGTTCCAGCCGTTCAGCTGGGGCGTCTGGGTGAGCCTGACGCTCGGTTTGTGGCTTGCCAGACTCGGTGAGGGCGGCTTCCGCGCCAACATCAATCTGTCCAGATCTTTTATCCGGAAGAAATTCGGGTCATTCGAGGAGTTTTCCGGAATTTTGGAACCATTCGCAAATGAACTGGGGATCAGCGGCCTTGCTCTGCTTGTTGCCATCGGCGCCGTTCTTTTTATTGTCGTGGTGGTACTTGGCTTTCTTCTGTTGTGGGTCCGCTGCCGCTCCCGGTTCATCGTGCTGGATATGCTGGTGAGGGGTGTTCACGCGGAGACGTTCGGTTCCCGCTGGGGCCGGTTCCGCCGTCAGGGGAACTCCCTGTTCTGGACGCTTCTGCTGCTGGGGGTGCTGATCTTCCTGTGCATCTGCGGCATGGCGCTTTTTGTGGTTCTGCTGCTTATTGCGCTGATAGGCGGCGGGAACAGTTTGTCCCCGGTATTTCCGCTGATCGTTGTCTGCATGGTTCCGCTCCTGCTGTTCGCGGCAGCTCTTGGGTTTTATACGTCGCTGTTTCTGGACTATTGTTCCCTGCAGATGTACCGGACCGACTGTTCCGGAATGGAGGCCTGGCAGGTGTTCAACCGGAAACTGCTGGAGCGGCCGGGAGTGTTTTTCCGGTATTGCGTCGGGCTGGTCCTGATTGCGCTGCTGATCATGGGGGCTGCGGTACTGCTTTCCTGCGCGACCTGCTGTATCGGGCTGATCTTCCTGCTGCTTCCGTTTGTTTCCACAATGGTTCTGCTTCCGGTCCTCTATGTCCGCTGGCAGTATATTCTGGAATTTTTCGACAATCCGGAAATGCTGAATCAGTGAAAACGGCCTTGCGGGAACCGTCTTTTTCCCCGGAATGAACTTTCCTGTTTGCCTGCGGTCTAAAAGTTTGTGTTTTTATTCACTTTTAAATTTGCCTTTCCCGGTTTACGGCGTAAAGTGTGAAGAACAGAAACGAAGAAAGGGCGGGGAATTATGAACGGATCGAACCAATCACAAGGAAATAGCATGCACGACAGTCTTGATTTTATGTTACCGGAAAAAATGAACATCCCGGCGCTTCCGCTGAGCGGGACACTTGTGTTTCCGTATGCGCTGACGCCGCTGGTGATCGACGGGGAATCTTCCATTCAACTGGTCACGCGGGTTGCAAACGGAACGGATAAACTGATCGCTCTGTTCCCGGAGATCCCGCCGCAGGATGAGAACGGAGTTCCGGAGATCAATGTGGACACCTTTACCATGGATGAGAAGAAACTCTCCGTGATCGGCGTTGCGGGGCGTGTCGTGAAACACGTCAAGTTCCCCGACGAGACCGACCGGGTTCTGATCCGCGGGCTCTCCCGGATCCGGTTTCTCGGATTTCATCCGGAGGACCACTCCGCCGAAGTCGAACGTCTTGTGGAAGCGGACGACGACAATGTGGAAGTTTCCGCGATGACGAAAAATGCCGTCCGGCAGTTTCAGGAGATCATTTCGTATTCTCCGAATTTTCCGGAAGAGCTCAAGATCGCGGTGCTGAATCTTCAGGACAATACCCGCATCGTTGATCTGATCGCGGACACGATCAATATATCCTATGCGGAAAAGCTGGAAATCCTTACGCTTCCGAGTCTTCAGGAGCGTCTTCAGCTGCTGACGATCCTGCTGAACCGGGAAGTCGAAGTGCTCAAGCTCGGTTCGGAGATTCAGACGCAGGTGCATAATGCGCTCGGCAAATCCCAGCGGGAATTCTTCCTGCGGGAGCAGCTGCGCACCATCAAGGAGGAACTCGGCGAGGAGTCCAAGAATCCCGACATCGTGTCGATCGAGGAACGGCTTGCCAAGCTGAATGCTCCGCCGCATGTGGTTGAGACCGTCAAAAAAGAGACGGAGCGGTTGAACATGATCCCGCAGGCGTCGGGGGAATATACGATTGCTTACAATTACATTGACTGGATTCTTTCGCTTCCGTGGCAGACCTACACCGAAGACCGGCTTGACGTCTCCGAAGCGGAACGGATTCTCAACAAGGATCATTTCGGGCTCAAAGACGTCAAGGAGCGGATTCTGGAATTCCTTTCGGTCCTGCAGCTGAAAAAAGACAAGAAGTCGCCGATCCTCTGCTTTGCGGGTCCTCCGGGAGTCGGCAAAACGTCGCTTGGAAAATCCATTGCCAATGCGATGGGGCGCAAGTTTGTACGCATGTCGCTCGGCGGGATGAAAGACGAGGCGGAGATCCGCGGACACCGCCGGACGTATCTCGGAGCTCTGCCGGGACGCATCCTGCAGGGTCTCAAAAAAGCCGGGGTTTCCAATCCCGTGTTCATGCTGGATGAGATCGACAAGATCGGTTCGGATTTCCGGGGCGATCCCGCATCCGCTCTGCTGGAGGTGCTTGATCCGCAGCAGAACAGCGCGTTCAACGATCATTTCCTGGAGCTGGATTATGACCTGAGTTCGGTGATGTTCATCGCCACGGCGAATATGCTGGACACCATTCCGCCGCCGCTGCTGGACCGGATGGATATTATTACGCTGCCGGGATATACGCCGTATGAAAAGCGGCAGATCGCCCGGAAATATCTGGTTCCGCGCCAGATGAAGGAAAACGGACTCGACGGCGTGAAGCTGACTTTCCCGCTGAAGTCGATAGACCGGATCATCAATTCCTATACGCGGGAAGCCGGGGTGCGTTCGCTGGAGCGGACAATCGGCAGTGTGCTGCGCAAGGTGGCGAAACAGGTCGTGGAAAAGAAGTTCGATCCGGTAAAGGACTCGGAGATCACGCCGGAAGATGTGCATAAATTCCTCGGAGCCCCCCGTTTCCTTGCAGACGAGGTGTCTCCGAAACCGGAAGTCGGAGTCGCCACCGGCATGGCATGGACGAGCGTCGGCGGAACCACGCTTCAGGTTGAGTCGATCCGCATGAGCGGCAAAGGGGAACTCAAGCTGACCGGATCGCTTGGCGATGTGATGAAGGAAAGCGCGCTTGCCGCATTCAGTTTCATCCGCAGCCGGGCGGATGAATTCGGCATTGATCCCGAAGTCTTCCAGAAGAACGATTTTCATATCCATGTCCCGGACGGAGCTACGCCGAAAGACGGGCCTTCCGCCGGGGTGACGCTGGCGACGGCGATCTTTTCCCTGCTGACCGGGAAGCCGGTCCGCAACGATTTTGCCATGACCGGCGAGATCACTTTGCGCGGACATGTTACGGCGGTCGGCGGCATTAAGGAAAAGGTGATCGGAGCGCTCCGTGCAGGAGTCCGCAACATCATTCTGCCGGAAGAGAACCGGAAAGATCTGGAAAACGTTCCGGACGAGGTCCGGGAAAAACTGACGTTCCATTTCGTTTCCGACGTCACCCGCGCCTGGGAACTGACGGTTGCCGGCTATAATAAGAGCGGTCATGGAAAAAACAGGAAAAAAACGGAAAAATAATGAAAACGGTATTTTGTCTTCTCTTCGCCGTATTCCTCTGCGGTGCGTTTGCCGCGGAGGGACAGCCGGATAAAGCGCTCAGCGCGGAACAGTTCGTGAACGTGGTCCGTACACCGCCCGGACGGGAAAGCTGGGGAATTCTGGAGGGAAAGGCGTCGCACCGGCGCCGGGGAGCGTCGACTGTGGAGGCGCCGATCCGGTTTTCGGTGTTGTTCACCCGTTCCCGGACGATCGCTCAGATCGTGTTCAACGGTAATGAAATTTACGATGTGGCGCAGTCTTATACTGCGCCGTTCGCATCGTCGATTGATATGCGCGAACCGGGAGGCAGGCAGAGCCTGAACGATTTCGGTTTGCGACCGGAAGATCTGACGATGAATTTCATCTTCTGGCCGTTGAAACGGGAGCTGGAGCCGGATTCCGTGCGCGGAGTCGCCTGCCGGGTGATGGTATTCGAATCGCCCGCGGGCAAAGAGAGTGTAAAAGTGTATATTGCACGGGATTACTATTCGCCGATGAAAGTGGAGTGGTTCAATGTTCCCGCGGCGAAGATTTCCGGTCGGGCATTCCGCACGTTGGAAGTGACGTCGTTCCGGAAAAGCGGAGACCTGTGGGTGGTCGGTGCGCTTTCCCTGTTCGGGCCCGGCTGGCGGACGGTGGTTGATTTTCCCGATTCAAAGGCGGGACTGACGAAAGACGGTGTGGCAAAAGAGCTGTTCCGGTGAGCAGATGGCGGATGAGGCTTTCATTTCATCGTCGCACGAGTTTGTAATCGGGATGAACCGGCACGGCGAAGTGCGGCAGTTCCGGCAGAGTATTTCCGACCGTTGGGGCGGACTTTTTCTGCTGGAGGGGGAAGGCGTGATTGCGCTCGGTGATGCCCGCCAGCCGCTTGTTCCGGGTGATTTCATCCTGTACGAGCCGTTCCATGTCCATTCGTTTGCCTCCTGTACGGTTCCGTGGACGTATTTCTGGTTTCATTTTGCAGTGCGCCCCCATGTCAGGCTCGAACGATTGACAGCCAATACCGCGATCCCTGATGTGTATCTGGCGCATTTCGACGGTGCGGAACGGGAGTTGGTCTCCCGGACCCTCCGGGAAGCTCTGGAACTCAAGCTGCAGAGCTTGCGGGGAGAGGGCGGAGCACTGTCGTTTCTGCTGATCGAAACGGTGATTCAGCGTCTCTGCGACCGTATTCAGGAGACGAACACATTGTCTGACCCGCGCATCGTGCGCGCCAGACGGCTTCTGCTGCTTGCGGACGGCTCGGATATGGAGTCGATTGCCCGTGAGTGCGGAATGTCGCATACCGCATTTTACAATCTGTTCCGCCGCAAGACAGGAAGTTCGCCCCGCGCGTTCCGGGAACGCGCCCTGATGGAACGCGCCAAGCAATATTTGGAATATACCGGTTTTTCGATGCAGGAGATCGCGATTCAGCTCGGAATGCCCGACCAGTTCTATTTTTCCGCCCGATTTAAGAAATATACGGGTCAGACCCCTTCCCGCTACCGTGCGGAAAAACGCGGTTTGTAGATCCCGCCGCCATTGCATTTCCCTGAACTCCGCCTATATTATTTGCAATATACATTAAAAAACAAGGGAGTGGAATGATGCAGGACAAACGGAATATTACTGATTCAGAAGAGGGACGCCGCGAATTTCATGCACAGGTGTCGGAGCTGCAGGAAGACAAAATGCTGAAAATCCGGCTGAGCCGGAAATGGACGTTTTGTCCGCAGGTTCCTGAAGGAGAGTGGATGGACAAGGCGGTGAACGGAATTCCGTTTGAGCTGAAAAACGGCGCCGCGGATTTGGATATACTCGCCGGGGGAAGCCCGGAAATCGGGGCGGAAGCCGTTCTTTATCAGGAGTTTGAGTCGAATGAGGAGGGAATTGCACAGCTCGGTTTCGGCTGTGACTGGTGGTGCGAGGTGTTTTGCAACGGTGTTCTCTGCAGTTCTACTTTTTCCGACGGAAACGGAAGCGATACTTTTTCTCCGGAGGACAACCCGTTTTTCCTGCCGGTCCGCAAGGGACGGAACCTGTTGGCTCTCCGGGTCCGGCGGGGGAGTCATTCCTGGATGTTTGCATTCGGTCCGGTCGAATTCCGTCTGTCGGATCTTCCGGTGATTCAGCATGGTCCGTGGCTCGGCAATCCCGATGCGGAGAGCATGAGCATCCGGTTCGTGACGGCGGGAAATATCGGTGCCGGAGTGGAGTACCGGAAACACGGCGGGAAAAGCTGGAGGCTGTTGTGGGATCACGTTCACGGGCAGATTCGCCGCAGCCGGTTTCATGTCCTGCATCTTTCCGGGCTTGAATGCGGAACCTCGTATGATTACCGCATTGTGCTGATCAACCCGCAGACGCCGGAGAAAAGGGTCCGTCCGGATGGGGACGGGTGGCATACGTTCCGCATTCCGGAGGCTGATTGCGGGAAATTCAGTTTTTTCTACACAGCAGATCTCCAGTTTCCATCGGAGCGGCAGAGTGCTGTTCTGGACTCCCTGCTGGAGGCGGCGGACGGAAGGAACTGTGATTTCTTTGTATTCGGAGGAGACATCGGGTCCAGTTTCGTGAGTGCGGCATTGTTCCGCGGAGCCATTGCCCGGATCTGTGCGTCCGGCGGAGCGGAACGCCCGCTGGTGACCGTTCGCGGGAATCATGAACTGCGGGGCGGGGAGGCGGACCGTTTTCTGGATTATTTCGGAGACCGGAACGGGCTTTCCTATGGGGTGTTCCGGTTCGGCGATACAGCGTTTCTGATCTTGGACTGCTGGGAGGACAAGCCTGCGGAGAGCGAGGGCGCCGGATATTGCAAGTATAATCTGGACGATCTGTTTCTGCAGGAGGAAAAAGAGTTTCTGGCGCGTGCGCTCGCTTCTGAAAAATGGACTTCCGCAAAACGGAGGATCGTGCTTTCCCACGGAGCGCCGTATTCCCATTTCGATTCGTGCATGACGATGCCGTTTGTCCTTCAGGAAATGACGGATCCGTACTTTGCGGGAAAAGAGCCGGTATCCCGGCTGAATCTCTGGCTTGCGGGGCACACGCACCGGTATTCCCGGAGTATTCCCGGTACGGCGGTCATTGCGGCTCCGGTTCCGCCGAAAACTCCGCATAAGGACGGAAGGGATTACTGTTACCCGGTCTTTACGGTTGCCGGACCGGATGCCGCACAGCCGATACAGGCGTCTGCGTTCCGGATTGATGCGGAGCCCGGAAAACTCGTCGTCAGTGCTTTTTCTCCGGATGGTGCCTGTTTCGAGAAAATAGAGCTTGCGGATGACGGTGCGGTTACGGAACGGATTTCCCTGCCGCATTTTGATGTTCCGGCGGATGAGAGAAAGGTGAATGATCCAAAAAATTAAAAAATACGCATTTTTATTATCTTTTAAACTTTACAAATCGGAAAAGAGAGTGTATAATCTCATGATGATCCGGTTAGGACCGGATTCTGTTCCGTTGGTTCTGTTTATGGAAGCCCTCTTGCCCGGCGGGTTTTTGTATGCGGTCTGAGCCGGCGGATGACCGTTTTCCGGATACCGGTGCGAGGTTTTGTGCCCATTCCGGAAAATACGCAAAATTTACAAGGAGACTATTATGCATGATTCAAGGAAGGATCCGGTGAGCTTGAAACCGTTACGATCCGCAAGCCTTGCCGTATCTGTTTTCCTTGCACTTGCCCCGGCTGTTTCCGGGGCGGCACAGGAAAAAAAGAGTACTCCGGCAGAGCCGAAAACAGACCCGTTGATCCAGGCGTATGCCATGAACAATTATTCCAGAGTGCGCACTCTGGGCGCGGAGCGGAAGAACGAGCCGTTGGCGGCGCTGCTTCTTTCTCTCGCAAAAGTTTATGATAAAAGTCAGAGCGAGGCCGTTACCAAGCGCGGTGTGGAGGAACTCGGACTCTATTTCGCCGATAAAAGCAAGCCGAAAGCGTTCCGTGTCCTTGCCGGACTCAGTTATGCCCGCTGTGCCCAGCTCATGCAGGACCGCAAAGATATTTACGGTAATTTTGCCGACGGGATCAACCACCGCAAAGTATATGATGAGATCCTGAAAATGGCGCCGGACAGCAAGGAGGCTGTTGCCGCTTTTCTCTACAAGAATCCGACGTCGGAGGAAATCGACGCGTATGTGCGGACTTTCACCGGCGACCGGCAGTATCTGATTCCGCTTCATTTGTACATTGCCAACAAGCTGATCCGTGAAAAACAGGATTACAAAAAGGCGGTCGGGCATTTGAAGCAGGCGTATAACAACGGGATTGTACATCCGAGCATCCGTCGCGGTATGCTCTTCCGCATCGGTTATCTTTATGATAAACGCCTGAATGACTACAAGGCGGCGGAACCCTATTATAAAGAATTTATCAAACAGTATCCCCTTTCCACGCAGGCCGTTGTGATCCAGCGCTTTATGAGAGAGAGAGGAGCGAAGTAATTATGGAAGAATCAAAGTTTCAGAAAGTGATGAACCGGATCGGCCTGATCTGCTTTCTGCTGTTTTTCTCTCTTTCCGTCATAATGGTGATCCGGAACGGATCCGTCGGTGGCGGACTGCTGTCCGGAGAAAAACGTCTGACGTTTGCACACTGGCAGCTGGAGGACGGGTTCCGGGAAGGTTATGCGGACGCCATCAAAGAGTATGAGCGGATCAAAGCAGCGGAAGGCGTTAAGGTGAAAGTGATCCAGACGACCGTCCCGGTCCGCGGATATTCCCAGTGGTTTCTGACTCAGCTGATCGGTGGGGACAGCGCGGATGTGATCGAGCTCTCCGGAAGCGATGACATCCACAATCAGTATTTCCTTCCGCTTTCGCCGTATCTTGCGGGACCGAATCCCTATAACAAGGGAACACCGCTGGAGGGGATGGCATGGCGTGACACCTTTGCCGATGACATGGTCGGGGCGCTGAACCTGACCTATTCGGAATATTTCGGCGTTTGCACATTCAGCACAACGACCCGTATGTATGTCAATGTGGATCTTTTTGAAAAGGCGAACGGACACCGGGAACTGCCGAAGACGTTGGACGAGTGGATTTTCTCCTGCCAGAAGATTCAGGAATACGGCAAAAAAGTCGGTCGTCCGCTGATCCCGATCGGGGTGCGCGGCTTTGATAAAGGGACGATCGGTCAGATGTTTGCTCATTTCAACAATATTATCAATGCCGATTATAACGATTCCGTTTCCGATTATGGCTACGGTCCCACGATTTATGAATTATATCATAAGCTCGCGATTGGTGACAAAAATCTCAATCTGGACCGTTTTCTCACACCGGTGGAGATCATGACTCAGGCCGGCAAATATTTTGCGAAAGGATTTTCCGCCATTGACCTGGAACAGACGAAGTTCCTGTTCAACTCCGGAGTCGTCGGTTACTTTATAGACGGCACTTACAATGCGTTTTCCATGGTGAACAACTCCAACTTCAAAGTGGATGTGATTCCACTTCCGCTGCTGGGGCCGAACGCCAGGTACCGCGATCTCGGCAGGATGACGGAGGTCGGAGGCGGCGGAAGCGGCCGGTTCGGCATTCCGAAGAATGTCAAGGACATTGATCTTGCTCTGGATTTCCTTAAATTCATCACGTCGTACAGAATCTCCCAGCTGACGATGGTCCGTCACAGCAAGTGGGGATCGCCGCTGAAACGCATGGATTACCGGGCGGCGTTTTCTCCGGAAATCTCGGCGATGTGCCACTGTCCGAATAAAAAGAACATGACGCAGGAACAGATTGACGAAGAGGTGGATCTCCTCGAAAAATGCCGTCCTTATGAAGGCAAGGGCTATACCTCGATCACCCAGATTTACTCCATCGGCGGAAAGACGATGAAAGAGCACATCCTTACGTTGGAAAATCTGATCATCAATCAGCCGGAAGATCCGAAGAAGATATTCTGGAACACGATTCTCAGTAAACGTCACCGTTTGCTGCAGGAACTTGACGAGGTTGTGATAACGGAGCGGCGTACGCTTTGGAATCTGGACGGCATGCGCACCACATTCGCCGTTGCCGGCCTGGAAGCCGTTTCGGCGAAAGACAAGAAAGCGTATGAGGAACGTTACAAGCTCAATATGGAAGGTATGATGAACCGTTATCATCAGCTTGATTCCCTGCTTCAGGCGATCGACGATATTCCGAATTTGAAGGAGATTGAATAAAATGGCAGTTGAAGTCCCGATGCAAAAGCTGCGGTATTACTGGCCGGTCTATCTGCTGATCGCCGTTCCGCTGCTGTTGGTTTTTGTTTTTTCCTATTACCCGATCTATAACGGATTCATCCATATTTTTTACCGTTGGAACGGAGATACGGTGGAGGAGTTCATCGGACTGGGGAATATTCTCCGCGTCATGCAGGATACCACTTTGCTGAATTCATTCGGCGTGGTTTTGATTTTTGTGATTGCAAACGTTGTGAAGATGATCCTGCCGATCATAGCTGCGGTGGTTCTTCACCATGTTATCAATGACCGGATGGGGTATCTGTACCGCGTTCTGTTTGTGATCCCGATGATCATTCCCGGCATGGTCGGTATTCTGATCTGGAAATATTTTTACGAGCCGAACAACGGGGTGCTGAACGGGATTCTCCGCAGCATGGGTTTCCTTTCCCCGACGGACAGCATTCAATGGCTTTCGGACGAACGGCTGATTCTTCCCTCGCTGATTTTCATGGGATTCCCGTGGGTCGGCGCATTCGGTGTGCTGATCTATCTTGCGGGACTCCAGAGCATTCCGGAGGATGTGTATGAGGCCGCCGAGGTCGACGGTGCGGGACCGTTCCGCATCTTCTTCCAGATTGAACTGCCGCTGATCATGACGCAGATCCGTATCAATCTGGTGCTGATGACGATTTCGACGCTTCAGGCGTGGGAGCACATCTATCTGTTCGTCGGGATCAGCGGCGGTCCGAACGGGGTCGCCACGGTGCCGGGACTGCGTATTTTCCGCGACGCCTTTTCGGAGGGGCTGTTCGGGTACGGCTGTGCGATCGGTTTTGTGATCTTCATGGTGACGCTCGCCCTGACGTATGTCAACAACCGGTTTGTCAAGGTCAACAAGTAAAAGAGGATTCCAACATGGCAAGAAAAGTCAGATCGAAAGTCGGGGAAACCGTCAAGCATCTGTTTATTATCGGAATATTGATATTCGCATTCATTCCTTTTTATCTGATGCTGAATATTTCCCTGAAGGACAACGAACAGTTTTTCCAAAATCCCTGGCTGCCGTCGCTGCCGTTCCATTGGGAGAACTATGTATACGGCTGGAACTATATCGGGATGAAGATTTTCAACACCACGTTTGTGGCGGTGACGTCGACGGTGCTTTCCATCGCGATGTCGGTTGTGGGGGCTTACTTCTTCGCCCGGTTCAAAATGCCGGGGTCGAAAGTGCTTTTTTTCATCTTCACCCTGCTGATGATGTATCCCGGTGTCGCGAACATGGTTCCGATGTTCAAACTGATCTCGTCGCTGGGAATGTACAACACCTACTGGGCGCTGATCCTCCCGGCGATTGCGGGCGGTCAGGCGTTCAATATTTACGTTCTGCGGAACTTCATCGAGGATATTCCGCAGGACCTGTTCGACGCGATCGAGATCGACGGCGGAAACGTGCTTCAGCAGATTTGGCATATCGTGGTGCCGATGTCCATGCCGATCATCGGAACGCTGGGAATTCTCAAGATCATCGGACAGTGGAACAACTTTATCGGTCCTCTGCTGTACATCCGTGACGACAGTATGCAGATGCTTTCCGTTTCCCTGCTGTATCTGGATGGCGAGTACACCAAGCAGTGGGGACAGCTGATGGCGGGATACACGGTTGCTTCGCTGCCGCTGGTGGTGATGTTCCTGTTCTGCATGAAGCTCTTTGTGCGCGGACTTTCCGCCGGAGCGATCAAAGGCTGATTCTGTTTTCCGCTCATGGCGTTACGGACCGGAGAGATTTGTTCTTTCCGGTCCGTTCTGTTTATTGGGACAGGGTTTTCTTCCGGAATTCCCGCGGGGAGACATGGTGCTTTTTTTTGAATTCCGTGGAAAAATTGAGCGCGTTGTCATAGCCGATTTTCGAGGCGATTTCCTTGATGGAAAAATCGGTCTCCAGAAGCAGACTCGCTGCGCGGCGCATCCGCATCTGCATCAGCATCCGGTACGGCGTCGTCTGAAAGTGAATATGAAAAAGATGAGTCAGGTGTGAAACGGAACACCCGTAATGTTTCGCCAGCTCCCGGAGAACGAACGGTTGGTGCAGGTTCGTTTCCATGAATGCGGTGAGCTCGGAAAGCGTATCGGGAACGGTCTCCTGCGGCAGGTTTTTCAGCAGAAGAATCAGTTCATAGGTATGCTGTTCCAGTTCCTGAAGGATTCCTTTCCGGTATTCCTGTGCACGCGATTTGAACAGGTGCAGCAGTGATTCGAATTTCTTGACATTGACGTACGGCAGATAATTTTTGCCGTCCAGTCCCGTGTGGCGGAGTATGTCGTCAAGCAGCGGTCCGCTCAGGATGAGAGAGTGCTTGAGACAGAAACCGTGCGGCCCGGTCAGGAATTCGAGGTCTCCGTCCGGACGCAGCAGGAAGAAATCGTCTTTTTCCGCGAGAAACATGGTATTGTTCTGCCGGACATAGAGCGAACCCTGCCGGATATGTTCAAGAGCGAGGAAATTGGAATTGACCCGCCGCATGTGACACTCTTTCCCGAACCGTTCTTCCCAGATGGATTCACACCAGAGCAATGCGTTTTCCGGTCGCGGCGGAAACATGGTGAGATGCCGCTGTTCGGGTTTTTTGTTCTGGAAGTGCAGGCATCCCTGTTTTTCCATCAGGAACCCGGTCGGAACCTGTTCAAAAATTGTCCGTTCTGTCAATGGTTTCATGCTGAAAAGAATATTTAAAATGTAATAAATAATATTTCCAATATAAAATATCACAGATGAAGCATTTTTCAAATGTTTTTATGCTATAATATAAAGAAGAGGCAAAATAGCAATAAGGAAAAACCATGAAAACAGTAAAATCGAAATTTATCATGAAAGGAACCGGGAAATGAGGAAAAGGAAAATATGCTGTCTGCTTGGAACGGTTCTCACGTTTCCGGCTTTTTGCGGAACCGTGCTTTCCGAGACGGATTTTACGGCAAACGGCAAGGCCGTCAATATTGATTGCCGTGCAAATGGATTTGGAACGTTTCGTGGCGTTCTGCCTGAAACATGGCGCGAAAACGGAAGTTCCTGGAAAAAGACGGAGGGGAAAAGCGAAATAGTCAGGGATCCTTCCGGAGATTATCTGAAATTCACCGTTTCCAACGGGACCCAGTTTTTTACCCGTATCCCGGTTTTGAAAAAGGGACAGCTCTACCGGGTGACCGCTGTCCTCCGGAACCGGACGGATGCCGTGGTCAACGTGGTTTTCCGCGGAGAAAAGTACAAAGTTTATGAAAGGCTTGCTATTCCTTACAGCAAAGAGTGGAAGAGCTGGACGAAGACTTTCCGTTTTGATGCAGATCGGCAGACCGATCTTTTTCTTCAGATACAAGGGAGCGGCGAGGTCGATTTGCGCAGTATCCGTCTGGAGGAAGCGGGAGAAGAGAGACCCGTGCTTCTGAATGTTGATTTTTCTGCGGCGTCGAAGCGTTCCAGCGTATCACGGACCGGACGTTTCTCCGGGATCCTGCCGGACGGATGGAACGAGGATTACACTCATTTTGCCGATGCCGCCGCCCGGTCGGACATCTTCGCGCGTGAGGGCCGGAGTGTGCTCCGGTTCCGTGTGGAAAAGGGAATGCCGCAGTTTATGGTTCCTGTCAGCGGGTTGAAACCGGAAACGTCCTATGTTCTGACCGTGACGGGGGAAAACCGTACCGGGGAACCGGTTGTTTTTGCGTTGCGGCAGATCAGCGCGCCGTACCGGATGCTTGCGGCTGCGGCGCTGGACACGAAAGACGGTTGGAGAACGCAGAAACTGATTCTGCGGACGGGTGAGAAACTTTTCGAGCCGGCAGGATTGTTTATGACGCTCCGGGGGACGGGCGAAACCGATTTCGCATCGCTCCGCCTGGAAGCTCTCCCGGAGGGGGAGACCGTGACAAAGCGTCCGGATGCCGCACTGAAGAATTTTTTCCGCAATTCCTGTTTTCCGCTCGGTCTGCAAAGCGGCTGGACACAGGAGACGATGACATTCTGGTTCAATATTGGTATGCGCGGCCGGATTTCGGCAGATCCGGCGGTTCCGGGCCCATCCGGGGAAGCCGCCCTAAAACTGGAGCCGGAGCCGGGGAAAAATATCGGCCTTTATTCGGAACCGTTCAACGTTGCCGAGCCGGATAAGATGCATACGGTATCATTCGCCGTCCGCGGCAGCGGTTCGTATCTTGCGGAAGTGATTACGGAGGACAAAACTTTGAAACGGATCACCTTTACACCGGGTACGGACTGGAAACGGATCGAAGTGCCGTTTCAGCCGCTGCCGGATGCGCCCGCATTCGGACTTCATCTGCGGGGAAACGGGACCGTCTGGCTGGATTCTTTCCGCGCGGCGCCATCCTCAGAACGCGGTTATCAGCCGATGGCGGCAAACGGAGTGGCGCTGGCGTTTCCGGAGTCGTCCGCATCGGACGCCAGAATCCATTTTCCGGATGAGAGACCCGAACTGCGCTGGCAGGTGACCGGGGATATTCTCCCCGGAACGGAACTCCGGTCGTCCGTAACGAACCTCTACAATGAAACCGTCCGGCTGGCTCCGGTTCCCGTTTCCGGGAAGAACCGTTCCGGCGTGATCAATTACGCGCTTTTCCCGAAACGCCCATACGGACAGTTCCGGGTCGAAGTCCAGCTGTTCCGCAACGGCAGCCCGGTATCTCCCGTCCACGAAATGGTTGCGACGCGGATTATCCGTCCGCGTTACTGGGGGAAGGATGCGCCGGATTCCCCGTTCGGGATTCATGTCCTGCCTCAGCCGGAGTCTCTGCTGGCGGCAAAGGCGTCCGGGGCGAACTGGGCGCGTCTTCACGATGCAGGGACAAATTTCATCGGCTGGGGGTATCTGGAGCCGGAGAAAGGAGTATGGAAATTCCGGGATGCGGAGCTGAACGCATACCGGAGCGCCGGACTCCGGCTGTTCGGACAGCTCGGAACGGCTCCGCATTGGGCAAGCCGGTATTCGAAAAGCGGGCGTACCGCAAAGGGGTATTTCGATTATTACTTTGCCCCGCTCCGGAAAGAGGAATTCGCCAACTATGCGGCGGTGGTCGCCGGGCGGTATCGCGGGATTATTGACGAGTGGTTCATCTGGAATGAACCGTGGCATGATCCTTTTTTTGCATTCGGTTACGATGAAACGGGTAAGAAAAACCATTATCGGTACTGGAGCGCTCCGGATGCTCCGGAAAAATTTGCGGAGTTGAGTGCCGCTGCGTATGCCGCTGTGAAAAAAGCGAATCCGGACGCCGTTGTCTGCGGATTCAACACCCGTGCGGGCAGCAAACAGAACTGGTCCAAAAGAGTCTACGATGCGGGCGCAATGGCGAACTGCGATGCTTTGGACTATCATTTTTATGCAGGCCGCCTGCTTGGTTATCCCGACGACGACTATGCCCGCGAGGCTTGGAAGAGCGCATTCGGGTATATCGAACGGAAAGAAGGCGGGAAGATCCGCAAGCCCATTTACATGTCCGAGGGGCAGGGATCGCCGGAAAGCGCGGGAAGCGGTGAATGCCGTTACACCGGACTGCTCAAACACACGATTCTGTGGGACGCCGGAGAAGATTATCATTGGCTGACCGACCGCAATGTACGGGTTCATCTCTCTTTGCTGGCGATTGGAGTCAAGCGTATTTTTCTCTATTCCATGCACGGAAACCGGAATTTCGTTCAGCGGGCAAGACTGCGGGTCATGGTGAATGCGGACGGCTATCCCGGTCCGATGCTGGTCGGACACTCAGCTCTGACCTCGCGTCTGGAAGATAAAAAATATGTGGGCACCCGTGTACTTGAACCCGGTTTCGGCGCATACGTCTTTTCCGACGGCAAATCGTCGGTCGCCGTTCTTTCCGGGAAAAACGGCATTTCCGGACGCCGGATTACCTCCTCCCTGCCGGGAGCCGCCGCGGCGGATCTGTATGGGAATCCGCTGTCTTTTCCGGTTGGGTACGACGGGCTGGCAATCTATGTGGAAGCACCGGTTCCGGCGAATGTCCTGAAAAATTCTCTGCAACTCAATCCGTAACAGCAAGGAAACAGTTATGAAACGGAACAACAGCAGATTCACCCTCGTAGAACTCCTCATCGTAATTGCCGTGATCGCTATCCTGATCGCCATGCTTCTGCCGGCTCTCGGGAAGGCGCGGGACAAGGCTCAGGCAATCGCCTGCATCAACAATCTGAAACAGCAGGGGCTTGCCATGCAGGGCTATGCAAATGACAACACGGACTGGATCATTCCTGCCAATGGAAACGGAAAAGGTTATACCAGTGCGGATGGAGTGTACTGGTACCGGCGTTTGCAGTATTACGGCTATACCGGGAAAAAGATAAAGAACAAACAGGAGGTGGAAACCGGGAAACGAGGAGTCTTTGTCTGTTCGGCAGACAAGGATCCCGCCAATCTGACCGAATGGAGCGTATCGGATTATCTGGGATATGTGATCAACGATAACGTTGCAACATCATTCTGGATCAATAATCCGGGGGAAACTGCCAGCGAGCTGCGGACGCAGAAAGAGCGGCTTTATACATTCGGGACGCTGGGACGGACAGTGAAGGGACTTTCCCGTTCCGTTTTGACGGTTGACGGGCGTCCCCGGCTGAATCCCGGCTCCGCTTCAACTTCTTCTTATACGGAATCGTCATATGATCCGTTCAGTCTGACTCTGCCGCAGTTCCGTGTTCCGCTCCGCCACGCGACGGGGGCGAATTTTCTGTTCGGGGACGGACACGCCGGGTGGAAAAAAGGACCCTATGCCAGTAAAAGCTCCTATCACATGCGTCTGCTTGAACCGGATCATGCGTCGGATTTCTGGTAAGAGCAGGAAAATGAAGCGGAGGGGAAAGACGGAATGGGCTTTTCCCTCCGCTCCCTGCAGTCAGGAAAGCGATTCCAGCATCCGCAGGGCGTTGTCGCGCCCGACCATGTGCAGTTCATTGTCGGAAAGAAGTTCCAGCGAGGCAAGGTGCTCCATGCATCGGCTGAGCGTGGAAGCGGAGCCGACCAGGCATTGCAGGTGCGGATTATACAGTTTTCCGTTTGGCTCAAGGATCGCATCGTTACCCATGACGGTGTAGTGTCCCGGAGCGAATCCCGTTGCGGGGGAGGCGTCGCTGACGATGATGATCTTTTCCGGGCTCTTGCAGCGGATCATGACTTTGATCACATCGGCGGGCAGGTGATGACCGTCGGCGATCAGCATTGCGGTCAGGGAGTCTTCCGCGAGACCTGCCCACACCGGATTGCGGTGACGGTCGAGCAGGTTCGGGATACCGTTGCCGAGGTGTGTCAGCATTTGCGCTCCTGCGCCGGTGGCGCGGTGGAGGTCTTTCCCCGTTGCCAGGTGATGACCGACCGATACCAGGATGCCGAGCCGTTTTGCTTCCCGGATCGCTTCTTCCGCACCGGGAACTTCCGCCGCGATCGTGATCAGACGGATGAATCCTTCCGCTGCCTGAAACAGTTCGCGGACCGCTTCCGCCGAGGGTGAACGCACCCATGCCGGATTATGCACACCGATTGCTCCCGGTTTGTCGGAAAGAAACGGACCTTCCAAATGAATTCCGGGGATCTGCCGGGAGAGTCCGCGGGCGGTGACCGCTTTCCGGATCAGTTGGAGATTGCGGCGGCAGACTTCCGGGGCGCAGGTGATGATCGTCGGAAGAAACACCGCCGTTCCCGATTCCAAAACACCGTCGGCGGCGCGCAGGAAACCGTCCGCCGATAGCGCCGGATCGGAGAAATAGACCCCGTTGTGTCCGTTGACCTGCAGATCAACCCAGCCGGGATTATTCATACCGCTGCTCCAGCAGGGAGGCGGAATTGCGGTCGAGGAACGTGGTTACGTCCGGATGGGTGCGGAGGATCGAGGCCGGACAGCGGTTCGTCAGCGGTCCTTCGAGCGCGTCGCGCACCGCTTCGGCTTTCCGCAGATCGGGAACGGTGTTGATGATTGTTTTACTTTTCAGAATCTGCTTTACTCCCATGGAAATGGCATATTCCGGAACGTCGTTCAGAGTCGGGAACCAGCCTTCGCCGAGCTGCTGGCGGCGGCATTTTTCATCCAGCCGTATGACGAGATAGGAACGTTCCGTTTCAAAATCCGCCGGCGGGTCGTTGAATGCGATATGACCGTTTTCGCCGATGCCGATGAATGCAACGTCGATCGGGTTTGCGCGGATCAGTTTTCCGAGTTCTTCGCAAACCGCTTCCGGTTCTTCCGCAGAACCGTTTACCGGATGGAATGCCGCCGGGGGAACGGGCAGTTTGGAGATGAAACGGGTCCACAGATATTTCCGGAAGCCCGCCGGGTGGTCTGCCGGGAGCCCGATGTATTCATCCAGATGAAAGATGTTGATGCGGCTCCAGTCAATTCCGGATTCCCGGAGCAGGGCATCAAGCATTTCAAACTGGCTGGCCCCGGTAGCGAGGATGATAGAGGCTTTTCCCTGCGCGGCGAGAGCTGCCCGCAGCTTTACGGCTCCGGCTTTGGCTGCTTCCATTCCGAGAACGGTTTTGTCATCGAAGATTTTTACGTTCATGATCATTCCTTTTCGATTTCACTGATGGTTACGGTTTTGCCTCCCCGGCTGCGGCTTCTGCTTGCCGCTTCGAGAAACGCGATGACTTCAAGACTTTCCGCCGGATCAATCGGGGAAATTCCGGTACGGAAGAAAGCCGCGACCGACCGGGCGAGCTGTGCTATATAGGGAATTTCCGGATTCTGAATTCCCGTCCGGTGCATTTTGTCCGTGACGAGACGCACTCCGAAATTGCTGCTGCCGACATGGTTCCCGGTCAGCTGGCCGATCCGTCCATCGGACCAGAGACCGGTAATGAGATCAAAGCGGTCCATGGATTCCGCCCGGACTTCTGTACAGCCGCGTCCGAGATACTGATAAATGATTTCCGCCGAGTGAATGCCATACCAGAAATAATCGCGGTAATCCTCCAAAAGCGCCATCGGACCGAACCCTTCAGCAGCGAGTACATGCTCATTATCGGGAAGAAGTCCGGCGATTCCGGCGGTGTAACGCATACTGGAGGCGGTCATGACGGGGACCTGTTTCCGGTTTGCAAGTTCCAGGATCTGCCGGGCGTCCCGGTAACAGCAGGCGAGAGGTTTGTCGATGAAGACCGGTTTCCCGAATTCCGCAAGGATGCGGAACTGTTCCAGATGCTGATCGCCGTCGACGCTTTCCAGCAGAAAGGCATCAAGGCCGTCAAGCTGATCGAGGGATGAGACAATTCCGGCGCCGAAACTTTCTGCTTCGCGGGTGAATTGTTCGACCCGGCTGCGGCTCATTGAGAATTTTCCGCTTCCGCCGGGATAGGCTTTTTCGATACGGATTCCGGGAATATGAAATTTGCTTTCCGGACGGTTGAAGCAGTCTCCGAATCCGGTGACATGCGAGGTGTCGAGTCCGATCAGTCCGAGTTTCAGATCAGCCATGATGTGGTTTCCCTTTCTGTTTATTATTCGATAACCGTTCGTGCCAGTGGATTCTGGCGGTGCGCTTCTTCCATGATTTGAATTTGCCGCCGAACCTGATCCAGACGGATGGCGCGTTCCGCCCGGCAGGTCAGTACATCGTAGAGATTGCCGTAAAAACCGGCGGAGAGTCCGGTGAATCCGTTGGCGTTGCTTTCCTGACTGGCAAAGTTCCAGGTCTCTTCCTGCCAGTCCAGTTTCTCCTGACAGTACTGCCGTTGATCGCTCCATGGACGCCAGAGAGTGTGGCGCGGCGCTTTTTCCGGATCGAAGTATTTCCAACGGAGTCCGTTCGGTCCGCCGGTCAGTCCGCCGTAAAGCCCCTGAATATTGTATTGATCTCCTTGCGCATATACCTGGAAAGAGCTGATCTGGATTTCGACGACCGGCATGTTTTCCCCATACAGGGTGAGCGCGCAGAAATTGTTTGCATCGCCGCCGAAGTCGAAATGCTCGGCAGCCATGCGGCAGAATACGTTCGGCGTGACGTCGCCGATTAGCGCGACTGCCTGGTCGACCGGGTGCGGTCCGGTGTTGAAAAGATTTCCGCCGCACTCTTCCTGACGGGTCTGCCAGTCCCAGCGGCGTGCATAACTGCTCCAGTTGCTCCGGATGCAGATGAGTTTACCGAGAACTCCGGAGTTCAGAATGGATTGGAGTTTCCGGAAGTAAGGGTAGAAGCGGGAGTTCTGAAAGGGAAAGAACTGTCTACCGTTCTGTTCCGCCGTCTTGAGGATCCGGTCGAATTCTGCAACGGAGGTCGCGGAGGGTTTTTCGCTCAGAACGTCCACGCCGGTCTGGAGCGCTTCCATGGAAGCCGCCCCGTGAAAACGGCTTGGAGTTGCGTTGATGAAGAGATCGAAGCCGCCCGCCGCGAGCATTTCCGTGTGATTGCGGAATGTGCGGCAGTGAAACAGCTGTTCGGCATCCTTCCGTCGTTCTTCCAGTTCATCTGCGGCGGCAGTCACCAGAAAGCGCGGATCGGTTTTCAGGTATTCCGCATGAATACCGAATCCGCTGCGTCCAAGCCCGGCGATTCCTACTCGAATTTGTCTACTCATTTTATCTCCTTCCTTTGTTTGGTGAATTTTCAGGTTCTGCCGTTGCGGAATTGCGGGAAGACCAGTTTCCCCGGTTCGTCGTCCGGAGTTCCATCCAGCATCCGGAGAAGCCGGATGACGGCTTCCTGATAAAGCGCCGTATGATCCTGCAGGAAACTGGTGACGGCAACTCCCCAGACATTCTCCGGATAATCGTTGTCAAAATCGCTGTAAAACACGTCTTCCCCCCATGATACGCCGTGTTCCGTTCCCCACCGCAGAAACGCTCCGCTCTGCGCCAGGGAGTCGCTGACTACGATCATGCGTTTTCCCCGCGTGTATTGCAAACGCTTGTTCAGGAGTGACAGTTTGTCGTTGAACTCCACCGGCATGGCAAGCAGTTCGTAAAAGCGTTCCGCTTCCCGGCAGGCATCGGTGAAGCCGTCGAACCGGTAATCGGTTGCAAGCGATTTCTGTTCATTTTGGAGAAAGACCGGGCAGGCGTCCGGCATTGCCGCGAGCCGTTCTGCAGTGATTTTGCGGTATGCTCCGCGGTGGTCCGTGGAAACATACGGAATTCCCGGAACAACACGGTTGACAAGCATCTGCGGCATTTGACTGCCGATCGCTTCAATCACCGGAAATAGCGCAGCTTCCGGCCGAACCCAGAGAAGAGCGTCGAATTTTAAAAGCCGCTTCCATTCCGATTTCCGGGAAAACTCCGAGGGCGGGAACGGTGTCAGGTCGAATAGATCGGTAAATTCATGAAAGAAATTTCCTCCGCCGATCTGGGCGACCCGGTATTTTTTTTCGATATGAGGAGCGACGAATGTTCCGGATCCTTGACGGCTGATCAGGACACCGGAGCGGATCAGTTCACGAATCGCCCGTTCCACAGTGGCGCGTGCCACTTTGAATTCTGCGATCAGTTCTGTCCGGGAAGGCAGTGCGCTTTCCGGAGTGTATACTCCGGTGTGAATCCGTTTTTCCAGTTCCCGCATGATTTTCTGAAAGGATTGTGTTTGCATGATTCAAGACCTTTGTTCTAGTTTTCTTTGTTTAAAATAATTTAACTAGTTTGGTTTTGCAAGTGGAAAACAGAGAAAAATAACGATTTTTTCCAATTTCCCTGAAATCAGGAAACGGCGGTTTGACAATTCCGGAATCCATGCTATTGTAACAACAGTCCCCCCGGTCAACGCATGGGGGAATTATGGTTTCATTTCGGAAACACGGCAATTTGAAATACCGCCTGTCGGGCAATGGCGAATCTGTTCCATTGATCCGTTTTTTTCAGCGACGGTTCCGTTTTTTCATTGTCTCTTTTTCCCGGCGGACATTTATGGTCAAAACGTCCCATCAATCCGGGATTTTTTGTGACATAATGTCTCACTTTGCGATCGGAAACATTGCCGCGGTGATTGGCAAACAATCTGCTATAACAATGTAAAAAACAAAAAAAGGAGATCACTTATGGACATGGAAAAACTTACGACGAAATCCAGAGAAGCGATGATCGCATCCCAGAGTATCGCGGCTGAATACGGCCATCAGGAAATCCGTCCGATCCATCTGCTCAAAGCTCTTGCGGATCAGGAGGGGGGGCTGATCCCGTCGCTTCTGAAAAAAATGAATGTGGATTACGGCAGACTCAGTCTTGCCATTGAACAGGAACTGCGGAGTATTCCGTCGGTCAGCGGACCGGGAGCGCAGCAGTCCTACACGTCGCGCGATTTCAGCCAGACGCTTGTCAAGGCGAAAGAGATTGCGGAACGCATGAAAGATGATTACATCAGCGTGGAACATCTGTTTCTTGCACTGATCGACACCGACAAGAAGTGCGCCGCTCTGCTCAAAGGACTTGGGGTTGATGAAAATTCCGTTCTCGCCGCGTTGAAAGCGGTACGCGGAAATCAGCGGGTGACCAATGATTCCCCCGAATCCACGTTTGAAGCGTTGGAAAAATATGGACGTGACCTGACCGCGGCTGCCGCGCAGAACAAGCTCGACCCCGTAATCGGGCGCGATGACGAGATCCGCCGTGCGATTCAGATTCTTTCGCGCCGGACGAAGAACAATCCTGTGCTGATCGGAGAACCGGGTGTCGGCAAGACCGCGATCGTGGAAGGGCTGGCGAACCGGATCATGAGCGGCGACGTGCCGGAAGGGCTCAAAGACAAGAAACTGGTTGCCCTTGACATGGGGGCGCTGATTGCCGGAGCCAAGTACCGCGGTGAATTCGAAGAGCGGTTGAAAGCCGTGCTGAAGGAAGTGACGTCCTCGGAAGGACGGATTATTCTGTTTATCGACGAGTTGCACACCGTAGTCGGGGCGGGCGCCGGAGGCGAGGGCGCAATGGATGCCGGAAATCTGCTGAAACCGCTGCTGGCGCGCGGAGAACTGCATTGTATCGGTGCGACGACACTGGACGAGTACCGGAAATATATCGAGAAAGATCCTGCTCTGGAACGCCGTTTCCAGGCCGTTCTGGTCGCTCAGCCGAGTGTGGAGGATACGATTTCCATTCTGCGCGGACTCAAGGAGCGTTACGAAGTGCATCACGGGGTCAAGATCAAGGATTCCGCGATCATCGCCGCCGCCACGCTTTCCGATAAGTATATTGCGGACCGTTTTCTGCCGGACAAGGCGATCGACCTGATCGACGAAGCTGCGGCGAAGCTGAGAACTGAGATCGATTCCTGTCCCGTGGAGATCGACGAGATCGAGCGGAAACGCATGAGAATGGAAATTGAGCTTGCCGCATTGAAAAAAGAGACGGATAACGCGTCGAAAGCGCGCCGGGAGGATCTTGAGAAGGAACTCGCCGACCTGAAAGACAAGTCCGCCGCTCTGAAAAGTGAGTGGGAGGCGGAAAAGAAATCCATCTCCGAAGTCGGAACTCTGCGCGAAAGTCTGGAGCTGGCAAAACGCAATCTGGCGAAAGCGGAACGGGAATATGACCTGAACCGCGCGGCGGAGCTGCGTCACGGAACGATTCCGGGACTCGAAAAACAAATCCGGGAACTGGAAGAGAAAGTCAGGGAGGACTCCGGCAAACGTCTGCTGAAAGAACAGGTGGATGAAGAGGATATTGCGGAGATCGTTTCCCGCTGGACTCACATCCCGGTCAGCAAGCTGGTGCAGGGCGAACGGGAAAAACTGCTTTCCCTGCCGGAAAAACTGCACGAGCGCGTTGTGGGGCAGGATGACGCCGTGACGGCTGTCGCCGATTCGGTGCTTCGTGCCCGTGCCGGACTCAAGGACCCGAAACGTCCGATCGCGTCGTTTATCTTCCTCGGCCCGACCGGAGTCGGAAAGACGGAACTTGCAAAGGCTCTGGCGGAGGATCTGTTCGACGACGAACGCGCAATGATCCGTATCGACATGTCCGAGTACATGGAGAAACACAGCGTGTCGCGTCTGGTCGGCGCACCTCCGGGATATATCGGTTACGATGAGGGCGGACAGCTTACCGAAGCGGTACGCCGCAGACCCTATTCCGTGATCCTGTTCGACGAGATTGAGAAGGCGCACCACGATGTCTTCAATATCTTTCTTCAGATTCTGGACGACGGGGCTCTGACCGATTCGCGCGGTCGGCATGTGGACTTCAAGAACACGATCATTATTATGACGTCGAATCTTGGCAGCGATATTCTGCTGGACGCCGCGTCCAAAGGAAAGCTGGAGGACGAAAAGGTCCGGGATGGCGTGATGGAATTGATGAAGCAGCATTTCCGTCCGGAGTTCCTGAACCGTATCGACGAGATCCTGATGTTCCATGCGTTGAAGCTCGAAGACATCGAACGGATTCTTGGAATTCAGATGAAGCGTTTTTCGGAACGTCTGGAAGGGCTCGGTGTGAAAGTGGAGCTCACGAAAAAGGCTTCCCAGCTGCTCGCAAAGGAAGGATACGACCCGCTTTACGGAGCGCGGCCGCTGAAACGGGTGATCGTGAAAGAAATCGAAACGCCGGTTTCAAAATTGATCGTCGGAGGGAAACTTGCCGAAGGTTCCGTGCTCAAAATTGACGCGGATAAGGAAAGTTTGAAATTTTCATATTGAAAAATCGCGTTAAGACGCTAAATTAGGGGGGTGTTGTCATGAAGGAACAAAAACACAAAAGAAGGAACAGGGCAGCTATGTCATCTGCAAAAAAAGAGAACAAACATCCCGCTCCCGCGCCGGAAGAGGCGGCGGACGGAGTTTCCGATACCGGCGTTCAGAACGAAGAACAGACGAATTTTCCGGAAGCGGAGGAACAGCAGCTTCTGGAAGACAAGCTGAAAGAGCTGGAAACAAAACTTGCGGAAGCCGAAGACAAACGGCTGAGAACCATTGCGGAGATGGATAACCTCCGCAAGCGGATGGCGAAAGAGATGGAAAATCTCCGTCTCAATGTCCTTCAGGACACGATCACGCCGTTCCTGCAGGTGTTCGATCACTTCGCAATGGCGGTTGACGCGTCGGCGAAATCCGACAATCTGAAATCTCTGTTGGACGGTATGAAGATGATTCAGGGGGAATTTGACAAAGCGTTTTCCGAGCTTGGCGTGACGAAAATCGACGCGGTCGGGCAGGATTTTGACCCGAATCTGCATGAAGCCGTTTCCCAGGAGGCTTCCGACACCGTTCCGCAGGGGAAAGTGATCCGCCAGTGGTGCTACGGCTACAAGACGCCGCTCCGGCTTCTCAAGCCCGCAATGGTGGTGGTCAGTTCCGGCCCGGAAGGCAAATAAACGTGCGCCGGAGTGCGCAATCGAGGTGACAAATGGCAGGAAACGAAGATTATTACAAAGTGCTCGGACTCACGAAATCCGCGACGTCCGATGAGATAAAGCGCGCATACCGTAAGCTTGCCGTGAAATATCATCCGGATAAGAATCCCGGAAACAAAGCGGCGGAGGAGAAGTTTAAAAAGGTCTCCGAAGCCTACGAAGTGCTCAGCGATCCGAAAAAACGCGCCGATTACGACCAGTTCGGTCCCGATATGTTCAACCGGGCGGCGGGCGGCGCGGGCGGACCCGGCGGCGGTTACTCGTATTCGGGTAATTTCCGCAATCCGAACGACCTGTTCCGCGATATTTTCGGCCAGGCGGGAACGCAGGGGATGGACGCTTCGTTTTTCGAGGATCTGCTCGGCGGAGGACGCGGAAAGCGCGGCCGTCGCTCCGCGCACGGTCAGCAGGGGGCGAATCTTCAGTATGAACTGGATGTGACGCTTGACGAGGCCTTTACCGGTGTGGACAAGCAGTTCCGTTTTTCCAAACAGACTCCGTGTACAGTCTGCGGCGGAAGCGGAGCGGACCCGGCGGCGGGGAAGACCACCTGTCCGCAGTGTCACGGAAGCGGGCAGGTGCAGGGCATTTTCGGAATGCCGCAGGCGTGCCCGCAGTGCGGCGGAAGCGGACAGATTGTAAAAGCTCCGTGCCGCGCGTGCGGCGGTCAGGGGCGCGTTCAAGCTGCGCGGGATCTCAAAGTTCATATTCCCGCGGGTGTTGACAACGGTTCCAAGCTGCGGATTCCCAAAGAAGGGGAAGCAGGTGTTCAGGGTGGAGCGCCGGGCGATCTTTATGTAATCGTCAGGCTGCTGCCGCATCCCGTGTTCAAACGGGACGGTTTGAACCTGATTTGCGAACTGCCTGTTCCGTTTGCGACCGCTGTCGGCGGCGGGATCATAGATGTTCCCACCATGACCGGCAAAGTGCGCATGAAAGTTCCCGAAGGGACGCAGAGCGGAGCGACGCTCCGGATCAAGGGGCGCGGTTTCCCCGCTTTGAAAGGCGGCGGAAAAGGAGATCAGCTGGTCAAAATTCAGGTGGAAACTCCGGTCGCGCTGACGAAACAGCAGAAGGATCTGTTGAAGTATTTCACGGATTCTCTGACGTCGGCGAATTATCCGCTTCAGCAGCGGTTTGAAGCGTCGGCGAAACAATATATGAGCTGAGTATGACAAAAAGTCAGAAAAACAACGGTCAGGACGAAGCGCTTGCGCAGAACCGCAAGGCCCGTCATGACTATGAGATCATCGACTCTCTGGAAGTGGGGATCGAGCTGGTGGGTACGGAAGTGAAAAGCTGCCGTGCCCATGCCGCGTCTTTGGCGGAGGCCTTCGCGAAGATTGAAAACGGACAGGTTTTCGTATACAGCATGCACATCGCGCCGTATGCGGAAGGGAACCGGTTCAATCATTTGCCGCTGCGGACCCGGCGTCTTCTGCTTCACAAAAAAGAGATTTTGAAGATTTCCCAGAAGGTCAAGGAGCGCGGGATCGCACTCGTGCCCCTGAAATTGTATTTGAAAAACGGACGCGTCAAAATGGAGCTTGGACTCGCCAAAGGCAAGACGTTCGGCGACAAGCGCGAGACGCTCCGTAAAAGACAGGATGAAATGGATACCCGTCGCTCGGTGGGCCGTTATTCCTGAAAAAACGGGATGGCCGGCGGTATATTCCCGGCTTCCCCATGCAAGGATTTATCATGAAGTTTTCTCCCATTTCGTTTGATCCGCAGAAGACCTGCGGAATGCCTCATGTTTTAAAAGTCGCATTTCCGCTGATCATGGCGTCTGCCGGACACGCGTTGAATCTGTTCTGTGACCGTATGATGCTGGGACGCTATTCCGCGGAGGCGGTTGCCGCCGCGATGCCGTCGGGTCTCACCAGTTTTACGATCTCCTGTATTTTTCTCGGTACTGTGGGATATGTGAATTCGTTCGTCGCCCAGTATACCGGTGCGGGCGAACAGATACGTGTCGGACTCTCCATCTGGCAGGGAGTGTTTCTTGCCTTGTTCGGAGGATTGTTCATGGCGACCGGCTGGTTCTGGGGCGGATGGCTGATGACGCAGTTCGGACACGCCGAAGCCGTGCTGCAGCAGGAGATCGTGTATTTCAAACTGCTTTCGATCTTTGCCTGGATTCCTTTGCTGATCGCCGCTTTCAGTTCTTTCTGGAGCGGACGCGGACTGACGATGACGATCATGATCGTCAACTTTATCATGGTGTTCAGCAATATTCCGTTCAACTATGCGTTCATTTACGGTAATTGGGGGGCGCCGGAGCTCGGAATCCGGGGAGCGGCTTACGGGACGATCCTGTCGGGATTGGTCGGTTTGTGTGCGTTTCTGATCCTGTTTTTCCGTCGTCGGAACCGGGAAATTTATGCAACGTGGCCGCCGCGGTTTGAAGCCGGATTGTTCGGGCGTATCATCCGTTTCGGGGCGCCGAACGGCGTTCAGCTTCTACTTGAACTTTCGTCGTTCAATATTTTTGTGATTCTGCTTGGCAACGTCGGTGGAAGCGCACTGGAAAAAATGCGGGTTCAGGAAGCGACGACGATCGCGTTTTCCCTGAATTCGATTGCGTTCATTCCGATGCTCGGTCTCGGACAGACCATTTCGATTCTGGTCGGGCAGTCGGTCGGCGCGGGGCTTCCCGCTGCGGCAAAGCGGGCGGTTGCGAACGGACGTTTTCTGGTCATGGCCTATATGACGGTCATGACGATTATTTTTGCGTTCTTTCCCGGTCCGCTGCTTTCCCTGTTCGTCCGTGCCGGCGATGCGTCGCAGGTGGTGACTATGGAACTGGCGCGCACGTTTGTGATCTTCGTTGCGATGTTCACATTTTGCGATGGCATTCAGATGCTCTATGTATCCGCGATCAAGGGCGCCGGAGATACCGCGTTCGCCATGTGGGGCAGTGCGGTTCTTTCGTGGGTGATCTGGATCATTCCGAGCCTGATCGCAATGAAATTCAATGCTCCCGTGAATTTCTACTGGGGCGTGCTGGTGTTTTACACGTTCTTCATTGCGGGAGTGTTCTACCTGCGCTTCCGTCAGGGCAAATGGCGCAAGATGTGCGTGATCGAGCGGGAGCTCGTTCCCGCGCACGAGTAAAATTACAGCAGCGGAGTCAGCAGGGCGCAGAGGTTCTCCACTGCGCGGATTGCTTTCCGTTTTGCGAGAATCTGCTCCAGTGTAATCTCGTCGGAGGCGGCGAGTTCGTTTTCCAGTTCCCGTTTCAGGGTGCCGAGGAACGGCTCGCCGCGGATTACGGCATCGAGCTCAAAGTTCAGGCGGAAACTGCGGACGTCGCAGTTGCTTGATCCCACCAGCGCCCATTCGGAGTCCACCAGCATTGCCTTGGCGTGAACGAATACCCCTTTCCGCTCAAATATCCGGACGCCGTCGCTGATCAGCGGACCGTAGAAGCTGCGCGACGCCAGTTTGACATAAAAATGATTGTTGTTCAGCGGCACGATGATCCGTACATCCACGCCGCGTGCCACAGCCATGCGCAGCGCCATCAGAAACGGTGTGTCCGGTACAAAATACGGGCTGATGATCCAGACGCTTTTCCGGGCGGTTGCAACGGCGGTGTAAAACACTTTTTCGCTTCCTTCGTAGCATTGGCCCCAGCCTGAGGCGACGAGCCGGACGGAATGGTCGCCTTTCCGTTCCACCGTCGGCAGAACGACGCTGGAAACGAGGTCCGCCGGTTTTTCTTTTGCGGCATACATCCAGTCCCGGAGAAAGAGTAGTTCCAGTTCTCCGGCGGCGGGACCTTCGATCCGGCAGTGCAGATCGTGGATTGCGCTGTCTCCGTGCCGTTTCGTCGGAACGTTTTCCGCACTGATATTGATCCCGCCGAGAAAAGCCGTTTTTCCGTCGATGACCAGCAGTTTCCGGTGGTTGCGCATCTGAATCCGCCAGCGGGTGAAACTGTTCATCAGCGAAAACGGCCGGATGCGGAATGTTTCGATACCGCGTCCGAACCGGTTGAACATACGGTAGAATGCGGAGAAGAAGCTGCCGAAGCTGTCATACAGAATCTTGACTTCGATGCCGGTTGAGGCTTTGTATTCCAGCGCCTTGAGGATGTCTCTTCCGATTTCATCATCCGCGATGATGAAACTTTGGAGGAGGATGGAGCGTTTGGCGTTGTGGATCTCCCGCAGCATTTGCGGATAGGCGGCAGTTCCGTCGCGCAGCAGGTCCACATGATTTCCCTGAATCGCGCGGGTTTCGGGAAGAATGCGGTCGAGCATCTCCGCAGAGAGGCTGCCGCCGTTTCTGATGTACGGTTTGAGTTCCGAAAAATAGCGGAACACGTTTTCGTGCGGTCTGATCTTGGAGAGAAAATCATCCGCGGAAAGCGCGACTTTTCTGCCGATGGAATCCGTGCGGCTGCGCCCGGCGAAAAAGTAGAGGAGAACGCCGAATACCGGAAATGCGGTGATCACGGTGAACCACAGCAGTGTCCGTTGCGGTTCGTCGCCCTGATTCCGCAGAATATCCGCCGCGCAGAACAGAATTGCCAGCGCAATGAGCCCGAGCCAGATGATATATGCCAGTACAATGATTCCGTGAATGTCCATCGTTTCCCCCTTGTATTCTGCAACATAACACCGGAAGTGCGCCGCGTCAAATGGAAATTGCGGATTCCGCGGAGAAAAACGGGGGTTATGTGCAGCGTTTGCGGTATTCGCGCGGAGTTTCGCCGAAATGTTTCCTGAATTGTTCCGTGAAATAGGAAGGATCCGGAAAATTCAGGCGGAGCGCGATTTCCGAAACCGGCATTTCGGAATGCAGAAGCCGGCGCGCCTCCCGCATTCGCAGATTCAGCAGATATTCGCCGGGCGGACAGGGGAATATCCGGCTCCAGTACCGGAAAAAGGTGCGCCGGGAGAATCCGTGTTTCGCCGCCAGGACGTTCAGGTCGATCCGTTCCGCATAGTGACAGCGCAGGTAAGAGGCGATCCGTTGAAGCCTTTCCGTGTAAAACGGATCCGTTTCCGGTTCTTTCCGCGGCTGTTGAAGCATGACTTCCCGGAGAAGGCAAAGCGCGAGAAAATCGATGCGGTCGATACTGCCGGGAACGGAAACTTTTTCGCAAAGAAGGTCGATTTTGTGGATCAGTTCCCGGATTTCCCCGGTGATTTCCAGAGCCCATGTGACCGGACCGCACGAGATCCCGCATTCCCCGAAACGCCCCGTCAGGGAACCGTCGTAAAGCAGAGCGAATGCCGCGCGGGGAGCGAACGGCGGAGAGTGAAAGTCGCTGCCCGGATACTTCAGATAAACGTGCGGAAACGGCATCCGTGTTTCGACGCCGTTCTGAATATCAACAGATCGGGGGTCGGGAGAGGAAAGGCGGATTGCAAACTCCATGACGTTTTCCCGTTTCCCGTTCCACGTTCCCATCGCATTGTCGTAAGAGACCAGAGCGGAGAGCGGCAGCGGAGAGTTGAGGCTCCGCGGAAGATCGTTGAGATGGATGTGATAATTTTTCATACAGATCAGTATACCACATTTTTCCCGTTTGTCAAGGAAAGATTGGCACGATTGTCATAGTTTATGGCACGGGAGCCCGCGCAAAAGGTGGAGTCCGCGTATATGTTGAGGACGTGCGCAGTGAAACGGAAAACCATCGGAGGTTGTATATGACTGTTTTGGAAAATGAATTTGTTTCTCTTGTACTGGATGAGAACGGCGGGCTGACGGAAATGAAAAACCGGAAAAGCGGGCGGCACTTGATGAATCCGCACCCGCTTCTGCGTCTGATTATTGGCGATGCCGGTTGTCTGGAGCTGGAAGCGGTTCCGGCGGGAAAACCGGATATCCGGACGTCGGGGACGGGTATGGAACTTTCGTATCCGGAGATCGAATGCGAACAGCGCGGCAGGCTTCCGGTCGGAGTCCGGCTGACCGTTGAACTTGCGGGGGATGAGGTCCGCTGGGGGATTACGCTCGACAACCGGAGTGCGGGACAGGAGATCCGGGAAGTGCATTATCCGGTGTTCGCGATCCGGGACCCCGAACCGCCGATGGCGGCGATCACATCGGAGCTCGTCAGCGAACGGATTGAGAATCTTCCGGAACAGATCCGTGCCTGTTTTACCGATTATATGGCGCCTGATCAGAAATATATCCGCTATACTCCGGCAATTTATCCGGGGCGCTCCAGTTCCATGAACTGTTTTGCGCTGGACTGGGGGGAAGACGGTTTTTATTTCGGCTGCCATGATGATTCGTTTGAGATGACGGCGCACGGCTTCGAACTGGAGAACAGGGAGTCGGTCAATATGTTCATGGTGCGTTATCCGTTTTTGAAGCCGGGCGGGGAGTGGCACGAAAACAGGATTGTAACGTCTCCTTATTCCGGAAAATGGATCGTCTGTGCGCAGAAATACCGGGCATGGGCGGATTCCTGGTTCAAAGCCCCGCGGATTCCGCCGCATGTGGCGGGGTCGGGCGGCTGGCAGCGGATCATTCTGCATCATCAGTATGGAGAATACTTTTTCCCGTATGATTCTCTGGGGCGGGCGTATGAGGATGCCGCAAAGGCGGGGATCGACACATTGTTCCTGTTCGGATGGACCGCCGAAGGAATGGATTCGGGTTATCCGTCTTATACGCCTGATCCGTCGCAGGGCGGTTTCGCCGCATTGAAAGCGGGCATCCGCGGCATTCAGGAGAAAGGCGGGAAAATCATTCTGTATTATAACGGGCAGCTCATTGATGCGGATACCGATTATTACCGCTCCGGCGAGGGACAGCGGGTTTCGATCAAACGGGCGGACGGGACCGAACACCGCGAGTTCTACAATTTCAGCAACACCGGAACATTTTTGCGGTCGTTCGGCAACAAGACGTTTGTTGTTGCGTGTCCCGCCTGCCGTTCCTGGATCGGGATTCTCAAGCGGCATATTGATTTTGCCGTGGAGCTTGGAGTGGATTCGGTGTTTTTCGATCAGCTAGGCCTGGCATCGTATCCCTGCTGTGATCCGTCGCACGGGCATCCCGTTCCGTTTACGGGACTCATGCGGAGCAAGCGGGAGATGCTCCGGGAGCTGTACGAATACGCCAAATCCAAAGATCCGGAACTGGGATTCGGGATTGAATGCACGACCGACCAGACGCTTCAGTATACGGATTTCATCCATATTTTCGGTTATCCGGCGGGAGTATGGAATCCGGACTGGCGCGCGACCGGAGCGAAGCCGCAGACCCGCTCGGCAAGTTACCTGTTCAAAGCGGCATTTCCCGAAGCGGTGATTTCCAACCGCAATATCCGTGATGATTCCGATGTGGAATTTCCGGTCAATCAGATGCTTCTGCTGGGAAGCCGGAGCGATGTGGAGATCTACCGCTGCCGGGGGACGATCGGTGCGACGCCCCGTTATCAGGCGTATCTGGGCAAGGCGAACGCTCTGCGGGAGCGGTTCGGAGAACTCCTTTATCGCGGCGTGTTTTCTGCGGACCGCTTTCACTCCCTGAGTAATTCCTGTGTGCAGACAAATTCATTCCTGCTGGGTGACGAGCTTGCAGTGATGTTGACGCAGAGCAGCCGGGACGTTCAGGAAACGGCGGTTTCCGTACCCGGATTTGAATTCATCCGTCTGGATTCGGTTTCCGGCGATGTGTCGATGCGTGACGGGATGGTTGTGATCCCGCGTCACGGGTTCGCCGTTCTGCTTTACCGGAAGGCGTGACCGGAAAATCGTATTCCGTCTCTTTTCCATGATTTCAGAGGCGGAATACGATCGTTTTATCCTCATGTTTTTTACAGTTTTTCCTCATGTTTTTATGCAAAACCCCTATTGACATTTTTGATGTTTTGATTTATAATTAAAACACGGAAAATTAAAATTAGAAAAAGAAAGGATTTAATTATGAAAATCGGAATAAAAAAATTCACCATTATAGAACTTCTGATCGTGATTGCAATTGTTGCAATTCTTGCAGGAATGCTGCTGCCGGCATTGAATTCTGCACGGGAAAAAGCTCGATCAATATCCTGCGTCAACAATCAGAAACAGCTGGGAGTGCAGTTTATTTCCTACGGGAATGCCTGCAACGATCTTTTTCCGGTCAACGGTGCGGACTACAGTTGGCTCCCCTGGCTGTCCCTTACCGCGGAAAGCAATATGACGGAACGGGAGGAAGCTGCCAAAAAGATGAAATACCGGCGTTGTCCTTCCATTCCGGAAAGTACAAGCAGCGGGATCCGGTATGACTGCTACGGAATCAAGCCCGGCGTGTTCGGTGGCCCCACCGTCTGGAACAAATGGGAGATCGAATACGGCAACCGTGCCAACGTATATACAGGAGACAGGGGGACTGCCGCCGGACGATTCCTGATCGCACGGATTGTGAAGCAACCGAGCCGCTACTTTTTCCTCGGCGACAGTGCGTATTCCACAAGCAGGAAAGCCGCCTATAATTTGCCGGACTGGGGGGCGGGGAGTAACGTAAAGATCTATTTGATCCATGCCCACCGCGCCAATCTGCTTTATGTAGATGGGCATGTCGGTTCGGTTGGAAAGGAATTGGCGCCTCTGCTCCGGAGTATGATCTCTTCGAGTTTCGGTCAGGCGATCATGGATAGTTCCGGATTCCTTTATTGATTCAGGTTCATTCAGAAAAGAGAGGTGTTTGTATGAAACGATTTTTTGTCCTGACGATGCTTTTTCTCGCTGTTTCCGCTTTTCCCGGAGACGGGAAAACGGGGGTTTTTCAACTGCAGTCCAATGGATCTTTCCAAGTGGAGGATCTGACATTTTCCCTTGTTGTGCGAAATCCGAAATGGGCCTCTGCGATTCAGAGCAGCAAGACAATTCGCGCTTCTGCAGATGGTTTGCGGTCCGACCGGAATGGATTCCATCTGCAGGGGGACTTTCTGGTTCACAACGGGATATTCAAACTGGATGAGAGGTTTGCTTTCCTGCCTTCAAACCGGGCCCGTTACGAAGTGAGTTTGAATTCTGTCGAACCCGTTCCTTGCGCAGAACTCTGTCTGGAAGCTCTTCTTCCGGTTTCCCGTTTTCTTGCACGGGAGATCCGCTTTGACGGGAAAACCGTCAATTTCGGCAAAAACTATCAGGCGAAACGCTGGGTCCTGGATCTGCCGGTGAAGCAGATCGAAATTCCTCTTCAAACGGGAACTTTGCGTATGGAAGGAAATTTACGGGTTCGTCTTCAGGATAATCGCCGCTATCAGAAAAACGGCGATTGGAGTTTGCGGATTCTCCTAAATCCCCGTTCCGGAACGATTGGGGAGGCCGGTTTGAAACTGGATCTGCATTTTGTCCGTCCGTTCTCCTGCCCGCTGAGTTTTGCCGGGGCGGCAAATATGGGATTTGCGGATCCGGTGGCGGAGGACCATATCGGCGGATGGACCGATCAGGGGCCTGACAATGACCTGAAAATGTTTCCTTCAGGGAAACAGTTTTTCGCAGGGATTCCATTCCGGATTCTCCGTCCGGAGGAGAACGAAGGAAAGGCTGTTATTGCGCTCCGTGGAGAGCAGCGGCCGTATTTTCCGTCGTTTGCGGATGTCGCTGTTCCGCAGGGAACACGGGCAAAGTATCTCTGGGTTCTGCATGCGCTCGGGTGGGAACCGAAAAACCAAAGGATGGTTGGGCGAGTCTTCGTGGAGTATGAAAACGATGGATTTACGGAACGGGACGAGGAGACGTTTTCCGTCCGGAGCGGAATGGAGGTCGGCGACTTCTGGGGACCGCGCACATTGTCCCATGCATCTGTCGCCTGGAAAGGGAGAAATTCCTCGGCTGAGATTGGAATTTATGTAACACGTTTCAAATTATCGGGCAAGAAGATCCGCAGGATTCGTTTCGCCAGCGAGGGCAATGCCGCATGGCTGATCGCGGGGGCCACACTTTCCGATTCTGCCGGCAATACCGGGTCGGGCGGAATACCGGTCATCATCGGCTCCGGGCCGGAATGGATTCCGGTCGAGCGGCGGACCTCGGTGATTCCGGGAAGCATTATGGATTTTTCCGGACTTCTGCATCGTCCGGCTGGAAAATACGGCTACCTTCGGAATGTCTGCGGTCGATTTGAATTCGAGAAACGTCCCGGTGTCCATGCTCGTTTTTACGGAGTCAATATTGCGTTCATGATGAATTTCATGGATAGAGAACGGACAGATCGGCTTGTGGAACATCTTTCCCGCTCCGGCTACAATCTTCTCCGTCTTCACCATTTTGACGACCTGCTGACGGAGGCGCCGCATCGGGGCGATTCTCCATTTGTCGGAGAACGTCTGGATCGTCTGCATTATCTGATTGCCCGCTGCCGGGAAGCTGGAATCTATCTTACTCTGGATCTTTATACAATCCGGCGACCGGATGCGTCGATTTCGCATCTGATACAGGACGGAATAGTAGCCGGATCGGAATATAAAGCTCTGTTTTTCCTGGATGAAGGAGTCCGGAACGACTTTTTCACATTTTCCAGACGTCTTTTGAATACCGTCAATCCGTATACCGGTCTGGCGTTGAAGGATGATCCCGCCGTGTGTATGCTCAGCTTTCTGAACGAGGATACAATCTTTGCCACAGCGAAACGTACTTCTCGGATTGCCGCACTGTTCGAGGAGCGGTATCAGCAATATTTGAAGAGGAATCGTCTTGTCCTCACACAGAAAAACCGGGCTGCGCTTTGGCGCGCTTTTCTGTCGGATATCTATCGGAACGGTTTTTCCTCCCTGCGGAAATTTGCGAAGGAAACGGGGCTGAAAATGCCGTTGACCGATCAGAACTACTGGACCGATATCGGTACATCACTCCTCCGGAGTGAGTATGACTACATTGATAACCATTTCTACTGGGCGCATCCGTCTTTTCTCGGGAAAAACTGGCAGTTGCCTGCCCGGTTTGAAACAAAAAGCGCGATTCAGGAGTTCGCGGGAGGGGTTTCCGGACAATTTCCCTGCCGGGAATTCGGGAAACCGTATTCCGTCAGTGAATGGAACTACTGTCACCCGAACCGCTACAATCTGGAAGGCGCGTTTCTGATGGGGGCATATTCCGCTTTGCAGAACTGGGATTCCCTCTGCCGGTTTACTTTTTCCCACACGATCCGCTCTCTCGATGACAGAAAAATCGTGACAACGTTTGACATAGCGGAAGACCCGGTCCGAACGCTTTCTGAAATTGCAGCCCAACTTTTCTTCCTGCGCGGAGACGTGGCGCCTTCCAGACACAAATTTGTGATTCTGCTGGATCCGGACCACTGGAAGAATCCTTCGAACCCTTCCGGATTTCCTCTGTACCTGCGGCGTCTCGGTCTGATCGGACAAACCGGATTCCAGATTGCCGGCCCGGGCAGAAACATTGTTCTTCCGGAACAGACCTCTCTGGTGTCCGGATCGGAAACACTTCAGGAAAATTTTGCTGGAGTCTTTCCGTTTCTTTCATGGAAACTCGGAATTGCGGAAGGATTGCGGGAGATTGTCAAAGCAGGATTCCTTTCTGCGAAAGATGCAGAAAACAATCGTTTCCGCAGCGATACAGGGGAAATTCTCCTCGACAGTGAAAATACGACCTTCCTTGTTTCCACTTCTCACAGTGAAGGAATGGTTCTGGAAAAGAATCGGAGCCTGAAAGGGAATTTCGCTGAAGTACATAATCAGGATACTTTCGCAGGCGTTCTGATTGCTTCAAAAGACGGAAAATCTCTGAAGGAAAGCCGTCGGCTTCTGGTCCTTCATCTGACCCGGATAGCCAATACCGGAGAGACATATCGTGATGCTGACTGCAACATTCTGGAGTCGCGGGGAAAAAGTCCTTTACTCTTGCGCAGGGGAAAAGCACGAATGACTCTGCGGAGAGATTTTCAGGGATTTCGCCTTTATGCGGTGGATCCGAATGGAAAGCGTCTTTCAGAATGCCCGTTCCGCACAGAAAGCGGAAAAACGATCCTTGAACTGAACAACACTCGCGACGGTCGGGGTGTTCTGGCATATGAATTGATCGGAAAGGAGTTCGACTCGCAATAATTGCGCCGGTTCTGTAATGTTCCCCTTTTCCGGAACCTGAGGAGCATCTTTGATTCCGTTCGGTTTCCGGCGATGTGTCGATGCGTGACGGGATGGTTGTGATCCCGCGTCACGGGTTCGCCGTTCTGCTTTACCGGAAGGCGTGACCGGAAAATCGTATTCCGTCTCTTTTCCATGATTTCAGAGGCGGAATACGATCGTTTTATCCTCATGTTTTTTACAGTTTTTCCTCATGTTTTTATGCAAAACCCCTATTGACATTTTTGATGTTTTGACTTATAATTAAACGCACGGAAAATTGAAACCGGAAAAAGAAAGGATTTTACCATGAAGACAGGAATGAAAAAATTCACCCTTGTAGAACTCCTGATCGTGATTGCGATTATTGCAATCCTTGCAGGAATGCTGCTGCCGGCATTGAACAAGGCAAGAGAGAAAGCACGGGGAGTCAGCTGTTTAAGCAATTTGAAAAATATGGGAATCTATTTTATCGGTTATTCCGATTCGTATGACGGATATTATCCGCAGATGGGTGACGGCAGCAACAATCCGAAGCGTTGGACAGAACAGCTGGCAACCACCGCCGACCTGAAATCCACGCAGAAAGGAACCGCAATCATGCGCTGTTCGCTGTTCAGCGGCTATTACAACAGTAACAGTTGGGAATATTTTACCTATACATACGGTTACAATCCGTGTTTGAGCAACGGATGGTGGAGTGCGAGCGCTTACCCGAATCTCAAGAAGATTCCGCTGCTGAAGCAGACTGCGAATGGATTCTTACCGCCTGTGACAGGGCGGCCGCAGGATATTATGGTTCTCAGCGATTCCAGAAGAAGTGAAAAAGCAAAGAATGTCCCGTATTTCCGGTTTTCCGGAGAGGCTTCCGTTTATCCGGCGCACAGCGTTCGGGCAAATTTCCTGCTGCTGGACGGACACGCCGATTCCCGTTCTCCGATCGAAATGAAACAGAAATCCGGTGTCCCGAATTATTACAACGAACTGACAGGTTCCGTTTCAACATTATAATATCGTATGGAGTCACACATGAAAAACATCTTTATTCTTTCGCTTATGGCATTGACCTGTTCCGTCATGGCTGCGGATGCCGTTTCTCTTGCCGGAAACGGTCGTTTGAATTTGAACGGTTCCCGCATGGAATGGCGGCATGCGCCGTCATGGAAACCGATCCTTCTGAAAAACGGGAAGACCGTGAAGAACGGAGATACGGAAACGGTCTCCGGAGCGGCGCGGATGAGTCCGGAACACAGCGCGGTGCTGAACGCCCGTTTGCAGAAAACCGGCGATCACCGCTGGCGTTATTCCGCGGAAATTGCGTTTGACGGAAAAACCGACTCCACAGGAATGGAGATCAAATTTCCGGTTGCGGTTCCCGTGGACATTGAGGTCAGCGGCAAGCTGTTCGCGTTGAGCGGAGAGAAGACGAAAGGGATTGTTTATTCCACGCTTCTGCATAAACGAGAGTCGTCGTTGGCGCTGGTCGCCGGAAATTCCCGGTTTACGTTTACCGGGTCGTTCCGTGTCCGGATCGTGGATGCGCGGGTGTGGAGCAAGGAACCGCTGTATTCCGTCAGCATAGTCGCGGAATTGCCGAAAGACCGGAAGAGTGCCGGACTGGAGTTTACGATTGAGGAAGAGCCGTTGAAGAGCATTCCGGTTTCCATCGCGTCCGCGGCGAACATGGGATTCCGCGACGACTCCGCCGATGACGGCAAAGGCGGCTGGACGGATCAGGGACCCGGCAACGATCTTTCCTGCATGGAACCGGGCAACGTGACCCTTACGGGGATTGAGTTCAATATTGCGGACCCAGGCAAAAGCGGAAAAAGCTGTATCGTTCTTTCCGGAGAACGGAAGTTTCCTCCGGCGGGGATCGTGAACGCCGGATCGGGAGACGGACACCGCTATCTTTATCTGCTCCATGCGGCGGCGTGGGTCCCGCCGACGAAAGAGGTCTTGGGAACGATCGTTGTTACTTATGCGGATTCAACCCGGCAGGAGATTCCGGTTCGCGCGGGGATCGACTGCGGGAACTGGTGGCGTCCGATGCTTCATTTCCTCAACGGGCAGATCGCCTGGATCGGCGAGAATGGAAGCGGAAAGGTCGGACTGTTCTCATCCGCGTTCCGTCTGAGGGGGAAGCCCGTCCGTACAGTGGAATTCCGTGCCGGAAAAGGTGTCTGGATGATCGCCGCCGCATCGTTTGCCAATATGCGGCTCGGCCGTGCGGTGGGGAAACCGTTTGTGATAACCGAAGGTTCCGCGTGGAAAAAATATGAGATTCCGCTTCATTACCGGAAAGGTTCGCCGCTTGATTTCTCTTCCCGGACTCATGCTCCTGCCGGAAAGTTCGGGCGCGTGATCATCAATCCGGACGGTCATTTCGCATTCGAAAACGCACCGGGGAAACGGATCCGTTTCTTTGGGACGAATATCTGTCAGCGTCTTGTTGCTCCGACGCACGGGGAGGCGGATGCTTTGGCGGAGCGGCTTTCCGCCGAGGGATATAATTCCATCCGTTTTCATCAGTTTGAGAAATTTATCATGGACTGGAGCGCCGGTGATACGATCAGTTTTGACAAAGTCAACCTCGACCGGTTCCATTATTTTTATGCGAAACTGCGCGAGAAAGGGATGTATATTACGACCGATGTCTATGCGACGCGTCCGATCCGTCCCGGCGACGGGATTGCCGAGTGCCGGAAGACGGATGATGACGGCTATCGTAAAGTCCTGCAGTTCTTTTCCGATTCCGCGATGGCAAACTGGAAGGAGTACGCCCGCCGAGTTTTTACGATGAAAAATCCGTATACCGGGATGAGCATGGCGGAGGATCCCGCGTTTTTTGCGGTCAATCTTGACAACGAGGCTCCGCTGTATGCGATCTGGAAAAGCAAACCGGCTCTTCTGCCGTTGATCTCCGGGCGGTATGTGCAGTGGCTGAAAGAGAAAAATCTCTATACGCCGGAACTCGCTGCGGACCGCAGTGAGATGTTTCAGAAATTTCTGGCGGAGCGGCAGACTGTCGTTATGGATGAGGAAAAGCGGTTTCTGCGGGAGGAACTCGGTGTTAAAGCGATCATCACGAACCTGAACAATGTGGCGTCGCCTTCGCTCCAGCCGTTCCGGGATACGCTTCCGCTGCTGGATCAGCACATTTATCATGATCATCCGACTTTTCCGATGAACAACTGGCAGCCGCCGGTGGCGTTCAATCAGAGCTCCGACATTGCGGGATATGCCGGTGCGATGCGCGGCTGTATGCCGGTGCGCATTCCCGGAAAACCGATGATCATAACGGAGATCAATTACTGCTATCCGAACCAGTTCCGCAGTGAGATGGGGGCGCTTGCCGGAGCGTATTCCGCTCTTCAGGACTGGGATGGATTATACCGTTTCTGCTATGAATTCCGCCGGGCGAACATTTTTCAGCCGAAAGCGCCGGGCTCGTTCAGCTCGTTTTCGGATCCTGTCGCAACGCTGACGGAGCGGATCATCTGGTTTCTGTTCGTCCGGGGGGATGTGATGCCGGCGGGGAATGCGCCGATCTGTTATACCTGGGATTCGGAGCTGTACGGCGAGCGGTTCCCCGCGGAGTTCTCCCGCCTTGGACTGATCGGCAGGATCGGTTCCGTTCCCGCCGCATCGAAAGCGGATGGCATCGTGAAAGTGAATACTGCCGTTCCGGGGTGGCGCTCCGGACTTCCTGCGGAATTCCGGAACGCTGCGGACCGGTTTGAGCGTAAAGCTCCGGTGACGAGCCTGACGGGTGAGATCACCCTGGATCCGGTCAAGGTCTGTCTGCGGGTCGTTTCCCCGCGTTCCGAGGTTCTGACTTTCCGGGATGGTTCCGCTTCCGGAAAATTCCTGCGGGTGAAAGGCGCAAATGATTTTGTCACCGTGTCGGTTCATTCCCTGGATGGGAAACCGCTTCCGGAGAGCCGTGAACTGCTGCTGTTTCATTTGACGGATTCGCTGGCTTCCGGAGCCCGGTTTCAAAGTCCCGCCCGCAATCTGCTGCTGAAAGACGGAGTGTTTCCAATGCTGATCGCCAGGGGGAAAGCGGATGTTTCACTTGCCGTGTCTGGAGACGGCTGGCTGGTCGATTCGCTGAACGCCGACGGCTCCGTGCTGGCTCCGGTCGGGGTCCGTGCGGAAGACGGCGGGATTGCGTTCTCCGTCAACACGCACGGCCCGCGCGGAACGACGATGATCTATCACATCCGCAAACGCTGATCCGGTGCGGGAGTCAGATCCCGATCAGCGTTGAGGAGGAAAGAAACGAGCGGAGCAGAGACGGTTCGTCGGCTGCAGCAACTTCCAGCCGCACCGGCTCCGGGCCGATCGTGAGGTCCGCCGTTCTCTCTTTCCGGAAAAGCGGGAGCGGCGTACCGGTATTTGACCACTCACGGAATTCAAAATCCACATCTTTCAGGAGCCAGCTGTTGCGGGCGTTATCCCAGAGGAAGAATATGGAATTTTCCCGGTTCCGGAAGATTGCCGCCTGCGGTCCCTGAGCATGACGGACGAGTTTATGAAACGTTCCTCCTGCGACAGCCGGGATCAGGCTTTTTGCCGCATGATAAGACGGTTTGGGGGAATCGTCATGGCGGGTCAGACCGAAGTGGTGTTCAAAATAGTCCGGATCGGTTCCGTCATCGTGAAAATCATACCAGAACAGACGTTGTATTTCCGGCCGGCGGAGGGCGCAGAGGCAATGCCGGGTGATGTGAGCCGCCTGCTCTGCTTCATTCAAGGCGAACCGGGGGTGTACCGGTGTTCCGATCTCTGAAAACCAGACCGGCAGCCCGGAGGCGCGGTATTGTGCGGCAAGCGACAGCAGACGGTCGATTTCGACATCGAACAGCGTTTCCGGCATATTCGGTCCGGAATACGGATGTACGTTCAGAACATCGGTGCAGGAAGACAGCCCGCTGCGGAACAGAGCTTCCAGATAGTCGAAATTGATCCGGTGTTCCCGGCAGCAGGCGATTCCGCCGTTCATCACTATTGCGGAAGGAACCGCCGTTTTGATCGCGTTGTAAGCCGCACGGAGGATTGAGATATAATGTGCGTGGTCCGGTTTCGGGTGCCAGTAGCTTTTCAGATCCGGTTCGTTCCAGATCTCCCAGGCTTCGACGGTTTCCGGGTAGCGTTTTGCCAGTCCGGCACAGAATGCCGCAAACGGTTCCGGCTCGCGCGGCGGATAAAAACGGCATCGTCCGCCGTCTGCGGCGTTACTGAGCCAGGAGGGGGTCCGCGCGATCGTTCCCAGAATCCGGATGCCGGAGTCTCCAACTGCCCGGATCAGAGGATCCATGATTTCCCAGCGGAAAACGCCGGGTTCCGGTTCCAGCTGATCCCAAAGAAAGCCGACGCGGAGCGAGCCGAACCCCGCATCGCGGATTTGCCCGATCTGCCGGATGGCATGGGCTTGCGGGATTTTGGTCAGATGGGTGCAAACTCCGAAAAAACTGCGTTCGATCATAACTTGCCTTTCCTGAACAGTGAATTATTGCAGATAAACCGGAGCTGTTCCGACCCGGATCGTTCCATTGCGGATTTCCACCGCTTCTCCCGTGACGCCGCGGGCTGTATGCAGCCCGTCGGGAAGACGCCAGTCCTGCGGCTGATCGCTCCAGACAACCAGCAGAGGAGCTTTCGGTGCGGAGAAATCGTAAATGACAACGCCGTTTTCTTCGCGCCGTTCCCGGAATACGCGTCCGGAAAGAGTCCGGGCGAGCTGATGGAATGCGAACAGAGCCGGTTTCGGTGAGAGATCGGATTTGACGAGTCCGAAATTATGCTCATTGTAGTCCGGATTGTCGCCGTCTTCCTGAAAATTATAAAAGTGGGTGAAACGGATGTCCGGCTGAGCTGCACAATAGACGAGCAGGACCGTGAGGACTTCTGCCTGCCGCCGCTCGTCGATGGTCCGCGGCAGGTCGGGAGCACCGATTTCCGTCAGATAGAACGCGGAGGAGCGGTCATTCCGTTTCGTTTGAATTCTGCGCAGACGGTTCATCATGTCGGTCATCTGTCTTTCCAGGGAGGCGTTTGTGATATCCCTGCGCATCAGCGGGTACGGATGATAGGCGATATGGTCAAATATCCGGCGGTCTCCGCTGTAAGCATACAGATCGTCAAGAAATTGTTCCGCCGCCACTTCCGGTTCCGCTACGAATTGAAACGGGACGAGCCCTGCTGTCAGAATTTCCGCATCCGGCGCTCCCCGGCGGATTGCGGCGGAAGAGGCTTCCAGCAGCCGGAAGTATTCGAAGGAGTCCGGGAACGGTTTCCAGTAGGACTTCAGGTTCGGTTCATTCCAGATTTCGAATTTCCGGCAGAAGTCGCCGTAACGGGACGCCATGCATTGCGCATAGTCCGCCCAGAGTTCCAGACGCGGGAGACGCCCTGCTTTATGGCGGATTCCCTGTCTGCCGAGCGGATCGGAGGATGCCCATTTCGGAGCGATCGCCAGCAGCATTGTCAGATCCAGCCCATGACGCCGTATCGCTCCGACTGTCCGGTCGAACAGGCGGAAATCCCGTTTGCCTTGTGTCTTTTCCAAATCTTTCCACAGGAATCCGGTCCGAATGCCGTCTGCTCCGATCCGGGCGGAGAGGCGCAGGGTCTGTTCCAGCAGTCTGTCATCCAGTCTGTTCAGGTGTGCGGCGATGCCGAACCGGGGCTTTGCGCCGGGTCTTCTTGAAAACCGGTCCGGCAGAACGCCGAATGTGAAACGGGAGGTACTGACCGCGGAGTCCGGTGTTTCCAGCTTTGCTTCCAGATCATAGAATCCTTCCGGCAGAGGATGGAGCTTTGCCGATACCGCGGCGATTCCGTTTTGGAACCGGACGGGAAGCTGCGCCGTGGCGGCGGTCTTCCGGTTGTAAGAGCGGACGGTCAGATGCAGGATTCCGCGTTCCAGCCCCATGTGTCCCGCATCGGCGATCGCAAAATGGAGAACGGGCGGATTTCCCGGAGAGAAGAGATTGCCGTCCACAGGCGTGGAAAATGTGATTTTCCGGTATTCTTCCGGTGTCGCCGGACGGAGTCGGCAGGGAGCCCGCCAGATTCCGCCGGATTGCTGCATGGCACCGTCGTGGACTCGCAGTGTCAGGGTGTGTCTGCCCGGTGTGACAAGAGCCTGCGGGATCAGATAGCGGCGGATCCCGAACGTATCGCCTTTCCAGTGCGGCGGAAAACTGCCGGTACGCCCGATCCGTTTTCTGTCCCAGTATGCCTCGTCCGCTTTGGAAATCCCGCCGATTTCAAGCATCAGATTCGTGCGGTTCAGTTCCGCCGGAATGTGAATCGTGCGGCGGTACCAGGCGAAACCTTCCAATACCGGGTATCCCTCTTTTTCCCAAAGAGCGGGAACCCGGATCGTTTTCCATTTTTCCTCCTGCGGATGATCGCCCGGCTGGAAGTCCCAGGTGCCGGAAAGGTCAATGATGCCGTGTCCGGAAGTTGTACGGCAGAGGGAAAGATCATCATACCAGACTTCGCCGGAGGATGCCAGAAACGAGATTGCCAGAGTATCGCAGACGGGAAGCCGGAATTCAAAGGAACCCGTTTTCCATACCGGACTCGCGTCAAGCCGGAGTGCTTTGTGGAAGACCGTCTGTCTGTCTTTCTTTCCGGAAAGTTCGATCACAGCCGCTTTTTCTTCGTTTCCCGTCCGGTAATTCCATTTCAGAAGATAAGTGCCCGATACAGCGGAAACCTTTTGATTGTACCCGGCTTTTGCTCCTTTGGCTGCGCGGATAAAAACACATTTTGTTCCGTTGATCCCGTTGGAGGAAAGACGCCGTTCGCTGACGGAATCGGAGCGGTACCGTGTCCATCCTTGTTCGCCGGATTCAAAAGAGGGATTTTTCAGCAGATTTTCCGTTGCGGAAAGAACCGTAACGGCTGTCAGCAGGAAAAGGAAAATCGGTTTCATCGGTTTGCCTTTCCGTCCAGAGTGTGGGTCCCGCGGAACTGCCATTTCCCAAGCATGGAAATGGAACGCAGTTCGTGTCCGGCTTCCGAGAGATGTTTCAGCAGTTCACCGGCAGCCATGACGCCGGTCAGCTCCCGGTTGAAATCAATCGCCGTCCATTCACAGGGAATTCTGCTTTTGTCGTCGGAATGCGTGACGCAGATGACAGCGAGATTGTTTCCGGGAACAATTCCCCGGAGACGGAATGCTTCGGCAGCGCCGGGCAGCAGAAGGTCATCGGCGATGAACAGCGCCTGCGGCGGCTCTTTGGCGTCCAGCATTTGCAGGACTGCATCGCGTGAGGCGGCAAACTCCGGCGCGACATGGCGTGACATCGTGTACGGCAGTTCGCAGTCGAGCAGGGCGAATTCATAGATCCGGCGGTCCAGCAGCCAGTTGTGATAGGTGTTCTGGATTCCGAGAAATGCGATCCGTCTCAAGTTTTCTTTGGCGAAACGCCGGATTCCGCGCAGCAGTGCTTCCGCTCCGTCCAGCCGGATTTCCGGTTCGTTCAGCTCTTTTTCGCCCCAGGTGGAGAGATAGACTACGGCATCCGGCTGTGTGCCGAATGCGCGTTCCGCCGCCTGACGGAACAGTCCGCTCAACGGCGCACTGACCAGATAGCCGTCCGCCGGGCAGTCCGTCAGTTCGCCGGCGATCTCCTGTTCTGTCCGCGGGACCCAGTGCGGGTTGACAAGATCATGCTCTTCCAGCCGGTGGCCTGCGTTTTCCACATATTCCCGGATCCGGCAATAGAGAGAATAGTTCTCATTTGCTCCGGTGTTATGATGAAAACCGCTCCACAGCTGGATGGTGAGCTTCTGCTGTTCCGGCAGGGAGGCAAGCGGAGAAACCTCTTCCCGGAATTCGGAGGCGGGGAACAGTTGTTCCGGGGGGAATGCCGGAGCGTCTGCCGGCACAGGAATCCGGCGGATATAGTTCCCGCTGCCGTGCCGTTTCGACAGAATGCCCCGTTCCGTCAGCAGATGAAGTGCCCGGTTGATGCATTTCGGCGTGACATTCAGCCGCTGGGCAAGTTCCCGTTCCGGATGCAGACGCATTCCGGCGCGGACGGGCGGAGCGGCGAACGTGCCGATCATTTTTTCCGCCAGAAGAGCGGAGGGACTTTGGTGTTTCATGTCGGTTCTCCCTTATTTTTTGAATTTCCATGCCCAGTTGCTGTTTACCTGCGTCGCTTTAAGCGCTGTTGAGGATGAGTGCCCATCGGCATAAAGAAAATTGTTGCGGGTTTTGTCCGAATGAAAATTTCCGCTCCGTGTGGCGTCCGTGCCGAGAGCGTTGCTGATGGTGTTGTTGTTGACCGGACGGTCGCCGATGATGATGGTCTGGGAGGGTTGGCGGATCTCTGTGAATCCGACGGAATCCCGTATTCCGCTGACGTCGTCGTTCTGTACGGCGAAGTTCAGCCCGTAACTGTTCGGAGCCGAAGTGTCTGCGCCGACACGCTGGATCCGGTCGAGCGGGCAGTGAAAATTACGGATTCTTTTCAGTTCGTTTTCCACGCCGGAAGAGCCCCAGCGCGCGCGTCCCATATACGGCATCAGAAGACGCGACCAGCGATAGTTCACATTCGTCGTTTTATGCCATACCGGAGGGCATTTCTGATTCTCATCCTGATACATTGCCCAGGTCAGTCCGAATGTTTTGAGATTGTTCAGGCAGACAACGCCGTATCCGCGTTCCCGTGCTTTGTTCAATGCCGGAAGCAGCATCCCGGCAAGGATCATGATAATCGCCAGAATTACGAGGAGTTCTATCAGGGTGAACCGTGTTTTCCGGTGGATCGGTTGAAAACGGCGTTCCGTGCGGAACAGGTGGACGGCAGACTGTTTCATAATACTTTCTCCGGGGTTAAACTTTCTTTTTTGTTTCTGTTTATTGTCGGTAAATAATAAAAATATCTTTTATAGGGATACAATAATGCAAATTGTTTCGTTTTTCAAGAGAGGGAAAGAAAAAAAATTAAATTTTTCCGGATTATAATACAATCCGCATGTCTGCATTGGTTCAGAATATAAAAAGACCGTGATGGCTGGATTGAAATCGAAGAAGAGCCTGTCCGAACGCGGACCGTGCGGTTTTCCGGTCCCTGCGCCTTTCCCGGATTCCGTTCGGAAAACAGGCGCGTTTTTTCTCCGCCGTTGAGTGTGCGGCTCCGGAGAAATGACGGATCCGCCAGTGTGTATTGTCGGAGCAAAACACATCGGGCGGATCCGTTTCTCCGGGGTCTTTTGAAAATATTTCGGCTATTTCAGCGGGAGAGGCGGTATGCCATTACTCCCTGCGGAAAATGACCGGGATCAAGGAGAAAATAAAATTTTCCGTTTCTGCGTTTTCCGGCGACTTGCCCCAGAAGTTTTCCATCGGGGCTGAGAGCATCCACCCGGTAAGAGTGTCCGGTGGCGAATTCCGCTTCCGCAGTTCCCCGGTAGATCAGGAGCGGCAGTTTTCCCCGGTGTTTCAGAACTTTCATCTCCTGATCTCCGAAATGGGCGTCGGTATTGGTGAGATTCGTCAGATGAATCACCAGTATATCGGAGCTTTCCGGCAGCGGCTTCCCATCCAGCGACATTGCGGCGGCGGTTTGGAAGCAGGTCGCTCCTTTAACCCCGAATATTCCCGCTTGAAGATCGCCGCCGGGCAGAGTGACCGATTCACTTCTGGGCGAGGTCACGGTAAAGGTTTTGCTTTTCGGGTCCAGCCGAAGCTCTTCCGTATCGCTGACGGCGATTTTATGCCGGATCAACCGTTCCCATGAGTTTTTGATGTCGGCATGGACGAGGGATTCCGGATATTTTGATTTTTTGGACAGTCCGATGACGTTCCCGGCGGGCAGACTGTCGGAGGGAGCTGAGCCGATTTGGGAAATCAGGCCGAGTTTCTGATAATCCGCCGGGAAGTCGAAAGATTCGTCCGTATCGAAGATTTCCCGGTTTACCTGCCAGACGAATTTCCGTTTTGCGGCTTTGATGTCTCCCCGCCGGAACATCAGAATGGCGATCCGGTCGGAAAGCCGTGCGAAAGGATCGTTTACTGCGTCGAATCCTTCTGCCGGGTGCTACGGATTGATGATCTTCTGTTTTCCATGACTCCATGCGAACCGGCAGAGTCCGTTCCAGTTTTGAAGAGCGGAGTATGCTCCGATCAGCGGACCGCCCTCCGCCCTGTGGCGGTTTGGAAAGCAATAGTTGAATTCGGTCACAAGAAAAGGTTTCCCGAAAATCCGGGTCGGCATTAAATCACGGGGAAGCGTTGCATACTGTTCGATGGCACAGAGTTGTGTATAGCCGAAAGGCGCCTGCCATGGTTTTTCCAAAGAGGTCGGGTGATCGAAATAAAGATGGTTGTCCACAACGTCGAATTCATTGCGCAGAAGAGTCAGCGGCGCCTCATTGATGTAATTGAGGCTGGTCAGCAGGGTTTTCATGTTCAGCTGTTCCCGGATGAAGCGGATTTGTTCCCGGTGACTGTTCTGCTGAAGTTCCTGCAGGAATTTGCGGAACGGTCTGCCGGCTTCGGTTGCCTGTGCACCGGCATAGCCGTTGGCTTCCGCCCATGTTTTGAAACGTTCGATATAAATCTGCGCGGTTTCGGGATTGATGTTCCATTGGAACGGCAAGGTGTCTTCGTTGATCAGGTTGACACAGAAGAGGGCCGGGTCCTCGCCCCAGGTGAGTCCGGTATAAGGGTTTTTATGCGTCATCCAGCGGCGGACAAACTCTTTCCAGTTGTTCCGGGCCGCTTTGCTTAACGGGGCAAGCTGTTTCATGCCGCCGCTTTCGGGAATGAGATCGCCCGGTTTGAAATTGCGGTTGGTGTTGAAATCGGTCGTGATGTAAATTCCGTTTTCTTTCATCCGGTAAAAGAGGTAATCCAACCGATCCAGCTGTTCCGGATCCAAAGTCAGGCTGTCCGGAGCATTTTTATCAAGCATTGCAGAGTCGTGATGATGAATCCTGACAAGGTTGTAGCCCTGCCGTACAAATTCATCCGCCATTCTGTCTACGGTTGCCTTATCCAGAAAATTGGCATTGAAGCAGAGATTGACACCGTAGAAACGGATTCTTTTGTCCGGAGCGTTTTCAAAAGTCAGTTTTCCATCTTTTCCTGCCTGGATAAAACCGTATTTCCCTGCGGGAGCGTCTTGAAGAAATGAGAAATCCAGAGCGCTGCCCTTTACGGTTTCTCCGTTGAACTGCAGGGGAATCCAATTTTTCCCGGCGGTGATCTTCATCTCTTTTTTTCCGGTATTATGAAACCGGACCGGCAGGTCTGTCAGTGTAACCGCCGGGATCAGCCACAACATTTTATTATCGGTGACGGTCAGACGGATGGAGCGCGGGTCATTGCGACGGAGCGGGAAACCGGATGCGTACAATCCGACCTGCGCTTTTCCATTCTTTCCCTGCCAGCTTATTTGTGCATTTGGCAGGGAATCCCGTCCCCACCAGTTTCCGATGTCCCGGCGTGCCCGGACCTCAAAGCTCTGGCGGGAACCATCCGCAAACGTTACCAGAACTTCTCCGACAGTTCCATTTCCCGAAGGCTGCCATGCTGCTGCGTGAAGCAGATTCACCGCTCCGGCGACCGTATCGGACGGCAGTTCCAGTGTGACGGATTGTTTCAGACCCGACTGTACGCTTTTTCCCAGTACGACCGCTCCGCGTTTCCCGTTTCCGGAAGGATCAATGATCCGGAAGCGGAGTGTTTCCTGTGTGATTTCTCCCGGTCGGATCATTCGCAGATCATTTTCTTTGCCCTGCCCGGTCCAGCCGGGCAGGGTGCTGTCGGGAGACCCGTCGGAAAAACTGCGGTTTGCCTCCCGGCGGATGTCCACGATTTGCGAGACTGCCGGTCTGAGTTCGAAACGGAGGGAGAGTGAGCTTTTTGTCAGTCTTCCTTTGTCGGGAGTGAACAGAAAACGGATGGAGAATGTGGGAGAACCGAATTTGCGGTTGTCCTGGATGACGGTGCGGAGAGGCGAGCCGGAGACAGTCAGAAGCCTTCCGCCGGCAAGAAGAATGGAAAATGTCCGGATGGAACGGTTGAATATGCACTGTTCCCGGTACTCCGCCGGAAATTTCACCGTTTTACCGTCGGCTGAAAATTCCCGCAGAGTGTCGGGAATTTCCATGGCGGCATGCATTGCCATGATCTGCACCGGGGAAGGGAAGTCGACACTGCAGTCTAGAGAAAACTTGTCTTTTCCCGAAGAGCGGAGCGTCTCTTTGACTGCTCCGGATACGCTGTTGATATTGAGTTTCCCCTCAAGCAGAAAGTTTCCGGCTTCCCGCTGAATTTTGCGGTTGTTCCAATTCCCGTTGAACCGGCATTTCCAGCCTGCGGTCCAGGTTTGAATCTTGAACCCGGCTTCTCCGATCCGGAACGATCCGTCATCGTTGAGCTGTACGCCGTCCGGCAGCGCCCAGACACAGGATCCCGCAGCCAGAATCGCTGCGAACGATAATTTTTTAAAGAGACTGGTTGACATCTTTTGAATCTCCGGTTTTATTTTTCATTCCATTAACGACAGCATCATTCCGTTCCGGTCGTTGAATGCACGGATCAGGTTGACACTGTTGTACAGGTTTTCTTTTGTTTCTGCGCTGACATGTCCGTCCACATAGAGACAGTTCGCTCTGTTTCCATGCTGCAGAGCCAACGCGCTCTGACTGCTGAATTTCGACGGAACGAAAGAGGGATAGCCGGCAGGGCCCTTGTCGGTCATCCGGTTTGTATCGGCGACAAGAACCATTTGACTCGGTACTTTGATCCGGATGCTGTGATAATAACAGATCCATTCATTACCCGGAGCGGTCATTACGAATTCTCCCAAACGGTCCCTTTTGCTTTTCACGTTATTTCTGTAATCCGCATCCTGCGGTTTCGGCATCCAGACCATTCCGTAGGTGTACCACTCAAGTTTGCTTGGATCGTCTTTGCTGAACGGCAGATTCGGACAGTAGGAGGCCATGCCGGCTTTATATTCAATATTGTTCTTATGAAAGGTTGTTGACGAGCAATGGCCGCCATCGGTCAGGAATCTCATCCATTGTTTTCCGCTGTGCATTACCGGGAAGTAATCGTTATTCGCTGAGGAGTAGTTCAGAAACGCCAGTCCTGTCTGTTTCAAATTGCTTTTACAAGTGCTGTCCCTTGCTTTTTCCCGTGCGGCGTTTAACGCCGGCAATAACATCCCTGCCAGGATTGCAATAATTGAAATAACGATTAAAAGTTCTATAAGAGTGAATTTTGTTGTTTGGATTTTCATGCTTTATTCTTCCTTTCAAATTTTATGTTTTTGTTTTAAAATGAATTCTCCATATTAAATTATAGTACAATGTCCGGAAAAAAACAACCCCCTGAATGAAAGAAAAATGATAAATTCCGGAAAATTGCGGGAAAGGGGAGGAAAGGAGCAGTGCGGGACACTGCTCCGGAGGAAAAGATCAGCCGGGAAGTCCGGCTTTGCATTCTTTGACGGCTTCAAGCATACCGTAGCCATAGCGGGCATCCGGTTCCAGATAGGAGCCTTCGGTCCATTCATTCCAACAGGAAATGTGGATCATGTCACCGCCTTGCTCCGCCTGGAATTCCAGCAGTCCGCGGAAGGCTTTCTTAAAGTTTTCCGGAGTGTTGCCGACGACAATCGGGCCGAACGGATAACCGACCTGTTCGTAGATATCGGATTGGACCGTCCGCGGAGAGCTGTCCCATCCCGTCATGACGACCGGGTGATAGGGCAGGCCGAGTTTTGCGGAAAATTCTTTCTGTGTAACGGTATTGAGCTCCACCCAGCGGTTGTAATCAAACGTCGGGAACGTGTTGTGATGTCCCCAGCCGTAATTGGAACAGGAGTCCGCACCGAGCTCCTTTGCGAGCTGTCCGGCGGTTTCCATCCGGTCCCACGGGGCGAGACCGCCGCAGGTGAAGTCGATCCAGAGCTTGCCGAGTCCGGCTTTTTCCACTTTGCCGCGGAATTCCCGCAGAACGGCGGCGAAAACCTCTTTCCCCATGTCCTGAATCATTCCCTGCGGGCGGTAGATGCCGAAATAGAGCCCGTCGTGCAGACGGAGATAGTTCGGCTTGCGGAAATAGTGTTCCATGCAATAGTCGGTGCAGCTGCGGAATGTTTCCGCTGTGACGGTTCCCATCCATGCGGGTTCCGCCGGTTTCCAGTAGGAGCCCGGATGAGCGTAAACATGATTATGGTTTGCCCACATGAGGGAAAATGTCATGTCATTTGTATTCGGCGCCTGGAGAAAACCGTTGTTCAGGCAGCGTTCGCGGAACGGACCGTCTTCAAAGAAATAGAAATCAAACGTGAAGTTGTCGATTCCGTATGCGACGGCGGTTTTGATCTTTTTTTCCATGACACGCGGATTGCTCTCATCCTCGTAGCCCCAGAGGGGGAGCTTGGGCTGATCGTGTCCGGGAAAGCGCGGAGTGGCGTATTGCGTGACGCGCCATTCGGTCCATCCGGTCCCGTGGATTTTTTCACTGCGCGGGTCGACGTGCCAGTTCGGGAAATAATAGGTCGAGATGATCGGTTTCTTTTTCATGGCAAACTCCTTGTTTTCGGTTGTCTGGATACAATATACTATAAAAGCGGAAAAAATGCTTTGCTTTATTCCATCTGCTGTGCAGAGAGCGGAAAAATATTAACACAGTCCAATAGTGTCTCTGCTTGAAAATCCTGCTCCGGCGGATTATAGTTCCGGAAACAGGGAGCGATAGATGGAAGAACGGCGTTATACCAGACAGAAATATTTTTCTCCGGGAATGGCGATCGCGGTTTACCGTACCTGGAATCAGGCAAAAGATTTCAATCCGGGTTCCGCCGTCCGTTACCGCCGGGATTTCTGGAAGATCTCTTATGTGGAACAGGGGAGCGGTGTTTTCCTTTGCAATGAGAACCGCTATCCGTTCGGTCCCGGCTTCATTGTGCTGTCACATCCCGACGACCTGACGACGGTGGAGCTGAAGACGGATATCCGGATTTACAATATTCTGTTTCTCCGGAAAACGCTTGCCGGATGGCTGGATGAATTCGGCGCGGATCACGATTTTTTCGGTATCTTCTATGAATCCGGACCGGAACGCGGAAAGATCCGCGATCAGCTTTATCTGCTGAATGCAAGCAGGAAAATCGAATCACTGATCCGGGAGATGAGAAAAGAATTTCTGCGGGAGGAACTGAATTCCCCGATGCTGCTGCGGCTTTATCTGATGGAGCTGCTGGTGCAGATGAACCGGTTGAGCGAGCGGCAGTTTTCCCGGAAGCGGCGTTCCTGTCTGGTGGCGTATGTTCTGTCCCGTCTGGAGAACGATTTTCAGACGAATTTTGATTACCGTCAAGCCGCCGCCGAGCTTGGGATTACCCACGTCTATCTCTGCGCCGCTTACCGGAAAGAGACGGGGGAATCCATTGGACAGACGCAGTTCCGCATCCGGCTGAAAAATGCGAAACGCCTGCTTTCGGAAAGCCGTAAGAGCGTGATTGAAATTTCGACGCTTTGCGGCTTCAATGATCTGAGCTATTTTTACAGGGCGTTCAAGAAAGACACCGGCATGGCTCCCGGCGATTTCCGCAAACAGTATTCGCAATTCGTCTAGCTGTCTCCGGAACGGAACAAACGGCAGACTGCGCTTGAAACGCCGTCTGCCGTCTGTTGCGGAAAGTTCCTGCGATCAGGTGTATTTCAGCACTTCCTCCATGGTGGTCTCTCCGTTGAGAATGGCGCGGACACCGTCTTCCCGCATGGTGACCATACCGAGTTCCCGCGCTTTTTCCCGGATCGCGATTGTCGGGGCGTTTGCAAGAACCAAGTCATTGATTTTCGGATTCATGACCAGAAGTTCGGTGAGAGCTTTTCTGCCTTTATAACCGGTGTTGTTGCAGTACGGGCAACCCTTTCCGTAATAGAACATGTTGTCGCCGACGTCCGCGCGTTCGAGTTCGAGCAGACGGAGGTCGGAGTCCGAGGGATGGAATCCGGTTTTGCACTTCGGACAGACGCGGCGCAGAAGACGCTGAGCCAGAATTCCGATCAGAGCGGAGGTGATAAGGAACGGTTCCACGCCCATATCCACAAATCGGGTGATTGCACCGGCGGCGTCGTTGGTGTGAAGGGTCGAGAACACGAGGTGTCCGGTGAGCGCCGCCTGAACCGCCATCTGACCGGATTCGATGTCGCGGATCTCTCCGAGCATGATGATGTCGGGGTCCTGACGGAGGAATGCGCGCAATGCACGGTCGAATGTCATGCCGACCGCTTCATTGATCGGCAGCTGGATGATCCCTTCCAGGTCGTATTCCACAGGGTCTTCGGCGGTAAGGATTTTGTCTTCGACTTTGTTGATCTCTTTCAGGGCGGAGTAGAGCGTGGTGGTCTTTCCGGAACCGGTCGGGCCGGTTACGATGAAGATTCCGTTCGGACGAGAGATCATGTCGCGGATTTTTTCGAGCACGTCTTCGTTGATTCCGAGCACGTCGAGGTCGAGATTGACGACTGAACGGTCGAGGATTCGAAGCACGACCGATTCCCCGAACTGGGTCGGCAGCGTGGAAACGCGCAGGTCGATCGGTTTTCCGGCGATTTTGAGCTGGATTTTTCCGTCCTGCGGACGGCGGCGTTCGGAGATGTTCAGTCCGGAGAGAATTTTAACACGGCTGATCACCGGAACCGCAAGGTTTTTCGGCGGCGGCGCCATTTCATAAAGCGCACCGTCGACGCGGTAACGGATTTTGAATTCGTGTTCGAACGGTTCGAAATGGATATCCGACGCCTTGTCCTTGATCGCCTGATACAGAACGGCGTCCACGAAACGGACGATCGGGGCGTCGTTGGCGGCGGTCTGAATCTCGTCTTCGGAAAGCTCTTCCGCGTCGCCGATGTCCTGCATGTCCATTTCCGCGAGGAGGTCGGCGGCGTTGGCATTGTCGTTCGGATAGTATTTTTCGATTCCTTTTTCGATCTGTTCTTCCGGAGCGACAACAACGGCGACATCGTGGCCGAGAATGAAGCGCAGTTCATCAACGGTCTGGTAGTTCAGCGGGGAACGGAGAGCGGCGTAAAGCGTGGTTCCGTCGAACTGTATCGGCAGAACGCCGAGCATACGGGCGTTTTCCGGAGTGATGAGATTGATGGTCTCTTCGGGGATTTCCAGATCGGAGAGATCGTAGACTTCGGTTCCGAGGCTGTGGGCGATCTGTTCCAGAAGTTCTTCCTTGGTGAAGATGCCGAAATCCACGAGGAGTTCCTGAAGCGGCGTTCCGGTGCGTTCGTGCTCCTCAATGACTTCGGCGAGCTGCTCTTCCGTACACGCTTCATTGGCGATGAGAATATCTTTCAGCGTCTGGTTTTCAGTGTCAAGCATGGTATCGGTCTCCAAATTAATCGGCGTCGCCGACGGTTGCGGCGATCACTTCGGAAAGGGTTGTAATTCCGGATGCGGCTTTGCGCAGGGCGTCTTCGCGCAGGGTTCTCATGCCCGACTTACGGGCAGCTTCGCGGATGGTGGCGGAGGCGACTTTCTGATAGATCAGATCCTGCATTTCATCGGTAAGCATGAAGATTTCGTAAATACCGACTCGTCCCTTGTAGCCGGTTCCGCCGCATACTTCGCAGCCGCGTCCTTTCATCAGTTTTGCCTGAGAGAGGAATTTGTCGTCGAGGTCGAGCATACGGATTTCAGTCGGCGAGGCGGTGGTCGGTTCGCCGCAGTTTTTGCAGACGCGGCGGAGAAGCCGCTGCGCCATAACGGCGCGGACCGAAGACGCCACAAGGAACGGTTTCACGCCCATATCGACAAGTCGGGTTACGGCACTCGGAGCGTCGTTGGTGTGGAGGGTCGAGAACACAAGGTGACCGGTCTGGGAGGCGTTGATTGCGATTTCCGCCGTTTCCAGGTCTCGGATCTCACCGACCATGATGATGTTCGGCGCCTGGCGGAGCATCGCTTTCAGTGCGGCGGCGAATGTCATTTTCGCGGCAACGTTCACCTGCACCTGGTTGATGCCGGGGAGCATGTACTCCACAGGGTCTTCCACGGTGATGATCTTGCGGGTCGGCGTGTTGATGGTGTTGAGGAATGCGTAGAGCGATGTGGTTTTTCCGGAACCGGTCGGACCGGTTACGAGGAAGATGCCGTCCGGATAGTTGATGATGCGGTTGATCTTCTCCTGGTCGTCCGAATAGAAACCGAGCTTCGGGATGTCGAGCTGAATACTGGATTTATCGAGAATACGCATAACGATACTTTCGCCGTGCGTGGTCGGGATGGAGGAGACGCGGAGGTCGATATCCTTGTTTTTCAGTTTGATCTGGATACGTCCGTCAAGCGGAATCCGCTTTTCGGAGATGTCCATGTGCGCCATGATTTTCAAACGGCTTGTGATGTTCGGCTGAAGATACTTCGGCGGCCCTTCCTGTTCGCGGAGCGCGCCGTCAATGCGGTACCGGATGCGGTAGCGTTTCTCCATCGGTTCCATGTGGATATCCGATGCTTTCATGTTGAACGCGTTGATGATGATCTGGGAAACGAGTTTGATGATCGGGGCATCTTCTTCCGGGTTTCCGCCGCCGGCGGAAAGCGTGCCGTCTTCGGTGCCGTCGATGACCTGCTCCATGTCATCGGTCGTCGCCAGCCCGTCGGAAACGAGGTCGAGTTTTTCCTCATCGGTACCGTAAGTCTGGATCAGAAGGCGGTTGATCTGCTCCTGCGGGGCGACGACGGCATCCATATCGCACTGGAGCACCACGCGCAGAGCATCCAGAGTATCCATATCGGTCGGGTCGCCCATGGCGATCGTGAGAATGCCGTCATGAATGTAGACGGGTACGACATTGTACTGTTTGGCGACTTCCGGCGACATCCGCGCGGCGACGTCTTCCGGAACCGTGTAATCGGAGAGATCGACCAGTTCCAGCCCGTATTGTTCGCAGAGCATTGTCAGGAGTTTGCCTTCTTCCAGATAGCCGAGCTGTTTCAATGCGTCGATGATATTGAGTTCGCTGCTGGATGATGCAACCTTTGCCCATCCTTCCGCGATCTGGTCATTTGTCACCATGTGGTTTTCTTTGATCAGTTCAAGAATATAATCACTGTCTTCCGTCACTTCTTCACCTCTTTTGATACAGTTAGTAATTTACAGAGGTATTAGAATTCGTAAATGCTGTTTTGTCAAGCGTCGGAACGAAAAAAAAGCGAATAATTGCCCGTGATTTTCACGGGGTACCGGTTCCTGCGGAGAGGGAAGCCGCGGACAGTCTCCGGAGAATCCGGGAAATGCCTCTTGCAAAAAGAGTGCTTGTGTGATAGATTATCCGGATCGAATCAGGAAAAAGTTTGGAGTCGTTATGCTGAAACAGTTGTTGAAACGCTATTTTGCCGTGCCGCTGATCTACCGGATCGGCGCGGCATTTGTGTTTGGTGTTGCCGCCGGGATTCTGCTGTCGGGGATGGGGAGCAGGTATGGTTCGGCGTGGCTTGGGAATGTCACGGGGTGCATTGCACCGTTCGGGACGGTGCTGATTGCAATGCTGAAAATGATCGTGATTCCGATTATTTTCTTTTCTCTCGTGAATGGAGCGGCAAGTCTGCCGGTCCGGAAATTCGGAAAACTCGGAACCGGCGTGCTGCTGTGGTATTTTTTCACGTCGCTGTTTGCTACGGTATTCGGTGTTGCTCTTGCGCTTCTGCTGAATCCGGGGATGAGCAATGCAACGGAAGTCTCCGGTCAGCATCTGGCACAGGTCGGGCAGATGAAAACCGCTGCCGCGGCGGGCGGAAGTTCGGTTTCCGGGTTTGTCAACGGGCTGTTCGTGAATCCGTTTGAGGCGTTGGCATCGGGAAATTTTCTGCCGATCATTGTGTTTGCGATCATTTTCGGGATCGCCGCGCGGTGTGTGGCTGACCGTGAGGCCTCTGCCGGAACGGTTCATCCCGCTGACCGGATGCTGGAGCTGTTCGATGCGGCGCTGAAGATCTGTTTCAAGATCATCGACTGGATCATGGAGTATTTCCCAGTCGGTGTGTTTGCCTTGACGGCGGTGAATTTTGCTTTATATGGAGTGGAGCTTTTCGGGCCTTACATCCGGATCGCCGGATGCGTGGTTATCGGTGTGCTGGCGATGATTCTGCTGATCTATCCGTTGTTTGTGCTTCTGTTCTGCCGGGAAAATCCGTACCGTTTCCTGATGAAGATCCGTGCGCCGGTGATTACGGCGTTTCTGACCCGTTCAAGTGCGGCGGCGCTTCCGGTATCTCTGCGGACCGCGGAAGAGGATCTGCATATCCGCAAAGAGCTTTCGGGGTTTGCCCTTCCGCTGGGAGCGACCATCAATATGGATGGAGTCTGCGTGCATCTTCCGGTTTTTGCAATCCTTGCGGCGAATATTTTCGACACCAAGCTGACGCTCGTCCAACTGGCGGTGCTGGTGATCTCCGTGGTTTTTGCGTCGATCGGTGCGGGCGGCATTCCCGGCGGGTCGGTGTTTCTGCTGTTCATGGTGCTCGCCAATATGGGGCTGAACGAGGTGCAGACCGCGATGGTGGTGGCGCTGGCGATCGGCATCAATCCGTTGCTGGATATGTTTGAAACCGCCTGCAATGTGACCGGCGACAATGTCTGCAACTACATTATCGGTAAGCGCGGCGGCATGATTGATTCCTCCGGAGTTTAAACATTTTGCGGAAAAAACGGAAAAAAAATTTGCATTTTGCGGATAATATGGTACATTTTCGCATTAGCCTTTTTGGAAAACCTAAAACGAAAAGAGAGTCGATATGGGAAACCTCAGAAAGAAGCGTCGCAGAAAGATCGCTCAGCATAAGCGCAGAAAAATGCTGAAGGCGATGCGCCACAAGAACAAATAAGTTCATTGTGATTCAGGGACGTGATCAGAGTGTCACGTCCTTTTTCTTTATCGGCAGGGGGATTTGATATGCGTATAACCGTTTTTCTTCTCTTTTTTTCCGCAATCCTTCTTTCCGGATACGATATTCAACCGGATGCGGGGCCGCGCGAGCCTTTGCGCTCCGAACCGGTTGTGCTGTCCGGTTCCGCGGCGGAGAGAGCCGCCGCCATGGCGGAGTTTTCCGCATTCATCAATGGAGTGATCGCCACGCGCGGGAAGACGCCCCGTCAGCCGGATGCCGCATTGCTGGACCGGTTGTATCTGGCAGTGGAGAAGGATCCGCGTTCGGAAGAGCTGATCGCTCTGCTTGCTGCTGATCTTGCGGATCCGCGCACCGGACTGCCTGACCGCTTGAAACGCCTTGCGGAGTTTGCGAAGAAACATCCGGAAAATGAGCGTTTGAATTTCCTGCTTGTATCGCATCTTGCCCGGAATCCCGGTGCGAAAGGCGATGAAGAGCGGAAGCGTCTTGCGCTTGAACTGATCGAAGCGATCCGGGAAAATGAGGACGAGTCTCTGCCGGCGGACTCCATGGAAATGGAACGTCTGTTCTCCATCCGTCTGCTTCAGGCATTGTTGTATACGTCGCAAAAACGGTTTGATGAAGCGGAAAAAACGATTGACGGCGTTCTGAAACAGATCCCGGAAAAACGCCGTCTCAAAGCGCTCCAGACTGCGATGGGGATTTATCTGGAAGCGCAGAAAAACGCTTCCGATGAGAAGCTTCCGTTGATCGGTTTCCTGACGGAGAGCGACAAAGAAAGATTTTCCCGTAAGTTTGAAGAGGTGTCGCAGGAGTTTATCCGTCTGCTTTCCGCGCCGGAAACGGAGGTGGACCCGGATGAGTTCCAGATGTCCACTGCGATTTTCGGACAGGAAGGCAAAACCGATTATTCACTGCTGATTCTTACCCGTCCGTTGTTTGCGGATCCGGACAGTCTTTCCGCACTGCGTCGTCTTGCGGCGTTTTATTATTCAAACAAGCAGTATGCGAATGCCGCCCGTGCATGGGCGCGGGTCCGGGCTTTGGATGGCGGGCGGGTGCAGGTGGAAAGTTATCTGCATGCGTTTTCGCTTCTCCGTTCAGGCAATGCCAGAGAAGCGCAGGCTGCGTTTGCGGAGCACTACAAACGGTTTCCGCGCGATGTCAAATCGCTGACGCAGTATGCTCTGGCGGCCTGGATGGCGGAAGACTATGCGCAGGTTCCCGGTATCATTGCCGCGATTCCCGATCCGCTTCCGGAGCTCCTTTACCTGAAAGCGGTTGCGGAGCAGAAAAACGGGCAGTACGGGGCGGCGCTGGAGGATATGCTGAAATATGAGCGGAAGCAGAAATGGCCCGATGCGGAAAAGCGTACCGGTTTCCGGATGCAGACCGCGATGGTGGCGGATAAGGCAAAGCGGCTCGACGTTGCGGAAAAGATTCTTCTTCCGATGATCGCGGAGGACCCGGAGAATCCGGAGCTGCTGAATTTTCTCGGTTATCTCTATGCCGAACGGGGAGTCAAGCTCGATAAAGCGCTGGAACTGCTGGAATCCGCCTTGAAGTCCGAGCCCGGCAATCCGGCGATTCTTGACAGTATGGCATGGGCGCTGTACCGCCGGAAAGAATACGGAAAAGCGCTGGAATATATCGGGAAAGCGCTTGCCGCTTCACCGTCGCCTGTCGATCCGGTGATCCTTGATCATGCCGGAGATATTCATTCCGCGCTTGGCGACCGGAAAAAGGCGGCGGAGTTCTGGAGGCGTGCTCTTGAGACCTACAGTCCCGAACTGGATACCGTGAACGTTCTCCGGAAACTCCGTGATTCGCATGGCGTGACCGGTGGCTGATTATCGGGGATCCTGCCGTTTCCGAATTACACGCCTTCGGCATCCGGGGTCCAGATGACTTTGTGCAGCTGAAGGTTCAGACGGGCGGGAACGCGGTCGGCAAGCATCCATTCCACGAGGGTGCGCGGTTCGATTTTTCCGAAAACCGGAGCGAACAGGATCGTGGCGTGTTCCGCGATCCGGAAACGGCGGATTACCTCAAGCGCGGCGTCGTAGTCATTCCGTCCGGCGATCACGAATTTGACTTCATCGCCGGGACGGAGATTGAGAAAATTGCCGTCGAACATTTTTTCCGATTCGCCGGAAAACGGAGTTTTCCAGTCGATGATCCGGCGGACTCCCCGCGGGACGGCGGAAAGATCCACGCTGCCGTTTGTCTCCATCAGCACTTCAAAGCCGCGTTCAAGCAGACGGCGGCAGAGTTCCGGCGTCGCCGGCTGGAGCATCGGTTCCCCGCCGGTGATTTCAATCAGGCGGAGTCCGGATCGTTCCGCTTCATCGACGAGTTCGTCAAGAGAGCGGATTCTGCCGGAGGAGACGGTCTGCGCTTTCCGGGTGTCGCAATAGGAACAGCGCAGATTGCAGCCTGCGAGTCGGATGAAGAAGCAGAGCCGTCCGGCGTGGGTGGATTCGCCTTGAATACTGGAAAATGTTTCGTAAATGGTCAATGTATCGTTCATGATCGGTTCTTTCTGGCAATGATGATCTGCTGGGTCAGGAAATTGTTCCAGATGATCTCTTTATGAAGAATTGTCCCGTGCGGGGCAATGGCGGCTTCGACTTCGGCGGCGTCCAGCGGGCGTTCGTCGTGAAAGATCCAGACGCGCAGCAGCTCCGCAAGGGAACGGGTCGTGCGGTAGAGAAAGGTCGGGGTCGGAAAGAAGAGGATCACGATGCCGCCGTCCTTCGCGAGTTCAAAATGCCGCCGGATCATCCGGGCTGTGTTTTCCGGCATGAAGTGTTCGATCAGCCCGACACTGAGGACAATATCCGATTTTTCTTCGTTTTCCGGATTGCAGGTCAGCAGATCAAGTTCCCGGATGGAGATATCGGGGCGTTGTCCGGTCCGTTCCCGGAATTTCCGGATGCCGAGGGCGTTGCTGTCGTAGACCGTATACCGGAGCGGCAGAAACTCTTTTTCGATCCGGTCGAAGAAACAGCTGTTGCCGCCGCCGAGTTCCGCAAGCGTGAAGCGTTCCGACGGCCGGAATTTCCGGAGCATTTCCATGAGTTTCCCGGCGACGATTCCGCGCGCGTATCCGGCGGTGGCGGCGGGGGCGGAATAGTAGCGGTTCCAATCGGTTGTTCCCGGTTCCCGGAGCGATTCCGGACTGCGGAATATGAAATCCCGCTGAATCAGGAAGTTGATGAGGTAAAGAACCGTTTCCGCAAGGAGTTTTCCGAGACGTTCATCGAGTCCGACCGCTGATTTCAGCCCCATTACGATCATTGCGGAGAGAAATCCGGAAACACAGACCAGCAGCAGATAGAGCGGGAAGGTCCGCCGCAGTGCCGCACGGGAATCAAACACCAGATTGCGCACCAGCGTGTAGTTGATGCAGAGAGCCGCCGCACGGGAGAGATAGGTGGAGAGCAGAATGCTTCCGCCGGTCAGCGGCAGAGCCAGCAGAAAGACCAGATAATCGAACAGCGCCGTTGCAATCGAGGAGAGAATATAACGGAAGAGCACAAAATAAATTTTGACGGAATCTGTCAGCGGGTTGAAATGCGATGATTCATTGCCGTTCAGATAGATCGTGCGGATTGGCGTTTCCCGGATGGGAACGCCGCGATGTTTGGCAAGAATGAGCATTTCCAGTTCAAATTCATACCGGTTCGATGCAAGATTCAGCAGTTCGGGGATCAGACGGCGCGGAATTGCGCGTAGTCCGGTCTGCGTATCCCCGATCGCGATTCCGAGGAAAAGACGCATCAGGAAACGGGTCATTCTGTTTCCGATCCGGCTGCGGAACGGAATCCCGGATCCGTCGAAACTGCGGGTGCCGAGAATCAGAGCGTCCGGGTGTTCCAGCCGTTCGCGCGCAACATTGAGAATGTCGGCAATGCAGTGCTGCCCGTCCGCATCCACGGTGATGACGCCGGGGCATTGCGGATAACGGGAATAGATGCAGTCAAGTCCGAGTTTGAGCGCCGCGCCTTTCCCCATGTTCAGGGCATGGGAGAGAACGATGCACCGTTTCTCCTGTTCGAGTTCGTCAAATACATGTATGGCGGCTTCCGTTGTACTGCCGTCGTTGACGACTGCGATGGTGGCGAATCCGTGGTCTGCGAGTTCGCGGACGAGTCCGGTGAGACGTTCATCCGGGTTGTACGCCGGGATCAGAATAGCTGTTTGCGATAGATTCATTCTTCAGTCTTTTTGTAAAAACGATAACCGTATTTGCGGAACATTAGCTGTATTTCGCCGTTTTTCAAGCGCCGGGAGAGATCTTCGTGAAATTCTTTCGCCGCATAGTCGGGAACGAGGAATGAACGGACCGCCGCTTTTCCGGCGGCGTCCGTATGACGGGACAGCTGGCTGCCCAGGGAATATTCCACAAAAACGAACGAACCGGGACCGAATCCGGGAATGAATTCAAGAAACTGGTAATCGGTTGCGCACGGCATCTGCTGTTTGCAGTTTTCCAGTTCGCGGTTCAGTCCGGGGGAGCCGATTCTGATTCGCTGTTCCTGCTGGATCCGCCGGAAGTCAAGCTGTCCCGCGGTAAGAAGGATTCCGGCAAGCGGAACGGCGATCAGAGCCGGACGGAACAGTTTGCGGTTCCAGAGCCGGACAATGGCAAACGAACAGCCGCATGCAAGGAGCGGTTGGACCGGCATCAGATTGCGGAGATCATAACTGTAAAACAGCATCCAGATGAGAGTGTATGGAAGTGCGAACGCATAGAACAATCTGCTCCAGACCGGAATTCCTGCGGCGAAGATCAGAACCAGCAGAGCCAGAAACGTTCCTGCCGCCATGACGGGGAGACGGTCCGCGTAAAGCGCGGCAATCCCGCGCAGGAAACCATTGGAAAAATCAGTGCGGGCATGACGGACGCTGTCGGTCGGGATTCCTGCCGCGAGTTTGCAGAGAAAGACTTTCCAGGCGGAAGCGGCGATTTCCGGGCGGCTTCTGGTTCCGTAAATATCGCGGGTGACGGTTTGGAATTTGGAGCATTCTTCCCCGTTTCCCGCGCGGGCTGCAAAGTAAAGATAGTACGGGGAAACGGTCAGGAATGCAAGAACCGCATAGACGCCGAGCGCGCGCCGGAATTCCCCGCCGCGGAGTATGTTCCAGGCGTATACAAGAATCGGGATCAGGATCAGGAATACAAGACCGGACTGTTTTGCAGATGCCGCGCAGATTGCGGTCAACCCTGCGCAGAGCGTCAGTTTCCGGTTCCGCTCTTTGAGATTGAGGATCAGGAAGCCGATGGAGGAGAAACAGTAGAACGCGATCATGAAATCGGCTTCGCCGCCGCCTGCGAGCGGGTCGGTATTGTGGAAGAACCAGGCAGTCAGAGGAACCGCCAGACAGATCGCATACTGATTTCTCTGCCTTGCGATTACAGTCAGGAGCAGGGAGATCAACGCCGGACACAGCACAGCGATCCCTTTCGGGACGAAGTTCAGCGGTTCGCCGATAAGTTTGTATGCGACAGCCCAGTTGCAGGGGATCAGCTGCGGATAACCGGAAGTCCGCTGTGCCTGAAACGTTCCATCCGCCCATGCGGTCGCCCAGCGGTTCCAGGAAAGCAGGGAATCCCAGGTGAGGAAGATCGAACCGGTATTGCGGATTGCGAATCCCAGCTGGATCAGGATCGTTATCCCGGCAAGGAGCAGTGCGGCGGCTTGAAGCGGCGGCAGATGAAGCGGAGCCGGGCGGAGCGGCTTCCAGTTCCGGTACACGGTTCCAATGAGAAGCCCGGTTTCCAGAAGGAAAACGGAGAGTACGGCTTCCCGGGTGAACAGTCCGGCGGGATAGAGCAGCAGAACCATCAGATAATTGAACAGTCCGCTCAGCGGAACCGCCAGCAGCAGCGCAAGGGCGGGCGCCGGACGGTACCGGAGCGCCTGCAGGATCAGCAGACCGGGAAGAAACAGAAGCTGGCAGAATGCCGCGATCTGAAGAAGCAGAAGCATGCGGCGTTATTCCTCTTTCGCGCCGATATAGGGACAGTTCCGCAGAAGCCCGGCTTCGTCGTCCATGCCGTAGCCGTAGACGTACTTGTCGGGAATGGTGAAGCCGACGTAATCCGCCAGAAAACCGTTGGTGCGCCCGGCGGGTTTGTCCAGCAGAACGCAGGTGCGCAGGGATGCCGGTTTCAGTGTGCGGATATGCTCCATGATTTCCCGGAGAGTGACGGAGGAGTCCAGAATGTCGTCCAGCAGCAGAACGTGGCGCCCCGAGAGAGATATATTGAAGTTCTCCTTGATCGTGAGTTCTCCGCGCCGGGCGGATTTATAGGACGAGGCTTTGACGGTGTCCAGATAGGTCGTGGTGCGCAGTTTGCGGAAGAGATCGGCGGCGAAGATCAGGGCTCCGTTGGTGACCGCGATGACAACCAGTTCCCGGCCCTCATAGTCCTGATTGATCTGTTCGGCGAGTGCGGCAACCCGCTCCGCAATGGCATGTTCTGCGATCAGAATTGTATGTTTCATTGCGGTTTCACCGAATCAAGAATCCGTTTTTTGATGTCGGCAATCTGCATGGAGACGGCTTGTTCCATTGCACGGGCGAACGCATCGGCGGAGAGCTCTTCCACGGGAATCCGGTTTGTGAGGGTGCTGGAAAACAGCGGTTCCTTTCCATCCAGAGCCGAAACCGTATATGCGGTGGAGAGAACTGCCGAGCGGGACGGTTCGTCCAGTTCAAAAGAGAGGATGTTGCCGGACAGTTTGAATGCGGGATCCTGTTTTGCGGCGGACCGGAACGCCGACCGGAAATTCTGCGTCATGATCCGGGACGGCGTCTGCGCCCATTTGCTGTATTCGTCTATGACCAACCGGGTTCCGCTGCGGTGGAGCATTTTAAATTTTGCCGGGGAATCGGAGCGGAACGGCAGAATTTCGACCCGGAACGGAAACGTATCCGTGGCGGTGCGGGAAATATCGTACGTTTTCGTTTCCCGGATCTCCTGCTTCGGCAGATTGACGCTGAAACAGCCGGAAAGCAGGACGGCGGCTGTGCAGAGCGTGAAAAACGGCAATTTCATGGTTTTTTCTCTCCTGTTGCGGGATCGGGCGGAATGACGAGAATCTGTCCGATCTGCAACTGATCTTTTCCTTTTAAAACATCCTTGTTCGCATTCCGGATCAATCGGAATGCGGAACTTTTTCCATAATATTTTCTGGCGATTCCGGACAGTGTATCGCCTTTCTGTACCGTATGACGGCGAAGCTCCTGTCTGGACGGCGGTGGCTGTACGGGCTTGACAGGCTGTTTTTCCGTTTCCGTTTTCTGTTCTCCTGCGGCGGAATTAGGGCTTTGGGCGGCAACTTTAGCATTTTCCCATTCGTCGCCGGGATCTTTGGGAAGAGCCTGATTCGGATTGATTTCCGCCGGTGCAGCGGGGTTCGTCTTTCCGGGATCCTGCTTTTCCGGCTGTTCCGGGGCGGCAGTCTGCCTTACCGGTTCCTGTGAGGAGAGCTGCTGTGCTTCCTGCGCTTTTTTCTGAAGCTCTTTTACGGTTTGTTTGAATTTTTCGCTCTCTTTGCCAAAGGATTCGATGCGTTTGCGCATTTCATCGTTCTGAGAACGGAGAGTGTCGTTCTGTGCACGGAGCTTTTTGCTGTATGCGACATACTGATCCAGCAGTTTTCTGGTCTTTTCCGCTTCCTCATAGGCGCGGGCGGTATCAGCCGACTCGAACTGCGTGGAGAGCTGTTCAAAAATCCGGCGTTTGGAACCGTCGATGAACTTGCGGATATTTTCCGCGTCCGGAGATGTGCGGTCAAGTTCCAGATAACGCTGATAATGATACACCGCCTTATACGGATCGTTCAGGTGGTCGGTGTAAAGCGATCCCAGTTCATAATGCACGACGGGGGAACGCGGACAGACATTGAGGAATTCTTCAAAATATTGAGCGGCTTCCTTGTAATTGCCTGCATTCCTGCTGGTTTCCGCCTTGACAAAGAACGGATGGCTTTTTTCCTTGCCGATATAATCCCCGCAGGAGGTCAGCACAAGCAGACTCCCGGACAGCGGGATCAGAAGCAACAGTTTTTTCAGATTCATTGATACAGAACTCCCCTTGGTTGTGTTGGGTGGAAATATACAGCCGTTTCCGCGGATTATCAAATATAAAATGCGAAAAGTCGGGAATGGATTGCACAAGGGGGATTTTCTGGAGCAAATGAAAAGATACGGCAGCTGATCGTTCCTGCTCCCTTCCGGATTCCGGCAGGCAGTTTGTTTCCCGCCGCCGATGGAAATCTCTGCAGAAAGACAGAAACAACGGAACAATTTCATCGACTCTCTCAAATTTTTCAAAAAATCTCATTTCTTCTCATTTGAAGAAATCGTTTTCAGCGGTATAGTATCTGTTGGAAACGACAATTTTGGGAACCCGGAAGATGAAAAATTTGCGAACCTTTGCGATTATTGATTACCTGAAACAGAAAAAATATTGTTCGGTCAACGAATTGATGGAGCATTTCAATGTTTCTCCGGCAACGATACACCGGGATATTACGAGTCTTGTCCGGAATAATCAGGTCCGCAAAGTGCACGGCGGGGTGGCATATATTGACCCGGTGGATGCCGCGGACCGGATGACGGTTCTTTCCTCCACGTTTCAGGAGCGCATCAACTGGAACCAGAAATTCAAACGGAAGATTTCCGAACTTGCGATGCGGGAGATTTCGGAGGGGGATATCATTTTTCTTGATTCTTCCACAACCGTGTTTTTCCTTGCGGAACGTCTGCTGGAATCTTCATTTTCCAATCTGACGATCGTGACGAATTCGGCGATGATCATTCAGAATTTTCACAAATTCCCGCCGCATTATGTGCTGATTTCACTTGGCGGAACTTTCGATCTTCAGCTGAACGCATTTCTCGGACAGGCTGCGATCCGCGAACTGGAGCGTCTTTCGGTTTCCAAAGCGTTTATTTCCGCATTCGGGATCGACGGCGACCTGGTTACGACCAATCATGAATATCATTCGTCGCTGCTGCTGAAAGTTCTGGAAGTCGCCAAACAGCGGTATCTGCTTGCGGACCGGAGCAAATTTGACCGTTCGGGATTGTTCCGTCTGGGAACCCGCGCAGATTTTGACCGTATTATCAGCGACTGAAATCACGGGGGGCGCACCCCGTCTGCTTCCGGAACTGCCGGTTGAATCCGGAGAGGGACGGGAAACCGCAGCGCGAGGCAATCTCGGAAATCCGGTATTTGCCGGACCGCAGTTCCGTTTTCGCCATGCAGATCCGCAGACGGTTCAGGTAGTCCTGCGGAGAAACGCCGGTCTCCTGTTTGAAGATACGGCGGAAATTCGTCATGCTCATTCCGCACAGGCGCGCAACGGCGGCGACAGAGACCCGTTCGGCGTAGTGGCGCCCGAAGTAGGTGACGGCTTTTGCGATCCGTTCGAATTCTCCGACTTCCCGCGCTTCCGCGCTTTCCGGCTGAAAACGGTCGAATGCGTCTTTCAGCCGGAGGGCGATCAAAAGGATCCATGCGGTCTGTTCCTCTTCTCTTTCCGCCCGGAAAAGAGCTTCCGGGAGAGTGCGCACCCACGGATAAACCGAACCGTCCAGAATATTGCCGAACCGGGGACCGTGAAGACGGGCGAGAAAACTGAGGTCCAGTTCCGGAAAGTGCGGCAGAAGCAGTTTTTCAAAATCAAGATAGAACCAGATCCAGTGGGACGTCGTGCCGGGGGAGCTGCCCGCCAGATGCGCTTCCGCGGGACCGATCAGGGAAAGATCTCCCGCTTTGAAGTTCAGGAGTTTTCCCTCGACCGCGAAAACGCCTTCCCCTTCCACGCAGAATCCCAGTTCCATGCAGTCGTGGCGGTGCAGATAAACGATCTCCCGCGATGGATGACGGGCGTCGTCGTGCATGTACAGCGGACGTTTCCCCTGAAAGTGGAGCGGGGCGGACTGCAAGGTATATTTTGGTTGATTCTGCATGGTTTCTGTCTTTTTTTGCGTGGAAATTCTTAAAATAAACGGTTATACTATACCCGAAACCTTGGAAAAGACAAGAAAAGGAGACAAAAAAATGATGATTTCCGGTTGGGATCACCCGCTTGCAAACCTCCGCAGCGAACTGGTTCAGCTTGAAGAGGAGGGGTATGTTGTTCCGGAGTCCGTGAAACGCGATGTGGCGATGCTTCATCCTGAAGCGGACAAGTGGTCGGAACGGATTGCGGACATTTACAAAAAACTCGACGATCTACCGGTCCGTGCCGGCTGGGCGTATGAGGAGCCGGATGAGCTTGACGAGATCCGCCGTCTGCGTCCGGAAGGTCCGCGCCGGCTGGAAGTCCGCCTTTCCGATTCGGAACTTCTGGAACGGTATCACGGTGCGTGGCGCGGGCGCAGCGTCGGCTGTGCGCTCGGAAAGCCGGTGGAGGCGAAACCGCGTGCGTGGATTAAAGAACTGCTGACGGCTCAGGGAGAATGGGAGCTGAACGATTATTTCCGCTGTACCGGAAAAGACGACTGGTGTCCGAAGTCCCGCCGGGAACATATTCAGTATATGGAACCGGATGACGATATTCATTATACGCTGATCGGTCTCCGGGTGATGGAGGAGAAAGGGGCGGAGTTCCAGTGGAATGACGTTGCCGACTGTTGGAATGCGCGTCTGCCTTACAGCGCGATCTGCACGGCGGAAACGCAGGCGATTCTGAATTACAACATGCGCTGTCCGCGTTTTTACCGAGAGCTTCATATCGCGGCGACTCCGGCGTTCACGCGCCGTTACAACAATCCGTACCGCGAATGGATCGGCGCCGCGATCCGGGCGGATTTCTGGGGCTACGCCGTTCCCGGCAATCCGGAACTCGCTGCGGAATTCGCATACCGCGACGCATGCTGGACCCATACGAAGAATGGAATTTACGCGGAGATGTTCACTGCGGCGGTGATCAGTGCCGCGTTTGCGGAATCCGATCCGGTCCGTCTGATTGAGATCGGACTTTCCGAAATTCCCGTGAACTGTCGATTCGCCGAAGCCGTGCGTCTCTCGCTTGCATGGCGGAAGGAGTGTCCGACGTGGGAATCGTTCATGGACCGTGTTGACGCCCGTTATGCGGGAATGAGCAGTGTTCATGCGATCAACAATCTGCAAATCGTCGTTATGGCTCTGCTGTACGGGAACATGACGATCGACCGTAATACCGCGCTTGCCGTGATGGGCGGAATGGATACCGACTGCACCGGCGCCACGGTCGGCTCCATCACGGGGATCGTCAATCCGGAGAGCCGTCTTGCCGGGCGGCTGAATGATACGATCGTGCCGCAGTTCATCGGCGAGAACACTTGCCGGATGAGAACGCTTGCGGAACGGACGCTTGCCGTCCGCAACGCAATCCGGCGGCAGGAATAAGATCCGCCGCGGGTGTCAGTCCGCACGGGAAATCCGTGTGGACTGACGCGTTTCCCGCAGAACAATGCGTTTCTAAAAGACGTTTATTTGCCGTTTTCCGGATTCGGACGCGGATCGACCCGTTCGAGCACCACGTTTTTCCCCCGGTGCGTTTTCAGACGGAGACGGTCGGAGTTTTCAATCAGGATCTTGTTGGTGAACGCGTCGCGCCAGGTGCCCGGCTCCGGGAGACGGAGCTCCAGAACGTCATCCCACTTGCAGTGAACCGCGATCCAGTTCTTCGACGGAAACACCTGATCTCCGCGGGAGGAGTAGAGGTGTACTCCGGCGCGTTCTGCAAACCGGGACAGCAAACCGGACGGCATATTCGGAGATGAACTCCAGATGGAAGTCCATTCCGGAAATTTCTTTTCGATGAGCATGGCTCCGTTTGCGCCCTTTCGGAATGGAATCCACGATCCTTCGACGATCCAGCCGAGAGCCTTTCCCGCCGGATCGGCTCCGCAGAGACGCGGATTGATGTTGCGCGGAGTCCCGTAACTGAACCGCTGACCGTCGATCAGAACTTCGGTGATCAGCGATGAACGCTGTCCTTCTGACATTACGCAGTGAATGCCTGTCAGAGCATTGCATCCTTCAACGTCGAACCGTCCGTTCCGGACGATGCCGGGGGCATGGAACCAAAGAATGGTCCGTCCTTCCTTTTTCAGTTCGCATTCCACCAGATCCCGTAAACCGTCGTCCAGAACGTGAGCGTTCAGCACGATGGCGAAGCGGTACTGTTTCAGCCGTTTTCCGCGTACCAGTTCCGGAAGGTCTTCAAGCCGGAAGATATCGAAACCCGTTCCGATTGCGGCGATTTCGTTCAGCTGCTGTTCAATCAGGGAGCCTGTCAGAAACTGAAAGGTCTTGGAACAGGAGAGGCTGGCATCGGAAAGGAACACTGCGATTTCCGCCGTGCTTTCCTTATCCGCAAGATGACGTTCCGCGAAGGAGGCTAGTTTCCGGACATTGTCCATCAGGAGCGGATCGCGAAAGGTTCCTTCTCCGAAGAGATCCATGAACCATTGGGTTCCCCCGCTGCGCCAGACATCCAGAAAACCGCGCGTCATCATTTGAATGGACTGTTCCGCATTTTCCGGAAGAACGTTGTGCGGTTTCGTGGAACGGTGAGTTCCGGTGTCGTCTTCGGCAAAATAGAGTTTCCCGGCGAGCTCCACCGACGCCGGCAGAATCTGAGCCGTGCTCACGCCTCCCGGCTGACGTGCCGAGTATCCGACCGGAGCCGAAAGATAATCCAGCTCGCGGCATCTCAGAACGATTCCGTGGGCATCCTGTCCGCAAGCGTAATGCGAAATGCTGTTCGCCGGAAGATTCGCATAGCCGTAGAATGCGCCGAATATTTTTTCCGAACCGAGTTCCGCGAGGGTTTGTTTTACGCATTCTGCCTGTTTTGTCACGAGCCCCGCCATGAATTCCGAAGAGAAACGCAGCTGATCGATCAGCTGCTGTTCCGCTGCCGGATTCAGGAGACTTCCGGCGGATGGATTGAAGTTGCAGAAGCGTTCCGGTTCTGCCATTCCGGCTGTTTCCAATGTCGCGGACGGATCATTCCATGCGTTGCGGAGGGCGGAATCAGTTTGATAGCGGTCTGCCAGCCAGCGCCGGAAGTGCGGCAGCATTGACGGATGGTAGTCCGCGATTTTGGCTCCCCAGTACCAGACGTGTTCCGCGCAGTGGCCGAATCCGGAATGATAACCGGGAATATGTTCGCCCCATTGCCGTTCGCAGAACCGGACGGAATTGCGGAGCGCTTCCAAAGCGTCGGTGATCCAGACGTCATTTCCGAGGGAAACCATATCGCCGTCTTCAAAGGCATGTTTTTCCAGATTGTAATAACGCATGAGCGATCCCGGATGACGGCTTTTCCATCCGTCCGATGCCTGAAGACGGAAACGGGGAATGACAAGGGCCTCCGGGCATTCTTTCAGAATGGCGTCCATCGTGGCATTGATGAATTCGGCTGTCATGGTCCGGAACCCTGCCCGGATTCCGTCCTCTGTCGGAGTTCCGTCGCCCAGGTCAAGATTGCCGATGAACGAAAAGAACCGGATTCCGCTTTCTGCAAAAAGCCGGACATCCTCCGCCTGCATGTTTCTGTTCCAGTGCATCAGCCCGGTTACGGGAACTCCATTCACATGAATGGCCGGAACTCCGCCGAAAAGCCGGACTGATGTTTTCAACTTACCCATTTTAATGCTCCTTCGTTTTTCCGCCGGATCCGGGTCCGTTATTCTTCCACCGTGATGGCGAAAACAATCGGAACCGCCCGTCCTGCGGAGATCAAATCTATTGATTTCAGCGTGGCGAGACTGCGCTGATCAACATCCTGATTGGTCACGCCGAGTGTGCGGACGTCATTGGTCCAGACATAAACGTATCCACCGGCTCCTTCGCCCCACTGTCCGCTTTTGGCGGGGGGATAAATCTTTCCTGTCAGCGCGGAGGGAACTTCCGCGAGATTCCCGCCTCCGGGAGCGACCTTCCATTCGCCAGTTCCGATTCCGGCGTAGATTTCAATTTCCCTGGTTTGCCCGTCGGCAAAGTTCAGACGATAGACCATAACTTTTCCATTGTCCGCATTGTAACACATCCCATGCAGGAAAAAGATCCGTTTGGGGACTTTGTTTACCGGAATGGAACGGACTTGTGCCGGAAGCGTTTTCCGATAACGTCCCTGAAGTGCGATCATGCTTTTTCCTCCGTTGGAGACCGGATTCACAAAGGAGAACGGTACTCCGCGGATCACATCTTTCTGCGGGAAGAGCCAGTACTCTTTGCTGATCATGTTTTCGGGCGAGTCGGAAAAACCGAGGTTGCAGAACGGAGACAGGTCCAGCGCTGTCACCGGTCCGACTCTGAATTCGGAGGGCAGGGTCGCCGTACGCTGAAGTTTCTGCGGTGCGGGAGCTTTCGGCAGATTCTGTACGGGCGATGGTTTCCCCTTTTTCGGGAAGGGAAACTCTTTGACTCGGAATTCCGGCAGGAAAAGCTCGACGGTATTGTTTCCCGGGGGAAGCTGGATTTCATATGCGCATTCCCAGTCACTGCGCCGGATTCCGACCGGTTTTCCGTTCCGGAGAATGCGGGCCGGCTTGATCATCGAAACGACGGTCAGCATATCCGGACGGTTGGAGGACAGTTCGATCCGCGCGATCCGTTTTTCCCGGTCGTAGATGCCGGAAACGAGGGAGGAGCGGCCAAAATCGCCGATCCAGACCGGATCGTTCTGCCCGATGATATGCGGCAGCACATTGCACCGCTGAAACCATTCGGCCTGATGAAGACGTTTATAGAGTTTTTCCCATTCTTTACCCTTGAAGTGAAACAGCGGCTTGGTTTTCGAGTAATTCGCGGGGAAGGCCTTTTCGTAGAGGTCGCGGACTGTCTGACGGTCGCGGCTGGAAAGCGCCATGTATTTCAGATAATTCCACGCGTTGCTGCGGCGTTCTCCGCGCTGTTCATAGAGATAGGCCGGGCTGTTCCATTCGGGGATCTCCTTTGCGAATGTATCAAGCCAGAGCTTTGAATCGGGAAAGCAGTAGCGCAGCAGGATACCGTAGAACGGGTAATCGTTCGTGCATCCGATTGTCTGGAACGGGGCGTTCCAGGCATCTTTCGTATAGGGTTTCCAGGGCGCTGTGCGGAACCCGTACTGGGAGATTCCAAGTTGTCCGATTGCGGAATCCGGAGCGGATGCCTCCGGAATATTCTTGACGTGCGCATTGTAGGCAATCACATTCGGAGTAAGGAAATTAATCGTTGTTGCAGTCTGCTTTGCCGCCAGATAACGGGCGCGGTCCGCGAGTTCGGAATCGCCCATTCCACGGGCGAGCCGGTACATGAGATTGTAACAACGGAAGCCGTCCCCGTACATATCTCCGTAAAGAATCACTCCGCTGGTCAGCGTATTCATGCCCGGTGTCTGCCACGGCTGATTGAAATCAACGGCACTGTACAGTTCTTTGAGCCGGGGCCAGTAGCGTTCAACCAAGTCCCAGCGACCGAACAGAACAGCCTGTCCATAGGCGTGGAAAAGCGGGAGCTGATTGAAAAGCGTCATATCTCCGCGTCCGCTTCCTTCTCCGCCCTGATTGCGTCCGCGCCATCCTCCCGGGAATGCGGAGCGGCCGGTATTCGGATCGACCAGAAAATCCGGCAGTCGGGCTCTTGCTCCGAGTTCTCTGGCCCCGTTGATGCTCATTTCGCCTGTGATCGAAAACTCCCGCTGGCCGGGAAGACGCTGCTGGTCCAGAACCTCCTTTGCTTCTCTGTCGAGCATACAGAATCCGGCGGCGAGTTCGAGAACGTGACCGGAACGGTAATCCCGGACAAAATTATCCCAGGCGTTGCCCCCTTTGTGCGCAAGAACCGTATCATTGAGCTGTTTGATGTAACGTTCCTCACCGGAGAGCGGTTTGAGGACAAAGCGTTCCAGAAGATCGGGCGCGGAAAGCGAATAACTGATAACCTCTCCGGGGACCGTGCGGTAGAACCCGAAACGGGTTGCCATCAGCGGTTCGGAAAGCGCCTGATCCGGACGGATGTCCCCCGTCAGCGTGTAAGCCGGCGGGAACGGAACATAAGCGGGAACTTTCGTATTCCATTCACCATCAAGACGTACCGCTTTCCGGATTTTATTCCAAATCCGGACTTTTCCGTTGTTTTCAAACGCAAAGAATTCATCCGCATCAAGCGGATAAAATGCCAGATGCCGTGCCACGGCACGACATTGTTTCAGAACATCCGCCGGAAGAGTCTTCCATTGCTTTCCAAACTCCGGAGCCTGTGCGGCGGCTCCGTAAAGAGTGGCAGCCGCATATTTCCCGACTTCCGGAGACCGGGCGATGCGGAATCCTCCGCTGCCCCATTCAAGCTGATCCGGCGCATGCGCGAAGAAGAGAAGAACAGGCAGTTTCGGCGCATTGTTTTCCCGCCAGAACAGGAGGAGCCATCCTTCGCTCATTTGCTTTGCGGGGATGGAAGAACCACGGGAAATCAGCCGGAGCTGCCCGTTAAACATACCCGCCACGGCATCGGGAGCGACAGGCACGCCGAGTGATCCCTCCACAACGGAAATGGCTTTCACATGGGCATCGAAAAGAACCCCGGGAGCAAGCGCACTCCAGTAGACGTCAATGATCTCCTCTTTTCCGGTCATGGAATTTTTATAGAAGTTTTTTCGTTTTGCATACGTCCACGAGCCTCCGGACAATTCATAGCGGGAGCAGTTCATATTTTCCGCATCGAAAGAAACCTCCCAGTCGAATTTGGATTTCTTATATGGAAGAAACTCGTTTTCGTGGGAGAGATAAAGGTTGCCGTACCGGACATTGGTACTCAGGAGGGGCTGCCAGTTTCCGCCGAATCCGAAAATTCCCGTACTCAGAAAACTGGTTCCCGGACGGAGATCCGGTGTCTTCCCGCCGGATGCGAACACCTGTTTTTTCAATGTCGCGATCTTTTCTGCGGTTTTCCTTTCCAGATCGGCACAGCGGAGATAATTTTTCTGATTGTAGGCATTTCTCCACTGTTTCAGCAGGGAACGGATCGGGGAAACGGATCGTTCTTTTTTATCGCCGCCGAGTGATTCGCGGAACTCCGCCGTGCGGAGCAAAGCGTCAAGTTCATTTTCAAACAGTATGATTTGTCCGCCGAGCCGGAACCGCTCCTCGGCAACCTGTTTGTAGAATGAGAACGCCCGGTCGAAACGCGGATCGACCGGAAGAGTCGTCTGATGTGGAGCCGCTTTGCGGATCGCCTGCAGACGGCTCCATTCAAATTCCGCATCCGCGTACAGTCCGAAGCGGGCAAGGCTTTCACTGTTGTTTTTCCAGTCCGCATGGGTTTCAAGAAGATCCTTTTCATACTCTTCCAGTCTTTTTTTCGTATCCCAACCGATATTCGGAGAATAGGGCTGTCCGGTACATCGTGTGGAGAGCTGAAGCATGATATCCTCGAACGCTTCCAGCTCCCGCCGTGCATTCTCCGGAGACATTGCGGAGATTTTTTCCACAGCAGAGGGAAAATGACGCTGAATCGGGGAAAAATGCGGAGCAACCAGTTTCCGTTCCAGCAGATGTTGACCGAGCTGAATAGCCGCAATAAAATCTTTTGTTTCACGGGCAGGTTCGGCAAGCAGCAGCGCGGATGCCGAAAAAAGTAGAAATATGAGCGAGTTTTTCATAGGAAAACCTTTCTGTCAGAGCCCCATGAAATAGCTGGAGGAGCCGGACTTGTGAATGATTTGAGGGTTGAACCGGTGATGGGCGACATGACCGTCTTTGTAAAGCCAGTTTCCGGAACCTCCGCCCGTATGGACGTTGCCGGATGCCCAGGCATCGTCGATCGGATATGCTGTGCTCCAGCAATAGATGGAACCATTTCTGGTTATGTTGACTTTTCGTGTCATGGAATTGGTTGATTTGTAATAACGCTGTTCGCCGACCAGACACCGGCCTTTGATGCTGTTGATCCGTCTTCCGTTCGGCTTTTCGTTGGTCTGGCCGTCATACTGCCACCAGGCGTAAGGACGGCAGGCGGTGCCGGGCTTATTGTCGCAGCGTGTCACGGAATAGTTCGAGATGAAAAAATCTCCCTGAGCTCCGGTGAACGGTTCTCTCAGATTCGCCGCCGCTGTCGGGCAGACAAAGATGGATTTTGCCGAGTAAATATAATGTTCCGGCGCGTAGTTCGCAAAATATCCATATTCTCCGGAACCGTTGAACGGAGAACTTTTGAGGGCATAAGACGAATTTACATAGCGGGCGACGGCATCGGTGAACGTGCAGTCCTGTCCCTGGAGTAGGTTCGGCAGATAATCGTCACTGTCATTGGCATACATCATCAGACCGCTTCCCGTCTGCCTCAGATTGCCGGAACAGAGGATGGCATTGGCTTTTTCCCTTGCTTTGTTCAGTGCGGGGAGAAACAGAGATGCGAGGATCGCGATAACCGCGATCGTTACCAGGAGTTCTATAAGGATGAATTTTTGAAATCTATTTCCTGTCATGTGATACCTCCATCCGTCACCAGACCGCGTTTTTCGCCATGAAAGTGACCGTCACGGGAACATTTTCCCTGCAGTTCAGATTCTGGTTGACGGCTTTCCGGTTGGTCGCGTGTATATAGAACTTTCCTTCCGGCGCGTTGCCGGTCATCAGTCCGTCCTTCGTTCCCCATCCGGGAATCCATCCGTGTGCGGGGATCTTCTCTTCAAATCCTCCGTTTTTGAGCTCTGCGCCCTTCACTTTGAAATTGTCATAGGCGCACACCTTTGGTTTCTCTCCGGGTTTGACATAAGGTGCGTTGACTCTCAAAAGCACCTCGCCGCTTTTTTCCGGGACAAATGTGATGGAGTAAGTTTTCCATTGATCGAAGGTTTCTCCGCGGATTTCAATACTCTGTTTGCGTTTTTCCTTGTACCACGGAGAGTCGATGATTTTAAATTTTCCCGATGTTTCCCGTATCTCTAGATCAATGTTCGATTTCATGGAGATCAGGTCAATGCGGAATTCTCCGGCGGCAAGAATCGTTGTCCCTGCAACAGCTGCGAGCACTAAAGCTAGTTTCATGTTTTTTCCTTTATTTTTAGATTGAAGAACACTTCACTGCATTTTACCGGTCTGTATAAATTCCAGTGACTTCGGTTTTAAATTATAGCATAAAACGCAAAAAGAGTCAATCGGGTAAATTTATCAAGGCATACGGGATAGTAACAAAATATATCGGTAAAAGAGGCTCTTTCAATAGAAAAATCGGAAACAGGAACAGAGTCCCCGGATTGCATTTTCCGCGAGTGCGGTTTATAGTATCCGCAACGGAGGACTGCAATGAAAACGAAAAGAGCCAACGCAATTCTTTCTCCCAACTACAGAAACGAACTGTACCACTGCCGACGCCTTCTGCTGCTCCATTTCAATTTGGATTTGCCGCTGTACCCTTTCTGTTTCGAGGATCAGATCCGGAATGCGCCCAATGCATGGTATGATTCTCCCGGTGTCAGTTTCCTGATGCTGGTTGCGTTGGAATCGGGAGAAAGCATTTATGAAATCGGCGGGAAAAAATATACGGTGTCTCCGGGAAAGGTTCTGCTCGTTCCGGAATTTACGCCGTATCTGTTCCGGTCGTGGGGATACCAGCACAAATATGTTCTGGAGATTAAAGGCTGTCATCTTTCCTCCATTCTTTCCTCTCTGCATCTGAACCGGACCGCGCTGTACAGCTTGAAGGACTTTGCGGCATTCCTGAAAAAACTGAAAGCGATCGGAGAGCGCGTCGATACGGTGGACCGGAATGAATTCACCGTTCTGATGGGGAAAAGCTATGAGCTCCTGGCGGATCTGGCGCTGGAGGCTCAGGAAAAACGGGAAAAAACGCCCACCCATTCTCTTCTCTCCCGTATTCTGGCGTTTCTGGAACAGGATTTTGAACGGAAACTGTCGATAGCCGATCTTGAAAAGTTCACAGGAATCAGCAAGGGGAATCTGATACGCATGATCAAGAAGCATACGGGCATGACGCCGATGCAGTACCGGATTGCGCGCAAGATGGAACGGGCAATCTATTTTCTTCAGGTTCCCGATATGAGTATCAAGGAGATCGCCTACCGTCTCGGTTATTGCAATCAGTTTTATTTTGCCGAGGAATTCCGGCATATCACGGGGCGTTCTCCGTCCGCCTACCGGAGTTACCAGCAGGCTCTTTCCAAAGAAAAAGTCATAACCGGGAAAGTTTAATGAAATCGCTATAAAAAACCGGTCTGCGGAATATTGGAGACCGGTTTGCGGCGAAATGTCAGGAACGTTCCGGCATTTCGCCGCAGCTGTCTCCATCAGCAAAGGCGGCTGTAAGCGCGGGGGATTTATTCCCGCGGCTCCCCGTTCTTTCCGAAGGAAATCAGCGTTGCGCCGAGACTTGCGAGGATCACACATGCTATGGCGATCCATTGCGTCATGGAGAGGCGTTCTCCGAGAAAAAGCAGACCGGAGAGCGCCCCGAACGCGGGTTGAAGACTTTGGAGGACACTGAATGTCTTGGGCGGGATTCGTTTCAGGGAAAACAAATCCAGTGTGAACGGAAGCGCACTGGAAAAAACCGCAACGCCCAGACCGGCGAGCAGAAGATGCGGGGTGAGTCCGTCGAGTTCCCCGCTGAAAAGCCCGAACGGCAGAATAAAGAGCAGGGCAATGCACATCCCCGCAGTTACGGCATCCGAACTTTTCATATCACGGGTGATCCGTCTGCCTGCCACAATGTAGAGAGCCCACAGAATCCCGGCTGCAAAGACGAAGAGGAGGCCGACCGGGTCGATGCTTCCGCCGTTCCACGGGACGATCAGGACGATTCCCGTTCCGGCAAGAAATGCCCAGAGAAAGTCTGCCGGTCTTCTGGAAGTCAGGAGAGCGAGGGCGAGAGGGCCGATGAACTCAACAGTGACGCCGAGTCCGAGGGGAATGCGCTGGATGCCGTAGTAGAAAAGCAGGTTCATGAAGCCGATACTGAGTCCGTAGACAATGGAAATGATCCAGTTTTTCCGGGAAAATTTCCGGATGTCCGGTCTGTTGATTGCGGCAAGCAGAATTCCCGCCAGCCCGATGCGCAGGGTGCTTGTCCCTGCGGGCCCCAGGAGGGGAAAGAGATATTTTGCGATGGAAGCTCCGCCTTGTACGCTCAGCATGGCAAGCAGTACGGCGGGAACCGCCCAGCAGTTGTTGTTTTTCATAACTGTGATTCTTTCAAGGTGTAAAAAATGTACGTTCCGGTTTGCATCCGGATTTGGCAAGTTGACAAAGATGTTGTCCGGGACCGTATGGAGTCCGGACAGTTTTCATGCACAGGGCGGTGGTGGTGTTCCCGCACGGTGGAAGAGCTGCGCCGGAACATTCCGGGTCGCGTCGTCTGATTGATCAAGCCGGTTCATTTTTCCATTCCTGAATTTTTTGAAATAACCGTATAATATAATTCAGAGAAACCGGAAAAGCAAGTTTTTACGATTGCCGCGGCATTGAAAAATCTTTTTGGTGACATATATTACAATTATTACAGGTAAGAAATATTCAACCGGAAGGAGTTTTTCATGGATATTCTGCTGATCGGAAGCGGCGGGCGCGAACACGCCATTTGCTACGGACTCAAAAAAAGCAAACTTGCGGAGAAGATTTACTGTGCGCCCGGCAATCCGGGAATGGCGGAGATCGCGGAATGCGTTGATATTCCGTCCGACAATGAATCCATCGCAGCGTTTGCGGCGGAGAAAAAAGTCGGGCTTGTGGTGATCGGGCCCGAAGCGCCGCTCTGCCAGGGCGTCGCCGATGCGGTCCGTGCGAAAGGCATCCCGGTTTTCGGTCCCTCCAAAGCCGCCGCACAGTTGGAGGGCAGCAAGGATTTCTCCAAGGCATTCATGGTGAAATACAACATTCCGACGGCGGCGTATGCGTCGTTTACGGATCAGGAGTCGGCGGAGAACTATGTACGTTCCGAATATTCCGCCGGACGCGGCGTGGTGGTGAAGGCCGACGGGCTTGCCGCAGGGAAAGGCGTGATCGTCGCTTCCAATCAGGATGAGGCTCTCGCGGGAGTCCGCGAGTGTTTCTCCGGAGCGTTCGGCAACGCGGGATACCGTGTGGTGATCGAAGAACTGCTGGAGGGGGAAGAGGCTTCCATTCTTGCTCTTACCGATGGGAAAAGCATCATTCCGCTGGTCAGTTCGCAGGATCACAAGCGTCAGCTTGACGGCGACAAGGGACCGAATACCGGCGGAATGGGGGCGTATTCTCCCGCTCCGGTGGTCACTCCCGAACTGCTTGCCGAGGTGCAGAAGAGCGTGCTGGACAATTTCCTGCGCGGCATTCAGGCGGAGAAACTGGATTACCGCGGAATCATTTACGCGGGAATCATGGTGACGAAGAACGGACCGAAAGTGCTGGAATTCAATGTCCGGTTCGGCGATCCTGAAACTCAGGCGGTGCTGACCCGGTTTGACGGCGATCTTGCGGATACTCTGCTCAAGACCGCCAACTGCGAGCTTGACAAAGCGGAACTTGTGTGGTCTTCCGATCCGGCGGTGTGCATTGTGCTTGCATCCGGCGGTTATCCCGTTTCGGTGGACAAGGGACACGAGATCAGCGGCATCGAAGCGGCGGAGGCGGGCGGAGCGATCGTATATCATGCCGGAACCGTTCGGAAGGACGGAAAACTGCTTAATCACGGCGGACGGGTCCTCGGAGTGACCGCGCGCGGACGCAATATCGAAGAGGCTGTGAAGAACGCTTACGAAGCGGCATCCAGAATTTCGTGGCAGGGAATGCAGTACCGGAGCGATATTGCAAAACGCGCGTTCAACCGGTAAACCGTCATGAAGATCTGCCATGTCATAACCCGGATGATCGTCGGCGGAGCGCAGGAAAATACCCTGCTCTCCTGCCGGGGCGCGGTGGAGGAGGGGCACGACGTTACGCTTGTCACCGGACCGTCGCCGGGTCCGGAAGGGGAGCTGCTGAAACGGGTGTCGTGTCCCGGACTGCGGATCGTGGAGTGTCCGTATCTCGTGCGTGAACTCTCGCCGCTGACGGATTTCAAGGCTTACATTCATTTGAAAAAGCTGTTCCGAGCGGAAAAATATGACGTTGTGCATACGCACAGTTCCAAAGCGGGGATCATCGGGCGTTTTGCGGCGAAAGCCGCGCGGATTCCCCTGGTTGCGCACACCGTTCACGGGCTCGCCTATCACCGCTATGAGAAACTGTGGAAAAATATTCTTTATATCGCCAGCGAACGCGCCGCCGCGTCCTGCGGAAAACGGATTTATGCGGTTGCCCAGGCGATGATTGACCAGAGTCTTGCCGCCGGAGTCGGAAAGAAAGAACAGTACAAGGTGGTTTACAGCGGGATGGAACTGGAGCCGTTTCTGAATTCCGCCCCCGATCCGGAGCTTCGCAAACGGCTCGGCATTCCGGAAAGCGCGATCGTATTTGCGACGCTGGCCCGTCTGTTCCCGTTGAAAGGATATGAGGATTTCATCCCTGTGGCGTTGAAACTGGCGAAAGAGATTCCGGATATTCATTTTCTGATCATCGGCAACGGTTCGATGATGGAGGAAATTCAGGAATGGATCCGCCGGGAGGGACTCGCAGCGCGTTTTTCGTTTGCGGGACTCGTCCCGCCGGGAGAGGTCTGGAAATATCTCGCGCTGTCGTCGGCTTTGGTTCATTTTTCCCTGCGGGAAGGATTGCCGCGTGCGGCGGTGCAGTCGCTTGCTTCGGGCAAACCGGTGATCGCTTATGCGCTTGACGGAACGCCGGAAGTGGTGATTCCCGGCCGGACCGGTTATCTGCTGGAGCCGGGGGACCGTGCCGGAGCGGAAGCGGCGATCCGTGCGATCATTGCCGATCCCGTCCATGCCGCAGAGCTGGGAGCAAACGGACGCAGGCTTGTGGAGTCCCGGTTCGGCTGGCGGACCATGTCGGAGGTTCTGTTGAAGGATTATGCGGAATGTCTTGCGGCGGAACAGCGCTGAAGCCGCTTCCGGAAGAGCTCCGGCTGGCGGAGTTTCTGAACCGGACGGGAAGACTTGCGATCGCATTTTCGGGCGGTTGCGACAGTACGCTTCTTGCCGGGTTCGCCGCACGGGAACTGGGTGCGGAACGGGTTCTGCTGGTTCACGTCAACACTCCGTTGACTTTTCGCCGGGAAGACGATTCCGCACGGGAGTTTGCCGATCGGTACGGACTGGCATATTCGGAGCTGAAGATTGATGCGTTGAACGATCCGGAGATTGTCCGCAACGACAAGTGGCGGTGTTATCACTGTAAAAAACGTATTTTTACGGAGGTTCTTGCCGCGGCGGCGGAACGCGGATTTCATCTGCTTGCGGATGGAGCGAATACCGATGATAAAAACGACTGGCGTCCGGGGGCGGGAGCCGCGGATGAACTCGGCGTTCTGCATCCTTTCACCGTGTGCGGGATCGGCAAACGCCGGATTCGTCTGCTTTCCCGCCGGATGGGGCTTCCGACGTGGAATATGCCTGCCGCGGCGTGTCTGGCTTCGCGCATCCCGACCGGCGTTGCGCTGACGGCGGAGGAGCTTCACCGTTGCGGAGAGGCGGAGGACGCCCTTGCGGCACTCGGTTTCCCCGGAACGCGGGTGCGTGCGCTCGCTGACGGAACGGCGTCGCTGGAGTTTCGCGGCGGCGTGTTTCTGGCGTATGCGTTCCGGCGGGAGAAACGCATACGGGAGGTATTGGCTCCGTTCGGGTTCCGTGCCGTGACGATTGACCGTGCCGGATACCGGCAGGGATCCATGAATGTGTTGTAAACAAACGGGAAAAGAGAGATGATGCGGCTTCCGGTTCTGCTGTTTCTGTTTGCGGTGCTGTTTCTGCACCGTCCGGCGATGCTTGTTGGAAATTATGCGGATATGACCACACTGTTTCCCCGCTGGGGGTTCGCATTGCTGGCTTCGGGGATGATTCTGCTGCAATGGAAACGTCTGATCGCCCTGCTGAACGGCATGTCGCGGTATTCGGTTGCGGCTCTGCTGATCCTGCTGTTTTCGGCTCTCGGACATTTTTTCGTCAACGGCTACTGGACTTTGGAGAGTCTGGGTTTGAATCTGATTTTTTTAACGGTCCCGTTGTTTGCTGCGGTGAACCGCGGAGAACTGCGGCGCATGATACCGCCGTTCATGGGATGCGTATGGATTCTGAATACGGGAGTGACGCTGTGGCAGCGGTTCAACGGAAATGCGCCTGGAGGAATCGCCGGAAACTGGAATTGGAATGCGGCGCTGATCCTCGTTTCGACTCCGTTTCTGCTGCTTCTGATTGACCGGAAGTTGAAAGAGCTGCCGAAACTGCGGTTTCCGGGGATGGCGGTCCCGCTTCTGCTTTCCGTATGGCTGTTTGCATCTGCCGGGTCGCGTGCGGCGGTGCTGGGGGGACTCGGTGCCGGGTATGCGTTTCTGCTTCTGCACTGGCAGGGATGGAAAAGAAAAGTTCTGCTGTTTGCATCGTTGGCGGCCCTGCTCGGAGGGGGGGCAGTGCTGGTACTGTTCCTGCCGGAAAAGATCGACTCGTTTTTGCGGTCGGAGATTCGCCCGGTAATCTGGGAGTCCACGGTTGCGCTGATCGCGGATCATCCGTTCGGAGTCGGAGCGGAATCGTTCGAGGATTCCTATATTCCGTATAAGACGGCGGAATATTTTCTGCACCGGCACATGGCGTGGCGGACCGTTCATCCGCACAACGAGTTCCTGTATATTGCGGCGTGTCTGGGTATTCCGGCTTTGCTGGCGTGGTGTTTTCTGACTTTCCGGGGAATGCTGCTGTTTCTCCGCCGGTACCGTTCTGCCCGTGCGGCGGATAAACTGATTTTTTTTGCATTCCTTGCTCTGCTGATTCACGGAATGCTGGATCTGGTTTTTTTTGCGTGGCCGTTGGATCTGATCGCGTTTCTGTTTGCCGGATTCTTCTGGGCTCCGCTCCGTCCGGGCACGGAAAAACAGCCGAAGTTCCATCGGATTCCGCAAGTGATCGGCGGAATCGTTCTCTGCGGCATTCTGTTGAGTGCGGGGGTGAACTGGTATGCGACTTCTCTGTATGAGTCTGCCCGGAAACAGTACGCGGGCCGGAAGATCGTTTTGCTCTCCGATACCGCGGCGGCAAAGCTGACAACGGCGTTTCCGGAACAGCTTTATCTTGCGGCGGAATCCGCTTTGCTGTTTCTGAACAGAGCGGATCATGCTCTGGCTCTGCTGGACTCGCTGGAGAAGACTCCGTACCGGAACATGGGGCGTATTCACGGCTTGCGGGCTCTTGCGCTGGGAAAACTCGGACGCTACGGGGAGGCTCTGAGGGAGTATGAGCGGGATTCCGCCTGTTACCCGTATCTGGTATTGCCGTATATCGGACAGTTGACCTGTCTGACCCGTCTTGGACGCACCGCGGAGATTCCCGCAGTGGAGAAACGGCTTGCGGATGTGATGAAGCTCCGCGGTATCAGCCGCGCCCGTCTGATGGAGATCATGCGGAATCCCGAACTGGATAAGCCGAACGGCTGATCCGGCGTTTTACGGAAGCCGGAGACCGTTGGAAATAGAGTCTCCGTGCACGATCCCGGTTTTCGTATCCGCGTATTTATTCTTCTTCTGTGATTTCGTGCACGTCTACGATTCGCCCGCGGAATCCGTTGATGATGTTCTGTACCAGAGGAACATCTTTGACCTCGCTGATCAGTTCTTCCACGCTTTTGCGTTTGCCGAGAAGCTGATTGATGTCAAGCTCCTGATGCAGCGGTTCGGAGCCCGGTTCTTCGTCATCGAAATCTTCGGTTTCCGGTTCTTCTTTCAGAGCCGGAGAAGGAGGGGGCGGGGGCGGGACGGGTGCCGGCTCCGCGTGAGTTTCCGTAATAACCGGCTCCGGCACGGCTGCCGTATGTTCCGGTTCCGGCGGAAGTTCCGGCATCGGGGCTGGCGGCGGAAGTTCTTCGGCCGGTTCCGAGGATTGCGTCGTCTGCGGGGGAACCGCCGGAGTTACCGGAGCGGGGAGGGGATCAGCCGTTTTTTTTTCCGCTTCGGCAGGGACCGGAACAGGCGCGGCATTCGCGGAAGTCTGCACGATCACCTGCGGGGGTGGAAGCGTGACATAGGCGGGAACTGCATTCAACGGAGCAAGTTCGCCGTTTTTGCGGATGTAGTTCAGGCGCGCGATGAGATCGTCCACCTGCACCGCGTGTGCCATGCGCATTGCTTTCAGCAGAAGCGTTTCGATAAAGATCTGTTTGTTGATCGCTTCGCGCAGCAGAAAGCCGGTGCTTGAGAGCTGTTCCAAAAGCCGCTGAACGCAGTCGGGTTTCGTCAGCGAGGCGAGAGCTGCATAGAGTTTGATTTTTTCCGGACTTTCTTCAAGGACTGTTTCCGGGTTCGGAAGAAGCGTGCACATCATCACGCCGCGCAGCCAGCCGAGAATTTCGTCAAACAGCAATTCAAGATTTTTTCCGGCATAAGCGAATGTGTGGATGGCGGTGATGACTTTGGAACGGTCGTTGCAGAGAACCGCCTGAATCAGATCATGCATTTCCGCCGGCGCGGTGAGCCCGAAAAGCGACAGCGCCTGCGCTTCGGAGATCTGTGTTTGTCCGTTACCGAAGAAAGAGATCATCTGATCGAGCAAAGACTGGGCATCGCGCATTCCGCCATCCGCGGCACGGGCGATGACGTCGATCGCGGAGGAAGATATCTGTACGCCTTCCGTCTGCGCGATCAGGGCGAGACGCTCCGCAATAAGATTGGTCGGGATCCGTTTCAGATCGAACCGCTGGCACCGGGAGATGACGGTCGGCAGAACCTTGTTGACTTCGGTGGTTGCAAAGATGAATTTTGCGTGTTCCGGCGGTTCTTCAATCGTTTTCAGCAACGCGTTCCAGGCGCTCTTGGAAAGCATGTGGACTTCGTCGATGATATAGATTTTGTATTTGGAACAGATCGGCAGGTGCAGGACTTCTTCACAGATCTCACGCGCTTTTTCCACTTGAGTATGAGTGGCGGCGTCAATTTCGATGACGTCAACACTGCTCTCATTGGCAATGGAGATACAGGATTCGCATTCGCAGCACGGTTCACCGTTGACGGGATGCAGACAGTTCAGCGCTTTTGCAAAGATCCGCGCGGAGGTGGTTTTGCCGATTCCGCGCGGGCCGACAAAGAGGTATGCCTGAGCAATTCTGCCGGACATGATGGCGTTGCGCAGAGTCTGGGCGATATGTTCCTGTCCGACCATGTCGGAAAACTTCTGCGGTCTCCATTTTCGAGCGATTACCTGATAAGCCATTTTTCAATCCTGTTCGTTATTCCATCAGATGGACCGGGTTTTGTTCCGGGTCGAGCACTTCCTGTGCGAACCGTCCTGCGGTTTCAATTTCCCGGATCCGGTAGCCGTATGCGTTCAGATTGTAGCGGACAAGTTCCGGATCTCCGGGGCGGAAGATCCACGGCGCATTGGCGGCGGTTTCGCTTTCCGCGATGGGAACCAGAGTCAGAAACGTGTCCGGGGCAAGTGCGAATCTGCACAGAAAACTGCTGTCGGTCGCCGGGGCGCCGAGGGCGAGAACATCGCGATAGAAAGCCCTGCATACCGACAGATTTCTGACCCGCAACAAAATTTCCGCACCGGATTTCCGCATCTGTCCACTCCAATTAATTATTCAGAAAGAAAAGATAGCGTCTTTTCCCTTGAAATTCAAGAGATAAAACGATTTTTCCGGTGAATTTTTCCGAAAAGCCGGATGAGGGATGAGTTCACGCGCCGGGATGCGCGTTTTTCTTTTTCAGCAGCCGCAGGAGGATCAGAATGCAGCCGGCTGTCCCGATCGCGCCGATTGCGCCGCCGACATAGCCGATGTTGGCAATGGAGGAATAAGTACAGACCATGCCGCCGATCAACGATCCGCATCCGATTCCCAGATTGAAAATGCCGGAATAGATGGACATTGCCACCGCAGTGGCTTCCTGCGGAGTGTTGTCGATGACCTCCGCCTGAAACGCCACGCCGTAAGCTGTGATGGAGGTTCCCCAGAAGATGCACAGCAGCAGAACGGCCCATAACATCGGGGCGGATGGGCGCATCAGTAAAAGAGCGGCTGTGGTACTCAGCGCCATGATTTTCAGGAACAGAGCGGGCGATTTGTCATAATACCGCGAAAACAGCAGGCTTCCGATGAGTCCGGAAGCTCCGAACAGCATCAGCGCCGTTGTGATCCAGCTGTCGTTCAGTCCGGCGACCTGTTTGAGAAACGGTTCGATATAACTGTAACCGGTATAATAGGAGGTCGCGGTGAGCAGGGTGATAACAATCATCGTGATCAGCAGAGGGTTGTTCAGCAGTTGCGGCAGTTTGCGAACCGAGAATGTTTTTCCGCCCGGAACGCGGGGCGCGACCAGGCAGAGGTACAGGAAAATCAGGAGAGAGAGGAGTGCCACGCAGAGAAATGTCATTCTCCAGCCAATCCAAAGCCCGACGACGCGTCCGAGCGGCAGTCCGACGATCATGGCGATGGAGGTGCCCGTCACGATCATGCCGAGTGCCAGCGAGCGGAATTTTTCCGGCACAAAGCGGACAGCCATCGGGGAGGCGATCGACCAGAATACCGCGTGCGTGCAGGCTACGCCGATCCGGGATGCCATCAGGATTCCATAGCCCGTTGATATGGATGAGAGAAACTGGAAGATGCTGAACAGAAGCACCGTGCAGAGCAGCAGTTTCCGCATTTCCATCCGGCAGACCAGCAGCATCAGCGGCAGGGAGAGCAGCATGACGATCCATGCATAAACGGAGATCAGCATTCCCGCCCCCGCTTCGGTCATGTGGAAATCCGCCGCAATATCGGAGAGCAGACCGATCGGCATGAATTCGGATGTGTTGAAAATAAACGCGGAAAAGGTCATTCCGATCAGGGGAAGCCACTCCTTGAGAGACATTCTGTCATTCATTCTGGTGCCGCTTTTGTTTTTTGTTGTTGGCCGGCTTCCGTTATGAAAACCGTTTGCGGAATATACTCTTGAATATTATTTTTTCAAGTACTCGGATCTGCAAATGCTGCATCCGGCTTACGGTCTTCACCCGGTCTTTTCAGAAAAGTTTGAATTTTTTGAGAAATGCCTATTGACTTAGTTACAGGAGTGTGCTATAATGTAACTAAGTCAGAAAGGCCGGAGAATAGAAAATGACGGAAAATAAAAATATTCAGGTACGGAATTATATTCTGTCCCTGCTGGAAAGCGGGGCGGCGGATGGCGAGTGTAAACTGCCCGGTGCGTTGGAACTTGCCGGACGGCTGAATATTTCCCTGCTGACCGTGCAGAACGCTCTTGCCACATTGGCGAATGAGGGGGTTTTGAAAATCATTCCCCGGCAGGGGACGTTTGTTGATCAGAACTGGAGAGACCGGATTCTGCAGACCAATATCGGGTTTTATGTTCCCTGCAGCTCGCTGCCGTGGGGAGCGTTTTTTGCAGACAGGATCCGTTCCCGGTTTCCGCAGCTGCATATTTCGGCAGAAATGCGCAATGCCGTATTTGAGATCCGCCCGACTTTGGATGTACAGATGAATCATAAGCAGTATTTAGACCTCGCTCCGCTGTTTGAATCCTGCTTCCCGGATCGTTCCCGGTTTTTCGAAGCACCGCTGAATGCGTTTTACTATGGAAAGAAGCTGGCGGGGCTGCCGTTTCTGTTTTCTCCGCGTGTGATGTTCGTCAATACCGCCCAGTTGCGGAAAGCGGGATGTCCAATGCCGGAAGAAGACTGGCAATGGGATGATTTTTTAGCCTGTATCCGGATTCTGCGCCGGCATTATCCCGGTTCCGCTATTTTTGCATGGAATACTTCCTATTATCTGTGGATGAATATTGTTTTGCGGGCAGGAGGAGACCTGATTGATCCGTCGAATGCCGATCCGGTGCGGATTGATTCGGAGAAGACGCGGTACGGACTGCGGCTTTTCCGGGAGCTGCGGGATGAACTGTTCGGCGCGGAAGCCCGCAAGGCGCCGGAACCGTTTGCATTTGAGCATGGCAAACTGGCATTTATGGTGGATGCCCGTCAGGCGGTCGGCCGTCTTCAGCGAACCGGGATGAAAGACTGGACAGTTGTTCCGCTTCCGCATATTCCCGGCGGACGCGATGTTTCCATGCAGGCGACGGAATTGCTGTGCGTGCGGAGGGAATGTGTGTCGCTGGACACCGCGGAACAGCTGGTGCGTCTGGTTCTTTCCGAAGAGTTTCAGAATCATCTTGCGGATTTGGAATACAGTGTTCCGATCCGCCGAAGTTCCGCACTTCGTTCTCTGAGTTCCGCTACACCGGGGAATGCCTTGTTCCTCCGGGAAACGGAATCCATGCGTTCCCAGTACCATCTTGATTCCGCCGAACTTGCCGGGCTTGTCATCCGCGGGATCAGCGGACTGCTCTCCAGCGAAGACGATATTGATGCCGCTACCGCTGAACTCGCCGGGCTTGTCCGTTCTTATTTCAATATCCACAAACGCATTCTGCAATATAATAAGCAAACAATGGAAAGGTACGCATGATGAAAAGAAGATTCACCCTTGTAGAGCTCCTCATCGTAATTTCAGTGATCGCAATTCTGGTTTCTCTTCTGCTGCCGGCGTTGGGGTCGGCCAGAGAACGCGGACGCTCAATCTCCTGTGTCAATAATCTGAAACAGCTTTTTACCGGAGTCGGATTTTACGTTGATGACAATGATTCCTGGCTGCCTCTTTCAAAGGACGCGGCAACCGCCGCCGGATATGCGGATAATTATACTTATTCCTATTTTCTGATGGGGGGAACCATGAATGATTACAGTTGGAAACGGGGCAAGACGAAAGGACAGTACATTTCGCTTGGTCAGTTGGCATGCCCGACGCAGAGTTCGCGTCCGGCTCCGGAGTGGGATTGGCACTGGCAGCCGCATTACGGGATTAATCAGACCGTTCAGACTCATTGTCCGAAAGTAAACCGCCTGAAGCGGGCTTCCGGGACCCTGCTTTTACTTGACACCTGGTACAGTACCGGGTCGGATATCGACCGCAGCAAAGGTTCCTATCGTTTTCCCAGCCGCAGCAACAGCGCGTCGATGGGCGGTCCGTTTCTGCCGGCTCCCGGTTGGGGAACGATTGCTGCACGCCATTCCGACGGATGGGTCTGCAATGCCGTGTTTCTGGATGGCCATGCGCAGGGGATTCCGATCAAAAATCCGTATGACCCCTATGCGACTCCGTTCTTCAAACAGGGGAATATGAACTATCTGGTCTATAACGGAACGGGATGGGAATGAGCATGTGGTTCCGCTGTCTGTTGTGGTTTCTTCCATTCCTGCTGGGCGGTGTGGAAATCCGGTATTTTCCTACTTATGAAAACTGTTCGGTACGCGTTGCCCGTGCGGAACAGGTAAAAAAGATTTCGCTGCAATATCGTGCCGCGGGTGAGCGTGTGTGGCTTGCCGCTCCGATGGTTGTCCGGCTGCATGACCCGGAGCGGGTGTATGAATGGGAACGTCCGGTCAAATTGAACATGCCGTATCAGAATGGCGAGTGGCGTGGAAATATTACCGGTCTTCGTGAAAACACCCGCTATGAGACCCGGTGGCAGATTGATGGAACTGTATATTCCGGCAGTTTCCGGACGGCAGATTCTTCAACGCCGCCGTTTGCGGAAACTTTGTACCTGGAGGATATGGAACGGTCTGAGCGGGAAATGACCGTTTCGCTGAAAGGAAAGCCGGATGGCTGGATTCGCATAACCGCCAGAGATCCGGAACGTCTTTTTACGGATGTTCCGCACCGGCTTGCGTATCTGACGCTGGAAAATTCCGAATATGTGCAGATTGATCATGTGAGGATCTCCGGCGGAAACCGGTATGGGATCTGGCTTCGCAACTGCCGCAATATCCGGATTCTGTGTAATGAGCTGACCGGCAATGCCCGTACAAAAGGGCAGGATCTCGCCGGACGCGGGCAGTATATTGATCTGTATGGAAAGCATCCGTATCAACAGGGCGCTTTGAAGCTGGAAAATGTGGAGAATATGCTGATTGAGCGGAATTATATCCATACGCCGGCGGGAACGTCGCATCCCTGGTTCTTTTCGCATCCGCACGGACCGATGGCGATTGCAACAGGGAATATCAAGGGCGGTGTCGTAATCCGGTATAATGATTTTGCCGGAAGTGACAGCCGCAGGTATGATGATGTGATCGGCGGCGGTTCCAATGGTTCTCCTCTTGGCGGTTTTGCCTGGAATTGCGATATTTATGGAAATTTCTTTATGAATGCAAACGATGACGGTATTGAACTGGATGGCGGACAGTCCTGTGTCCGCCTCTTTACTTTGGCCTATTATAGAAACGATGATAAAAAGCATTATTCATAATGAA
>ENA-UOOA01000266-UOOA01000266.1-human-gut-metagenome-genome-assembly--contig:-P61old-NODE-266-length-113375-cov-8.256380_pt1 | contig 113375 bp, 85 predicted proteins | sample MGYA00242467_ERZ724014 | MGnify/ENA metagenome assembly ERZ724014 | reverse complement strand
AAAAGCGATCATCGGCGGCCCGATTCCTGTCAATCGACACCACAGGTAAGCTTGCTTACACTTTTTTGTACCCTTGACGATTTCCTGTGGATAATCAAGGGAATATTCTGAAGTTGTCATCAAGAGCTGATACCCGCTCTATTCCAAGGTAATCCCGTGCCTTTTGAATTCCTGCAATAACTCTCTGATAACTATCGCTCTTGCCTCTGTTATGATTGTGAACATGTTCTGGACCATCCAGCGAGGTAGAAATAAAGACGTGATATTTAGAGCAAAGTCTTAGAAGATGGTCAGATAAATCTCTACTGTTAGTGCATAAGACATAAGTCACCTTTTTCATCGTGGTCATCAAGATGAAAAAACGGAATGAAATATATTGCCCCCATTGAAATGTGTGCTAAATTAAGAGAGTATCAAAAAGGAATCACCAATGGGCATCAAGAAACAATGGATAGACAAGGAGAAGTTGGCAATCGTGCTGGAAGGTTTGCAGTGAGCTTGCTGCGTCAGCGAGCTGTGCAGCGAATACGGCATTGCTCAAGACATGTATTACAAATGGCGTGACCAACTTCTGACAGATGGGGCAAAACTGTTTGAACGCGGCGGAGTGAATCATGCGCGAAAGCGTTTGGAACAGGAAAATCACAAGCTCAAAGAAACGATCGGAGAACTGACCGTCGAATTAAAAAAAACGATTGGTAAGGTGGCGTAGCGTGAACATTACGGTGAATCAGGCATTATTGGCGCACATTCGGCAACTCAAGGAGGAGCATCCGTATTGAGATTATTGTCGTATCTAGGTCTGTGGTATGACGGGCTCTGGCTGGGGCATGAACCGAAAACCAATTCCGCAGAAATCCCGGCATTCTGGCGTGGAAAGGAGCTGAACGATAAGGTCCGCCGTCTTCAGCCCCATATCGTAATCAATAACCGTCTGGGCGATCCTGCCGACTTTGACACGCCTGAAGGAACCGCCCGCCGGAAGACCGGAATCGTTCCTGGAAATGCTGCAAGACAATGACACCCGGATAGGAACACTATGGAGGAACACCGGATGTCTTCACCAGATCGGCGGCAGAAGTAATCAAAGATCTGATCGACTGCACCCATGGACAAGAAAAAGAGATTCCTATTATTACCACATGTACTCTTTCCCGCTGGATGGGAGGAAGGTATTCCCACTGATGAAGGCAAGGATAAAGAATATTTCCATTCTGGGCTCGGGCAGAAAACCGGGGGTGGAATACGCTTCAAACGGATGCATCATCGTCACAGGACTACCGTCCGCTCCGCCGGTGTCTCCGTTTCTGACTCTGAAAATCGAATTTGAATCCCCGCCCATGAAAATTCTGGAAAAAGACCAGGCGGCATGGCTTACAGGCAACACATGTCCCTAATAATATTACCCTTCCGGGAAATCGCGGCAGAGAAATGCCGCGGCTTCCCATATGAAATTCACGATAAATCGCCTTTCCTGCAGCTTAACATGGTTCATTACCTCGCTATGCCTGTGGTTCCGTTCCGGTCTGCTGGCTAACCTTTACCCATACCGGATTGTCCAACTTACAGATGCCAGTTTTTGCTTGGCGCATTCATACAGCCTCCTCATATTTTTATAGAAGACAGTATAACATCTTGTTATTCATTTATAAAAACTTAAGCATCTGGTATCTGTAAAGAAACACATTCAGAACCGGATGCAGCATTGAAAAACCGGATGAAATCATTCCTGAAGAAGCATTTCAGGAAAAGAAGCGGGATTATGAGGAAGAGCACCTGTATAGGAACTTTCTTCGCCAGATTCCGCATCGCCGCGATAACGGGCAGGCAGAATCTTCAGTTTATGATTCACCGTAATCCTGATCCCGAGCGTTTCCAACGGAAGCCGCATGATACATTCCCAGCTGCCGTTATCACGGCGCACCACACTCTCCCACGGGATACTCCAGCGGAAATCATATCCCGCCGCCTCATATTTCACCCCGGAGGGCGTTACGGCGAAATGATAATATTGTTTGCCGTCCGGCGGCATGATGAACAACTCCGCACGATCTCCGGAGGGAAAACGCCCGGAATGCGGCGTTTTCTGCCGTTCCAGCCGTTGCATATCCGGTTCGACACATTGGAACCTCACATAGAGATTCCGGTGATCATGGAGCAGAAGCACCTTCGTTTTACCGGATGCGTCCTTGGAACGGAGTCCGGCGATTTTCAAACCGGCAATCTTTGAAGCCTGTTTCCACCGGGAAGATTCGAAGTCCATCAGAACTTTTGCATCGCCGCCACTGAAGGGAACGGCGAAAATGTCCGGATTGCTCAAGGCAGCGGTCCGCGCCAGATATTCGAAACGCCTGCGCTGATCTCTCACCAATTGTTTTACGGCAGGTGATTTCGCGGTCTTTTCCGCGGATTCCAGTTTGGTTCGCAACTCCTTTTCCAATCCGGTCCGGCGGATGTAAAGCTCCATGGACTGCACGGCATTGTCATGATACATGGAGATCCGCCCGCTGGCGTGCCATGCCCTGCGGATCGCCGCATAATATTCCTTTATCGGAACTGCCGCAGGACCATAAACACGTTTCAGATATTCGTCCCGCAACGTCTGCGGACTCTGCGTGGAATCCAGCATCAGACGACTCAGAACCCAGTATTCCATTGCGGAAACATCCCATGCGCCGGCGAGCTTGTCTTCCTTTTCGCTGCTGCGCCGCACATCGGGATAAGTCTCCGTGGAAAGAAAATGATGCATCCCGATGGAATTCCAGAAGCGCAGATTTTCAGATGCTGCGTCTGCAACCGGACGAGGAAAATCGCTTGCGTCGCCCCAGTATTCATAGATGCCGACACGGGCGCCGCACTTTGCCCACTCCCGGCTTCTCGCCCCCCATTTCTCATTCCCTTTCGCGTTGACGGACACCTTGTCATTTTTCGGATACGGGCAATAAATCACAGTCAGTTTCGGATGCGGTTTCACTTTCGGCGGAACCGCGGCATACAGATACCCGAGCGTTTCCGCTTCCAGATGCGGATACTTTTCCAGCATCGCCTCCACAATCGCGTTCAGATAAAGGAAATACTGCGTGGAACGGAATGCGTCGTCATCCGAAGCCAGCACGGTTCCGTCCTCAAGAGGGATCGGTTTCCGGCATCCGGGACAATTGCAGAGACTCCAGGTATCTCCGAAGCCGAAATGCACCTTGCGAATCCGCGGCGTCATATCCTGTTCCAGTTGCGCCAGCAACTCCCTGACCAATGCTTCGCGCCCGGCAGGACTCGTATAGCAGAGTTGCGGGCCGTAATGCTCATATTTTTTGCGCTTTCCCTCCTGCCATGCGTAATATTCCGGATGCGCCTCAAAATACTTTTCATTCGGCAGAAAACGCCCGAATTCATACGACAGAACTCCTGCAAAAAAGAGATCCTGATAGGCCAGAATATGATACTTATTGTAAAACATGCCGCTGGAATTGGAATAGTTGCGCCGCCCCCAGAGGCTCGTCTGCGGGTCATAATGAACGTTGACCAACCCGAACTGGCGATAGTTCCATGACGGCCGCCCCCGGAAATCCGTCTTCCTGAATGCGAGATCGGCATCCGGAGTGAAAAGCGCTTCCCCGTCCAGCACCGGACGGGGAAAAATGAGATCCGTATTCAGGTCAAACAACCGGAATACGCCGTTGATGACGCCCCCGTCCTCCGGTCCCGAAATAAACAGCTTTTTCCCCTGTTGCTTCACGACCCAGCCGTCGGAATTCCCGATAAAGCGGAAATCCTCCGCCGGAGCATAAAACTCTTTCCCGAGGAATATCTTATGATTGTCTAAGGCGGTCGGGGCATGATAAATACCGGGTTCTGCACCGGAAATACGGGCAATCCACTTCTGCAGTTCCTGCGCGGCAAAGCGAATCTCCGCGGAAGGCGCCTCGGATACAACAATCTCCGAAACTGTCCTGCCGCCGGACGCAACGGGAAATGCGGCATACGCGGCAAAAGCGCCGAAAGCAAGAAAAATGACGGTCAACTTCTTCATCGGGGACATCTTTCTATTTATCTTCCGTTATGTAAAATGCTGCGACTTTTCCATCTATGATCTGACATTCCATGAATGCGGCATCCGGGGGAGCGGTAAATGGTTTGGAGCCGGGAAAATCACTCTTCCAGTTTCCGTAGAAGGTAAAATTGCGCTTCCAGAAATCACGCTGGTTTTCCAAAACACGCCCCTCTTTATCCAGAAAACGGATGTAGACGCCAATGTTTTTCTTCGGATTGCCCGCCCCTTCCCTGCGCAGAGATACACGATAGGTCTTTCCAGCCGCCACCGGAACAGGATCGGTCAGGGTCATTCCGTAGCGGGAATCGGAAACTTCCAGATAATTTCCCTTTCCGCCCTGCCGTATCTGCGATTGCGTTGTCCGTGCATAGCCGGAATAGTTGTCCTTTCCCAATTTGAATTCCGGATTGAGGTTCAGGTATTTTGCCGACGACACCGGCTCGAAACGAACGTTTTTCACCTTCTGCTTCAAGCGGAGAGTCGCCTTTTTTGCAAAGTATGGCGTATAAAACTCCTGTACAAACGTATTATTTTTGATTCCCCGGTATCTCTTACCCTCCGAAACAAGGATTCCGCCAAGCGGGATGTTCCCGTCCGCATCCGAGAAGCGAAGCTGCCAGGACGGTGTTTCCGCCGAAGAGAATGTTACGCGGTAAATGGTATTCGGCTGAACCTCAGTGCTGAAATCCGCGGCACTCAGACACATTCCCAACAGTAAACCTGCCAAATAAAGCATTCTTTTCATAGATTTCCTTCCAATCTTTTCATTTTCTTATTGCATTTCCAGATACAGATTCTGGAATCCGCTCATCTGGTGAACCTGTCCGCCGTTCCAGCTTCCGAACGGACCGCAGAACATGCCGCTGATCCGGTTACCGATATTCAGATTGATTCCGAGATCGTTCAGCGGAACTTTGAACACTGCTTCAAACGCATCGGAAGTCTTTCGGACTTTTGCAGTAAAACCGCAGTCGAATTTCGCATTATAGCCTTCCGCATCATACAGTGCTCCATGGTTGTTACAGGCGATCTGGAAATATCTGCTGCGGTCAGGCGGCGCCAGGAAGAATTCAAGAGTCATACGGGTATTCGCCCCATTCTTCCAGATCTGATCGCGCGGATACTTCCTGCCCGGTTCACATGCCAGTTCAGGCAACTGCAGCATTCCCTGTTCCGCCGACATCGGCAATCTCTGCGACCATTTGACATAAAGATTCAGCCGGTCATGCAACAGGACAATTTTCGCATCTTTGTTTCCCGGCAGCTTCTCCATTGCTTTTCCGTAAGGACGCAGGCCGTCGATCACGCCCCCCTTGTCCCAGAACGGAGAATCGAAATCCTCGTATGCCTTTGATGCATCCGCAGAGCAAGGCACGTTCAAGGTCAGCGTATCGGGAATGTTTCCGGCGACTTTCACCAGATGCTCAAAGCGGTTCCGCAGATTCTTCACCAGTTTTGCACTCACCGGATGAACCACTGTCCTTTCCGCGATGCAAAGGGCGTCGCGCATCGCTTTCTCATTGCCCTTCTTCAGGATGTAATAAGAGGCGGAGTTGTAGGAAATGTCATTCCAGTAAGAGGGGAACGCATCGCTGTACCAGGCCTTACGGAGAATCGCATAAAAGGCCTCCACCGCCGGAGCGGCTTCGCGGTAAGCACGGTGAAAGTATTCTTTGCGGAGTTTTTCCGCATTCTGTGACGAATCCCACATCAGGCGCCCGATGCACCAGTATTCCACCGCCGAAACATCCCATGCGCCTGCAAGCTTGTCATCCTCCGGTTTCCGCCGGCGCACGTCCGGATAGGTTTCAAGAGAGAAGAATGTATTAATTCCGAGAGAGTTCCAAAATCGCATGTCCTTCATGGCCGTATTCGCAATCGGGCGCGGAAAATCGCTGGAGTCTCCATAATACTCATAGATGCCGATATTCTTCCCCGCATCCGCCCACTCGCGGCTGCGTTTCTCCCAGACTTTGTTGACCGGCTCCGTAACCGGAACCTTATCATTTTTCACGTAGGGGCAGAAAATCACGGTCAAATTCGGGTGCAGTTTCTCCTTCGGCGGAACAGCGGCATAGAGATACGCCAGCGTCGATATCTTCAGCCCCGGACGGGCTTTCGCAACCGCGTCCGCAATCCGGTTCAGATAACGGTAATACTGCGTAGAGCGGAATGCGTCGTCACTTGGGTTCAATACAGTTCCGTCCTCACAGCGGATCGGCTCCAGACATTCGGGGCAGAGACAAAGGTCCCAGGTGTCCCCGAATCCGAAATGAACTTCCGTTATCTCCGGTGTCATGTCACGCTTCAGAGCCACAAGCGTCTCCTTGATGACGGCTTCGGCTCCCTTCACGTTCGTATAGCAGATTTGGGTTCCGTAATGTTTGTATGGATGGCGCTTGCCTTCTTTCCAGCCGTAAAATTCAGGGTGCCGTCCGAAATATTTTCCATTTGCCAGCAGGGTGCCGTATTCGTATGTGACGGAAGAAGAAAAAAAGCTGGACAAAGAAGACAGGATATGATACTTATTATAGAACATCCCCCGGTAATTTGCAAAATTGCGCATGCTCCATTCATGAGTCCATGGATCGAAATGCACATTCACAAGGGCGAAATGACGTTCTTTCCAACTGGGCACGACCCGGAAGTCCGTTTCTCCGAAACTCAGGTTCGGCATACTGGAACAGACAGCTACAGAGTCCTCATCCGGGCGCGCAAAGATCAAGTCCGTATTGCGGTGCAGCAACTCATACACACCATTCAGGACTCCGCGGTCCAAAGCACCGAAAATATACAGATTCCTGCCTGCCGCCCGGACAGCAACACCGTCAGTCCCTTTTGTTGCCGCAATATCCATGGCATACCCCTCGGCAAACTCTTTGCCGAGATATATTTTCGTATTCTTCGCGGTAGTCGGGGCATGATAGATGCCGAGCTCCGCGCCGCTGATCGCCTTCACCCACTTCTGAAGCTCCCGCGCTGCTGTCAGAACAGGTGCGGAAGGTGTTTCGGGAACAATGATCTCGGCGGCGGGAATTCCGCCTTTTGCAATCGGCAAAGAGGAATGCGCGGGAGATTCCGTCTCCGTAACACATCCGGCACAGAGCAGGAACAGCAGCGGCAGTAAAATTTTCCGGCAGTTTCGCATGAATCCGTTTCCCCTGTGTTACTTATCCATTTTCATGTCTTCCTGAACAACTCTGATATGCTCAAACGCAACATCCTTTCCGCCGTGAACCAGCATCCGCAGGTAAGCCGCATTGTCAGGCGCGATGAAATTCGCCTTTCCGGAACCTTCCGCCTTTTTGACCAGCAGAGTGCCGCCTCCGTTTTTGATCTGTTTCATGTCCCGGTCAAAAAAGATGACTTGTATCCGCGCCCCCTGAAGTGGATTCGGAGCAAGTTTCGCATCAATGACGTAATTCTTTCCCGCTTCGACCGGAACCGGATCACTGCTTGCCCAGCTTGCGACATTCAGATAAAAACCGTTTTTGTCTGGACGCTCCACCATACGGATATTGATTCCGTATCCAGCCTGTCCGAAACCGGAATGATCGTATTTGCCCAGTTTGAAATCGGGATTGATGTTGAGCCCGTCTTCCGTGAAAGGTTCCAGCTTCACATCATCAACATACAGCCTGTTATCCTGCGACGGATTCTCGAAACGCACTTTCACCTGTGTGGCGCCGGGAGCAGGATAGAAGACATCGGTATATGTTCTGAATTGATTGGACAGCACCGCCTTATGATAGGAAAACAAGATGTGCGAATTGCAGTATTTTTTCGTCTCCGATGAAAAAGCCAGTCCCCAGCCGGGCAGTTTCATTCCCTTGTTTCCCCGGTTGACATCGTAAAAAGCACTGTTCAACTGAGGATTCTCCTCCATGCAGTCCGGTCCGACAGAACGGGCGCGGAACGTCAGAATGTATTTTGTCTTCGGATCCAGCTTCACCGCTTTGAAAATCGCCGTGGATTTCGGACTGAGTTCCAAAATGCGTCCGCTTTCCCCCTCCGGTGCGTTCACCAGAGCGGCACCGCGCGAGATGCCCTCCAGCGAAGGAGACAGCTTTTCCGTTCCGTTGAAATTCTCGCTGAGCAGTGGTTCCGCGCAAAGGATTGCGGCTGTTGCGGCAAGGAGACTCAAAGTCATTTCTGTTTTCATCATCTTTCCCTTCTGTTTGTGTTATGTTTCATTTCGTGTTCTTATTTCATACCATGTCTGTCCATCAGCAATTCATTTCCATCCGGGCATCACCGCCGTCCTCACTCCGGAACTGTCGAAAGGCTTCGTATTGGTGATGTGGGCATGATACCAGATCAGGCTTCCGCGAATCTGTTCCGCATGACCGTCCGCCATCAGGTGTCCGCCGCTCCCGTTATGCCAGTTCGCTGCATAGTCGATGCTCCAGTATTTTGTATAGGGCCCGGCGGCGGGTTTCGTCTTGATGTCCATCGCACTGTCTCCGAAGAGCATCTGCATGACCGGCAACTTGATCCGGGAATAAAGCTGCGCGGATGTTCCGTTGACAGAGTAAACATGAAACCAGTAATTAGCGCCGTATATATTGTCATTGTCAGGTTTTCCCTTCTTCCGCAAAATTCCGGTGGGGCAATACCACGCTTTTCCATAATCCGGGCGGGAGGAATACGGATTGTAATCGGAAGCCTGTCTGCCTCCGGCATATTCCACAATCAGACGGTTGGTATTGTCATTTTTCCCGGACATGTAGGGAATGAAATCCTTGTTGTCGTGCACATAGCCGACATAACCGACTCCGATTTGTTTCAGGTTACTCAGGCAGAGCGCACTTCTGCCGGCTTCCCGGGCCTTGCTCAACGCCGGCAGAAGTAATGCCCCCAGAATTGCAATTATCGCAATTACAATGAGTAATTCTATCATGGTAAATTCACTGACGACCATTCGGAGCTTTCTGCGGAGCGCAAATGTTTTCCGAGCGGCAACTTTTTTCATATCATACCCCTTTGACTTATTTTCAAATTCGAAATCTCTTTTGCTACATCGTAGTAGCAATCTTCTCTTTAATTATAAACAAAATTCTGAAAAAAGCAATACCGGAAAATATTTTTTTCAATGATTTTTCTGATTTTTTTTCGGAGGTGCAGTCGATTCCCTTACAATCAGCCGCCGTTTCACGCGATAAATCATACGGGGAGCATCCGGATTCGCCATGCGGTGCAGAAGACATGCGACAAGACAGTCCGACAGAGAATCGTCCGCACGCTCTCCGAATGAGGTAAGGGTTGGAGTAACGACCTCGGTAAAAGGGATATTGTCGCATCCGGTCACACTCAAATCCTCGGGCAAATGATAACCGCGGCGCGTCATTTCCCGCATGAAATAAATCGCCAGCATATCGGTGGGCAGGACTATTGCCGTTGGACGTTCCTTCATCGCTTCATACCAGTCCGCCACCAGATTTGCAAGATTCGGAAGATTCGGGGGAGCCATGACGGAAAGAGAATCCAAGGTTCCCATCCATTGAGTGGAAAGCCCGCGCGCTTTCAGCTCTTCGGCAAAATGCGCCGTCAATTTTCCGTAGCGAACCGGCAGTTGCACGGAATACGGATACGCAATCTTCCTGTGTCCAAGCTGGTACAGATGCTCAATCACCTGGGTGAAAATATCTTCCCCGTCAAAGTCAACCACATCAAACCGGGCGTCATCCGTAATCAGAGATACAACAGGAATCTTTATATCGTGTGGCATATGCTGTGGCTCGACGGTAATGATCCCCGATGGACAGCGGCACAAAATACTTTCTGTCGCCCTGATCTGCCCTTTGAAATCTTCCCAGAAAGCGAAAGTGGAGAGATACCCGTGTGCCTCCAGCAAAGGGGCAAGCGCTCCGGTCAAATAGCTGTAAATATTATTGACGGGAGCCGGCAGGAGAATGCCGACGGCAGAACTTTTACCTCTGCGCAGCTCCTGTGCAGCAAGATTTCTGCGATAACCGAGACGCCTCGCCGTGTCGATGATTTTCCGCGAAGTCTCCTCGCTGATCCGCCGTTGCCTACCCTGCCCGGAAAGCACCGCTGAAACTGCTGTCTGGCTGACGCCCGCAAGTGCCGCAATATCTTTTGTCGTAATCATCAGGAAACCCCGGGGATGGTGACACACTCATAAATCAACTTCCTACCGGACAAAAACTCATCACAAGACAAATGCCGCAATCTCATCCGGAACAACCGCCCCCCGCTTCCGATGCATGGGGACTTTTATATTAAGAAATAAACCATTGTTCCGGCTTTGTCAAGGGCAAAAAATATTTTTTTGATTTTTTATCCGTGAAAAAAGAAAAAACGCCCCCTGGAACTTCCCGGTCTGTTTTATCTTCAAACAAGAATCTTTTCCGAACCGACGATCACCTCATCCGCAATTGTCACCAATTCAGCAAGCGTTCCCGGCAGCGCGGCAATACAATGCTCCCGATCCGGTGCAAGATTGGCAAGAGGAGTATTATAGAACCGGTCTCCGATCCGCTTCTTCTCACTGCTGAAAAGAGCTTCCGGATAACGCCACGGGGACCGGTCGCCGGAAGTGATTCTGGATGTCAACCATCTGCAATAACATTCGAACTCGGGGATATAACAACCATCGAACAGTTCATAGATGAAACTGCGGCAGTAACTGTTTTCCGCATTGCCTTTCAAAGTCGACTCAAAACCGGGATTGGTCCGGTAACTCTCCTGCATTCGAAGCAGGCTTGCATAAAGCGAAAAGTCCTCATGTGCGCCAAGAAGCATCTTTTCATTTCCGAGCAGTCTGCCGATCAGTTCCGCATATTTCAAAACCGAAGCGCCGTCCTCCTCTCCGTTCCGCCATGCCTCCATGCGCAAGGCAAGAACCCCGCACGCGAAATTAGACAGCCGGGAAACGGCACAGCGCGCAAGATCCATCCAGTCCCGTTTCGCATGGCGGTTCAGACCGGCATAATCCAGACAGCCAAGCATCCGGAAACACATCGGTGCAATCCGAATCGTTCCATTCAGTTCTTTTGTGATTGCTTCATGATTTTCCAACAGCAGTACATTCAGGTCAGTCATCGCGTATTCCAGAATCCGGAAAGAATAATCCACGTAAAGACAGCCTCTCACCGGCATCTGCTGGTTCTGCCGCCAGTAATTACTCCGGATCAACGGCAGCATGGTGCGCCATACAGGGGTCATCCGGGCGTATTCCCCCGCATTCCGATAGCGTTTCCGGCAGAAAACCTCCAGGAAATCCGAAATGCGGAAGTTCTCCGGATTCCAACTGTTCGCCGCAAAATATTCCAGCATAAGGGTATCAGTATGGGAACTCTCCGGCCAGTAAACCATCCCCCTGCACATCGGGTCTTTCGCCGCAGCCGGAAGACGCCGTTCAATCACATTGTAATTGCCGCGCATTTCCGTATTCGCCTCGAATGCATGAAAAATGCCGAACGTCCACGGGAAATTGCCGACCAGATTCCAGTTCTGAAAATTATTCAGTTCATCGCAACTGTCGGAAGTATAATCAAGAATCATAGTGTTCCGCGGATTCAATTCACGGATAAGGCTGCGCACCTCCTCCGGCGTCCAGTAACATATGAAGTCCCATGTCGCAAGCATCAGAGGCGCGGAGGAATATCTGGAACGCAATTTCCCGATGATCCGGCGGTAAGTGTAGAGCTTCATCAGATGATTCCGCGCATGATCCCGGTAGCAGAGGCGTTCCGCAAGGCCGATGGTATGAAACAATTCCGGCGAACCGTAATGTTCGATATGCGCTTCCGTCAGCTTGAAATAATCGTCGAGATGTTTTTGCTGACGGATATCCCAGACCAGCCCGGAAGGCTCTCCATACTGCGTTATGTTCGCCTGCGGCATGAATTCCGGTTTGACCGAGTCCAGAAACTCCTGCGGCGTCCGGCTGTACCAGTGGCTCATGGTTCCGGTATCCTCGGGGTGCATGAGATCCCGCTCACGGGCATACTGCAACAGCGCGGCGCGCAGTTTTCCCCGTTCTTCCAAAGACCAGAACTGCGTGCGGTCGTTGAAGGAGCGGGGGATGTCGGTGGGTGTGCTCCGGTCCGGATCGGGATAAGGCACTGTTTCCGGAAATGCCTTCTGGAAAATGTCGTCCATGCCGATACGGAGCATGAAGAAATTCAAACGCTTTTTCACGTTCCAGTCAATTTCGCGTTTCCAGTCCTCCAGATTCCAGTGTTCCGCCTGGAAACGATGGAGGCTGCGGTGCGCGAAATAACGTAGTCCCCGATATTCAAAACGAGGACTTTCCTTCACGGAAAAACCTGTCAGCGGCAGCTCATCCAGCTCCGGCACAAAATCCTCATCCCAGAACCAGGAACAGCCGCATCGTTCCAGATAATCGTAAACGCCGTAAAGCAGGGAACGCCCCCTGCCTCCCGCGATCAATAGAAGATTCCGGTTATTTTCATGAAGGCTCGTCAGCGAATAGTCATCGCTGTCATAACGAATACCGAGCGAATCCACCTTCCCCGCCAGAAGAAGCTCCAGCACGAATGGATGTTCCGCATCATTGCCCAATACGATAAGGTCGCTTGTCTCATCGTCTACCGTAATGATCTCCGGTGTCCGCCCTGTGATTTTCCGTGAGTAACCGGCGAAAATTTCCGCCGCAGTCTGGTAAATTCCCATCGCTTCGGGAATCAGGATTTTGAACATGTTCAGTCGCCTCGCTTTTTGTTTCCAGTTGATTTGCAGACGTTCCTCTTATTCTGCATTTAATATTTCCGGTCTTTCGCCAAAAGCAATTCAGGAAGAAGATTTTCCCTTATTATGGGAAATTAAGTTCTTGAAAAACAGCGTTCAGGGAATATTGTAGACCAAAAAACAACAGGGAGAGATTATGCGGAAAAAAGATGAAGTGCCGGTTAAAGCCGTAAAAAAAGCCTTGGATCTGCTGTCCGTTCTCCTGTTTGACAGCCCGCAGGGAGCACGTCTGAAGACGCTTGCGCAGAAACAGGGACTCTCCGTCAAAACGGCTCATAATCTGCTGAAGACAATGGTATATTGCGGTTATGTGGAAAAAGACGGTTTCGGTCATTATACCGGCGGCTATCTGTGCAGAAAAATCGCCTACAGCAATCAGACGGCAACCTGCCGTTTTCAATCGTATGTAACCGATATTCTGCTGAAACATGTGAAAAAAATCAGGGAGGGTATGACCTACATTATTCTGGAAAACAATGTCTGGACCACTTTTGTGAACGTCGGCCCCGGGGGTGATATTTACCGTGTCGGCACAGATCCGGTCCGCAGATTTTATCTTTATGAAACAGCTACGGGACGAGTCATTTTTTCTTTTTCTCCGCCGGAACGACAACAGCTCCTCATGGAAGAAAACGGAATTCCGGAATTTTACTGGGAGGATTATGAAAATGATGTGAAACGAATCCGTAGACAGGGGTATTGCATTACGTTGCGCAAACGTTACCGGACTTACAGCTACAGTGTTCCGGTCTTTGTCCCCGGCGGAGAAATCGCCGGTGCGCTGGGAGTCTACACACTTCCCGAACATGCAAATGAAAAACAAGACCGGTTCATTCTCGCCCATTTGAAAAAAGCATCGGAAAGCATCACACAATATCTTATGGAGAATTGACTGTGAATAAATTCACTTCATATTCTGCAGGATACGCCGGAAATGAATCGGAATCATATCGTGGTGCAGACGAAAAAAGACGCGTAAAATCATTCATGGTATATGTATTTTTTTCGAAACGTCTTGAGCACGGTCAGCTCCAACTCCCGGTATCGGCAGAAGGGAAGATTGAATTGGAGTCTCGGTGACTTTATGTGTATGTCCCCGGTTCACCTCCATGGTAGAAACCGGCAATACAAAATCTTTAGCAATGATTTTTTGTATGAGAATACGCCAACACGGATTTTAAGTTTCCACTGGACAGACTGTCAATCATACTTGTATTTTGAAACTGCAAACTGCATGATATATAGAGATTGACACTGCCAAAACAATGAAACACTGAAGAAATTACTTCTTTTTGACGTTTGAGACTTGACAAATCCATCGTGGGAGAGAATTTTTAAAGCAAAGAAAACTCATTCGGAGATTTTGAAACCATTAATAACCGGGCAGTCTCTTAAAAATGGATTGATGGAGGTTCCCTGAATATTAACTGCAAGCATTACAGAAATAGTTTTTTGTCTTTTGAGGACAGAAATTGAATTTGACCCCAAAAAATACAGAAAGGGTGTAAAAAAAAGGGTTCGGCCCTTGATTTTTACATAACAGAAAAAATGTCATGTACTGCAAAAAGTGCACCGGATTTCCTGAAGAAATCAGTCATATACCAGATATTCCTGCGTCCATTCACACCGGGAGGAACACTGCAAAGCGCCTTCCGGATGTTGCCTTACCTGTCGGAACTGGGAGCGGATATCCTTTATCTTTGCCCTCCGATGGTCGCAGATGACGATGTACGGCTGGAGTTCTGGAGCGACCGTCAGAAAAAATGTGCATTGAACAACCCCATGAATCCTTACCGTTTGAAAGACTATTATAATGTAGATCCCGAATACGGCACCAATGCAGATCTGAAAAAATTCGTAGCCGGTGCCCATGAACTCGGCATGAGGGTGATTCTGGATCTGGTCTATTACCATTGCGGCCCGACGCCAGTATTTCTGAAGGAACATCCGGACTTCGTGGTCCGCGATGCCGAAGGCAGGGTAAAAAATGGTAGATGGCATTTTCCCGAACTGAATTTCGAATCTTCTGCTCTGCGCGAATATCTTTGGCAGAACATGGAAATGTTTATCCGAAACTATGATTTCGATGGATTCCGTTGCGATGTGGCCGATGCGGTTCCACTTGATTTCTGGGAGGAAGGACGCCGTCGGATTGAGGCAATCAAACCGGATGTCATCATGCTGGCGGAAAGCGGTCAGAAGAATGAACAGAACACCGCTTTCGATCTGAATTATTTCTTTGCATGGGGGTGTCTTTCCGATGTTTTCCGCGGTGATGAGCCCGCCTCTAAGATCGTGGAGATCTGGCAGGAATACATGAATACCCTCCTGCCTGGAGCACGGGTGATCCATGCCACCGAAAATCATGATATTGTCAATGAATCAGGAGAAAACCGGATTGAGAAAATCATAGGGCGCAAAGGTCATGACGCTATGCTTTTTCTGGATTTCAGCCTCGACGGCGTACCGTTTCTCTACAACGGTCAGGAAATTGCAGACTCCAGCATGCATTCCATATGGGGAAACCGCTTCCACGGTAGAAACTTGACTATCGATTGGTCCAATGCCCTGACAACTGATGGACAGGCGCGTTTTGATCTCGTCCGGAAACTGATTTCCATGCGGAAAACCGAGGAAGCTTTGTATGAAGGCAGTGTGAATTGGCTCGAACACGATCATAAGGATAGCGTCCTTGCTCTAACTCGGAATAGTGAAAATCAGAATCTTCTGATCGCGGTCAACTGCCGTAATCAGCCCGTTCGCGTGACTCTGAACTGCCGCATAGCCCGTGTTGTGGAAACGCCTGTGTTCATGAACCGCGGAGCAGATTTCCGAATCGAGGACGACATGGTTCAAGTCGATCTATTGCCTTACGGTTTTCTGATGATGGAATACTAATTTTCAGTCGGAAAATGAATATATTTCAGTCGTTTTTCTGTTATTAAGCTTCGACAGGACTTTTTTCATGACTCCTTGACATTTTCAGTTCCGGCTTTACTTAAGTCTTTATCTATCCTTATTTCTTTTACCTGCTGTTCCTCTTTTTCGATGGAAAAAAAGAGAAGAATAGTAGGGATTTATCAGTTCCTGTCTGGCATAGGAATGCAAATTGATTGAGATATTCCTAATGGATATCTCCGGTTATGGAAAAGCAGATTTCGATAATCTGTAAAAATTCTATGAATCAAAAAGACTTTGGTTATGAATAATGCGAAAATGCAGACCTCGCTTTTTTTATGACTGACCTCTAGTTACAGGGCTTTTGAGTTTATTGCCTGATAACAGATGGGCTATGACAAGAATAAGAGGTGGTGGAGAATTTGACTTTAGAGGAGCCTGAAAAGCAAAAGCCGAATTTTTTGCGTGTATTTCCTTCCAAAAATCTCTCTGGATCAAAAACCCCGACTTTTACTTTTCCGGGAAATTTGCTGGAAGGAAAAGACTGAGTGGTAAAGAATTTCAAAATGGGTCATGATTGTTTTTATTCATCAATAAAATCTTCCAAGCCTTTGATGTTATTCAAGTATTTTCATGACGAATAAAGAGAGATTTTTCCAACAATAGAAAGTATCAGCAAATAAAATCAGAAAAATGAGTTCAATCTAATCGCGATCATCGCTATTCTGGCGGCGATGCTTCTGCCCGCTTTGAACAAGGCGAAATCTAAGGCGCAGGGAACGCTGTGCCTTGGCAATATGAGGCAGCTTTATATCGCATGGAGCGGTTATGCCACGGATAATTCGGAACGCATTATTACTTATTATACAGATCCCGGCACAACTGTGGGACAATATTCCGGCGCGTTTCCGTGGTATGAACAGTTCATGGTTCATGAGTGCATTCCGGGGATTGCAGGCGACACTCCGGAAGCGCGTGCGAAAGCGGGGAGGAAACTCTTCATCTGCCCTTCTGATTCAAAACCGAATTATGCCTATCAGAACTTCAAGACTTACATCAGTTACGGCTATAACCGCTACATGACCAGAAAGGGCGACGGGGGCATTTATGCTGCTCCTATGGATCGTTTGAGCGTCAAGAATCCGTATCCAGACAAAACGCATGTATTTGCCGACAACTGGGGACGGGCGGCAACCAAGAACAACGGAATGGCTTTGATTGCACTGAACATGGTTCCGGAATACAGTTTCCATGTGAATGCCGTTCACGGCAGGGGGATGAACAGTGTGTTTCTGGACGGTCATGCGGCGCAGGTCACGATGAGTTACTGGAATCTCTCGACTTGTGCCAATGATCTCTGGAACATCACGAACCCGGGCTATATGCAGCCGATTTATACAACCAATCTGTAATATGGAAAGGTGATTATGAAACTTCAAGCATTACTGGTTCTCTGCGGATTTCTGGGGATGCCGTTTGTCGGCGCCCAGACGATTTTACTGCCTGGCGCGCCCGAAAACACGGAACGGAAGGCGGCGGAGGAACTTGCGGAGCACTTCTCAAAGATGACAGGCGGCTCCATCGCAATCGGAAAAGAGGGAGAACCGTTCGACGGACCCGCGATTTATGTCGGCGATACGGCATTTGCAAGGAAACAGGGAATTGATTTCAGCAGCTTCGGCAAAGAGGAGTGGCTGATCCGTTCCAGTGGAAAAGACCTGATTGTCGGCGGAGGAAAACCGAGAGGAACCGTTTATGGCGTTCTGGAACTGCTGGAGCGTGAATACGGCGTCCTGTGGCTGGATGAACGCATGACGCGGATTCCGAAACGTGATAAGATCACGTGGCGGGAGAATCTGAACCTGCGCGGAAAACCGGCATTTGAAGTGCGCGGTCTTTACGCCTACTTCCGGGACCCGCATGAGGCGCGCCGCCGCTTCATGACGCGAAACCGTCAGAACCTGTTCCATGACGAGGGCGATGTGGCATACATCCGGCCGTGGGGCGTCTACCGTCCGTTCGGTTCGCCCAGAGCCTGCCATACTTTTTATGATTACACGAAGGACTGGGGACCGGAAGACGAGGAGTGTTTCTCTCTGGATACGGACGGCAAACGCAAGCGTGCCGTGAATGGTTCCGGGCCCGGACAGGTGTGTCTGACCAATCCCCGCACAAGGACGCTCTTTTCCGCGAAACTGAGGGAATTCATCAAGGCGGACCGGGCAAACTGTCCGAGTGGAAATTATCCGTGGATCTATGAGATTTCCGCCAACGACAACGATGCCGAATGCGTCTGTTCATCCTGTATGGCGGCGGCGGAGAAATATGGCGCTTACAGCGGTGTCGTGCTTGAATTTACAAACGCGATTGCGGACAGCATCGCGGAGGAGTATCCCGATATTGCCGTTGAGACGTTCGCCTATATGTTTTCGCAGAAGCCTCCGAAACATATCAAGGCGCGCCCGAATGTGCTGGTACGCATTGCGCAGCTCGGTTCCGAGTTCGCCCAGGGGAGCCGCGATACGCTGCGGGCGCTTTCCCATCCGAACAATCGGAACTCGAAAAAAGAGATTGAGGCATGGAGCAGGATTGCGCCCGTGGCAGTCTGGGATTACTGGATTCTGTATAAAAAAGATGGCGTCACCTCCTGCTTCAAAGCGATAACGGAAAACCTGAAATTTTACCGGAGCATCGGTGTGAAATCGGTCTTTGTCGAGGTGGAAAATCCGCTGAAAAACATCTTTTATCCCATGCGTGTCTGGCTCGGGTTCCGCTGCCTGAACAACCCGGAACGGAATGCTGAGCAGGAGATCGGGCTTTTCATGGATTGTTACTATGGACCCGCCGCGCCGAAAATGAGAGCTCTGCTTGAGCTGATCGAGAAAGGCAATGCGAAGATTGCGGAACGTTTGAATGACGTGACGCTCCGCCGCCGGACTGATATGGACGATGCTTTTTTTGCAGAAGCGGATCGGCTTTTAGATGAGGCGGAACAGCTTGCCGTGACGGAGGAGCAGCGCAGGCATATTGCCAAAGAGCGAGCCGTTGTGGATATGGTTCGCCTTGAGCGCCGCGGAGAGCTTGCTCCGTTCGATCTGGACCCGGTGATGAAGCGTCTTGAAAAAAATCACCGGATTGCGGCGGAGGATTATCTTTCCGGGGGCGGGGCTGTGGAGGAGGAGATGAAGAAACTCCATATCTTTTTCACAGGGCTGAGAGCCGATATCCGGCGTCCGGAGCAGTTCAAGAACTGTGATATCGCTGTGGACCTTGCATGGCCGCAGTTCAGTCCGCATTACCGTTCCCGCGTCATGGATGTTCCTGATGCGGCGGGCGGCAGAGCGATTGTCGTCAGCGACGAAAAAGACAGGGGCGTTCTGGAATTCGGCTTCTACGATGTCACAAACAAAAAGCAGGTGCATACCGTCAGCATCCCGAAAGAGCGTCTGCCGCAGGATGAGAAGTTCCACTTCTATCCGATCGGGAAAATCACGCTTGCCCCGAAGTGTTATATCTGGGCACATTCCAGTTGGAATATCCAGCGTGACATGGACGAGTTTTACGAGTGGAACGGTATTTCCAATGATTATGAGGCGTTCATTTCGATAAAAGCGGAGGGATCCGCATATGTCGCCGGTTCCGAAAAGGCAAACTCGGTCATGGTGGACCGTATTCTGCTGATCCGTTCTCAGGAGGGGGCGTCGGCTCCCTCCGGGGCGCCTCTGCCGGAGGAACTCGGAAATGACAGAATTATGCACGATATTACAGGTTTCCGGCTCAAAGAGCTTCCGGCGTTCCAGGTGAAACTGGTGCGCGATGCGGATTCCGCCGGCGGCCTTGCCATGAAGCTTGACACGAAAGAGGGCGATGCGTTTCAGGCGGGATTCTATGACGTGAAAAATAAAAAAATGGGGTATGTCAGAACCGTTCCGAAAGAGCGGATTCCCGCAGATGAAAAGTATCATCTGTATTTCCTCGGCACCGCCGAACTTTCGGAAGACTGTTATGTGTGGGCGCACCCGAGCAGCCGCGTTCAATATAACCTGCGTGAATTCCGGCTCCCGTCCGGCGATAACACGTACCGGATTTATGTATCGCTGAAAGCGCAGGGACCCGCTTATGTGCCGGGCTCGGAAAAAGAAAATGCGGTTCTGCTGGACAGAATCCTGCTGGTGAGGTGACAGCCCATGCACATTCCGAAATTCGCTGTTTTTTATGACTTTCATACCATGCCCGCGTGTCCCGACGTGGGAGCGGGGTTTGACTGCGACGCCGCTGCGGAACAGCTCAAACGCTGCGGAGCCGATTTTACCATCTTTGCCGCGCGCTGCAACCTCGGCATGGCGTATTATGATACGAAAACAGGCATTCGGCATCCGGCGTTGAAGTATGATCTGTTCGGACGTTTTCTGGAAGCGTGCCATAAGCGGGGAATTGCCGTCAGCGCGTATATGAATGTCGGGCTCAGCCAGGAGGAAGGGCTGCGGCACCGCGACTGGCTTACGGTTTCGCCGGAGGGGGAGATTTACCGTCAGCCGTGCAATGTACATGAATATCGCACCATGTGTTACAATTCCCCTTACGGCGACCATGTGCTTGCGATGATTGATGAACTGCTTGAATATCCGGTGGACGGTTTCTTTTTCGATTGCCTGACCCCGCATCCCTGCATCGGCGCGGAGTGCATCCGTGAAATGCGGGAACGGAAGATGAATCCGTCCGAATTTGCGTGGTTCTCGCAGAAACGCATGGTGGACCGGATCGGCAGGAAAATCAAGGATTCCGGGCGCGACTTACTGCTCTACTACAATTGTGTGCGCCCGACGGATCAGTTGGAGTGGTCAACCTATCTGGAATACGAGTGCCTGCCGACAGGCGGCTGGGGATATGAGTCGCTCCAGCTCAATGCGAGGCATCTGCGGACTTTCGGCAAGCCGATGCTGAACATGACCGGGCGGTTCCATGAAACCTGGGGTGATTTCGGCGGCATCCGTACGCGTGCAAGTCTGCTGTATGACTGCATTACGGGGCTCGCGAATACTCTGCCGCCTAATATCGGCGATCATTTCCATCCGCGCGGCGATCTCAATCATGCGGTCTATGGCCTGATTGCGGATGTTTATGGCGAGGTTCGCAGGCTGATGCCTTGGGCGGACGGCGCAAAGGCGGTTGCTGAGGTCGCCATGATCCAGCCTCCCGACACTCCCGACAACTCGCTTGAGGCGGTGCCTTCCATTTATTCCGCACAGGGCTGGGGACGCATTCTCTGCGAGCTGAAGTGTCAGTTTGATGTACTTCTGCCGCATCAGGATTTCACGAAATACAAAGTCATTGTCCTTGCGGACCGTGTCCGTTTCGACGAGACGCTGAAGGAGCGGATACGGTCCTATCTTGCGCAGGGCGGAAAAATCATTTCAAGCGGCTGGTCCGGGCTGGATGGCAGTGGAGCGCATTTCGTGCTGCCTGGTGAATGGGGCGCGGAATATCTGGGGGAATCCCCTCACGACCCGGCATATTTCCGGCTTGCGGAAAAAACAGAAGGGATACCCGATATGCCTGTTACGCTGTATGAGAAAGGGATTTCCATGCGTGCCGCGGGTGCGGAAATACTGGCGGAGATCGTCGCGCCATACTACAATCGGCAATTTGACGGCGAGCACTATTATTCCTATCTGCCGCCGGATAGAAAGGATGGATGCGCCGCATTGACCCTCGCGGGACAGGTTGCTCACTTCAGCCATCCGGTCGGATTCGGTTACTACAAACACGCGCAGGTGCCCGTCAGGGAGCTGGTCGGGAATGTCCTGAAACGTTTTCTGCCGGAACCGCTTCTCGAAGTCAGGGAACTGCCTTCTTTCGGGCGCACTGCCGTGACCCGTCAGGGCAATCGCCATATGATCTGGCTGACGGCGTTCGTTCCTGAACGCCGCGGTGAAAAGATCGACATGATCGAGGAGGGGTGTGAGGTTTCCGGCCTTGAAATCGTTCTGCGGTTGAACGGGCAAAAGGTCAGCAGAGTCTATACCGCACCCGACTGCACGGAACTTTCCTTTACGGAGGTGGACGGCGGATACAAAATACTGCTTCCCTCAATGAAAGGATATGCCGTGATCGTGGCAGAATAAAAAGAGGAATGCGGCAGAGAGCTCTTTTTGCCGTATCCTCAGCTCTTTGCGAGCTCCTCCGCATAGTAGGAACTGCGGACAAGGGGACCGGAATTGACGTGTTCAAAACCGATCTCTTTTGCGTAGGCGCCCCATGAATCGAAGACTGCCGGTTCCACATAACGCTCCAGCTTCCAGTGTTCCTTCGAGGGCGGCAGATACTGCCCGATCGTCAGAAACGTGGCGCCTGTTGCGCGGATGTCGCGGATCGTCTGAAGCACCTCGTCATCCGTTTCCCCCATGCCGACCATGATTCCGGATTTGACGGGGATGCGTCCGCCGGTGATGGAGTATGCTTTTTCCAGAACCGCCAGAGAACGGCGGTATTGGGCTTTGGAACGGATCAGGGGCGTCAGGCGCTCCACCGTTTCCACATTGTGGTTGTAAACATCGGGACCCGCGTCAAGGACGGTGCGCATGTCTTTCTCCACGAAATTGAAATCGGGAACCAGCACCTCAACCTTTACGCCCGGAATCCTGTTTTTCAGCGCCTGAATCGTCTTTGCAAAGTGCCCGGCGCCGCCGTCCGGCAGGTCATCGCGCGTGACGCTGGTCACAACGACGAACGCAAGCTTCATTTTTGCGGCGGCTTCGGCAAGATGCTCCGGCTCCATCGGGTCCGGGGGGAGAGGCTGCTCGACGTGCCCGACCGCACAGAATTTACAGTTGCGCGTACAGCGTTCCCCGAGAATCATGAATGCGGCGGTTCCGCGATGCCAGCATTCGCAGAGGTTCGGGCACTGTGCGCCGCGGCAGACCGTATTCAGGCTGTTCGTTTTCAGGAGCGCATCCACATGATCGCGCTGTTCGCCGCAGGGAACCTTGACCCGGATCCATGGCGGCAGTTTCGGGCGGAAATCAATTTTGTCGGAGCTCATTTCACACTCAGCATTTCGAGATCACGAGACTTGCATTGGACCCGCCGAACCCGAAGCTGTTGCTCAGCGCATGTTTGATTTCAACGTTTCTTCTGGTTTCCCGGACAAGATCCGCCCATGCGAAAGAGTCGTCGGGATCGTCCAGATTCGCGGACTTGCTGATGAAAGAGTGTTCCAGCATCAAAGTCGTGAAGATCGCTTCGACCGCACCTGCCGCGCCGATCATGTGCCCGGTCATGGATTTTGTGCTGTTGATTGCGACTTCGTGGTCGTTTCCGAAAACTTTTTTGATGCCTTCGAGCTCGATGGGGTCTCCCACCGGCGTGGAAGTTCCGTGTGTATTGACATAGGCTACATCGGTGCTTTTGAGCTCCGCGGATTCCAGCGCGCGGGACATGACTTCCGCCGTCGATTCCGCGTTCGGTACAACCATATCCACCGCGTTGCTGTTGGAGTAATAACCGGAAATGATCGCTTTCGGTGCCGCTCCGCGTTTCGCCGCGTGCTCCTCGCTTTCGAGAACAAGCATCCCCGCGCCTTCGGCAAGCACGAAACCGTCACGTGTTTTATCGAACGGACGGCTTGCCTTTTCCGGCGTTTCGTTGAAACTGTGGGAGAGGGCGCGCATCGTGTTGAATCCGAGCGCCTGACCCCAGCTCAGTTCTTCGGAGCCGCCGACGATCACCATTTCATATTCGCCGGATTTGATGAGCCGCGCACCGGCGATGATCGCCAGTGCGCTTCCCGTACAGGCGGCGCTGATGTTGTAGCTTTCCCCTGTGATTCCGTAAAGGAGCGAGATATTGGCGACTGCGGAGGACGGCATGATTTTAGGTACCGAGAAAGGAGAGACGCTGCGGAGACGGTGCGTCGTGTCGAATGCCTTCATATTTTTGTAGACCGTCATGTAGGAACTTCCGGCGCATCCGTTGATGAGCGCGATTCTGCGGTTTGGAAGGTCTTCGGGAGTGAACCCGGCTTCGACCAGCGCTTCATAGACCGCGGCTGCCGCCATACGGGAATTCGGAGACATGAAACGCAGATTTTTCACATTGAACATCGGACACTGCACCTCGTTGTCGGAAACTCCGGCAACCTGGCTTTCCAGTCCCATCTCGCGCCATTCGGGCATGAATACGGTTCCGGTTTTTCCGTCCATCAGACTCTGCACGTTTTGCGCCAGTCCATTACCGAGCGGAGTTACGAGTCCGCGTCCCGTTACGACAACTCTCTTGGTCATAGTATGCAAATCCTTTCCGGCAATATTTTCTATATTTTATCACGGCAATATAACCTTTTACCCTGTCGATTTCAACGCGGCAACCATCTTGCGAAGGCTTTTTTTGCCGTTTTTTAACGTTTCGGATGCGGCAGGCGGAACATAACCGGAGAGAAAGAGAGCGGGCAGTGAAAAGATGCCGGATTCAGCAAAACTTGTTTCCCTGTCTTGAAAAAAATTCTTTCCTGTATTATACTTTCGTAAACCGGGAGTTCTGGAATGGTGACGGAGGAGTTTCAAAATCTGATTTATTCTCTTGTGAGGGCGATTCCCCGCGGGCGTGTCGCCACGTATGGACAGCTCGCGCTTCTTGCCGGATATCCGGAACGTTCGCGGATGGTCGGCAGGGCTTTGCGCGATGTCCCGCGGAATTTGAAGGTGCCCTGCCACAGGGTGGTCAACGCCGCAGGACGCTGTGCGCCGGGATGGGCGGAACAGGCGATTCTGCTCCGCAGGGAACATGTCGTTTTCCGTCCGAACGGGAATGTGGATCTTGACCAATGCCTCTGGGATTGTTTTGAAGAATGACTTTTTCCATTTTCTTTCGATTTGCAAACAGGATGTGCCCGTGCTAAATTATCGGGTCATATTTTATTTTGAAATCGCAGAGAGGAAAGTAAAATGGATTACAGAAGTTATTTCAAGCAGTATCCCGACAAGAACGGGCGCTACGGCGAATATGGCGGAGCGATTCTTCCGCCGGAACTCGTCCCCGTGTTCAAAGAGATTACGGAGGCTTATAACGCAATCTGCCATTCCGCGCAGTTCATCAACGAACTCCGCCGCATCCGGAAGGAATTTCAGGGGCGTCCGACTCCTGTTTATCATTGCGACCGGCTTTCACGCAAGCTGAAGACGGGGTGCCAGATTTATCTCAAGCGCGAGGATTTGAATCATACCGGCGCTCATAAGCTCAATCACTGCATGGGGGAGGGGCTTCTTGCAAAATTCATGGGCAAGAAGAAACTGATCGCCGAGACCGGTGCCGGGCAGCATGGCGTGGCACTTGCGACGGCCGCCGCGTATTTCGGCTTGAAGTGTGATATTTACATGGGCGAGGTCGATATCGCGAAACAGGCGCCGAACGTGACGCGCATGAAGATCCTCGGCGCAAATGTCGTCCCTGTGACTCACGGGCTTAAGACCCTGAAAGAGGCGGTCGATGCCGCTTTCGATGCTTATCTGAAAGAATACAAAGAGGCGATTTACTGCATCGGCTCCGCGCTCGGTCCGCACCCGTTCCCGCAGATGGTGCGGGATTTCCAGATGTGCGTCGGGCTTGAAGCGCGCGAGCAGTTCCTGGAAATGACGGGAATCTTCCCGGATGTCGTCTGCGCCTGTGTTGGCGGCGGCAGCAATGCCGCGGGAATGTTCTCCGCGTTTCTCAACGATCCCGTTGAAATCTGCGGCGTCGAGCCGCTTGGCAGAGGCCCGAAAACAGGGGATCATGCCGCTTCCATGGCATTCGGCAAGCGCGGCGTTCTCCACGGCTTTGACAGCATTCTGCTCCAGGAAAAGGACGGATCGCCGTCTCCGGTCTATTCGATTGCCAGCGGTCTGGATTACCCCGGCGTCGGCCCTGAACATGCTTTCTGGCGTGACCTCGGCAGAGTCAATTATGTTACGGCGACCGACGAGGAGGCGATTGACGCGTTCTTCAAATTGTCCCGCTATGAAGGAATCATTCCCGCGCTGGAAAGTTCCCATGCGATTGCATATGCGATGAAGCGCGCACGGGAAATGAACAGCGGCGCGATTCTGGTCAACTGCAGCGGCCGCGGTGACAAAGACGTGGATTATGTTGTCGAGCACTACGGTTACGGCGAACAGTTCATGTTCAAAGATTGACCATTGTTACCCGGAGTTTCAGATCCGGCAGAATGTTCCGCACGGATATTCCTGCCGGATTTTTTGTTTATTGCCCTGCATCATGAAAAAATCCATTTTATAGTGTTTTCCGGCTTTGGTAAGAATATACAACAGGGAGTTGAACACGGATGAAAACATGTTTTTTCTTTCTCGGCTTTTCCTTCTTTTTGTTGTGGAACCTTTCTGCGACGGAAGAAAAGTTTTTCCGTGTCGAACTACATGAAAAGTTTTTTTCTGCGGAGTATTCTCCGGAATTTTTTGAACGGTATGTCGCTTTGCTGGGAAAAGACTTCAGGCTTGTTGAAAGACCGCCTCGCAATCTGTGCTTGAGACGCAATTTTTATCTTTGCAGTCGCAGAGGAATGGTGAGTCCAGGCTGGGAGAGCGGGAGTGTTACAGGGGGTGATTTCACGGTTGGAAAACATAATGTGAAATTGCCGTGTTCTGTTGTTGCAGACGTGAAGACTGTTCCTTTTGCCGACGGGATTGCATGGGTTCTGTTTGAAGTCAGAATCACGGGTCCGGTCAGAGTGACGTATCAATATGGCGTGGCTGTCAGGCAGGTGATCAGGGATGGGAGGTATACTTTGGGAATTACTGGAGAAGTTCGTGGATTTCCTGCGTCCTGCCTGCTGATTTCTGCCGGTAAAGGTGAAGAATGAAAGTTTTCCGGAACAGTACCGGAAGAAATAACAAGATTGATTTAACCCGTATTCATCTTTGTTTGGTTTCATTGCTTACGGTTAGTTCATCAAAAAACGGCAAAAGGAGCCGATGGCAAAAATTAAGTTTTCATCTTGTCTTTCGGCTTTTATGAAAAATCAGCGTTCCGCGTTGTGTGTTTTTTTTGCCATTTTCTCTTCTTCTTTTTCCACTTTTTCGGCTTTCCATTGGAAAAAATGGACTTCTGCATGTAAATTAGCTGTGATGAAACATAACAGAAAGGATTTTTGAATGCGTTTCTATAATACTCTGGGACGTAATATGCAGGATTTTCAGCCGATCGAAGAAAAGGTCGCGAAGATGTACACCTGCGGCCCGACAGTCTATAATTATGCTCATATCGGAAATTTCCGCGCTTATCTGTTCGAGGACCTGCTCCGCCGTTCTCTGGAGTATCATGGATACAAAGTCACGCAGGTCATGAACCTGACGGATGTTGACGACAAGACGATCCGTGATTCCCGGGCTGCCGGCCTGAAACTTCAGGATTTTACCCGCAAGTATAAAGATGCGTTTTTTGAAGATCTCAAGACGCTCCGCATTGAGCCCGCCGAGCATTATCCCGAGGCGACGACGCATATTCCTGAAATGATCGAAATGATCAGGATTCTCTTTGAGAAAGGATTTGCCTACAAGTCCGAGGACGGTTCCGTCTATTTCTCCATCGCCAAATTCAAGGATTATGGAAAACTGGCGAAAATCGATATGGAGCAGCAGCGTTCCGGCGTCCGCATCAACAATGACGAGTATGACAAGGATTCCGTTGCCGATTTTGCGCTCTGGAAGGCATGGAGCGAGAGCGACGGCGATGTCAAATGGGACAGTCCGTGGGGACCGGGGCGTCCCGGCTGGCACCTCGAATGCAGCGCCATGAGCATGAAATATCTCGGCAGGACATTCGACATTCATACGGGGGGCATCGACAATATGTTCCCGCACCATGAAGATGAGATTGCGCAGAGCGAAGCCGCAAACTCCTGCAAATTCGTGAACTACTGGCTTCATTGCGAACATCTGACGATCGATAAGAAGAAAATGTCGAAATCTCTCGGCAATTTCTATACGCTGCGCGACCTGCTGAACAAAGGATATTCCGGAAAAGAGGTCCGCTGGGCGCTTATCGGAACCCATTACCGTTCCAAACTGAACTTCAATCTCGGTCTCTGCGATCAGGCTCGCTCGACCTTGAAGAAATTTGCCGATTTCTTCGGTCGCCTGAAAGCACTGCCGCAGGGAACGGCAGGAAAAGAGGAGGCTGCCGGACTTGCCGCCGATGCCGACAAAAAATTTGCGGATGCGATCGGAGACGATCTGAACATTGCCGAAGCGCTGTCCGCCGTTTTTACACTGGAACGTGCAGTGAATACGGCACTTGCTTCCAATTCTCTCCAGTCCGAAGCCGGCGGGGTGATCCTGGAACAATTCCGCCGTTTTGACAGAGTGCTTGCCGTTTTCGATGTGGACGCCGCCGCCTCGGAAGAAGCGGAAGATGTCCCTGCCGGGATCATGGCTCTTGCGCAGAAGCGGATCGAAGCGAGAAAGGCAAAGGATTTCAAGACGGCTGATGAGATTCGCGATTCCCTGAAAGCGCAGGGGTGGGTCATCATCGATACGCCGCAGGGAATGAAAGTCAAAAGGGCTTGACGGGAGGCACCGGATAAAAAATAGTGCAATATTTTCTACCATGGATGTTTATCGCAGGTTGAATAATGCGCCATGCGATATACATTATAAGGTTTTGTGGTAGTTTGACAATAAAAAATAAGGGTTGGTCATGGTTATAAGAAAAATGAATACGGTGCTGGTGAAGCACAACAAGATCCTCTTTGGTGCATTTTCCATCATTATCATTATCTCTTTCGTCTGGTTTTTCACTCCCGGCATTGACGGTTCGCTGCTTTTCGGAAACAGGATGTCTCCGAATTCGGTAGTCGGAAAAGTCTTCGGCAAAAAGGTGAAGCTGAAAGACTATCAGAAAGCTGTGGACAACAAGAGCCTCCTGCTTTCCCTTTACAATCCCGCCGCTCCCGCTGAGCTCAGAGATTACGTGATCGCCAATATCTTCACCGATATCGCTCTTGAGGCGGCGGCTGAAAATGCCGGAATCACGGTTCCCGATGAGGACGTGATTGCCGAAATCAAGCGGATTCCCGTGTTCAACTCCGAAAAAGGTTTCGATCACGAGCGTTATGAAGCTTTCATCAAGAGCTACGTCGAGCCGTCCGGGTTGACCACGGCTGATTTTGAAGAATCCATCCGCAAGTTCATCGCGACCAGAAAACTGCTTCAGGGCGCATCTCTCAATGTCATCGTGGTTCCCGATGAGCTGGATCAGTTCATGAATCATCGTCTGGAAAAGATCAAGGCTTCCGCGATCCGTTTCCCGTTTGCGTCCTACAAGCCCGGCAAGATATCGGAACAGGAGCTGGAGGATTTTTACAAGAAGAATACTCAGCTGTTCATGACTGCGCCTCAGTTGATGACGGAAGTCGTGAGATTCGACTACAAGAATTACATGAAAGATGTAAAGGTCACGGACAAGCAGGTTGAGGATTATTACAAAGCGTCCGAAGACAAATTCAAGAAAGACGGCAAAGTGCAGCCGCTGGCGGCTGTCAAGGCGCAGATCGTCGGCGAACTCAAACTGGAGGAGGCGAAGAGCAAGGCGATGGATGCCGCCCGCGAATTTCGCAATGAGCTTTATAATGCCGCGTCCGAAGTTTCCACCGGCGCCGGGCAGATTGAAGTCTTCAATACGATTGCCGGAAAACATGGTTTCCAGCTGGTCAAGCCGGTGTCCTGGTTGACTGCGTCTTCGGAACTGATCGACAAGATCGGCAGAGAACCTGCTCTTGTTGCCGCGCTGTTCCATACAACGGAACGTTATCCGATTACGAAGAGTGTTGCCGGGAAACGTGCCGCCTATGTTGCGGTTGCCGTAAAGAGACAGCCTTCCGTTCCGGCTCCGTTTGCCGAGGTAAAGGCGAAAGTCGAGGAGATGCTTGCCCTTCAGAGAGCAAGAGCTGCGGCAAAAGAGGCGGCTTCCAACTTTGCCGCAAAGCTTGCCGCAAGCAAGAATCCGCAGGCGGAACTTGCCGCGGCAGCAAAGAATCCGGGAATTCAGATCAAGCCGATCAAGGAATTTTCCCGCCAGACTGTCAACCCTGCCGATTATGAAGCCCGCTATGCTTTGATGGCAACGGACAACATTACGCCTGTCGTGCCGATGGCGGATGGGATGATGATGATTCTGATTGAAAAACGGACCCCGCCGACTGCGGCGGAAAAGCAGGCTCTCAAGGATACTCTCACCTCTGAATTTCAGGCTGAAAAGAGAGCATTGGCGGAGACCGCATTTCTTGACTGGGTGCGCGCCAATACGGAAAGTTACCTTTCCAACGAGCCGCAACAGCAATAATTGTTTTTCTGTTTGAAACTCAAAGCCTTCCGGGAAGAAAATTCCGGAAGGCTTTTTTCTTGCATCTCAGATGTCCGGCATGTGGCTTTGCGGTCTGTGCCTGTCTGATACTTGCTTCGAGGAGGGATGCCTTTGAGACGAAAGAGTGCTCTTGAATCAAGGGCTTTGCCGTTGCTGCCATGGCTTCCCGCTGCCGGCGGCGGGGGAGTTTATTCCTCGGCTTTCCTTCGATACCATTCGGGCGTAATGCCGTAACTGTTGATCTTGTAATGAATGACGCGCGGAGAAAGATCCAGATCACGGGCGGCGGCGGACATGTTGCCGTTATTCTTTTTCAACGCCTCTACAATCAGCTCCCGCTCGAATGATTCCACCATTGTGTTGAACGACGCTTTTCCTTCCGGCAGTATTTCATAACCCGCATCTTTGCCGGTCTGAAGCGATGGCGGCAGATTGTAGCTGTGAATGCAGTCGTCGGCGGAAGTCAGGACGGCGCGTTCTATGCAGTTCTCCAGTTCGCGGACGTTTCCCGGCCAGTGGTATGCCATCAGCATGTTGACTGCGGGAGTGGAAAGCCGTTTGACATTTTTCCCATAGCGGAGATTGTGTTTGCTGATGAAGTGCTCCGCCAGCAGAACGATGTCGCTTCTGCGTTTGGAAAGGTCCGGCAGAAGAATCGGGAAAATGTTCAGACGATAATAAAGGTCCTCGCGGAATTTTCCCTCCGCCATCAGTTGTTCAAGGTTCCGGCTGGTCGCGGCAAGGAGACGCACATCGGCTTTGATTTCTTCATTGCTTCCGATTCGTGAAAACGTGCGTTCCTGAATGAATCGCAGAAGCTTGACCTGCACCGGCAGGCTGAGATCTCCGATTTCGTCCAGAAACAGAGTGCCTCCATCCGCCGCCTCCGCGCGCCCGATCCTGCGGCTGACTGCCCCTGTGAAAGCACCCTTTTCGTGGCCGAACAGTTCGCTTTCGACCAGATTTTCCGGGAGGGCTGCGCAGTTCAGAGTGACGAACGGTTTGTCCGCGCGCGGGCTGAGCTGGCGGATTGCCTTTGCAACCAGTTCCTTGCCGGTTCCTGAACTGCCGCGGATCAGTACCGTCGCATTGCTGGGAGCGACTTGCCGGATCAGCGCATAGATGTTCTGCATTGCGCGGCAGTTCCCGATCAGTTCGCCGGGATTGCCGCCCTCGGTCAATGCCTCGCGCAGACGTTTGTTCTCCGCAAGAAGGCTTTCGCGCTCCTCCCATTCCTGATGGTAGACCGCAACCGCGTCCGCCATCAGGTTGCCTACGATTTCCAGCAGTTTCAGATCCTCGTCCAGTTGAACTCCCGGTACAACCTTGCGGTCGATTCCAAGCGTCGCGATCACTTTTTCGTCCTGAATGACCGGAACGCACAGGAACGCAACCGGATTGCTGTCGAGCTGATGGCGTCCGGTTCGGCTTAGGAAGCGTTTGTCTCTGGAGATGTCCGGCACCAGGCAGGGAATTCCCGTTGCGGCAACATGCCCCGTGATGCCTTCCCCGAGTTTGTATCTGCCGCGTTTCTTTTCGTTTTCATCAAGCCCCTGCGAAGCTTCTATGATGAAGATATCTCCCTGGCGCAGGGTGAAAGTGCCGCGCACCATTCCCATTTTCCTGTTCAGGATATCAAGCACTTTTCCCAGCAGAGCGCCGACATTGCGTTCATGGACGACAGCGGAACTGATTTCCTGCAGAACTGCGATTTCCGTCTTCAATTGATCCGGCATAATGTTTCCCGATTGGCAACAGGCGTCAGAACAGCAGGAACTTGCAGAGCTGCGCCACAAGAATTGTCCCCGCCGCCATGACGAGAGAGTCCGGCAGCAGAGGAGAGTTTGTTAATTTCGCAAGACAGCGGAAAGCGAAAAATCCGGCAATGAGCCAGCCGATCCACGGAATCATCAGGAGCAGTGTGCAGAACAGTCCGACCGCGATCGACACGGACAATGTGGATCTTACTCGGACGTTTGCAAGAAACATGGATGTTTTCAGTGCCGCAATCATTACGGCAAGCAGAATCAGGAATCGAACTAAGACCCATATCATATCCATGATGGACTCCTCCGGCTTCCGGGGTTGCCCCCGCGGTTGTATTTCTATCGAATCCCGTCCGGAGAATGGTCTCCTCCGGACGGGAGGTAATCCTGAAGATTATCTGGAAAGCTTTTCGCAGAATCTTGCGATTCGCGCGGCGGCTTCCCTGATGGTCTCCTCGGAACAGGCATAGGAGACACGGAGACTGTGATCGTCGCCGAATGCCTTGCCCGGAACTCCCGCGACCTTTTCTTCCTCCAGCAGACGGTTGACGAAATCCGTCGAGTTCAAGCCGAAGCTGGAAACGTCGAAGAACAGGTAGAACGCGCCGGACGGACGGATCGTTTTGATTCCGGGAATTGCGGAAATCAGCGAGTAGATCAGGTCGCGGCGCTTTGCAAACGCCTGCCGCATCTGTTCCACGGGCTCCTGTGTTCCGGTCAGCGCGGCGAGCGCGCCATACTGCGCAAAACTCGTCGGATTGGAGGTCGTATGGCTCTGGAACGCAATGATGCGGTCCGCCAGCCATTTCGGGGCGGCGAGATAGCCCAGCCTCCAGCCCGGCATGGAATATGCCTTGCTGAACCCGTTGATCGTGATCGTGAGTTCATTCATCTCAGGAGAAACCGAGGCGATGCTCTTATGCCGGAACTCCGGATCGTAAACCAGTTTTTCATAAATTTCGTCGGACATGACCATGATGTTGTTTTTCAGCGCGATTTCCGCGATTTTTTCAATCGTGGAAACACGGTAGACAGCACCGGTCGGGTTCGACGGCGAGTTGAGGATCAGCAGTTTCGTGCGGGGGGTGATCGCCGCCTGAAGCTGTTCCGGCTCAAGCTCGTAATTGTTTTCCGCCCTGCATTTGACGATGACCGCGGTTGCGCCTGCGGCCTTGATCATTTCCGTATAGCTGACCCAGTAGGGAGCGGGGACGATGACCTCATCGCCGGGGCCGCACAGAGTGCAGATTGCTGCAAATCCGCTGAATTTTGCGCCGGGGGAGACAATGACCTGACTGGGTTCGACCTTGATCCCGTTGTCGTTCAGGAATTTTTCCGCAATCGCCTTTTTGAGTGCGGGGATGCCGGAGGCCGGTGTATATTTCGTCTCGCCTTTCATGAGTGCATCGACTGCCGCCTGTTTGATATGTGCGGGCGTATCGAAGTCGGGTTCACCGGCTCCCATAGCACACACATTTTCACCTGCCGCTTTCAGGGCCTTTGCCTTTGCTGCAATTGCAAGAGTTTCGGACGGGGACAGGAACGCCATCGTTCCCTTGGTTGCCTTCAGATCATTCATTTAGGCGTGTTCCTTTACTATTGTTTCATTGATGCGAGATGAGCGCGGATGATCGCGGCCATCGGATTATTTTGAATCTTGATGATCTTGGTTTCGCGTTCAAAACTTTCTTTTGAGTCGGACGCATGAGCCGTATTGACCATGACGTCATGACCGAATTCACGGCGGATCGTGCCGCCGGGCGCCTTGGTCGGGTCCGTCGGACCGAGCACGTCGCGGATCTTCCTGACCGCATCGGGGCCTTCATAGATCAGGATCATGCATTTGACCTTGCCCGGACGGTTCAGTTCTTCCGTCGGGCACTCGTCGGGACGGCGCCCGGACATGAACTCGACGATCTTGTTGAACTGGTCGTCCGCGTAATCCCTGCCGATGGATTCTGTAAGCATCTGTTCGGAAGCCGGATGGAATTTGAGCCCGAATTCCTCGGAGAGTTTGTCATAGGCCTTTTTGCCGATGACGGGAGCCAGTTTCTTGCGCAGGGCATTCTGAACCGGACCGTAAAATTCCAACGCTTCCGCAACGGACATCTGGTAAATTTTGCATCCGACGATGCGCAGCCCGGTGCGGCTCAGCATATCGATGATGTTGCCGGGTTTGACGCTCGGGCATCGCCAGTTGTCGGGCTTGATGATGACCAGGGTGCGTTCGCTGTTCGGTTCCTGATGAGTCGTATTCGTCACGATGTTTTCGCTTGCTTCCGCAAAATCTGCAAGCATTCCGAGACGCTCCTGACAGGCGTCATACAGCGGCGGCGTGAAAACGGCGGGCTCGAAGTAGTTGAGCGAACCGTCACGGTTGAAAACGAGGTCTGCATAAGTGTCGCGGATGGTTTCGCCGATGATATTGGTTTTGCGGTTCTTGGCGTTCGGGAGCTGCCCGACGACGGCGGAAAGTTTGGCACAGGCATCTTCGCCCTTGAAGAGGAGCATAAGGACGCGTTCGCGTGAGCCGTCGGGAAGCGGTGAAAGATTGTCAAGCATGTAATCGCTGAAAAGTTTTGCGGCGAATTCGTCGCGTTTTCCGACATGTTTTCTCATGGATGCGGCGTAAGTCTCTGCGAATTCCTTGGACGGAGTGAGCATTTGAGCTCCGACGAGATCAAGGTCCGTCCGTGAAAGCAGTCGTGCGATGATGCCGCCCGTTCTGGATTTCATGAGCGAGTAAGGGGTGATCAGAACGAATGAAAGTTCCACTGCCATAGTAACAAATTTCTCCTCTTTAATTTGTTGATCTTGGTAATCTACCACAATTTCCCGCTACAATCAAGCGGGATTTATGTTGACTCCGTGATTTTTACGGAAAAATACACCGTGCGGCACCGTTGTGGGATTCCTGACAGCGGGAAAGTGAAAGAAGGCTGGAAGGAACAGTGGGTTCTGAATTCAATTTTTCTCTGTTCCGGTTCCGGATTTTTTATTCTTTTTTGGTGTCAACATCCTGATCTGTGAGTCGGCTTTGAGACGGAGGATGCGCCGGCATTCTTCTTGAGTCAAGGGCTCTGTTCTTGTCGTGGTCCGGCGGCGAACCGCTGGTCGTGCATAGCGCGAGAGTTCCGGGCGCTGCCATATTGCGGAAAATACGAACATTTGACCGTTTTATGTGTCCAAACACAAGGGAAGGTCTGAAAAAAGCCGAAAAAAGCGAAAAAAAATGAGATTATGACTTGCGATATCATGGAAAACGTGGTATAAAAAAGAAAGAACAGAAAACAGGCGTAAAACTATAGATTTTGGAGTCTTGAGAACGATGAAGACGAAACGATCCGCATTCAACCTGATAGAGCTCACACTGGCGATCGCCGTCGTCGGTATCGGCATAGCCAGCGTCATGGCGCTTTTCATCCCCGCCATGAATGCCTCGAAAGCTTCCGTAGCGGATAATTACCTGCCTGATATCGCCGACACTTTGATGACGTTTGTCAAGATGAATCCTGGTGCAGAGCAGATTCAGAGTGGAAAACCGAACGCAACCACATTGAACAAGTTGAATACTGCGGAGTATGCAACATTAGAGAATATCACTGATGTTACAGATCGTTATAATCTTTACAAGACAAAAGCAGACAGCAAAATAATGGGGGTTAAAATCGGCAGAGACGGAGCTGATTTCACCGGACATATTCTGATGTGGTACACGGATGATGTAAAGGATTTGTATGACAATGCCCCCAATGCTTCCACAATGAAATCAAATCACCGACGCTATTATATCGAAGTTTCGTGGCCGCTTATTGTGCCGTATGCGCAGCGTGAAAAGCGTCTGTATGTGACTGAACTTTCCATGCAAGATGCAATTACTCCGGAGAGGTGACAAGATGAGCAGACCGAGAAGAATTTGCCGTTTTACTCTGCTGGAGCTCCTCGTTTCCATGGGAGTCTTTGCGATTCTGATGCTTGCGCTGATGCAGTTTTTCACTTCCGCACAGGGGATCTGGAGCCGTTCCAATTCCAAATCGGATATTTTTTCCGATGCCAGAATCGCGATGAATTTTTTCTCCCAGGCATTTACCTCCCGATATTACAATGCGGATGATATGAATGCAAAAACCGGGACGGACCCGATTTTTTGGAAATATCTTGAATCTTCTGGAGAACATGCCTTTGCGGTTCTGACGCTGGATACTGACAGCAAAGGGGTGATTTCTGAAAATGATCCCTATTCGCCGTATCGGATCAAATATTTCCACTTTGTAAAAGAAGATGACAGAATAAAGCTGAAATATGCTGTTGCCAGTGATCGGAAAGAGGATAGTTCTAAAACTGCCAGAAGTTCAGATTGGATTACAGAGCTTTTGAAGGAGCCTGAAAAATTGCCGGACGATTTGACTGCGACTGTTATTCTGGATAACATCTGCAATGTGACCATTTATTTCAATGGTTCCGCCCCTTCAAGTCCCACAGTGGATCAGTCTGGAGTTTTGACAGTGGCTTTTTCCGTTGTTGATGCGGATACCGTCACCCGTTTGAAAGCGATGGGGAAAAGTCTTGCGGATGCTTATTCCGAATACAGCGCCGGAAATGATACCGTTGCGGCGGGGCTGATTGCCGGATCAATCCAGACTTTTCAAGTGACAGTGAATTTAGAGTAATCAATGCTGATTGAGGTGTTTTATGAGAAAGATACAGAACATTTTCCGTATGAAAAAAGGTAAAATCCGCAATCAGCGCGGCGTTGCCTTGATTTTTACACTTGGAATTCTCGGATTGCTGACCGTGATGGCTTTGGGATTTGCCTCCACTGCGATGCTGAACCAGAAGATAGCCTCCAATTCAGCCGGTGCGTCATCCGCCAGAATGCTGGCGCAGGTTGGTGTTCAGAGAGCTTTGACTGCGGTTGCCCTTTATACTGCCGATGCGGCGAACAACGCTGTCGGATTCAGCGATATTTTTTCCCGGGAGTATGGGAGCGGTAAAACGGGAAACCAAAATACCTGCGATTTCATCTGGAAACTGACCACAAAGATCAATGACATTCCTTTATATGAACTGCCGGTGGATTATGACAATAAGTCAGGGGTTACATGGCAGTATGTCACGGACCCGTCTGATACGACAAATAATACGCTGATCGGACGTTATGCCTATGTGGTTGTTCCTTACTACGGCGCCCTTGACCCATCCGTGAATTACGGGCAAAGCTTCACCGATTCTACTGCCAATCCTGACAACAAACTCTTTACTGTCTATAATATTGATATGGACAAAGGTATTTCCAAAGGTTTGAAAGATACTTTCGGGATTACTTCTCTTGAGAAAACGGATGGTGCGATCAAGACGTCTCTTGACGATGTTTACGGGAAGCGTTTTTATGATTTAAGTGATTATGTGAAGCGTATTCTGTATGACAAAAGCTGGGGGGAAGCCACCGGATTCGAAAATATGCTGAAACGTATGAAACTTTTTTATTATCTGAAAAATATCTTTGCCATCAATCCCTACGCATATCCGGAGGCATACTGGATTGATTGTGACAAGACCGGCAGCGATCAGAAGCGTGCTTCCGATCATTATCTCCATCGTCTGTCGCTTGATGCATTGGTGACAGATTGGGAAGGAGTTTCCGATGGCAATTACGCATCGAAAATTGATTCATTGACAAACGCCGACAATATTACTTCTCTCCAATATTCTTCGACGGCTCCGGGTGTTTCCCCGCTTCCATGGCTTGCCGCCTGGCAGGGACCGGAAAGCAGTGATCTGGAAAGTGCCAATTGGACTGCGGATTTGCAGAAAAAACAGATTGCGGCGAATCTGATTCAGTATAATTTAGGTGCCGACAAGCCCAGTGTTTCCAATGTAGCTACCAATGCTTTTTCCGATACGGACGTGAAAGGACCTGAATTGGAATATTTGGGAATCGGGCGCCATCCGTATATCAACGAGATCGGTGTGGAGGCTCGTGTTGTTGCTACTGGAACTTTTGATTCAACAGATCCTACTGTAGATCGGACGTTGTCATATACATTAAAGCCGTCCTTGAGTTTTCAGGCAGAACTGGTTAATATGTATGATACAGTTGCTATTGATGTGTCTAAATATAAATTATACTTTTATGGCAGATTTTCTTTTACTTGCAAAAAGACACCTGATGGAACGGATGATACGATAACCTGGTCTACAAGTGGAAGTGGAACAGAAAATCATGTCCTTCTTGGTTCAGTTGTTCCGGGAGCATTCAGTAGTGGTTATTCCTCGATGATTCTGCCCGCTGATGATTCTATTTTATCTACCAGTGTCAAGACCGAATGCTCCAGTCCTAGTTTGACAGGCACGTTGACTGTACCGGCAAATACGGTAGATTATGAAAATAAGTTTTTACTGATTACAGGGATGAATCTTCAGATCACAAAAGTAGTTCTTGTCGCGGACTCTACTCTGATTCGTGATTATGCGATGCCGGAGGCCGCAGCCGTAACAGAAACAAATGTGGGAAATATTCCGACTCTTGTTGCAGAACCGAATTATTATGTAAAATCATACCAGACAGCAGATCCCCGTGTAAATCATTATCCGTCTGACTGGAAAAAAGGAGAAAAATATAATACTCCTCAGAATTATTCGGCAGCTGTTTTGGCTAAAATTGATGCTGATGGCATAACGGCAGTTACTCCGGGAGCAAAAAATACTGAGCTTCTTGAAAAATATACCGATAAATTCAATGGAACGGATTATGACAAGGAGACTGTGACGGATATTGCCTGCACCGGAACTGCCACCGGCAGATTATCATCCGCGATGATCCGGCACGGCAAGATGCGGTCTCTTGCGGAATTAGGGTTGATTCATCGTGCATCCCCATTCCAGACACTGAACCTGAAAAAAGCCAGATACATCAAACGGGATACGGAGTTGAAAAAAGCAGGCGGCGCATCCTATAAGGAGGGAGACGCCAATATTCTGGATCAGTTGAAACTGCGCGGTAATGATGTCATGAAACAGTATGGAAAAGTGAATATCAATACGGCGTCCCATGAGACGTTGCAGGCGCTGTTCAACAGCGTGCCGTACCAGAAGCTTGTCGATTCGCCGCTTCCGGCTGTCGATGCCGATGACAGCGAAATCTTTAAAGTAAGCCCGGCTGCGGCAAAATATGTCAAAGATGTGACCGACGCCGATGTGACTGGAGCACGGAAAGCATGCGGGAACTACCACCCGACGGCATCCGGCGATCATCCGTCCTGTCTGGCATGTTCCATTATCAACCGGAGGGAAGTGCTTCAATTTAAAGCGAGAAGTGATCTTATGCTTGACTTGAATGATTCTGCCGTATGGAGCAATTTTAACGGTGACAATGAAAACTTTTATCATGTTCCGGCTCTTCCCGGCGGCGCCACTTCCAAAGCGGATGCTTTGAAAGCGATTTCCGTATCCGGGCAGATGACGCAGGGACCGGCGGAAATAAGCGCCGAAATTACGGATGTATCCGTGGAAAACGATTGGGAGCAGGAGCAATTGATCGGGCATCTTGCCGATGTGATCACCGCCGAGCCGCCTGATCTCTGCATCATTGCGATCGGGCAGACTTTGAAAGACATCGGCGGCTCCAAAGTATACCGGAATTGGGGGATGAGCTCCATTCCTTCCATAAAGGATAATTATTATTCATCGTCTGATGATACTTATAAGCTTTATCGAAAGGCAGGATACATTCGACCGGGGCAGACAAACGATTATCTGGAAAATAATCAGTCTTCCAGTGTTCTCGGAAAAGGTATTTTGAAGGTTGCCGACACTCCCATCAGCAAGGATAAAGATGTGGAGCTTGGTGTTTACGACGTCGGTTTCGATAAAATTACAGGGGAATCCAAGATGATTGTGTGGGTCAGAAAAGATCCTGTGACTCAGAAATGGAAAGTAGTGAGGACGATGTATGCGGAATAACTGTTTATTGATTTTGTGCCTTTGTCTGCTGGCAGAGGGGATTTATGCCCAGAATGCCGATAAGGGAAAAAATGTGACGAAAAATTCCGTTTCAACGGCACAGAAAACGAATGCGGCATTGAGAGAGGCGCGGTTCGACCCCCGTAAACCGCAGTTGTCCGCGGATCAGGTGAAACAGGTGGACAACCGGATAAGAAGAGAGTTTTTGCAGTATCAGTTTCCGGCAACTCTTGAGGAATACGGAAAACAGGAAAAGCGCATGACGGAAATTACCGCTTTCCGGACTGCAACCTCTTTGCGTCACATGATTTCCCATCCTGATTTGGAAGAAGTGATGAAAGTCCCGAGAACGTGGTATCAGAACTACTATGCGCAGGTGTCTCCTTTTGAAAAGATTGCTCTGAATGTTGTAAATGCTTCGAGAAACAATAACCGGGAAAAGTATGCGGCTGCTGTGGAGGCATTCAAGAAGCAGCAGGCGGCTTGTCTGGCGTTTCTGAAGAAGAAACAGCCGAAGATCGGTTCGGAGCAGCTCATCAAGATTCGGAATGCGAATATCCGCAGGCGCAGGGCGGAATACAATGCGCGTATCAAAAAGGAACGGGAAGAACAGTTGAAGAAACTCCAGGAAGAAAAATCTCAGAAAAATACAAACAAATGACGGATCTTTTTCCGTAATCCGGTGTCTGTTACATCAGAAAGCCATACTCCCGAATGTGGCCTTCATAAACAACTCTCTCCTTTGTTGTTCCTCGCATCGTCCCAAAGCGGTGCGAGGTCTTTTTTTACGGGGAATTCCTGCGGCATAAGTTTCTGCATATTCCGGCAATTCTTGCCGTTTTCAATTCCACTTCTCCCGGAGAGACTTCTCTGCATTGCCCGGCAGTGGAATATTTCAGAAATAATAACGGATCAGCGCCTTGGATTTGAGGTTGTCCGCATATTTTGCGCGCATTTCATTCTTGGCTTTCATGTCCAGCTTCCTGCGGATTTCCTCGGATGCCTTTTCAAAGGGAATCCGTTCCTCGGGGACGATGGAGGCGATACGGATGAAGTAGTAGCCTTCCGGAGTCCTGACGGGACCGACAATCCGACCGGGTTTCACGTTTCTCATCGCCGCAGCGAATTCAGGGCGGAGTTTATCCTGATCCACGAACCCTACGGAACCGCCGCTCTCGGAATTCGCGGCATCGGAATTGTCGCGGACCAACTGGGTGAAGAGTGTCTCATCGGCTTTTGCAAGTTGCTCCGCAAGCTTTTTACAGGTCGTCTCCGGATCAGTGCCGGAACGTCCGCCGTCGTTGGCGATGTGGAGAAGCTGGAGCTCATATTTCGCCGGTTTCGTCCACTCTTTCTGATGCGCCGTGTAATAATCATAGACTTCTTTGGGCGTGATATAGATCGGGCGGTCGCAGTATTCTGAAAGCAGGATGTCTACGGCGAGTTTCTCCTTGACCTTCTCGCGGAGTTCCGGCATGGTCGTACCGAGTTCCTTCGCCTTTTTTATGAGTCCGCTGCGGGAGCCTCCGCCCATGGAGACGGCAAGGGAGTCCATCAGATTTTCGATATACTGTTCTTCGATCGGGAAAGGCTTCTCCTTGTAGGAGTCGTAGACCAGCTTGCGGACAATGATTTCATCGATGACCTGTTTGCGGAGTTTGGCGATTTCGCTGTAAAGGCGTGCTCCGGAGAACATGCTTGCCAGACGCATTTCCTCACGTCCGCTTTCGATCAGGACATCCAGCAGAGTGATCGGCTCGCCGTTGACCGACGCCAGAACCGAGTCCACGCGGGTCTCCCGCCCGATATCCTGTGCGGAAAGCGAAATGGTTCCGCAGATGAGAAACGCAAAAATAATCAATGCTGGCAGTTTTTTCATAATCTTCTTTCCTCTTGACAATCAATCTCTGTTTTCAATCTCATATTGTATTTGATAAATCCGAAAAATCAATAGCAGTTTCAAGTTTAATCACGATTTTGCGAACAGATGCGTGACACGGCTCAGCATCAGCAGGGCAATGCAGAAGAGAAAGCCGTGATCGGCAATCACGAGAAATGCCGCGAGAAGAATCCCGGAAGCGGCTCCGGCAAGCTCCATGCTCCACAACATGGCAGGTGCGTTTGCTGCCGTTTCCGTCCTGCGGATCATTTCACGCAGTAAGGTTCCCCCGGACAAGCCTGCAAAAAACAGAAGAAGACCGAGAACGCCGAACGGCAGAAAGCCTTCCGTGAGCAGGGAAGCGGCGAGAAGCGCCGGCGGAAGAAAGGAGAGGCGTTTGAGCCAGAGACGCAGGGAACTTGCCCTGTCCGGCAGGAGAAGCCCCGAGGCGACGGCTATGCAGAGAACTCCTGCAAAAGCTCCCAGCATGCGGTAGAGCGTGCCGTAGCCGGTCTGGAAAAGGAACATGGAGAGCGTGAACAGTCCTCCCAGGTAAAAACCGTTTTCCAGCGAGAAAAAGAGGCATTTGCGGGTGACGGATGTTGAAGCGAAATAGCGCAGCAGAAGATACAGCAGCAGTATGCCGCCGATGATCCATTGCCGGTAGAAGAGACAATGATCAAGCCCCCGCAGAATATGCTCTGCGGGCGGCACCTGTGTGAAAACGGGGTGCCTGCGCCAGTAGTTGATGAGCAGCGGCGCGGAGAAAAGCCGGTTCGACTCCGATACGATGGAACGGCCGATGATTTTCTGTGTCTGCGCCTGCTGTTCCACCTGAGAGTGGAGGATCACGAGGAGTCCTTCCGGAAAGAATCCCGTTTCCGCCATCAGTCCGGCGGCGCGGGCGTCAAGGGTATCGAGATCGCTTGTGATGTTCATGCCCCCGCCGATGGCGATCTGCGTTGTTCCGGGTGCGAAAATCACTTTCGGGAACACTTTGCGCATGGTCGCGGCGGTGATGCCGTGGAGCTCCGCAATACTCTCCCGCGTATATCCGTAAGGAGCGGGAAGAGCCGTTGCAAAGACTCCGCCGTCTGCAAGATGTCTGTATGCGTCCTTGTAAAACTCGTAAGAGAAAAGCCGGTCCGCATCCAGATTCTGGGGCAGGGGCGGCTCAACGAAAATCACATCGTAGACATGGAATGTGGAGTCGATGAAATGTACCGGATCGTCGATGACGACGCGGAAGCGCGAGGATTCGGGCGGCATGATATCCAGTCCGGTGGAGAGATCCAGGAGCTCTTTATCGCGTACAACGACATCAATCGAAGCCGTGATCGGCATGGAGGCGAACGCTTCCGGCAGCCCGGAGAATTCATTGCAGATCAGAAGAACCCGGATCCGTTTTTTATCCGGCTGGATTCCTGTCGTCAGGGCGGACAGGCGGTCCTTTTCCGGATTGATCGGGAGCGTTGCGATACTTTGCCCGTTATTTGTGATCAGAAAGCGTTTGTCGGGCAGGCGCAGCAGCTCGGCACGTCCATGGGGAGTGTCGATTCGGATTGCATCTTTGCCCCGCAGAGGATCGGCATGAGCGAGGCGCTGTTCCAGATAACCGCAGGCGGTATGGATTAATGCCGCCGAGGAAAGCAATGCCGTAAGAAGCAGCAGAATGCACGGCAGCATTCTTTTCAGCAGAGGCAGGTGGAGAATCAGGGAGAGAATTACCAGAAAGAGACCGGTCAGGAGGAGCAGAAGCAGAGTGTCGCCTAAACTGTGAACCAGAACCGCAAAGAGAATGCCGGAAAATGCCGCGCCCAGATAATGAATTGCAAAAAGGAGCGGCGAACGGGCGGGCGCTGCCAGTTTCAGGATGAAATGAATATTCAGCCCGGAGAAGAACAGCGGGAGGGCGAGCAGGGGCAGCAGAACTGCCGCAGAAGTGATGCTCCTGCGCGTCATGGAGAGCAGGGGCAGCAGCAGGGGCAGCAGGATTGCGGAGAACAGAACCGGAAGCATGGATGGAAATGAACCCGCGGAAGAGGAAACGCGATTCAGAAACAGGCGCCCGGCAATCCCGGAACATGCGGCGAAGAACAGAAAAAGAATGCCGGGAACCAGATAGGCAAGTTCCGTGGCATAGGTTCTGGCAGATATCTCACGAAGAAGAATCCCTGCGTAGGCGACGGCAAAGGCGCCGTTGAAGAATATCAGCGGCAGGAGCTTCGGAAGCAATGCTTCCTCCCTGTTGTCTTCCCGAACATCCATAACTCTGTTTCCCGTTAATCAATAAAAAAACGGCACTCGATCTGTTGGAACGAATGCCGTCTGGTGAATTCAGCGTGGATCAGGGAAGCTGGACAACCGTTCCTGCCTTGACCTTGCCGTCCGCGGGAAGCGCGGGATTCAAAGTCTTGATATCGTCTGCTTTGACACCGTATTTTGCGGCAATCGCGTCAATGGTCGTATCCGCCGTCGGAACGGCGGTATCCGTGAGCGACTGGGGCTCCACGGGATTGACAGCCGGCTGGTTGGTGTCGGTCACAGCCTTGACCGCCTCTTCGGACGCCAGCGGCTTGTCCGTCACGGGGGCAACCGCCTGCTCCGTTGCCGGCGTCTGCGTGTTCACTGCCGGAACCGGAACCGCATCCGGATTCGGGATATCATCCAGGAGAATGTCTTCATTGACCGGAAGCGCTTTCTTTTCCTGCTGTACCGGAGCTTTTGCCTTTGCCTTGTTTGCAGGAACGGCGGATGTCTTTCCTGTCGGCAGATTCAATTTCTGACCGATCTGGAGACGGTTGGAAGATACGCCCGGATTGGCTGCTTCGATATCCGCGACTTTGACATGGTATCTTGCCGCGATTCTGGAGAAGCTGTCGCCTTCTTTCACAATATAAACCCCGTCTGCGGGAACAGTTGCCTTTTCCGCTTTTCCGGCTCCCTTTTTCCCGGCGGTCTTTTTGTTTTCCGCTTTCTTTTTTCCGGCTTTTTTATCTGTAACGGCGGGGGCGGCTTTTGCCGTCCTGACCGCATTGGAACCGACGGGAATGATCAGCTTCTGACCGATTCTGATCGGTTTGCTGGGGGCGATGTTGTTATATGCCGCAAGCTCCGCAATGGAGATACCATAGGTGCGGGATATTTTCCAGAGAGAGTCTCCCTTTTTGACGACATAAGTCGTATCTTTGTCCGTGATGGCCGGAGCGGGCTTTTTTGTTTCCTGCTGCTTCACGGGCGGAGTCGGTTGTACCTGTTCCACTGGTTCGATGATAAAAGACTCTTCCTTCTGGCTGACCTGCTCCTTGAATTCAGCTGTTCCCGGCGCCGGACCGATTGCTTCCGGCGTGGTTTCACCCGGGACGGGAGTTTTGGAGGTCGGCTGGGGAACATAGATTCCCGGAGGCATGGGGGGCTCTTCCGGTGCACAGCCGCCGGTCAGGAACATGCCGCCCAATACGAGGTGAAGTACTGCTACCGTTGATAAAATTATGATTACTTTCGCTTTCACGATCCGAGCCTCCAGTTATATTTTCATTGTTTTTCATTTTACATGCATCAAGACCGCTGAAAAGCAGTCATGTCATATAGTACGCGACAAACTGGTATTTTTCAATGCCGATTCTCTAAAAAACCTGTATATTTTGTCTTTTTATGTCATTACGGCAGAAGCGCCCTCCGGGAAGAGCCGGAAATCTTGTGATGGCTCCTGTGTTTTTCTGTTCAGACGCCGGATTTTTTCTGTTCCATTCAAAAAAATCAGTTTGATACCGCGATGTTCTGCATCGCAAAAAAGATAATGTGCAGAACTTTCAGTCCATAGACGCTAAATTGTTTCAGAAGGACACTTCAGATTTACGGGAATTCTGTTGAAAAAATTTTTTCCTGTATTATATTGGGGTGGAACAAGGATTTTTTTATGGATGCGCCTTCTCTTGACATACCTGAACTTCTGTATTTCGGATGCGGCAACAGTCCTTCGGCGCAGTTGCATCAGCATGCGTTTTATCAGATTGAATTCTGCCTTTCCGGACAGCTTTTCTGTAAAAGCCGGACGGCGCGTTTTGCTCTTTCTCCCGGTGAATACTGGCTGATTCCGCCGGAACAACCGCATCAGTTTATTGATAACCGGGCCCCGTATGAATACCTGTCAATCAAATTCAACAGCATTCTTGCATTGCCGGAACACCGCGGCAGTGATCCGGTTTCCGTTTATTATCTGAATGCGATTCTGGACATCATCCGGAATGCGGGGACAATTTCGGGATTTTCCCCGGACGGGAAATCCATCATTGAGAACCATCTTTCCGGTATCCTGCATCATCTGGCGACTCTTTCTTCCGAGAATGAATCGGAATCGCCCTTTATCATGGCGATCCGCGAGGAAGTGTGCAAACGGGGCTATGCGGTCAATGTCGCGGAGCTTGCGGATTTCTTCCGGTATACGCGTTCCCAGCTCCAGTACCGTTTTTCCAAAGAATACAGCGGCAATACAAACCTCAAGCGTTTTATGGAAGATATTCTTCTTGAACTTGCGGAGAAACACTTGCAGTATTCTTCGATGACTCTTACTGAAATCGCCAGGGAAATGAATTTTCCCTCCATTTATGTTTTTTCCCGTTTCTACAAACGGAAAACAGGGGTTTCACCACTCAAAAAACGCAGGAAAACACCTTAGAAATACAGGGTTGAAAAACTGGATTTCCAAGGTGTCTTATTTCGGCAATTCAAACTTGAAGATATTTCCCGTTCTGAAAAATACCGTTCACTCATTGCGGGGGGAGTTTTTTCAGCACGTTCTCCCGCAGTTTGCGACAGCCGTTCAGATAGTCCTCCGCGCTGACAAGCCCGAATTCTGCTGCAACATTTTGGGCTGTAAACTCATCCGTGCAGCTGTACAGGACAGAGAAGCCGCTCGGGGAATCGGAGTCGATCAGGATCTTATCCCTGTATTTCCGGCGGATATCCGGCCATTTTTCCGAATTGCAGGCGCCGTGCATTACAAAACGGTCGAGGTTGATCCGTGCCCATGCAATGCGGTTGTAATAGGTTGTGGAATTGAGGACGCGTCCGAGCGGGTCAAGAATATCGCTTGTGCCGTCCTTTACCGCCCCGGCAAAAAACGCATGTGTCCGCAGTGCCCAGTTCGCCTGGACATGGGCGCCGTGAAAGTAGCTGGAAAAGCAGAGAATATCCGGCCGGAGGCGCGTGTATTCATCCCGCAGCTCATCGAAATTCAGGTCGAAGCACAGGATTCCGCCAAGACGCCCTGCCGGTGTATCAACTGCGACAGCACCGCTGCCGGGAAGTGTCCCCTTGCGGATTGACTCATCCGTGGGGAACATTTTATGATACATTCCGAGCAGAGAACCGTCCGGTCCGTAATACAGAATGGACTGCCTGCTTCTTCCTTCGACGAGAATGCGCGCTGCTCCCGCCACCGTGCAACGGTTGCGTCTGGCGAATTCCATGTATTCCGTCAGAATCGGTCCCGGATTTTCCGGATTTTCTCCGCTTCCGACAGGTTGATTCATCATCATGGTTTCGCAGGTAATCACAAGATCGACACCGGTGCCGTCCAGTTTTTGTGCCGCTTCCCGGAACTGGCGCAACGGTTCTTCCGGCGATTCTTCCCCACGCTCCATTACCATACCGCCGATTGTGGCGACATTGATGATTTTTGACATAATAAAAGCTCCTTACTCAAGAACTGTTCCTGAGAGACTTTTCAGATCAAGAGTCATTTCCTGTATTTTTAATTTTTTTGCCAGAGAGGTGTCAAATTTCAATTCCCGGATCGTTTTTTCTGGATGCGGATTCAGCCATTCCGACACATTGTAACGCCGTTCTCCGTCAATTATTTCTCCGACTGAGTTCAAAGCAAGAAGGAAAAATTTATTTTCTGCAGGGATCACATTATCCGTAAAACGGACAGGAATTTTTTCCATTGTTCCGTCATCATAAACAATATTCCAATCCCCGACGGGAGCGCCGTAAAACCATTGACGGTTCATAGCGTTGAACGGGTATTTTTTCAGGATTTCATCCGGATAATCAACCGTCTGTGCAAAGACAAACTTACCATATTTTCCGTTCACCGGAATTTGCAGTTTCTGGGGTGAACAGGCGATCTTTTTTAGTTTTCCTGAAGCATGTTGAACATTTTCCATCCTGTGCGCAGCCATGGCATAACCGTTGTATACGAACTCCATAAGAGTTTTATGCTCTTTCCGAAATGCGTTCCACGCGAAATCAGCGGCATACATATTTTGCATGAAATAGGAATGAGCTACTGGATAAGGTTTGCCATCAAGAAAACGATAAATATTAAAATGGTAGATATTGTATCCGAATCCATTGATGAATTTCAATTCGCTTTCGGGAACAAGAGTGGTTGATGTTAAGATCGCAGCAATTTCAAATCCTTTTCCCGCGAGTTCACGGCAAACACTTTCAGGATAACACCAAACTTCAATTATAAAATCGCGGGAGAGTGTTTCAGTAATGCGGGAACCATCAAAATATCTTCCATTGTGTGTATTCGTAAGCTCATCGCCATGTATGATTGGGCGAATACCGTTTGCCTTGAAGAAAGCGGCACAGCGGTTCCAGAAATCCGCAACAATTTTGTATCTGGGAACTCCGTTGAGTTCGTATGAAATGTTTTGATTAAGCCACCATTCATCGCCACCGATGTGAACGTATTTCGCCTTAAGTGCGCGGACATGGTCCATTATCGGCGGAAATACTGTCGTGTCGTAGAGCGGCGTGGAGACCTTATCTTCCGTGTATTTAAACCCCATCTTTTTCAGTTTTTCATTGACTTCCGGGTTCCAGGTATTGTGTGAACCAAGCTGAAAGCGTGGAATCGGCTCAATAAAACGTTCGCGGCACCAGTTCCCAAGCTTTATCAGATCCTCATTTGTATATTGTCTGATCAAGTCCGGACGCGACTTGATTTGAGCACTGCAACTTAAATCCATAACAGCCCAATTCTGCTTTGAATCCGCAACATATTTTTCCAGCCAGTTCAGTAAAGCATCAATTCCCCTGTCTTCTGCCGGTTTGGCACCTTTTCCAAGAACTCCAGCGCAGTAAAAAGCAATACAGCGTTTTTTCATATCTGGCCAGTCTTCCACTGAGATTACCGGAATTGATACTGTCTGTTTTCGTGCCGAGAGCAGACTCTGCACAAGACTCACGCAACCGTAATACAATCCAGGCTCATCGTTGCCGTCAATTCGGCATTCCAACGGCGTGACTTTCAGTGTATAACCCTGCTCATGTCCTCCAGGAACAATCCGCAGCATGATTCCTTTTTTTCCGCCTTCTACAATGCGAAAATCAAGACCAGTGATCCGTTTCAGCCGTTCGGCAATTACTTTCGCTGTGAGCTTTGTCCGGTCCGTTGCCTTTTCAGGCAGGGAAATCACCGGATTATTTGCAAGACTGAACGAACCTTCGCCGCAGACTATCTTTTTCGGTGCAGGAAAAATGATAATTTCGCCGGAACGATCAGGAATTTCCTTTAGATTCTGGAAATTCGTCGCCGTGACAAGACTGTTGCCTGCAGTATTGAGTATTTCCAAATAGGCACAATAGGTTCCCGGCAGATTTTTCATCCCGGAAAGTATTATTTTATCCGACAATGTTACTGGTTCGGAGTGAATCGTATTATCCGGGAATGTCAAGTGCATTATAGCCCTTGAACCCTCCGGAATGCCATTGCTTTTGCATGTAAATTCAAATGTAGAGGCGTCTTGCCCAGCAAAATCAGTCCGTTTACATTCTGTCAGTTTCGCGCTGCCGGGACCGAACGGCTTCTTATTGAACACCAGTATACCGTAATTAGCGGGAGGGACAAACCTTTTTGTCGGATTGAAAACACGAACTTCTTTTCCAACGTGCTGACAAAACTGAAAACCGATGAATTTCTGCTTCCCTTTCTCAATGCTTTTCAGCGGAATTTCAATGTTGTAAGTCGCAATTCCATTTTCAACAACGGGTTTGAGTTTATGTTCGAACACACTGTTCGTTTTTGTGACTACACATGCTGCGATGACATCATATATACGTACAGACGACCATTCGATTCCGGCACTGTTGAAAACATATTGGATATAGCGGTTATTGTCGTTGGTTCCGGAAAAAAATAATTCTGTTGCGTCATCATGCCATATGTTTATATTTCTTGATACATCGCGCACCTCGGTTTTCGGACCAGTGGTTCCGAAGTCCGTCTTTGCACAAAGACGCAATGTCTCTGCATCCCAGTTTCCGGACAGAGTCGTTGACCCGGATTTGAAGAAAATATTTTCCGATGTGCCGGCTGGAAAGATTTCTGCGCATTTCCGTTCGCCGGTCTTCTTGAGTGCAGTAACCGTGCCTTTTCTTTGATCGCCCTCTTTTACATACACTCGGCGTAGGGAAAAAGTTCCCTTGCCGATTTTTTCTGCATGCAGTGTAAATGCTACTGTCTTCAGATTTACGAAGTCAAATGAATAATTGCCTCGCTTGAAAGAGTTCGGTTTGAAAATATATTCGTGTTCGCCTTTTTTCAGTGTAAACTTGCTCTGCAGAGTAGCGTGTTTATCATTACTGTAGCTAAGTGTCACAAGAACTTCTGGCTCGGAGTCTCCATCGTACGCAATGACATAACGTAATTCACGCTTCACACCGTCTGCCAGTTTTTGTGTGATAATCAAGGAGACCGTACACCGTCCGATTCCATTAAAGGTAAAATTCTCCGCATCGGATGTTGTTTTCTTAGTGGGAACTGCGTTCCATTCTTTATTTTCCCATTTCCTGCAGAATGCCGCTGTTTTACTCTTCCCGATATTAAGAAGTTCAACTTCGCCAGCCGATGCGGCAGTTATGAAACAACTGGCCACAAGGAGCATAAGCCCCATCTTCTTCAAAAAATGCATAATATACCTCCACATGTTTTTATTTGCGTTTTTTAATAACTTGTGCAATAGCGTCTGCCAATAAACCACTTTTTGTTGGCATGAGCTCCGCTGGTTGCCCAACACCAGATCATATCCCGTCCAGCCGCAGCAATACTGTCCGTTTCAGGCAAGGTCGAGTCCACTGAACCGTCCTTACGGGAATAGTTGATTCGACCTCTGTGCCTTTGAAAGACATTAAGCGATAGTGTGTTTCTAATCAATCCATTTTCCGCTATTCCATTTATGTTCAACATAGAATAGCTTCCATCTGTATCTGGAAGGGACGCATCAAAGAGTAAACATATTTTCGAATTTCCGAAGCCTATTCTCTGGGAAACGGTTTCACCCCCCTGATTGGGAAACTCTGACCTACCAGCACTAGTATAAATATTCTGTGCATAACCACAAGAATCATTCAATGTAAAGCCAATTCTTACCTTTGCTGACGGACAGCGGAAATGTGCACCTTTCTTGGTATAAGGCATGATTCTATTACACCAGTTCTTGTATTCCAAGGGTATACCGGTAGATTCGCTATGTCTTAATGTCCCAGGCAACCAACTTTTATTATCCTCAGCATACATGGTCATGCCGAGAGTTAATTGTTTAAGATTTGCAGCGCAACTGATTTGTTTTGTTTTTTCGCGTGCCACATTCAATGCCGGCAGCAGCATTCCCGCCAGAATCGCGATGATCGCTATCACGATGAGGAGCTCTATGAGGGTAAAAATTTGTATTTTTACCCTCGAAGGAAGAACTGATGAACAAGGAACACGGAAGTAAGAAGGAGAAAAACATTTGAACAATTGAAGGAAGAAAGAAAAAGCAGGACAGGGCACGGATTGACTGTGTTCCCGGCGGGAGACCGCTTGCGTCCGTGAAGCATGGCTGAGTTTCGAATTGTCGGAAGAAAGACGATGTATTTGGCAATTTTTCATAATGAAACGCTTTCCTGAAGGTTGAAGTTTTTCCCTGAACATCACATCCCCATACAGATGAGGCTTTCCTGGTTTATATTATAAATATCACAGGGCGATTGTAAATAGCAAAATAAATAAAAACTTTATCAAATTGAATAAAAAACGGTTTTTCAGACTGAATTCAGTTTCGATATCGCGAAGCGGGAGACTGCATGTCATCCATCTCATTTTTTCATGAAGATTCTACTTGTCGTGTGCCGGACTTTGGGCAGATGCATCTGTTTCACTTGAAAAACAGAAACGGAAAGGTTATATTGCAGAATAATCAGATAACGGAGATGAGCCGGAAGAAAAGAAATTGATCTTACATAAAAATTGAATGCTTTTTCCCTGATAAATTACCACATGAAAGATGAAAAGGCATTGTCACAAAGCTGTTGCACCTTGAGGTGCATACAGTTTTGTTGTGACGTGCTGGCTGTGGTAAGCCATTCAGGGAAGACAAATTGTATGCGCCTCTCTTTTTCGAGGCGCGGAAAGGATTGTCATGATTGTCAGAACCTGTTCCTGGTGCCGCAGAAAAATTGAATTTGAAGAATCCGAACTGCATAAAGTCGTCTCCTGTCCTTACTGCCATGACAACTTCCTGCTGGAGGATGAACCGCCTCCCGCTGCCATGAGGTCCGGTGATGATTTCAAATATTCCCTGTCCCGTAAACTGCTTCTGATTATTGCATCGGCGTTTCTCTGCCTGCTTCTGTTTTTTACAATGTCGGCATGACAAATTCAATATGGCGTCATAGTATATGAAAATCAGACTCGCATGGAAGTTAAATGGAGTCAATTCAAGTTTTTCAAATCCTCGCGCGGCAAGTCTCCCCGCCGCCGCAAATCCCATGTTTGATGTATGCGCCTGAAATAAGTTCATACCGATGAAATTCACTCCCGCCCCCTTGCATTGCCGGAAGCGGCAAAACGGAGCCGGGGCTTCCGACTTTCCGGCACGTTACCGTTTTTCCGGCGTGACGAGCACTGTCACTTTGCCTGGAACGGAAAGATATTTCTTTATGATCCGGTTGACCTCTTTCAACGTCAGCTTTTCCAGTGTCTCGCGTTTGCGGGCGGCTTCCTGATAGCCTTTCCCCGTGAATTCTCCGGTGACTGCCGCGGCGAGCCGCTTGTCCGGCGACTGCATGGAACTGTCCAGACGGTAGAGAATCGCGGCTTTTGCGTCTGTGAACTCCTGTTCCGAAAGTCCCTGCGTCGTCACCCGGCGGATCTCCTCATGAAAAAGCTTTTCGAGTTTTTCCGTGGATTCCGCATTGGTTCCGGCATAATATGCGATGCACCCGGTATTGATTCCCGGCATGTTGATGCAGCCGGTATAATAGGCGAGCCCGTTCCTGTTGCGGACGCTCTGGAAAAGATGCGAGGACATGGTGGAACTCGCCGTCCTCAGAATGTCGAGCGCGGGAACATCGTCGGAATCGGCGCGGGGACCGGGCATTCCGAGGAACATGACCGCCTGTGCCTTCTCCAGTTTCCGCACCTTGCGGACCGCCTTCTGCGGAAATACCGGGGGGGCGGGTTCCTTCAAAACGGCATTGCTCCATTTGCATGAGGCGATCATGTTTGAAATGACGTTTTCCGCTTCTTTTTCCGTGAGGTCGCCGGAAATTCCGAAGATCGCCTTTCCAGCATTGAGGCAGAGCTTTTCATAGACTGTCCTGAGCGATCCGGCTTTCACCTTTGTGAGGTCCCTGATGCTCTCCTCCAACGTATCGCCATAAGGATGTTTTGCGAAAAGCGAGCTCATCAGCAGGTTTTCCGCAAGACCGTCCGGCGCGTTCAATTTGACTTTGAGCTCCTCAAGAATCGCGGTGCGTTCCCGCTCGACCGCCTTTTCCGGGAACAGCGGCGCGGACAGGAGATCGCAGAGAAGTTCCCCCGCCAGCGGGAGCTGATCCTTCGGGCAGTTGACCGCAATGCGGATCGAAGCGGTTCCGGCGGATACCGTGAAGTCGATTGCGTGACTGTCAAGAATTTCATTGAACTCTTTTTCCGAGTATTTCCGGCATCCGGCAGTCAGAGCCGCCGCAATGAGCCTGGTGGTCCCGCGCATTGTTTTGCCTTCATAATAAGCGCCGCCGGGGAGCATGAGAAACAGATCGACCAGCGGGAGAGCGGCGTCACGCAGGTAAATCATTCTCTGCCCGCCCTTCATCTTTTTCATGACGGGCTGTTCCGCCGCGACTGCCGCCGCCTTCGCTTTCTTTCTGCGGACTTTGGACGCAAGCGGAAGCATGTGCGCCAGAGTCGCTTTCTGCGGCTGGAAATACTGCCGCCCGATTCTGATGAGGTCGTCTCTGGTGACTCTCCGCATTGCGGGCAGGTATTCGTCCGCAGCTTCGATGCCGCCTCCGTTCAGAACCGCATTCCCGACGATCTGCGCGAGTCCCGTTTCCGTGCGCATGGCGCGCAGATAGTCCGTCGTCTGCTGGGTGATCGTCCGCTCGATCTCCTGTTCCGTGGGGCCGTTTTCCGTGAGTTCGGCAAGGATGCGGAACGTTTCGTCCGTGAGTTTCTGCCGGTTTTCCTCCAGACACGCCGCACCGAAACCGGCGAGTCCCGAAACATTCAGCGAATACAGATAGGAGCTGATGTCGAGAGCAAGCTCTTTCTCATTTTTGAGGATTGTCGTCAGGCGTGAACTGCTGCTGCCTCCGAAAATATCGCTGAATGCCTCGATTGCCGGAATGTCGGGATGCGTGGAGGGGGGAAGCTGCCATGCGCATGCCGTGCGCGTCATGGGATCGTTGAAGCGGATCATCGTTTCCCGTTTTGCCGCAACCGGCGGCTCCTGCGGCAGGAATGGTTCCGCCAGCGAGCCCATTTTCCAGTTGCCCGCCTGCCTGTTCAGGATTTCCATGATCCTGTCGGGATCGACATCTCCGGCAATGACGTAGAAGGTTCTGCCCGGCGTATAGCGTTTCGCATGATAGGCACACATGATTGCCCGTGTGACGGTCTCGATTTTTTCCCGATAGCCGATGACCGGATGCCGCATGGTATGGAGCTGATACGCTTCCGCCACGAGTTTTTCATACAGGACGCTGTCCGGTGAATCCTGGTACATTGCGCATTCCCGCAGGATCACATCTTTTTCCGAAAGAAACTTTTCTTCGGGGAACAGCGGATTTCTCAGCATGTCGTCCACCATTTCGATTCCCTTTGCCGCGTATGCCGCGGGGAGATTGATATAGTAGACCGTATGTGTTTTCGAGGTATAGGCGTTCAGGTAGCCGCCGAGGTGCGTCACGGTATCGGCAATCGCGCTGCCGGGAAACTTTTCCGTTCCCTGAAACAGCATGTGTTCGAGGAAATGGGAGAGCCCGCACCCGAGGAATTCGTCTTCGTGGATGCTCCCCGTGGCGACCCATGCCTGCACGGTGACTGTCGGAGCCTCATTCTTTGGGATGACGTAAGCGCGCAGTCCATTATCGAACAGCGCCGGGCGGACTTTGCCGGAAATGCGGGGGAAAATCATTTTCTTCAATGTGGGCAATCCTTGTTATGCGATGATGGGCGGTTTTACGGACGGAATGTTCCGCGATTCCTCGTCGAGCTTCCGTCGCAGGAATCCGGGTATGTCAGGATAACAGTTGAAGTCGGAACGGGAGTCCTCCGGGCTTGCGGAGAGCAGTTCCACCTGAATCATGTTGTAGACGATGTTGCCGATATCTCTGCCTTCCGCGATGCCCCAGTCCTCCAGAACATCCGGTGCAAGCGGCCCGAACTGTTCGAGGGCGTAAGCCAGAGCTCCCGCTACGAGTTCCTGTCCTGAAATATGACGGGAGCCGCGCGGATTTTTTGCGCGGTCCGTTTTATGGATGGTGTAAGATACGGCGCCGCTGATAAACTCGTACGCGGATAAGTGATATCGCTTGTCGTTTTCAACGATCCTGCATACAGCCTGTGTGAATTTCTCGTCCATGACTTTCACGCCTCCGGATAACAATTATATGAAACCTCTTAATATACAGCGTCAGCCGTCTGCTGGCAAGTCCGTTTTCATTTATTGTTTCAGCGCCGGATGAATCTGCCGGAAAAGACAGGCGCATCGGGTTACAACTCCACGCGGATGAAGGCGGTATACGGCGGGCGCCTGTCCGATTTCCCGGCGCGGCAGGAATATTTTCTGCCGTTGCACTCCACCGTAAACGGCTTGGCGGGATCGCTGTTGCCGGGGGCGGTGAAGATTGTGAAGACTTTGACGTTTTCAGCCGTGACCGTGAAATGGTTGTTTCCGTCATTGCACGCGAGAATCCTGCTTCCTTTGTGCCGGACTTTCGTCAGGCAGTAACTCTGGGCGTTCAGTTCGTCGATGGTATGGGCGATGTTGGGACCGGTGAGCATGATCTTGTCGAAGTCGATTTCCCCGTCGGCTGCCTCGTTGAGTTCAAGCCAGCGCGAATGCGGACGCATTTCCAGTGCGGGGTCGGCGGAACCGCGCGGAGTGACGAGCGCGATTCTCGGTGCGAAGGGTTGGCGCTTCTGCCGGACAGCCCAGTTGACGAAGCGGCGGACAGCCATCTGCGTCGGTTCCCAGGAGACAGCGTGCCCGCCGTCATGTTCGTCATAGACATGCGCGATGTCATCCCTCAGCATCAGTTCATGGGCGGCGCGGGCGAAAGAGACTCCGCACCAGTCGTGATGCCTGGGTTCCGGGTGCGGAGTGCTGTAATGGGCGGCGCAGTCATATTTCCCGTGGAGAATGTAGACGGGCGTGCCGAGCATGGAACGGAAATCCGCTTCCAGCCATGCGCCTGCGGCAAGCCAGAGCCCCGCCGCCCGGTCGGCAAGCAACTGTCCCTGATGATATGCGCCGAAACCTCCCATGGAGTACCCGCCGATGATGATCCGGTCCTGATCGATGTTGTACCTGGATTCCATTTTCCGGATGACCGCCTCCAGATATTCCGTGCAGCCGGGACGGTTCCAGCGTTTGCCGTCCGGCGCGTCGGGTGCGCTCGGTGCCGCGGTAATGAACGGGAGGGATTCAAGAAACGGGCGCAGGCTCCCGCCGGGGCCGATATAGTTGTCATAGGGGGCGGATTTCGGCGTGGAGCGGTCGCCTCCGTGCATGAACAGGAACAATCCGGTTTTCTGCTCCGGACGGAATCCGCGCGGCTCCAGGCAATAGAGATTGTCCTTCGGATAGGCGGACATCCTGATCAGTTTTTCTCTTGAAGAATCTTCCGAACCGTTCATTGTTTTCTCCCTTTCGCTGTTCAGCAGGTGTTATGATGCGCATAATATAAATGGTCTCAAATGAAAATCATATTGTTTTTCCGGGAAACACGGAAAATTTTTGAGTTGTTCATTGAAAAAGAGGGGAAATGACGGTATCTTGTATGGACCAATTTCAAAAAATCGGAAGGAGATTTGAAAAATGAAGGTTGTAGTCGCTTACTCCGGCGGTCTTGATACGTCGGTCATTGTGAAGTGGGTCAAAGAGACCTATAACGCCGAAGTCATTGCCTATTGTGCGGACGTCGGGCAGGAAGAAGAACTGACCGGCCTCGACAGGAAAGCCATCGCCACCGGCGCTTCCAAGTGCTATATTGATGATATCCGCGAGGAGTTCGCAAAAGATTTCATTTTCCCGATGATGCAGGCGAACGCGATTTACGAAGGCACTTATCTGCTCGGAACCTCCATTGCGCGCCCGCTGATCGGCAAGAAGCTGATCGAAGTTGCACGCAAGGAAGGCGCGGACGCAATCTGCCACGGCGCGACCGGAAAAGGAAACGACCAGGTCCGTTTCGAGCTTACCGCTTATGCAATGGAACCCAATATCAAGATCATTGCCGCATGGCGCGATCCGAACTGGAAGTTCCATGCACGTACCGAGATGATCGAATATGCCCACAAGAACGGCATTCCGGTGACTTCCACCGCTGCGAAACCTTACAGCATGGACCGCAATCTGCTCCACATCTCTTTTGAGGGGGGTATTCTGGAAGATCCGTGGAACGCATGTCCCGAGTCCGTTTCCGTTCTGACGACCCCGCTTTCCCAGACCCCGGATACGCCGGAGGAAGTGGTCATTGAATTTGACAAGGGAATTCCGGTCAAGGTGAACGGCGAGGCGCTCTCCCCTGCGGCGCTGATGAAGAAACTGAACGTCCTCGGCGGCAAACATTGCGTCGGCAAGATCGACATCGTGGAAAACAGATACGTCGGCATGAAGTCCCGCGGCGTCTATGAGACCCCCGGGGGAACGATTCTCCACCATGCGCACCGCGCGATGGAATCCATCACGATGGACCGCGAGGTCATGCACCTGCGCGACTCCCTGATTCCGGCTTATGCGAAGATGGTTTACAACGGATTCTGGTATGCTCCCGAGCGTGAAATGCTTCAGGCGGCGATCACCGAGAGCCAGAAGTTCGTCACCGGCGAAGTCCGCGTGATGCTGTTCAAGGGCGCATGCCATGTCAACGGCAGACGTTCTCCCTACAGCCTGTACGACGAGGAACTTTCCACATTCGAAAAGGACGATGTCTACAACCAGCAGGATGCGACGGGCTTCATCCGCCTCAACGCCCTGCGCCTCCGCACGCTCGCCAAGAGCAAGCAGAAACGTTACTGATTGCTGCATGGCTTCGGAACATGCCGGACTCGAAAGGGTTCGGCATTTTTTATGCCCGGAATGCGGAGGATGGTTGAAGACAGACAAGCCCGCCGCCAGTGGCGTTCCCGGAAAAATATTTTCCCGCACGCTTGAAAAGTTGCCCGGAACAGGTTATTTTTCCGTATCAATGAATTGAACAGGAGAGTAGGTTCTGATATGCATAAGATCTATTGGTTTTCCGGAACCGGCAATACCTTGTATGTTGCCCGCGAATTTGCAAAATCCTTTCCCGACGCCCAATTGCTTTCCATCGCCTCGCTGGATCGTGCCGAAGACGTTGTTTTAGGCTCTGAAATGACCGGTATCTTTTTTCCCGCCTACTGCATGGGGATTCCGCATATCATGGAACAGTTTCTTGCACGGGTGGTGCCGCAGGAGAATGGCAACGGCGGAAAATATATCTATGCGGTCTGCACTTCCGGCATCAATCCCGGCGGCGCTTTGCCCATGATCGAGGATACGCTTGCGGAAAAGAAGATCAACCTGAACGCCTGTTTCCACATCCGTATGCCTTCCAACTATATCCCGCTTTCCAATCCGCCGGATGAGAAACAGCAGGCGGCTTTGTTTGCCAAGGCGGACAGAGCGATCCGGATTGCAGTGGTTGCGGTCAAAAAGCGCAGGAAGACGCGCCCTCTGCGTGTGTTTCCGATTGATACGTTCATGAAGTTCGTCTCGAAGCGCGCCGTGGCGACGCTGGAGGCCTCCGATAAGTTTTTCTGGGCTGCGGACACCTGCGACGGCTGCGGGCTCTGTTCCCGCATCTGCCCTGCGTCGAATGTCTCGCTGGACAGGGAGGAGCGTCCCGTATGGCATCATCACTGCGAACAGTGCATGGCGTGTCTCCAGTGGTGCCCGAAGCAGGCGATTCAGTATAAACAGTTGACGTTGAACCGCACCCGCTACCACAATCCGTTTGTCACCGCTTCCGAACTTTACCGGGTGAATGAGGATCGCGACTGATATTTTTTTCATAGAAAAAGTGAGTTTTATTCATAAGGTTCTCTATTGATAAAGTTTATATGGCAATGTAACTTTCCGGAAATAAAACGGGAGCATTGTTCATGAAAAGATTCGGAGATCTGCGGGATTGGTTTTTTGAAAAACGTTTTGGCTTGTTTGTTCATTGGGGCATCTATTCCGTCGGGGAAAGGCACGAACAGGAGCTCTGGCGTTTCGGGACTCCCCGGGAGGAATATGAGAGATACGCGGAGTGTTTCAATCCGGTGAACTTCAACCCCCGCGCATGGCTGGATGCCGCTGAAAATGCGGGAATGCAGTATCTTGTTTTTACAGCGAAGCATCATGACGGTTTCTGCATGTGGGACACACATGAAACTGATTTCAATATCATGAACACGCCTTATCGGCGCGATGTGCTCGGAATGCTTGCGGATGAGTGTCATAAGCGCAATTTCCCGCTTGTCATTTATTATTCCGCCGTGGACTGGCATCATCCGCAGTATCCGAATCTCGGGCGGCACCATGAAATCGTTACGGCGCCGGAAAAACATGATATGGATGCCTACATGCGTTTCCTGAAAGCTCAGGTTCGTGAATTATGCACGAACTACGGAACGATTCACGGGTTCTGGTGGGACATGAATGTTCCGAAATACGTCGATGATTCGGTGAATGAGATGATTCGCAATCTTCAGCCTGCCGCCGTGATCAACAACCGGGGCTATGGCGAAGGCGATTTTTCCACACCGGAACGCAATTTTCAGGAGAACCCGACTCTGCCCTTCGCCGCCCCGACGGAAGCCTGCGATTCCATCGGTGTCAACAGCTGGGGGTACCGCCGGGAGGAGGACTATTACTCTGTATATGTTCTGGAACGCAAGATCGCGTCCATTCTTGCGTTGGGAGGAAATTTTCTGCTGAATGCGGGACCGCGTCCCGACGGGACATTTCCGCCGGAAGCTCTGCATCTGTTGTCTGCGATCGGGACATGGTTCCAGCGGGTTTCTCACGCATTGACTGCGCCTCCGTGTTATGGCGTTCTGGAGAATTCATCCGTCTTCTGTACCGGCAGGGGCAGGGAACTGAACCTGATTCTTGCGGAAGCGCCGTCGTCATCGACTTTGCCGCTTTTTCCCTTGAACGTTCTGCCGGAGAAAGTTGAACTGCTGAACACTGGAACGGTTCTGGAGTGGACTACGTCGCCGGTTATCTATCAACGGGGGCAGCCGGAGCATTTGCGCCTGCGCGGGATTCCGGCGGATGAATTATATGGTGAAATCCCCGTGATACGCCTTACGTTCAGAGATGATGTGATTCACGGGCGTTCCGTTGAAGCCGCCAGTGATGCCGGAAGTGTGGCGCAGGGCTGATACGCTGGTCAGGCTTTGGCGTTGATGGCTTTGCGGAGTCCTTCGCCGGCAAAATTGAAAGCGCAGACTGCAATGAAGATCGCGAGTCCGGGCCAGAGCATGAGGTGCCAGTAGGTGAGGGGGTCGGGAAACGCCTGGCGCAGAAGTTCGCCCCAGCTTGAGGTCGGGTCCTGAACTCCGAATCCGAGAAAGCTCAGGGAGCTTTCCGCAAGAATCGCCCCCGCGACTTCAAAAGTAAAGGAAACGAAGATCGGAGCGGAGACATTCGGCAGGAGATGAAACAGCAGAATCCGCCATACGGGAGTCCCCATTGCTTCGCAGCTCTGGATATACTCCATCTTGCGCGCTTTGAGCGTTTCGCCCCGGACCAGCCGGCAGAGACCCGTCCAGCCGGTCAGCCCGATGACGAGGATCACCAGCAGGATCGACTGCCGCGAACCGTAATCCAGCATGATGGACATCAGGATCAGCAGCAGGAGAAAAGTCGGAAAACAGATGACAATTTCCACAAGGCGCATGACCAGCAGGTCCGTTTTGCCGCCTTTGTATCCGGCGAAAAGCCCGATCACTGTCCCCAGACTCATTGCAATTCCCGTGGCGAGGAAGCCGACTGCCAGTGAGACGCGCGCCCCGTAGATCATCCGCGAAAGCACATCGCGTCCCGCATGGTCTGTCCCGAACCAGTGTTCGCGCGAGGGTTTCCGGTAAGGAACGGCTACCGTTTCAAACGGTCCGTAGGGGACGGGGGCGAATACCGCGAAATCCGGCGCTTTCATCGCAGACGCAATATCGCGCCACGGAGTCTTGTCGATTTTGCGTCCGTGCATCAGGAACGGGATCAGAAGCAGGACGGCGAGAAACAGGGCGGAGAAGCGGAAGAACTTCCGGCGCATCCGGCGGGTGAAAATCCATAAAAGCAGAAGCAGCGGCAGGAAAAACATCAGGAAGTTAAAGGTCTTTTCAACAAACACTTCGGAACTTTCCGGCGAGATCACGGCGCTGAATGCCGGACTTGAAAGGGAACCGTTCATGAAAACAAGGAGCGGTTTCCCGTTGGCGATCAGCGGAGCGAATACGGCGACCGCACAGAGAAACAGGATGGCGGCAAGCCCTGATACGGCGGTCCTGCTTTTCCGGAATTTCTTCCATATTTCGCGCGCGGCGGAATATTCCTGTTGAACTGCCGTTGCCTCCTCCATCTTTTACTCCAGTATCTTGAAAAGCTGTTCAAGTTCACGACAGAGCATCGGCGTGAAATCCACCGCTCCGTTCCTTAACTTTGCCCTGAGTTCATCGAATGTGAAAAATGCGATGCCGTCCAGTTCGGATTCCTGAATCGTGAACGGTCCGGCGCAGACCGTGGAAAACACGCGCGTATTCTCCGATTCGATTTCATTGCGTATCTTCATGTCGAAACGGTGCGTCAGCGGAAGGCTGGAAGGGAGTCCGAGCTCCTCTCCCATTTCCCGGACCGCCGCCTGTTCATAATTCTCGCCGCAGGCAAGGTGCCCGCCGACCGCGCTGTCCCATTTGCCCGGTTGAATATCCTTGTTCATGGAGCGCTTCTGAAGCAGAAGCTTGTCGCCGTCCGGATGCAGGACAATGACATGGACACTGCGGTGGATCAGCGCCGGATTGCCGTGACATTCGCTCCGCAGAGCCCTGCCGGTCACTTTGCCGGTGGCATCGTCTATGATTTCAAAATATTCGTCAGCCATGTTGTTACCTCAAAGGAGGGAAAGATATTGCGGATTATTCTTTTTCCTCTTTCTTTTTCCTTGTTCTTCTTTTCGGCGGAACCGTTTCTTTCTTTTCTTCCTCCTTTGCCTCCGGGAAGAAAAGCAGCTTCTGGTTGTCCGCCTTGACGTGAATGACCGGAGCTTCTTTGAAGACTCCGCGCAGAATGTCTTCCGCAAGCGCGTCTTCAAGATAACGCTCCACCGCGCGCCGGAGCGGACGCGCTCCGTATTCCGGCTGATATCCTTTGTCGATCAGGAACGAGATCACTTCGGGATCGAGAATGAGCTGTTTCTCCTGATCCTGCATCCGGCGGATCAGGCGGTCCGTCTCAAGCAGCACGATCCGTTCCAGATCCTTGCGTTCAAGACGGTGGAACACGATCACGTCATCGACGCGGTTGATGAATTCCGGCTTGAAGTTTTTCTTCGCCATTTCAATCAGACGATCGCGCACTTTCTCGAAAGAATCGTCTTTCCGGTTCGGGTCGGCGAAACCGAGCGTGGCGTTTTTCATCACCTGTTCCGCGCCGAGGTTGCTGGTCATGATGATGATCGTATTGCGGAAGTCGATGCGTCGTCCCAGAGTGTCCGTGATGCGCCCCTCGTCAAGAATCTGAAGGAGCATGTGCATGACGTCCGGGTGCGCCTTTTCGATTTCGTCGAACAGAATGACGCTGTAAGGGCGGCGGCGGACACGTTCCGTCAATTCTCCGCCCTCGCCGTGACCGACATACCCCGGCGGGGAACCGATCAGGCGGCTGACATTGAACTTTTCCATATATTCGGACATATCGACCTGAATCAGTGCATCGGGATCGCCGAAGATGAATTCCGCGAGAGCTTTTGCCAGCAGAGTCTTGCCGACTCCGGTCGGCCCGAGGAAGATGAACGAACCGATCGGGCGCCGCGGGTCTTTGAGGTCGGCGCGGGAGCGACGCAGGGCGCGGGAGATCGCCGCGACGGCGTCGCTTTGCCCGATCACCGTTTTGGAGATATCCTCCTCCATGCGCAGAAGACGTTCATTTTCGCCTTCCTGCATCTGATGGACCGGCACGCCGCAGAGCTTCGAGATGATCAGTGCAATGTCCTTGACGTCGATCACGCTGTGCTGGTTCTTGCAGGAGTCCTTCCAGTCGCTCAGAATTTTATCAATTCGGGACTTGAGTTCATGTTCCCGGTTCCGGCAGGTCGCGGCATCTTCGTATTTCTGCTCGGAGATGGCGGTTTCCTTCTGCCTGGCGATCTGCCTGAGCTCCTCCTCCATTGCCGCCACGTCCGGTGCTTTCGGCATATTCATGATACGTGCGCGCGCGCCGGCTTCGTCCATGACATCAATGGCTTTGTCCGGCAGGAAACGTCCGCTGATATAACGGTCCGCCAGCTTGACGGCTGCGACAATCGCCTCGGGCGTATAGGTTACGCCGTGGTGTTTTTCATAGGTCGGACGGATTCCATTCAGTATCTTGACCGCATCTTCGACGGAGGGCGGTTCGACCATGACCGGCTGGAAGCGGCGCTCCAGCGCGGCATCCTTTTCGATTCCCTTGCGGTACTCGTCCAGTGTCGTTGCGCCGACGCATTGCAGCTCGCCGCGGGACAGCGCAGGCTTGATGATGTTTGCGGCGTCCATTGCACCTTCGGCGCCTCCGGCTCCGACGATCGTATGAAGCTCGTCGATGAACAGGATCACGCGTTTGGAATTTCTGACCTCGTCAATGACCGCCTTGATGCGTTCCTCGAATTGTCCCCGGTATTTCGTGCCTGCCACCATGAGCGGCAGGTCCAGCGCGAAAATCTTTTTATTGTGAAGAATCTCCGGAACATTTCCCGAGGCGATTGCCTGCGCCAGCCCTTCGATGATCGCGGTTTTTCCCACGCCCGCCTCTCCGATCAGAACCGGATTGTTTTTCGTGCGGCGGCAGAGAATCTGGGTGACGCGTTCGATTTCCTCCTGACGGCCGATCACGGGGTCGAGCTCCCCCTTCTTCGCCATTTCGGTCAGGTCGCGCCCGAACGCATTCAACGCATTGAACGCCTCCTGCTGTCCGTTTTGCTGGGGCTGCTGCGGAGCTGAGTTTTCCTCCTGCGGTTCCTGTGGATCGTTGCCGGAATCAGGAATGAAATTCGGGTCCAGCGCGCGCATGACCTCCTTGCGGATTTTTTCGAGGTCTACTTTCATGTTGCGCAGTACTTTCGCCGCGGTGCTTTGCCCCTCACGCAGAATGGCAAGCAGCAGATGTTCCGTTCCGATGAAATTGTAGTTCATGGATTTTGCTTCGTCCGCGGACATCAGCAGAATCTTCTTCAGGACCGGTGTGAAAGGAGGCGGTCCGTCCTGTTTCGTGCTTCCTGCGGGAGTCGTATTTTTCTCGACTTCAAGGCGCAGGCTCTGAAGATTGACTCCGACCGCTTTCAGCGCGGCGACTGCAACCCCTTCTCCAAGCGCGACGATTCCGAGCAGCAGATGTTCTGCGCCGATATAATCATGATTGAAGTGCTCCGCCTCTTTCTGCGCAAGGATCAGGACATGTTTTGCGCGCGGAGTAAAATTTTTGATCCAGTTGTTCAAATCATCAGGTTCCGGCATGGGGTGACTCCTATTATGAGGCGGACGCACATTCGGGCATCCGCATTTTCGTTCCGAATACAAAAAAAGGACGTCCGGTATTATACACGAACGTCCTGCAATTGCAAATTAAGGAATCAACAAAACTGTTTACTTTGCGAAAATTCCCGCATTTTTCTTTGCGACATCTGCCACATTCTCAGGTGTGACAAGGATGTATCTGACATCGAAAGCCTTCTGGGGATCGGACGGCGCCGTTCTTTCCGGATCGTAAGCCGCGGAATCATTTTTCATGACGGCTGTCGCCGCGATATAACCTGCGCCGATGGCTCTCTTGAGATTGTAGACTTCGCCGTTGACGATCACAGCCTGAGTCTTTTTCGGATCTTTCTTCCAGATGGAGAGCTTCTGAACTTCATCCGTGTTGAACGGAAGGCTCGTCATGATGATGAAGAGATTCGTGTTCGGGTATTTGTTGAAGATTTCGTTGAAGAGCTTGGCTGTGATGAGAGACTCCATCGGCATCGGATTGTCCGGAGAAGTTTCCGGTGTGTTGAGGACTTCCGTCGCTTCCACTTCGATTCCGTTGAGAGCCTTTACCATTGCGTCATAGGCGCCTTTGTTGATCTTGTTGTTTTCAAGATCCTTTTCGGTGATGATGACGGCTTTCTTGCCGGCATATTTTCCGACAAGGTATTTTCCGATGACTTCGGAACGCGCCGCCGCATAAGCCGTTTCATTCTTGATGATCTTGTTCATCTCTTTGTCTTCCCCGCCGAAAATGCCCTGATCCCAGAGAACGGTTCCGGCTCCGGCGATAATCAGAATCAGGAATACGAACGCAAACGCCTGCGCATTCGGGTTTGTTTTCTGTTTCTTCTGGCACCAGATAATTCCAATCAGCGCTACGACCATCAAGGCAATGCCTATTACAAGGTACATTCCTTACCTCCTCTTTCCTTTTTTGTTTTATTTTATGATAGAAATATAATCTCTTACTCACGAATATAACATTACAGAGATACTTTTCAATAGGGGGTTGCCAAGAAAAATTGAAAAAATCTCATTTTTTTATCAGAAAAAGCCCATTTTTCAGTCTTCCGCTATGTTCCAATAGAGTCCGAGCGCGAAATCCGCGACTGTTTTTATACTTTGCGCCGAGATCTTATCCAGTGAATCCTGCGTCGTGTGCCAGAAGGCGTTTCCCGGTCCGTAATTGAAGTCGATGAGATCGATTGCCGGAACCCCTCTTTCGAGAAACGGCACATGGTCGTCGATCATATCGGACTCAAAGACCCGGAATCTGGAGCCGAGTCCGTTTTCCAGCGCCAGGCGCAGCGTCCTGTCAATCAGGCTTTTTGTACAGCCTTTCGGAATTGTGATCGTAAGATCCTTGTCTCCGACCATATCCAGAAGAATCATCGCCCTGCATTTCTTCAGCAGACCGTTTTCCGACCATTCTTTCGCAAGCCGTCTGCTGCCGTGGAGACCGTCGGCGGGACCGTATTCTTCAATGCATTCTTCTCCGTCGAAAAATACGAATTTGATTCCGCAGGGCAGCTCCCCTTCATATTTCTGCAGCGCCGAGATCATGCCGAGCAGCGCCGCAACACCGGATGCGCCGTCGTTGGCTCCTTGAAAATCCTTGATGAAATTGAATCTCTTGATATCGTAATGCGCGGCGATGAGAATGAATTTTCTGCTTTTGCCGGGAATTTCCGCGATGATATTGTGGAACAGAACGTCGCCGTGGAGCGTCCGTTCCTGAAATTCATGACAACTGCTCCGGAATTTCGTTGATTGCGAGATCGTTTCCCGAATCCAGTCCGCATATTTCCTGAGTTCCGTGCTGCCGGAATAACGGTTTCCGAAAGATACGGACTGTTCCGCATAGCGCCGGACCTCCGCCTCCGAGACTTTCGGCAGCTCCGCATAAGGTGTTTTCTGCGGTGCGCAGGCGGAGAGGAAGGGCAGGGCGATTGCCGGAATCAGTTTCCGGAGGCAGTTGCATATCATGGTCATTTCCCTGTGCTGCCTTTGTCGATTGCAATGCCGCGCCGCTGGAATGTCGGAACGTCAAGATCCTCGTCACGGTATTTGACCGCCGCGGATTTGGAGAAGATGCCTTTTGAAATGGTTTCCAGCTTGAACGTATCCTGCACCATGTCCGCCTGCTGTTTTTTCTGAGGTGCGGATGTCACGGTCTGGCTCCAGAGGGAATCGCTTTTTCCGTGCTGCGGGGGAAGTGCCGCTTCCGGCGGCTGGTCATAGCGCACGGCGAGTACACTGAGCTGAACCTGCTCCGCATAGTCCTGATTGATTGAGGTTCCGGTCATCAGATTGACCCCCTGCGGCAGAATCGCGGAGGCGTTTTCGATCGCCCGCTTCATCTCGTCGATCTGAAGATCAGGGCCTCCCGTGACGGTCAGGATTACAGCGTTGGAGGACTCCAGTCTTGCGGAACCGCCGAGGAATGGCGACTCCAGCATCCGTTCAAGTGCAAGACTGCACCTGTCGAGTCCGTCGTCGGAACCTGCCCGCCCGATTCCGATGGCGCATGAGGTTTTCCGTTTCTGGAGAATCGCGGAAAATTCCGCAAAGTCGGAACCGATCAGTTTCCTGCTTCTCAGGATTTCCGCCGCCCCGAATACCGAAGCTGCCATTTCCTCGGACGCTTTGGCAAATGCCTCGTCCGCAGGCGAATCCGGCGGCAGAGTCGAGAACAGCAGATCGTTGGGGAGGGTAATCAGCGCTTCCGTGATGGGCAGGAGTTCGCCGATGCAGTCTTCGGCATTTTTCCGTTTTGTATAAGATTCAAACGAGAAGGGAGTCGTCAGCAGGAACAGCGTCGGGACGGCAAGCCCTTTGGCGACGCTGGCGACGGTGCGGATTCCGCCGGTGGCGGTGCCTCCGCCGAGCCCTCCGGTGACGATGATATAGTCATAACCAGTGATCATCTGGGTGATTCTGGAACGTTCCCGCGCGATGGCTCGTTCTCCCTTCATGATGTCGCCGCCGCAGCCGAGCCCGCTTTTGATGGTCCAGTCGGATTCCGCCTGAATTGTGGATTTCGCGCCGGAAATGCCGAGTGACTCCCTGTCCGTGTCGATTGCCGCGGTATCGTAGACTGCGCTCCCCGGCAGATGGCTGAAAGAGCGGATGATCCGTGCGCCGTTGCCGCCGATGCCGATGATTATGATCTTTTTATCGCTGCCGGCGGCAGGTGTGTTGTCCATTGCATCGCTCATACCTTGAATCCCCTTGTGACGTCTTTGACCTTTTTGAAGAAGCTTTCCCCGAATTCTTCCAGTACATCTCCGACTTTTCTGAATCCGCTTTCCGTGGAACTGCTGTTTTCGATCTCTGCGGCAAACTTGAGCAGCCCGAGCAGAGCCGTGTAACGGTATGGAATTTCCATCCCCGTCATTGCGCCGCTGATTCCGAGTGTTTCCCCCTTGCGCACATGCATTCCCATGACGCCCCGCAGAGCTTCCACCGCGGACTGCATCGTGGCGCCGCCTCCGCAGAAAACGACTCCGGTTTCGATTTTTGAAGTGAGCCCTTTGGAATCAATCTGTTCCCGTATGATCGAGAAAATTTCACGCAGTCGCAGTTCGATGATTTTTTCAAAGGACCCGACCGGGATTCTGCGTTTTGTATTCTGCACCGTGCCGGAGAGCTCGATGAACGCGGCGCCGGAAGCGCGGTAATCCTCCAGTCTGGACTCGTTCAGGAACCGGCGCGCCTGTTCGATGCTGATCTCCAATCCGATGGCAAGGTCGTTCGCAACATTTTCCGTTCCGACCGGAAGCACGCCGCTTGCAAGAATGCCGTCCTTCTGGACAAGCAGGTAGTCCGTTACGCCCGCCCCCATGTCGATCAGCAGAACGCCCTGCTGTTTTTCGTCCGCCCGCAGCGTGGCGTAAGCCGAGGAAACGCCGGAAAATACGCATGAAACATCGGATTCGAATCCGAGTTCCTTCAGGAGCGCGCGAATCATTTCCACGCGGTTGCGCTCAGCGGAAATAATGTGGAGATATGCGTCGAGACGGCTTGCCTGGGACCCCAGCGGATTCTGTTTGATCCGGCAGGAGTCCAGCAGGAAATAGGAGTCGAATGAATTCAAATGCACCTGATCCGGCGGCAGGGAGAGACTTTGCGCCTTCCGGACCGCTTCGTCGATATGAGACTGCTTGATCTTGTGATCCGCGTCGTAAATGACGACGTTGCCCTCTCCCTGGCGGGAAAAAATGCCGGGGCCGTTCAGAACGCAGTAAACGCTTTTCCGTTCGAAATCGCGTCCGGCGGACTGGTCTGCGTCGCCGAGCGCCTTTTCCAGTGCGTTAGTGACGGTCTGGTAATCGACAATGTCGCTTTTGCAGACGCTTCCCTCAGGAGAGGTCTGTCCGAATCCGAGGATCACCGGGTTGCCCGCCTTGTCGCATGTTCCGTGGAGGGCGCAGATCTTCGAGGTGCCGATTTCGACGCATGTAATGATATTTTTTTCGTAGAATGCCATAGCGACTCCATAAGTTTCAGGTTCAGAGTCTCATGCTGCAGGTGAAAACGTTCAAGCACCGGAATATCATTGAACTCTTATCATGGGAGTTTTCCTCTTGAAACTTGTAACTTGCAGCTTGTAACTCCATACATACAGGTGTATTTTACGTGGTTTATGCAATCTTTCAAGTCCGGAATGGAGAAATGAAATGGAATTTTTATATGATATACAGTTGGATAACGGTGCGAAATACAAGGCGCGCGGCGATGACTCTCTGACTCTGAAGTCCGGTGACTGGTGTGTGATCCGCAAAGATTTCTTCCTTGATTACGGGCAAGTCGTTTCTTCCTGCCGCTGTCCTTACAATCCCGCGGAGGAACCGAAGGAGAACCTGCATCCCACGGGAACACCGTCCGAAAAACGTGCCGAGATTCCGCGCATTCAGCGCAAGGCGACCGTGGTCGATCAGGGAAAAGCGAATGAAAACCTCATGCGTTCCAAATCCGCCATGCGGACCGCCGCCCAGTATATTGAGAAGCTCGGGCTGCCGATGAAGCTCATCAACGCGCACTATTCCTTTGACAACAAGCTTCTGGCGATTCAGTTCAGTGCCGACGGGCGCGTTGATTTCCGTGAACTGGTCAAACAGCTTTCCGCCGCACTCAATACGAGGATCGAACTCCGTCAGATCGGCGTCCGTGACGAGACGGCGATTGTCGGCGGGATTTCCATTTGCGGGCGTCCGCTTTGCTGCTGCTCGTTCCTGAAAGAGTTTGCTTCGATCAACGTGAAAATGGCGAAGGAGCAGGATTTGTCGCTGACTCCGAGCACGATCTCCGGTATCTGCGGCAGGCTCAAATGCTGCCTGAAGTATGAACATGAGGGTTATCTTGAACTGGAACGCACAATGCCGCGCCGTGGCGACTGCTGCGAATGCCAGGAAGGGCGCGGACGCATCATCGACCGCAATCTGCTGACTCAGAAAGTCGTGGTCCAGCTTGACGATACCGGACGGACGATCTCCTGCTCCAAAGATGAAGTGAGTGTTGTCTACCCGGAAAAATATAAAGTCAACCGCAATAAAACGCGGGATAAAGAGCCTTGCTCCAAAGAAGAGGAAGAACTCTCCAAACTCGAAGACTGATTGCGGGATAGTGGTCAGTGATTAGTGGTCAGTGGTCAGTGGTCAGTGGAGAAAAGGATGACTCCTCATTTTACCCTGATTCCTGACCAGGATCGCGAATCACTGAGGTGGTCAGTGGAGAAAAGGATGACTCCTCATTTTACCTGCCTTTTACTATCCACTAATTACTGCCCACTGCCCACTATTCACTGCCCACTAATCACTGCCCACTATTCACTGCCCACTATTCACTGCCCACTAATCACTGCCCACTAATCACTGCCCACTAATCACTGCCCACTAATCACTAATCACTGACCACTGAATGACGGGGATGGCTCATGCTTTTTTATTTTTCTTCTGCCGCATGAGTCTTGAAAAAATCGGAAGTTGTTGTAAATTACCACTCTTGATTTGTATTTTCCCTCAACCCCTAACATAACAGGAGAAATATGCGATGAACTTCACACACGAAGTCGAGCAGATGTGCTGCGTCGCCAAAGGTCCGAAGCACGGACCCGCGCCGATCCCGCAGGAAGGCGCCTGGACAAAGGCTTATGAGATCAAGGATATTTCCGGTCTCACCCACGGCGTGGGCTGGTGTGCACCCCAGCAGGGCGCCTGTAAACTGACACTCAATGTCAAAAACGGAATCATCGAGGAAGCTCTCGTTGAAACGATCGGTTGTTCCGGTATGACGCACTCCGCCGCGATGGCTGCCGAAATTCTCCCCGGCAAGACCATTCTCGAAGCTCTCAACACCGACCTCGTCTGCGACGCGATCAACACCGCGATGCGTGAACTGTTCCTCCAGATTGTCTACGGACGCACTCAGACCGCATTTTCCGAAGGCGGGCTCCCGATCGGCGCCGGGCTTGAAGACCTCGGAAAGGGACTTCGTTCCATTACCGGGACGATGTACGGAACAAGTGCGAAAGGCGTGCGCTACCTTGAAATGGCGGAAGGCTATGTCACCGAAATCGCACTGGACGATGAAGACAAAGTCATCGGCTACAAGTTCATCAAGCTCGGACCCATGCTCGACGCGATCAACAAGGGCATGGACGCGAACGAAGCTCTCAAGAAGTTCACCGGAACCTACGGACGCTTCGCTGACGCCGCTAAAACCATTAACCCGCGTCATCAGTAAGAGGAGTCGTTACAATGGCACTTTTTGAAAGCTATGAGCGCAGAATTGCGCAGATCAATAAATTCCTCAATGACAATGGAATTGCCTCCATCGAAGAAGCCGAACAGATCACAAAAGGCAAAGGGCTTGACATCTATAAGCGTGTCAAGGACATTCAGCCGATCTGCTTCGAAAATGCCTGCTGGGCATATCTTGTCGGCGCAGCCGTCGCGATCAAGCGCGGACAGACCGTCGCAAGCGAAATCGCAAAGACTCTCGGCGAAGGGCTCCAGTCTTTCTGCATTCCCGGTTCCGTCGCAGATGATCGCAAGGTCGGTCTCGGACACGGCAACCTCGCTTCCATGCTTCTCCGCGATGAAACGAAATGTTTTGCTTTCTGCGCCGGACACGAGTCTTTCGCCGCCGCGGAAGGTGCGATCGGTCTTGCCCGCAGCGCGAACAAAGCTCGTAAGGAGCCGCTCCGCGTGATCCTGAACGGTCTTGGAAAAGACGCCGCCCAGATCATCTCCCGCATCAACGGATTCACCGGCGTCGAAACGGAATTCGATTATATGACCGGCAAGCTCAAGATCGTTTCCGAGCGTGCATACAGCAAAGGCGAACGCGCCGCTGTCCGCTGCTACGGCGCGGATGATGTCCGTGAAGGCGTTGCGATCATGTGGCAGGAAGGCGTGGATATCGCCATCACCGGCAATTCCACGAATCCGACCCGCTTCCAGCATCCGGTTATGGCGACCTACAAGAAAGAGCGTATCGAAAAGGGCATGCCTTTCTTCTCCGTTGCTTCCGGCGGCGGAACGGGCAGAACCCTTCATCCCGACAACATGGCGGCGGGGCCTGCTTCCTACGGCATGACGGATACCATGGGCAGAATGCACTCCGACGCTCAGTTCGCCGGTTCTTCCTCTGTTCCTGCGCACGTCGAAATGATGGGTCTGATCGGCATGGGCAACAACCCGATGGTCGGCGCTTCGGTCGATGTCGCGGTTGCCGTTGCACAGGCGATGAAATAAGACTGTTCTGTCTTAACGGTAAAAACGGGATGTCTCCGGAAATGGAGACATCCCGTTTTTTGTTTTTTTTCAGGCTTGAAGCTTGAAACTCCCGCATTGCCATGTTCCACAAGTAAACTGGCGGGGAGTTCCGGCAACAGTTCCTTCCGGGGTCATTTTGAAACCAGCCAGACCCGTTTCCAGATGCCGCCCATTCCGGCCTTGTCTTCCACACGGACAACGATGAGCTGTGTGGCTTTGCTCCAATCAAGATACGGGTCAATTCTGATTGTGAACGGAGTTGTCCAGTCATCCGCCTTCTGATAGAGGCGCGTTCCGGCTTCCTTTCCGTTCACATAGACCCGGCAGGATTCATCGACGGCGCCGAAGTAGAGATAAATTTCGCGTTCTTTCCAGTCTTTGGGGACTTTTGCAAGGGAGAGAGCAAGCGCATACCACGCGATTCCATCGTATCTTGCCGTTTTCTGACGCATCTCCTTTGATGGATATTGATAATGCGAATGGGGAGTTTCCCAGAAATTATTGGTCGGCATAAATTCTCCCCATTTGCAGAGTGCGCGGAAATCCGATTTCTGCCATCCTTCTTTCAGACCGGCATCCTGCGGATCAAGTTTGAAAAACCAGAACAGATCGGTCACGAGATAGGGCGGTGTGAAATCCTTGAAGTTCGATACCCTGACCACTCCGGTAACATCGCCCCATGCCTTTTCGACCGCCGGAATCAATTCCAATTTGTGGTCTTCGCGGAATTTCAGGAGCGCTGCGGAATCTTCGTCTGTTTTCCTGGTGGCTGCACGGCAGATCAGGCGCGCATGCTGATTGGCTGTAACAAGCGCTTCCACGCGTTTTCTTTCTTCCGGTTCAAGCTGTTTCTGAAGTGCTTTTTTCAGTATGGCATCGGTTCGATCGAAATCCGCCTCCTTGAAATAAGGGGCGGGGTCCCACATGATGCCGCGCACGAAGTTGAAGTATTTGCCTTTGATCAGGATGTTTTTGAGATTTGGGTGAATCCGTTTTGTCCAGTTGGTGCGCCAGTAGCGGTAATATTCTCCGATTTCATCCGCCGCATTGCCGAATGAGGCGAGATAATGTTTTTCCCAGTATTCAAAAGGTTTGGAAGGGTCCTGAAGTGTTTTGGCAAGGACATAGTCCGAAAAACGGGTCGTGACATTGCCGGACGGCATGTCATAATCGAATCCGATTGCATGGTGCTGACATGCGAGCTGGATGATATCGTAAAAGTGTTTTTCAAAACCGAACGGCAGAAGCCCCGTATTGAAATAGTGATGTTGATTGGGCCGCCAGAAACATTCCGTGAGTCCCTTCTCCTGCCATGACTGAAGCAGCGCCCCGGTTCCCGGCAGATCGAATACCGTCGGAACAATGCCGATGGTCAGGTTCCTGCTGATCTGTTCCCTGCGCGGCACCTGTTCCGTTTCATTATAGGCATAGAGAACGACCCGGACATCGGGATTGTATTGCCGGGCTTCCGCCGCGACTCTGTTTGCAAAATTGATGTAGCGGTCCGTGACATGCCTTTCAAAATTTTCGCCGTCTTTTGCGGTATCCAGTTTGCGGCATTCGGGACAACGGCAGTATTCCATCGGCGGACTGTCATTTTCGCAGAGGTTGATGTAGCGTTTCTTCTTGTCCCAGTTGGCGATGACCTGTTTGATGAGTTCCGGCGAACTTACACACATTTTGATTGCACAGGCGGTTTTTCCCTGATATGCCGCCGGATTATCCCGGTTGTCGCCCGCACGCGGCGCCGGAGCACGTGTACCAAGCGAGTTCAAGGCGAAGTATTCTGGATGTTTTTTCCCGTAACGGTTCCACCATGTCATGAAAGCGTGTCCATACAGCGGCTGGTCATGTCCTCCGAAACGCATTCGGGTGCGCCAGACTTTTTCCGCCTCGTTGCGATTTGCGGAATCCCACCGCAGAGAGCGGATTCTCAACCTGGGAATCCACGTTTTTTTTCCTGTTTTCAGGATGACCGGATTCTGCTTTCTGTATGCGATATCGTCCAGTTCCGGCCAGCGGACGCCAAGTTCCGATTCCAGAAAATCATAGACTGCATTTTGCGTGCCGCCGGATTTGTCTCCGTAGAAATAGGCTGTATCCGGAGTGATGTCCCAGCGCGCTTCTTCCGGTTTGAATTCCGTGGAGGCTCCCGGCGGAATTTTACCGATATGAAATACATATTTCTTTTCAGGAAGTTCTTTTTCATTGACAATGGGCAATTTCCGTCCCGTGATTAATTGCAGGTGGCTTTGCAGCTCTTCCGCCGCTTTTTTTTCCTGCGGCGGAGCGCAGATGACGGCTTCTTCCGGTTTGACCCGGAGTTCCGCGGCACCCAGTGACAATGCCAGAACCAGTATGGATGCGGTCATTTTGATTTTCATGATATTCCTTTTGTTATAATTTGATTTTATTCCCATAAAGCGAAATTGCCGTTTTTGGGATTTTTTCCTCTCCATGAGGCGGCATGCCCGTCGAAAAAGCCGATGTTGCCTTGTCCGTTGTGACACTGTCCGAAGATGGACCAGCCTTCCGTTCTTGCGGTTTCGATTGCTTCCCAGGGGTAGATTGTGAACCCGGATTTGTAGCGGGTCTCAATCAGAATGAAGACTTTGGCGGTCTGTTTGACGGATGTGATTTTCGGAAGTTGTTTGCCTCCGGAATTCAAAAAATCATAATTGAAGTTCCTGTTCCATCCGTAATTGATTCTGTTGTAGTATTCTTCTGTGGCGTTTGCGCTGCCGTTGACTGAACCCGGGCAGAGGTACAGGGACTTTTTCTTCTGCATGCCCCTGAAATCTTTTTCGTTCCATCCATAGCCGACATATCTTGCGATTCCTCCCGTATAGGTTTCATTCTCATCATAAGTCGCATAATTTGCGGCTTCCCGGTTGCCGTAGCAGATCGGGATGTAATCCTGATGGTCCGCCATGTATATCTGTCCATAGGCGAGAAGTGTCCTGATGTTGGATGTACATGAAATCCTGCGTGCAGTTTCTCTGGCTTTATTCAGTGCCGGAAGCAGCATCCCAGCAAGAATTGCGATGATTGCAACCACGATGAGGAGCTCTATCAAAGTAAAAATTCTTTTTCCCCGGATGGAAATACGGGCGGAGAGGGGGCTTTTCTGGCAGACCGTATTTTTCAACGGTGTTCCTGTTTCATGGATATTCCGATATGCTTCCATATTTCTCCTTTCGTTGAGAGATCGTGTAAAATAAAAAACTTTCTGTTTTATATTATATTGAAAAATCACTCAATGACAAGTATCTTATCTATAAAATTATTGGCAAAAAATATAAGAATAATAACAAATTGAACTGGGACAGCCGTGGAATTCTTCTGGAGAATACGTAAGAAATCTTTTTATGAGGACAGGGCTTTGATCAATTCCTGCCGGATGCCCTATTACAATTCTCCTCTTCTTTCCCTGTATGCCTATGGTGAGTCCGTGTTTCGCCATGGTCCCTATCATTCACTGTGTCATGCTTACTGGTCATTGCAGTATATTCAGGAAGGGGAACTGTTTATAAAACACGAGGAGATGAAGTATCATCTGAGAAAAGGGGATCTTCTGATTCTTTATCCCGGCAACCGTTACGATCTTTTTGTGCCTGAGGGGACAAGTGTCTCGAAAAAAGGACTTATGATCAATAATTCCCCCCTGATTTCCCTCTTGTGCAACCAGAGTATATTGAAAGGCCGCGAACTCCTGCGTCTGGAAAATCCCGGAGCTGTCGATTCCGCTTTTGAAAGGATCAGGGATCTTGCCGCCAACGGAAAAAATGATTCTCATCTGCCGCAGAATCTTGCCAATGCGATCTTTGCCCTGTTTACGGAACTGATTGCGCAGTGCGGACGAGCGGACACTTACAATTCATTTGATGGTCTGCTGGCAGGAATCAGCAATTTTTCCGAGCTGCGTTCCCTGGATCTTCTTGCGAAACATTTCAAGGTCGGAAAATGGACCTTGAATCGTTTGTTCAAAAAACATCTGAACTGTACGCCTTTGCAATATCTGATTTTTTCCAGAATGAAATACGCAAGCCAGCTTCTTTGCAGCAATGCCCTTTCCATCAAAGCGGTTGCGGAGGAGTGCGGTTACAGGAGTCCGAGTTTTTTTTCCGCGGAATTCAAAAAGTATTTCGGGAAGACTCCGCTTGAATTCCGCGAGGAACTGCCCATTTTCAGTGATTCCGAGATGAAAAAACTGGATGCATGGGGCGAATGAACGAACCCGAAAGCATACTGGGGCATTCGTCGTGGAAAAGAAAAAACGGAGCTTCCGCTTTTGGCAGGGAGCTCCGTTTATGGTGACAGCGAAACCGGCTTATTTCACATTCAGCCTGCCGCCGGCGAGAATGATCTTGATATCCTCATCAGAGAGGTGATAATTGAGCTTGATTTCTGCTTTGGAACCATCTTTCTTTGTGAGAACTGCGGTGATGGGCATCTCTTTTTTCGCCAGTTTGTCGCGCAGCCCTTCGATTACAAGGGAATCTCCCTGTTCGATCTTGTCGTAATCCGCTTTGTCCGCGAATGTGAACGGGACGATGCCGAAGTTGACGAGGTTCGCCGCATGGATGCGCTCTATTGCCATTGCAATCAGCGCCTTGACTCCGAGATACATCGGGCAGATCGCCGCATGTTCGCGGGAGGAGCCCTGACCGTAGCTGTCGCGTCCGACGATAATGCCGTGTCCTCTGGCATCGCGGACCGCCATTGCACGTTGAGCGAAAGTCGGCTTGCCTTCTTCATTGAAACGCTCGAAAACGACCTTTGCGTATTCAGGAATGTTGCTGCGGTGTTTCAGGTGGACTCCGGCAGGCATGATGTCGTCCGTGCTGGTTTTGTCCCCGACCTTGATGACGACGGTTCCGTTGATCATATCCGGCAGTGCCTGGTTGACCGGCGGGCTGCCGATGGTCTTTTTACGAATGATTTCAATTCCCTTGCCGCAGCAGGGAGGGGTGATCATCATGGAGTCATCAATCAGGAACTTGTCTGCGTCTCTGACATCCGGGTAAGCGAATCCGAGTGTCGCCGGATCGGTGATTCTACCCGTCAGTGCCGCTGCCGCCGCGACTTCCGGGCTGACCAGATACGCCTGATCGCCTTTGGTGCCTGTGCGTCCGGGGAAGTTGCGGTTGAAAGTGCGGAGCGTGACCGTGTCATTCGCGGGGCTTTGCCCCTGTCCGATACAGGGACCGCATCCGGTTTCGAGGATACGTGCTCCGGCTGCGATGATGTCCGCGAGGGAGCCGTTGCGGGCGAGCATCTCAAGGACCTGTCTGCTTCCGGGGGCGATTGCGAGTGTGACGTCCGGACTGATCTTGCGTCCGCGGAGCATTGCCGCCACAATGGAAAGATCGCGGAAAGAGCTGTTTGTACAGGAACCGATGATGACCTGTCCCACCGGAATTCCGGCGAGTTCCGCGATGGATTTGATATGATCCGGGCTGGACGGACATGCCGCCAGAGGTTTCAGGGAGGAGAGATCAATTTCGACCAGCTTGTCGTATTCCGCATCGTCATCTGCTTTGAGCTCTGCCCAGGACTCCCCGCGTCCCTGTTTTTCAAGGAATTCCTTCGTCATTTCATCGGACGGGAACACGGAACAGGTGACACCGAGTTCCGCGCCCATGTTGGTGATGGTGGCGCGCTGGGGGACGGTCAACGTTTTGACGCCGGGACCGAAATACTCGACCATGCAGCCGACATTGCCTTTGGTCGTGAGGATTTCAAGCATCTTGAGAATGATATCCTTCGCCGCAACCCACGGAGAGAGCTTTCCTGTCAGCTTGACGCCGATGATTTTCGGATATGCCATACGGAAGGGCTGTCCCGCCATTGCAAGCGCCACATCAAGCCCGCCTGCGCCGATTGCCATCATGCCGATGCCGCCGTTGGTAGGTGTGTGGGAGTCGGAGCCGAGGAGGGTCTTGCCGGGAATGCCGAAACGTTCCAGATGGACCTGATGGCAGATTCCGTTGCCGGGACGCGAGAAAATCACGCCTTTCGCCGCCGCGACGCTCTGGAGATAAAGATGATCGTTCCGGTTTTCCGGTCCGTTCTGCATCATATTGTGGTCGACATAGGAAACGGAGAGTTCCGTTTTGACTTTGTCGATTCCCATGGCTTCCAGTTCGAGGTATGCCATGGTTCCGGTTGCATCCTGCGTGAGGGTCTGGTCGATTCTGATTGCAACGGGTTCTCCGGCCACTTCACTGCCGGAAACGATGTGATTCCTGAGAATCTTCTGGATGGCGGTATTCTTTGCCATTTTTTATCTCCATGAGGTTGAAATTTTTTGAAAAAAAAACGGGGCTGTCATGAGATAGACGCCCCGTTTCTGACTCAAGCCGTTTCGACTTTCAGTCGAGGGGCTTGGTTTTCGGAAGACCGCTGAGAACTTTCTGACCCTGTTTCCAGCGTCCATCGGCTGTAAGAAGGTTCACTCGTTCGAATTTCTTCAGAACATTTCTTTTCTTGCGGATTTTTCCTGTTGCTTTCAAGCTCGGATGTCTGGACATCTTGCCTTCTCCCGTTTATGTAATTTGTTTTCCAATTTTTCAGTTCATTGTCAAAGGTAAAAAATATAATCTGCTTTTTTGGAAAGTCAAGAGAAAATCAGGGAAAGGATCGGAACTTTTTTCAGGTTTTATCGGGAGTCTGCTTTCTGCACCCGGTGTATCTTCGTATTTTTTCCATGAATAAAGAAGTCATCCGATGCCCGCCGGAGATGGGAGCCGGCAGACACCGGATGACTGGGTGATAATCGGATCTTGGACCTGTGTGCCTTTTTCCGGCCGGGGCAGGATTTCCGATTCGGAAAGAGAACTGCTGATTCTCCGGGAACACCGGATCTCAAGTCTGAATTATTTTTGCCGGTCGCGGGGCGGTCTTTCACCCGCTTTCAGAATTCTTTCAAGTCTTTTTTCGATGTTTTCCGCCTTTTTGGTTTTCATTTCGCTGATTCGCTGTTCTTCCTTCTTGAGTCGGGCGTCATATTCCTTTTCCAGCAGAGTCTTGACTTTCGCCTTGTTTTCTGCTGTCGGATTTTCTTTATATGCCTTGACCGCTTCCATGACTTCTCTGGAAGGCCTCTGGAAATTACGCGGACCCCTCATGGGCGGGCGCCGTTTCATCTCTTTTCTCTCGACAGGCGGTTTCTCCGTATTGCATTCTTCTGCTGCATAGAGTGCGGGAGCAGCCATAGTCGCTGCCAGTAATGCCGTCATCAGGTATTTTGCTTTCATTGCATCAGCTCCTTTTCTTTGCGGGACAATTCTTGTTGCCGACTCTGCAGAAGTCTTTCTTATATCAGAGAAACGGAGGAATGGAAAAAATATTGTGCAAAATAAAAAAAAGGCGAACAAAATTTTTTGTTCGCCTTGATTGGAGTCCGGAATCCCGTGATCAGTTCTTGAACGGAGGAATGCCTCTGTCTTCACGTTCACGGAGCGGAGAGCCATCGGGATTGACCAGACGGCAGGAGAGGAAAATCATCAGATTCTTTTTGGCTCCGGCACGCCCTTTGGACTGGAAGAGACGGCCGATCAGCGGAATATCACCGAGAATCGGATAGGAATCGTCCAATACTGTGGTCTCGTCCTGAATCATGCCGCCCATGACGATCGTCCCGTTGTCGGTGCATTCGATATTGGTCTTTGTGGTGCGGCGTTCAAAGATCGGCATTTTCATGGTATTGGGGACATTGACGACCTGATTGTTGCCGTTGATCGTGATATCCACCGGCACTTCATAGCTGTAGTCGTCCCAGCCGATAAACTTCTGGACAAGCGGCTGCATGAACAGATTGATTGTGTATTTATCCGCGCTGACATTCGGTGTCACCGTGAAGATAATACCTTCTTCCGTGGCTTCGTCAAGCTCTGCCGTGGAGCCGATAAAGACGGGAATCGTTGCGCTTCCGCCGCTCATTGTTGTGTATTCCGCTTCCTCCCAGTCTGTCGGATAGTATTTTTCCGTAACCATTTTGATGGTTGCCGGCTGTCCGTTCATGGTCGTGACACGGGGGCAGGAAAGCACGTCTGTCGCATCAGACTGGTCCAGCGCATAGATCGAGGCGTCCAGCTTATAGCCGTATTTATTATAATAGGACATATTGAACAGTTCACCGTAACCATTGACGATAGAGGGGCTGTCAAGCTGTCCGGTGCTGTTGAAGACCCGGATCAGGTCGTCATTCGGACCGAAAGAGATGGATTTATCCTGAATGGGAGATTTTGTATAATAGATAGTCTCTCCGGTATTATTTATAATTTCTTTTCCATTGCCACGGATCGTTCCTTCATAATCAGCCCATTGTGATGTGGTATTGGTCGTCAGGGAAAGATTGCCGACAGTGGTTGTTTCTGATGTTGTCGGATTTGTATAAACAGAATAATTCTTATCCGCAAAATAGGCAGATTGATTGTTTTCAAGGGCGATCAGATCGCTGGCAGGCAATTTCGATACGTTGGCATTCTGACGGGAGAAATTGTATTTGAATCCAAGTTCTTCCAGGTCATTGAGCTTGATTTCCACAAATTTAGTCTGAATCAGCACCTGCGGGTCAACAATGTTCATCTCTTTGATGATGTCTTCAATCTTCTGAAGATTCTCCGGTGTATTCGTCACGATTAAGCGCCCGATGGATTCATCATAGACAATCGCGGCTCCGGCAGGGAAAGAAATACCTCTGCTTTCAAAACTGCTTTTGATGTTTTCATCTGTTCCGAGATTGATGAAATCTTTTTCAATCGGGTAAATTTTTGTTTCGACATCCTCAAGCTTTACATCCGGAGAGGCAATGACGACGGCATATTTTTCAATGCGGTATTTCAGATTTGCCTGATTGCAGATGTATTTGATCGCCGCTTCCAGCGGAATGTTGTCAACCATCATCGTCAACGGCTGGACTGTTGTTCCTTCTCCTTCCGTTGTGACCTCTTCCTCCAGAGGTTCCTCACCTTCCGCTGCGATCGGCTGATTGATCTTGCCGCGCAGAACGATATTGACGCCGATTTTTTCCGGATCTTTTTCCTTGCTTCTCTCTTTCAGGTATTTCGCCGCAGTGGCAATGGAAACATCCTCGAAGTCTATCCGGTCAATAATAATCTCTTTCAACTTTTTGGTGATGGGACTTTCAAAAGCCTCCTTGACGACTCCGGTCTCCTGAATTTCCGTATTTCCCGTATTGCTGAGGGGAACGACCGGAGTGATCGGATTCCAAACGGTTTCCGTATTTCTGAGGTTGCGGGTAACTCCGGTCCGGCGTTTTGCAGCATCCAGAAGTTTGATGTTGATTTTGCGGATATAATCAATGGCAACTTCGTTATAGGGATCCATTGCAATGACTTCTTCAAATTTTGCACGTGCCTTATCCCAAAGTTCTTCCTTATACAGAACTTCCCCCTGACGCAGCAACACTCTTTTCTCTCTGACTTCCGCAGGATCTTCTTTGGTATTCGCCTTGATTTTATCAAGAGTCAAGGTCTTTTCTCTCAGCAATTCATATTTTTCAATGATCTTTTCCATTTTCTCTTTACAGGGCGGATAAACTTCAATTGCCTTTTTGCATTTTTCAATGGCGACTTCATAATCGGAGGCATTTGCCGATTTCACCGCATCGAAATAGATTTTCTGTGCCCAGTAATAATATGCTTTGGAAATGGAAAGGTCGCAATTATCGATTTTTGTCTTGATCCGGGGCAGATTGCTGGTTTTGTAAAGTGTCTCCAGCTGCTTTTTTGCATTCAGGTAAAGATCAATCGCTTTATCGAACTCATTGTTCTGATAACATTTTACCGCTTCGGCAACCAGACTGTCGATCTCTTTTTCCGATCCCTGCAGACGGATAAGTTCTCTATTTTTGAATTCATTTTTCCTGTTATTCAACTCTGCTGCCGGAAGTGCGGCTGCATCCTCTGCTTTTTTCTGCTTTTCCGCAGGCTTCTGGGCAAAAGCATTGCCGGCTGTCAACAGAATCGACGCGACCATCAGAAACTGAAGAAATCTTACAGGCATTGTGGTGCTCTCCATTGTGTATATATACTTCATCTTTATTTTATTCCTCAATTATCTGGTGAATTCAAATAAACCTTGTGCACGGCTGTCTCTGACGGGAAGTCCATTTCCTTTCATGAGACGTGAAGTGACGAAAATCAGGAGATTGGTCTTCTGGCTTTTGCTGAAAGAATCTGTAAAAAGTCTTCCCAGCATGGGCACATCTCCGAGGAACGGCCATTTGTCATCTTTCTTTGTTGCCATATCTTCCAGAATGCCTCCGATTACAACGGTTTCACCGTCATAGATCTTGACCGAGGTGTCTACGACACGGCGGGAGAATTCAGGCATTTTCATTTTGGGGGTGACATTGCCGATCGTCGTATCCGCCGGGCTGTTCATGAGACCGCCGATGATGATGCTGTAGTCATAATTCGACCACCCTGTCATTTTTGAGATATCGGTATTCATCTTGACGATGATCGTATAATTATTGGGGCTGACCGTCGGAGTTACCTTGAAGATTGTTCCGACTGCCTGCTCTTCAAAATCCGGAACCGGAGGATTGTAGGTGTAAGATGTCCCGTTGATGATCGTGACTTCCGGATCATCCCAGGAATCCGGGAAGTAACGCTGCTGGTCAACGTTCAGGGAGGCTTCCTGTCCGGAGGTCGTCAGCAGGCGGGGCGAAGAAATGACTTCCGCTCTGTCTGTTCTGTCGATGGCGCGGACAGAGAGGAAGAGATTGAACTGGTTGTCGCTTCCGAAGTTCGGAAGAATATTCATGTTGTTGATCAGCTTATTGTTTGCCTCACTGGATGGACGGTAGAGATTGGATACTGGAAGGTTTCCAAAGGTAAATCTCTGATTGGTATTTGTGTTCAGATAAGTCAGTGTCCAGTCAAAACCCAGTTCCTCGACGGCATTCATGGAGATTTCAAGGATTTTGGCTTCAATGAGCACGAGCGGCGTCTGGATGTCAATTTCCTTGAGGAGTGCATCCATTCTCCTGAGATTGTCAGGTGTATTTTTTACAATCAGTTTATTGGTCTTGGTATCAAATGCGATGGAGGAGTTGGGGTCTTCAAAAGAGATGCCGCGATCGTTAAAGAACTGTTTCAGCATTTCCGGAGTGACGGCTGCGACAGATTTCAATTCCGTAGATGCTTCGTCAAAAGCTCCTTCGTCAGTGAATGTATCGACCCGGTCTTTGATTCCTCCGGTTTTTTCCTCTTCTTTTTCCTCCTTGGGCCCGACTTCAGCCGCGATCCGGTTGATCAGTGAATTTCTCACCTGGAAGAAACCGTGTTCCATGTCGTCGATGCCTTCCGTTCCTACCAGAACAGCTCTGTCCTCAATTTTATATTTGAGCCCGGCAAGTTCACAGACATATTTCAGGACTTCCATAAGAGGAACTTTTTCGAGTTCAAGATAGGGGATCTTTCTGGAACGGACTGCGATATCCGGCGGAGGAATGATGCTGACTCCGACTCCTTCCGGATCATTTTCCTTGCTGAGTGCGGCAAGCCGGGCAAGAATGGACTGAATGTCCGTTGTTTCAAAGAGAATCTTGTCGATCATGATTTTCTGGAGCTTGTCATACAGTGTTGACCGGTTTCCCGTCATTTCGCGGGGAACTTCCTCTGAAATGGAACTGTCCTCCGGCAGAACCGCTTCATTCCATTTCCATTCGACTTCCGTCAGTCTTTCCAAAGCGTCATTTTCTCTGCGGAGCATTCCGACATCATAGAGTTTTTTATATGTCTTGTTGAGTAAGGTCATTGCATCCTGGTTATAAGGGTCAAGGACAAGAACTTTTTCCATGTTGTCCCTGACTTTTTCATATTTCTTATTTTTATAAAGAATTCTGGATTCACGCAGAAGCACATCGATATTTGCTTTGCGTCTTTTGTTATCCGGGTCTACTGCGGAGAGAGAGGTCTCGTTCCTGAACTGGATTGCTTCCACCATCTTGTCGCAATCTTCCATGAAAGTCGTGACACTTTTATAAAAGGACGGATCGTCTTTCGAGATCCGCTGCAACGCCTTGCTGTCATAATTCGCTTCGGAGATTGTTTTTCCCGCATAATAAACCGGCAAAGCGGATTCCGCCAGCTTTGCCGCATTTTTGAATCCGGCGACGGCATCGGGAGAGTTCTGTTGCGTAAGCCCGTTCAGATAAGCTTTTTTGGCGTCCCTGACAATTGAGATTGCCCATTGCTTTCTTGCCAGCAGCATACGTTTATCAATTTTATTCTTGACGGAAGTGATGTAGGAGCCATTGCCCAATTTGCTGCGGTCGATAATGGCAAGAGCCCGTTTATAGGCGCTGAACGCGTCCGCAAACTGATTCGAGGCATAGAATTTATCTCCGATTCTCACCTGCTGAAATACACTCTGTTCCAGAATATTATTCCGTTCCTGAACTTCCTGCATGACATTGTCATTGGGAATTTCAAATTCAAACGGGTCCATTTTGAAATCATTGAGAGACGGCGCCGCATCTTTCGGCGAGGCTTTTTTGGTTTGTCCCAGAGTCTCCAGAGAGGCGAAAGAAAGAGTTAATATGACAATCGCAGATAGTGAAATCTGGACGGACTGTCTGCTGAACTCCATAGCAACCTTCATCATAGCTAATCCCTTATATTAATTCTTATCTATTTTTCGGTGGTGTCTGAACTTTGGAGGCAGCTCTTTTCTGCTCTATCAAAGCTGCCATCTGAGACTTTCGAGTAATCTCATAAGTCTTGCCGTCTTTTTCAAACTTTAATCCAACGGTCTTTTTCTGCTGGTCCGCCGCGACAATGGTATATTTGTCAATACCAGTCATGTTGCTTCCCAGCTCGAAGGAATCGCCGGCATAAAATTCTTTGTCCTGATTTTTCTTGAGCGAGCCGAGGCGCAGAACAATTTTTTCTCTGGGCTCCGTTACACGGGCTTTGAGATGCGCCTCAATCTTATCTTGAGAATCACGTTTCTGAAGAATGACGTAGGAAGCGTCTCTTTCCGTCTTGGCATTCGTACCCCTTACTGTGACTGTTTCGGTTTTGGGCACGATATCAACAATCGTGAAAGTCCCCGCCGTACAGTTGAACGCTTTTCCGAGTTTCAGGTAATGACTCTTTTCACGTCCTCTCCTGTCTCTGATGCCGATCTGCACTTCGGCGGCATTCTTATCGTCTTTGCCTTTGAAATCAATCATTTTGATTGTAATCGGCAGAACCGTTCTGCTGATATCGACCACAGAAACCTTTTCATGGTAAGGAGGACGGCTCTTGGGATCTCTGATCTTGGTTCCGGCAATATATTCCTCATAGTTGGTGAACCCGTCGTCATCGAAATCCGCAGTCGCGTCATTCAGATCATTGGGATTCATTCCCAAGGCGACTTCGTCCTTGTCCGGAATTCCGTCGCCGTCAGTATCTACAATGACATTGACTTTGCTCCGGAGAGGAGCTTTCAGCACATGGTGACAGAGAGAGCAACGCCCCTCCCGTTCGGAATTTATTTCCGGAAACTCTCTTGCCGGAATCATTTTCCTGCAATAAGGGCAGAAAGCCATTTTATAAGGGAGCATGAAATCTGTGAAATCCTGCGACGATGCCCTTCTTTTTTCCGATTTGAGCCACTGCGGATTTTCCGTCAGGTTTGCCAGAACATTGAACGGCGAATCCTGGGCTTCAAAGTCAATACTGGTATAATTCGGCGGCGGCGGAGTAAAGCCGAGGATGCCGTCAATCTTGATTTGCTGCCCCTGCTGCCAGAGCAGGAACTGGAAAACCAATAACCCGATAAAAATCGTCAGGAGGACCCCGAGCAGGATCTTCTCATAATGTTTTTTCAGAAACAACAATTTTATGCCCTCATACTATAGATTAATTTGTTTTGCCCAACCGGTCACCGATGAAAACGTAATAATCAAATTCAATATCCGCAGTCACCTGCTTGTTGAGTCCAATAATTACCTTGCCATAATCAGAACGTTCCTCCAACGGCAGATGCGCTTCGCTGACAGCCGGACCTGTCTGATCCGTTCTGCGGGGAGCTCTGTAACCCGGACGTTCCATCGGAGGCAGATAATTTCTCGGATTCGGTTGCGGCTGCGCCACTCCTGCGGCATCTCCTGTAATAAGCGCACGTGCCTGTGCAACCTCCTGATCCGTATGCGATTCCAAAGAAACCCATGTGACTACATAGACCTGATTTTCCTTATATGCCTCATGGAGTGTATTGATGAATTTGCGGATCGAATCGATGTCCCCCGTTACTTTCGTTTTAAAAGAATACTTCATATATTTGTCTGATTGAGCAACTCCTTCATTGAGCCTGTTGAAAGACTCGACGTTGGAAAGCTTGCTCAGGCGCATTCTGTAGAAAATGTCCTCGTAAATCGGCATCATCGTCAGAATGTCGGAAATCTTGTTGAGGGGAGGGGGGGTCTGGACATATTGATTATAAGTGAAATCTCTAACCGTCTGGAGAGTGAGCACTCCGGGAATATTGCGGCGATCGAAGATATTGCGCTGCATTGTTGCGAGAAGCACGTGGCAGGACGAGGAATTCATGGAACGGGGAACTCCGAGTGCAACCGCAAAAATATCAATTGCAGCCTGTCCCCTCAATGGTTCCACCGTAATCTTCTGGACTGTTTCAATGAAACGGTTGAAAGCCGCTTCGACTTTCTGTTCATCACCGAGGGATTTTTTGAATAAAGGAATTGCGACTTCAGGGTTTTTATCCTTCAGTTCTTCATTTTCATAAAAATCACGGAACTTATTCAGAAGATCATCTTCCGTCATGCCGATCTCTTTTGCGAAAGCAATCAATGCCGTTCTGTAAGGTTTGCCGAAAATGCGTTGAAGTGTCGCTGTCCTCTGCTTTACGACTTCCGTATCGGAGGCGATCATCTTGACGTTCGGGTCTACGGGTCTGTTGCCTTTGCTCTTGTATGCCTTGTCCGCTTTCTGTCTGCTTTCTTCCGTTTCCGTATTGGCTTTGGAAATCAGCGAGTGTTTTTCCAAATCAAGGTAAATGAGATAAAGAGATGCCAGCAGTGTCAGCGAACACACCACGAAAAATATTATGTTTTTCTTTACAAAATTCATCATTATCTTAACCTTTATCTCTTATTTATCTCTTTTATACGCTTCCTGTAAACTCGATGTCAGAGAGAACGTGGATACATTGAATGAACTTGCCATCGTTCCGTCGATGACCGAAGTGAACGTTTCCGTCTGAGGATTGAATTTGAAGAATTTCGATTTTGAAAGCATCTCGGTGAACAGTTCATTGATACCGTTGTCCCGGATCAGTGCGTGCCCTTCAAATTTTGCCGCCGTAAGCTCCGTCGGGGAACCGGACACCGCGGGGGTGGAACTGCCTCCGCCCATTCCGGCAAACAAACCGCCTTCAAATTCATCTCTGGGCGCCTGATTGGTTGTCGGAACATTGCTTGTCAGGGTAAATGTGGTCAGCCACATATCGTCCGGCAGGACTTTCTGGGATTCATTCAGCATCATAGGCCATATTTTCTGTTTTGCCAGGATCTGGGCCGCAGCATTATACTCATTCTGAGCATTGGCAAAATCTCCTTCGGCGGATTTCAGCCGGGAGACCACTTTATTGGTTTTCGTGAGGAAACTGCTTGCGATTTTCTGTTTGTATTCCGCAATTTCAAGCTGTTTGGAAAAACCCCAGAGCGTGACGAGCAGACAGAGCAGCAGAGAAGCCGCCGAAGCATAAAGATAGGGCTTTTTGAGTTTGAAGTCATTCAGCTTTCTCATGGATTCCGGAACGAGGGATACTTCAATGGGGCAGGCTGTGGCGTGCCTGACCGCCAGACCGATAGTCTCGGAGAACATGTGAGCCAGATTCGCCAGGCTTTCCTTGTCCAGGGCGGGAGCAATCGCAATATTCTGGAACGGATTCAGATACTCTACGGGAATGCGCAGTTTTTCAGCAAAGAACCGCGGCGTATACGCCATGACGGAACTGCCGCCGGCGAGATAAAGCTTTTCCGGTTTTCTGCCTTTCTGCTGAGAGCGGTAGACGTTGATGGAGCGGTTGACTTCTCCATGCAGACGCGTCATGACGTTCCGGATGATCTTCGATACGGTTGCCGCCACCTCGGAGTCCGGTTCTTCATATGCTCCGCCCAGAGCGACAAAACCGTGTCGGCGTTTCAATTCTTCCGCTTCATTGTAGGAGATTCCGAATTCCTTGCTGATCTGGAGTGTGACCGAATGACCGGCAATCGGGATGATACGGACGAAGAAACGGCCGTTGTCGATAAAGATCAACGTGGAGCAACGTCCGCCGATATTCAGAATCATTTCGCAGTCGGTATCGCCCACTCCGTTCGCCCTTGCCGCATTGTAACAGGCGGTCGGCGCAACTTCGATCAGCACGATCTCTTTTCCGAGACTTTCCAGAATCCGTGTGATTTTGTCTATTTCTTCATTTTTGACGATGACGAACATCGCTTCGATTTCACCGCTGTCGTCAGAGGAACTGATCAGCTGGGAATCCCATACCACCTCATCCATCGAGAACGGAATCGCATTTTTCGCTTCAAATTCAATGATCTGCTTGATTTTTTTCTCGTCATTGACCATTGCCGGGACTTTGACAAACTTGATGTATGAGTTTTGCCCGGAGATCGTGATGCTGACTTTTTTCGCACTGAATCCGCTCTTTGAGACAATATCCGAAAGAGCGGTTGCAAAGACGGGGAAATTATCCTCCTCGCCGTTGAGTTCTTTGCCGTATTCCGAGAATGCGAATTTCTCAAGAACCATATCTCCTGTCGGTGAATAGGAAAACTCTGCGGCTTTGATGCTGTCTCCGCCGATATCTATACAAAGCAGAAATTCATTTGCTGGCATACTTTATTCTCCGTTTTCTTCCTCTGCCTTTTCAGCGGCAGGCGCTTCCTTTGCCTGAAGTTTCTGCGCATGATTGAAAACAGGCTTCGGAAGGTCATATTTTTCAGCATCAATCCATTGCCACGGAGTATTCTCCTTGGCCCATATCGCATCGACAAATTTATATTTCGCCTGATTGATGTTCTTATACGCGTTTCTCAATGCGGCTGCCTGGGAGCGTGAAAGCGATTTTCCCGTGGACAGATCGAAGAAATGCATGCCGAGCACATTGTCGTCGCGGTCGCTGATGATCACGATTCCCTGAAGATTCTTAACGACACTTTTGATTTTCGTGTCCTGCGAGATATAGCGGTAGACCGTTGACGGCGGCATGTAAAGGGCAACATAATGTTTTTCATAATCCGCGATGACGCAATGAAGATTCTGAACCCCGGTGAACCATGCATAACCGCCGTCGGGAACAGGATGGCGGAGATAGAACTCCACTTTCATATCTTCATAAATTCTTTTCGCGCTGACGGCGGATGCGGAGAACTTGTATGAAATCTGGAACTGGAGCCATTTTTTGGATTTTCCCAGGGGACCGCTGCCATCGGGTTTATCCAGAACCTGAATGTTGGGGGCGTTAACGAGACGGGTGGTGAGCTGAATATCGGGAATGGCGGCTCTTGAAGCCGTAGCGCGCCTGCTCTGGGCTGAAAGAGACCCTGTGCCGACCAATACAGCGGACAGAGCCAGTACCGACAACAATCTCATTTTTTTATGCCCCTTTCCTTTCATGAAAATGCCTATGACAACAATATAAACGAAAAATACAGTCATATGCGCTTATGTCAAGTCCCGCTGGCAAGAAAATTTCGTAAAAAAAGTAGATTCTTTCCCTTGACGGCCTGTTTTTCAATCATTTTTTCCCTCCTGCGATTGTTTTTCCCGTACTTTCTGTTATTTTATTTCTATTTCTTGATAGTAATAATGCAGGCGGACCGAAAAACATATGGCTCTAAAGAAAATATCGTTTTACCCCGGGGATATTCCGACGAAGCCCGGCGTTTATATTTACCGCGATTCCTTTGGAACCGTGATTTATGTCGGCAAGGCGTCGAACCTGCGGAGAAGAATGTCGCAGTATTTTCAGCCGTCCCGGGAGACGCGCGCCGATCCGAAACTGCGTTCTCTGATCAATTCCATTGATTCATGGGAGTGCATTACGGTCCGCAATGAGGACGAGGCGTTGATTCTGGAATCCCGCCTGATTAAGGAATATGCTCCGAAGTACAACGTGCTTCTGCGGGATGACAAGCGGCTTCCGCTCCTGAAGATCGATCTTTCCGAACGTTTCCCGCGTCCGAAGCCGGCGCGCCTGCGGAAGGATGACTCCTGCCTTTACTTCGGGCCTTTCCCGCATGGATCGGCTCTCAAACAGACTCTGGAGTTCCTGATCCGTTATTATTCTCTGCGTTCCTGCAGTTTTCATGATCCGGGCGAGGAGGAGTATACGCACTGCCTCGCCGCGATGATCCGGGACTGCTGTTGTCCGTGCATCGGCAAGGTTTCCGAAGCGGAATACCGCGAACGGGTCGATAAGCTGGTGGCTCTCCTGAACGGCGATGTCGGGGACATGGTGGAGCTTCTGCGCCGGAAAATGCAGGAGTATGCGGAAAAGCGCAATTTCGAGAAAGCCGCCCTGTTCCGCGATATTTCCAAAAACATCGAATCTCTTTACGGATCGAAGAACCGGACCTTTTCCAATGCCTTCATTCCGCAGAATGTCGGAGGAACGGAGGCGGTGGAAGACTTGCGGCGCGCGTTGAAACTGAAGAAAATGCCGCGTGTCATGATCTGTTTCGATATATCCAACATTTCCGGGACGCTTGCCGTGGCGTCCATGGTCTGCTTTCGGGACGGGCGTCCTTACAAACAGGGATACCGGCGGTTCCGCATCCGGACCGTGACCGGTTCCAATGACTTTGCCATGATGCGCGAGGCCGTGTCACGCCATTTCTACCGTCTGCTGGAGGAAAAACAGCCTTTGCCGGATCTGCTGATCGTGGACGGCGGCAAGGGACAGCTCAGCTCGGCGGTCGATGCGCTGCTCAAGTTGAACTGTCCGCCGTTTCCGGTGATCGGACTTGCCAAACGCAACGAGGAGGTTTTCATTCCCGGGCGCAGCGAGCCGGTCGTGATCGACAAGGAGCGTCCTTCCCTGAAACTGTTGCAGGCGATCCGCGACGAGTCGCACCGGTTCGCCGTGACTTACCACCGGGCGTTGCGCCTGCGGACGATCCAGAACTCGATTCTGGATGAGATTCCGAATATCGGCGCCTCCCGCAAACGTGCGATTCTGGAAGCGTTCGGTTCCGTGCATCGCCTGCGCAAGGCGTCGCCGGAGATGATTTCCGCCAAAGTCGAAGGGATCGGTCCCGAAATGGCACAGGCGATTCATGACTATCTGGTGAAACACCCCGCGACCGGCAATTTTGATATCCAGTGACGGAAAGCATCGAGTCCGGGGGAAATCGCCGCCGCATTGCAGATTTTCATGAAAAAGTTGTTTTTTTCAGGTTTCAGGGGTTGACAAATCGAAAAATATCCGTATAATTAATGACAACTGATCTATACTTTGATATATACTTCAAGATTGGAAATCATGGACAATAAGTATCAACAGATTTCGCTTCATATCCGCAATGAGATCATTGCGCTCGCCGTTGACGGCATGAAACTGCCGAGCATCCGCGAGCTGTCGACTCATTTCAATGTCACCACGATCACGATCCGCAAGGCATTGAAGGTGCTTGAGGAGGAAAAGCTGATCGAAGTCCGCGGTACCAGCGGAACATATCTGACGGAAAAGGCGAGACGGGAGAAGAATTTTCTGAATTTCGGGCTGCTTGCCTATGATATATTCTCTCTCGGAAACCCTTATTTCAACCGGATTTGCCGCGGGTTCAATTCTTTTCTTGAGGAACGCGGCGCCGGATACCTCCAACTGCTCACCATTCCCGCTGCGGGGAAATACCGCCGGGCGGGATTGCAGAGGATTTGCGGCATGATTGAAAAAGGGCTGGTCAATGCCCTTGCAGTCTCGATTCCCCTGCACGCGGATGAATTGGAGCTGCTTCATGATACGGGGGCGCCTCTGGTGAATATCAACAGGAGGACGAAGAACAGGTTCCCTTACGTGATGGAGAATCCCCGGAAAGGGGCGGAGCTGCTTTATGAAGTCTTCCTGAAGACGGGTGCCGCCGCACCGGTTCTGCTTGCACCTGTCGAAATCCCGGAAAATGTGATTCTGGGGACGGATGTGATTCATCTTCTGACTGATCTCTTGAACGGGGGAGGCGTCTGCCGGAAAAGGCTTCCCGTTTTCCGCATGCCGGATGAGGAACTTCTTCCCGGAGCGGGAATCGGATATCTGGAGAAGGCGTTTGCGGAACATCCGGAAACGGACTGCGTCTTTGCCATGGGGGATGTTCTGATCCGTGAGGCGTCAAGATTCATTCACCGGGAAAAGCGGCGGATTCCGCTGATCGCCTATTCGGACGAGGAACCCGTGGAAGACGCCCTGGTGATTGCCCCGCCGTTGAGGAAAATCGGGCGTACCGCCGCTGAGTTGCTGCTGAAGCAGATTCAAACGGGAAAAAGAGACATGGAAGAAACAGGAATTGAGCTGGAACCTTATCAGATTAAGTGGAAGGAGTAAAAAATGAAAGACAGAGATCGCCGCCGCCGTTTGAAAGTGAAGCCATGGATGCGTTTTACTTTGATAGAACTGCTGGTCGTAATATCAATCATCGCAATTCTTGCATCCATGCTTCTGCCTGCCTTGGGGAAGGCGCGCAGAAAGGCGCAGGAGTCCTCCTGCCGGGGCAATCTGCGGCAGTTGGGGCTTGCGTTTTCCATGTATGTGCAGGATTACGACTACTGGCCGCTGCAATACTGGACGGCGGAAACGGGAAAACTGCTTTATTTCAGCAAAATCGGAGATTACGGGATTCGCACGAAAATGCTGATCTGCCCGGATTCGGCAAATCAGCCTTCTCACGTTCAGGCATACGGCAGCTACGGCTACAATATGATTCTCGGAAACAGCCAGAAATCGACTGCTGTTTACCCGAATAAGGCTAAAATATCGTTGTCCGCAGTCATTTCGCTGGCGGATGCGGTCAATACGGATCTGTATTATAACAACACGGGGGAGCGTCTTGCGTTCGGGAGACACCCCGGAGGGTTGAATTTCCTGTTTACCGACTCCCATACGGAAAAGAAGCTTCCGGGAACTGTCATGAGCAAGCAGTTCAATTATAATCTGACTGACAACGGAATTTGTTATTGAACATAAAACAAGGAGGCCACAATGGCAATCAGAAAACTCAAAACGTGTCTCGCTCTGCTGGCGGTGTCCGGCGTATTGGCTGCCGCCGCGGAGGAAGCCCCGAAAAATCTTCTCATGAACTCCGATTTCCAGACCGCCACGCAACCCGGATATCCGGATTTCTGGGACGGCGCCAGCGGATGGCTGCCGGGGACGCATGCCCTGCTGGACGGCGGTTTCATTCCGGGGACCAGAACCCTGCGGCTTACGGCAAAAAATAAAAAGGAGGTCAAGCTCTTCAGCGGTAATTTCGGCTGGTCGCCCGGCAAAGAGGGAACGCCTTATACTTTCTCGGTGTATCTGAAAAGCGAACCCGCCGGACTGAAGGCGAAGATCGGTTCTCCGCGCTTCAGGGAGGAGACGGTGACGGTCGGCGGAGAGTGGAAACGCTACACCGTGTCAGGCAAACTGGACAATCTGGGCGGATTCCGCGGGCGTTTCCTCAAACCGGAGATTGCACTCCTGCCGGATGTGGACGGCGGCAAATTGTATATCAATGCCCCGATGCTTCACCGCGGAGAGAAGGAAGCTCCCTGGGGCAAGGCGGAAACGGAAAAACCGGAGGCGCAGCCTGCCGAACCTCTGGAAAAATCTCTTGCCGGGTTCTGGCGTTTTGACAGGATGGAAAACAATGAAATCAAAGACTTGTCGCCCAAAGCGCATCCTGCGAAGATTACAGGCGCCTATCAGCCGGCGGAGACGAAAGACGGAAAGGGAATGCTGTTCGATGGCAATACTTTTGTAACCGTGCCTTATACGGCGGACCTCAATATCCCGAACGGTGAAGTCACCGTGGAACTTTCCCTGAAGCCGGAGCCGGCGAAAAGCATGCCGGTTCTCACCCACGGAATGCAGTGGGGCGGCTATGCGCTCCAGATCGCCTACGGTAAATACAATCCCATGTTTTCCGCATGGAAAGGAGTCCTGACACAGCCGGCGCTTCCCGAAACGGTTCATCTGGTCATGTCCTACCGGAAACCTTATGCGGAAATCTATTTCAACGGAGTTCCCGAAAAGAAAGCGCTTCTGAATGCAGACCTCAAAGGCGAATGCGGAAAACGCGCGTTGATTATCGGCGGCTGGGAACAGGTCAAGGACAAGAAGAAAGGATACCAGACGTTCCCCGGATTCAAGGGGATCATTAATTATGTCAAAGTCTACCACCGGAGAGTCACTCCGCAGGAAGCCAGACAACTTTACAACCAGAGACTGGACAACTGCAAATGAAACGGAAACTGCTGCTTGTTCTGATGTTCTGCCTGCCGGTATTCTGCGTATTTGCCGCCGCGCCGACAGTCAAGATTGCCGAACTCGGCGGAAACGCGCCGAAAATCGACGGCAGGATGGAGGACGGCGAATGGAAGAATGCCGCCGTCCTGAACGATTTCATTCTTTCCGGCACGAAGCGGAAAGCGGTCAACCGGACGGAAGTTTATCTGCTGAAAGACAAACATGTGTTTTATCTCGCCGCGAAATGTTTCGACAGCGAAATGGACAAACTTTCCGGCAAGGACTGGTTTGAAATCTTTTTCGCCGATCCGGATGCAAAGATCTATTACCACTTTTACCTGTTTTCAAACGGCGGGAAAGGACAGGACGGCAGTCCGGGAGTATTCCTGTTCGGGGCTCCGCACTGGCAGGCGAAGACGAGCCGTCATGCGGACCGCTGGGAGGTGGAGGTCGCGATTCCGTTTTTCAATCTCGCGCCGGAATATATGAATACGGAGAACTGGCGGTTCAACGTCTGCCGCCAGAAAGTTTCCGGGCTCAAGGAGAATTCCCAGTGGGCGGATACCGGCGGATATTTTCATGTGCCGGAACGTTTCGGGATTCTTGCCGGGATGAAAAATATGGATTTTGTCCCTTATGTCGCCATTTCCCAGCAGATCAGGGATGAGAAGACGGAGGACTGCAAACTGCCGTCCTATTTCCTGCCGGACCGTTCTTATTACACGACGGAAACAAAGGCGGAATTCAAACTTTGCCTCAGTACGGATACGCAGGCGAAACTTGGAAAAACTGTCAGGGCGGAAATGAGTCTGGACGGAAAGAAAACTGCGGTTCCCGTTAAAAATCGGAAGGCGTATGCTTCTTTTGATATTTCCGGGCTTACATGCGGGACTTATCCGGTTACAGCCAGAGTGACGGACGGGAACAATACGGAAGAATTCAAGACGGAACTGGTGAAACTGCCGCCGTCGAAAAACGAGGTCAAGATCAACCGTTTTACGCGTCTGCTCCTGGTGAACGGCAAACCGTTCATTCCGCTGATCTGCGAGATCATGCTTCATGGTGGAACACGCCTGCCCGATCCCGCCGCGCCGGAAAACGGACTGGAACTTCTCGCCCGCAACTCCGGCTTCAATACGCTCTCTTTCTGGTGGACGCATCCGGCGGCGGGAATGCCGGTCTGCGCAAAAGAGAATGTCATGGTCATCCCCGCGCTGGTTGACATCATGGCGTCGAAACCGCCGAAAGAGCCTCAATACCGGAAGACGGTTGCGGAGTTTGCCGGTGAGCCGAATCTGCTTGCCTGGCTGATTGCCGACGAGGGGAACATCGGGGAATCCGAGGAGGAATATACGCGGACATACCGCCTGATGAAAGAGCTTGACCCCTATCATCCGGTGTTCCGCAACGAGTCCGGCTGGACTATCGGCTACGGCGGGCCCGGCGGGCTCAAGACCACTGATATCTTCTGTGGCGGTTACGGCGGGGCGAAATCGGCGCGGGCGATGTCGATCGACGCGGTTCCGCACGGCGCGCCGGTTTTTCTGCTGACCGCCGCATTCGGCATTCCCGAAAAGCACCGCTATCTTTCTTCAAAGGAAACGGTCTGCTGGGTTTACCAGATTCTGATCAACGGGGCGACCGGCGCGTTCTGGTGGGGGGCGCACAGCGGACAGCAGCCCGTCCCACTCTGGGAGACGGTCCGGCAGCTCCGCCGGGAAATTGACGTGCTGACTCCGGTGTTCAATACGGAAAGCATGGAATCGGGCGTCGGCTGCTCCAATGAAAATATCTCTCATACCCTGCGTTTTCATGACGGAAAATATTATCTGATCACGGTCAACCTGACGGAAGAAGAACAGCAGGGGATATTCCAGTTGGACGGCTCTCTGTTCCCGCAGAGCGGAAGCGCGGAGAATCTTTTTGAGAAACAGACGCATTCATACAGCGGATCGGTTCTGAAGCTTCAATATGAACCGCAGGAGCGCAAAGTCCTGTGCATCGGAAAGAGATCATCATGAAGAAAAAAATCTGTTCGATCATCAATTTCATCCGGCTGGAAGATCACCGTATGCCGGAGATCGACCATCTGGAGCCTGTCATGGAGCAGATGAAGCTGATCGGAAAATATCGTTTCCCCGCAACGTGGCTGATGCAGACGGACGCCATGCTGAAAGGACCGTATCCAGAATTGTTCCAGCGGGAGCTTCCGGAAGGCAATGAACTTGGAATCTGGCTGGAGATTACACGTCTTCACTGTGAGGCGGCGGGCGTGGAGTTCCGCGGGCGCGACGGCGTCAACTGGGATCATCATTCGCAGGCGTCGCTGACGATCGGATACCGCCGCAGCGAGCGTATCGCGCTTGTCGAGGCGTCCATGAAGATTTTTCATGAGAAGTTCGGATATTATCCCCGTTCCGTCGCGGCATGGTACCTGGATGCGTTCACGCTCGGTTATCTGGAGGAGAAATATCACATCACGGCGACTGCCAATTGCCGCGACCAGTGGGGAACGGACGGCTATTCCATCTGGGGCGGTTTCTGGGCGGGGGCGTATTACCCGTCGAGAGGCAATGCGAATCTGCCCGGCGAAGATGAATCCGGACAGATCCGCGTTCCCCTGTTCCGGATGCTGGGAAGCTGTCCCGTCAATCAGTATGACAGTTCTCTCGGTGAAAACGGGCAGGGGGTATGCACTCTGGAGCCGACAGCCTGCAAAGATCCGCGCTGGATGAAGATCCTGTTCCGCAATATGTTCGGGAATCTTGCAACGGATTACTCCTATGTTCAGCTCGGTCAGGAAAACAGTTTCGGCTGGCCGCGTATGAAGGACGGATATGTGATGCAGATGGAGGAACTGGCGAAGGCATGTGCCGCCGGAGAGGCGGAGGTTATGACGATGGGGGATTCCGGCGAATGGTTCCTGTCGAATTACCGTGTCACGCCTCCGCTTGCCACCGTTGCGCTGGAAGACCCCGAACCGGCGGGACGGCAGGCTTTCTGGTATAACTCCCGTTATTACAGGGCATCCCTGACCCGCCGCGGAAAACATCTGGCGCTGCGGGATCTGCACTGTTTCGACAACCGTTACAGGGAAACCTACCTGGAGTCCCGCTGTCATACGCACGCCATGATTGCGGATGCACTTCCCGTCGTGGAGGGATTTCTGTGGCAGAAAAACGGTGTTCCGGCGGAGATGAAAATCGAGGTTCAGGATTCCGGTTCATGGAAAGAACCTGAATTCGATACTCTTTCCGTGGATACTGCGACGGACAACCGGCTGGAAATCATGGCGTCCGGGAAGAACGGAACCGTTTTCTGGTGTTTTACGGAAAGTTCCGTCATGATCCGTCTTGATGCCGGAGCGCCGTGGCGGATTCTCCTGCCCGTCAATCCGGAAGTATTCAGACGCGCGGAACCGGAGAAACTGGTCTTTGAACACAACGGCTGTGTTTATGAAACGGGGCTCTCCGGTATTTCCGGGACGGATGAAACGGAAACGGCTGTCCTGCTGGAAGCCGCTTCCGGGAAAGCGGTTCATTTTTATCCCTGAGAGTCGCGCAATGGAATTGCGATGCTCCAGGTGTCTGCCGCTTTCATGAAACCGCCGGGGCCGTCTGCCGCGGCGGCGAAAAGACATTTCGGGATGCCGTCCGTTCCAAACAAAGGCTGAGGACGTTCCAGAGAACCGAGCGTGACGCTTCTGCCGTCCTCATAAGTGATCGAACGTGAATACGCTTTTCCCTGAACCTGCCAGTGAATTCCGTCGCGGGACAGAAAATGTGCCCCCGCATGAACTTCTCCGGTCAGTGTGCCCTTCATGTCTTTGGCGAGCATTTCAAAGTTTTCGCCGTTATGCCAGACAAAGGGGTCCTCGACGGAAATTCCTTTCATGACCGGTTCATCCTGGATTCTCATGTAAGGTCCTTCAGGTGAATTCGCGACGGCAAGGCCGATCCGCAGTCCTTCAGGCGTGTTGCTGCGGTAGTAGAGATAAATTCTGCCGTCGGGCAGGATGCAGGGGGCGGGATTGGTCACCAGACCGTTGTCCCAGCAGCCCCGCCGCGCATCCAGAACGGGTTCCTTTAAAAAATGCCATGGGCCTCCCGGCGAGTCGGCAAGAGCGACGCCGATTTTTATCCGAGCATAAACTTTGTCTGCGAGAGGGCGCTCTTGCTGAATGATCTCCGGCGGAGGCGGCTCCTCTGCATAAGTTGAAGCGATATAGTAGAGCAGATATTTGTCTTTCCACTTGACAACCGTCGGATTGTGCGCCATGCGCCCGTTCCAGTCTTCCGGATTTCCGGTCGGCAGGATTTTCTCGATGAAATGGTAAGGTCCTGTGACAGTTTTTGAAAAAGCATGCACGATTTCTGAGAAGAGGACGTAACCTGCCAGCATCGGGTAATCCTTGCGCCAGCGTGAGGCGTAAAGATGATATCCGTTTCCGTGTTCCTCCACTGCGGAACCGCACCAGACCCACTTGTCCGGCTCGCGATACCCGCCGTTTACAGGAACTTTTTCCAATCCGGTAAAGGTGGAACGCATTTTTACTCTCCGCTCCCGCTTTTGATCTTGTCCCACGCCGCATTGTAAAGACGGGTGTCCGCGCCGAGATCAAGAGTCGGCATGGCGGCGTCCCACAGGGCTTTCGCCGGATTGATGCTCGGCTTGTTCTTCAGCTTTTCCGGAAGCATTTTGAGCGCTTCGGTATTGGGACAGCGGAATTTGACGAACTGCATGTTTTCCGCGGCGATTTCGGGGCGGTGCATGAAGTTGATGAAGTCATACGCCAGGTCCACATTGGAGGCGTCGGCTGGAATCACGAAAGTGTCGGCGGTGAAGATATAGCCCTCTTTCGGGAAAACGAACTCGATATTTTCATTTTCGTCCAGCGCCTGCAGCATATCGCCGCTGTAAGTCTGGATCAGCCAGAACTCGCCGGAAATCAGACTGCGTTTCGCCTCGTCAACATCGAACTTCGCGATGTTTTTACGCCACCGGATCACAAGATTCGCGGCTTTGCCGATCTCCTCTTCGCTGCGGGTGTTCGGGTCGTATCCAAGCGTGATCAGCGCCGCGCCGATCGCCTGCCGCGGATCGTTCAGGAGCACACAGCGCCCCTTGATATCTTCCCTTTCGAACATGCGCCATGAGGGTTCAAAGTTCCTGACTTTTTTCTTGTTGTATCCGATTCCGGTGAAACTCACGAGATAGGGCACGGAATACTTCATTTCCGAATCGCGCACTTTCTTCAGATAGTCCGGATCGATGTATTTCAGATTCGGGAGCCTGCTTCTGTCAAGTTCCCGGAGCATTTTCTGGTCATACATCATATCCGTCATGTAGGTGGACGGGACGATCAGGTCGTAGCCGCCTCCGCCTGCTTTCAGTTTGGCATACATGGACTCGTTCGAGTCGAAGAAATCCAGCGCGACCTTGCAGTTGTATTCCTTCTCGAACTTTTTGATGACCTCCGGCGAAACGTAATCGCCCCAGTTGTAAATGTAAAGCACCGGTTTGCCGCTGCACCCGGCGAACAGGACAGCCAGGCAGAAGACAAGGGACAGGGAAAGTTGTTTCATTTTTTATCCTCCAGAAGTTTTTGTGCGATATAGACTGTGATGAACGTGACGATCAGCAGGATCACGGAGAGTGCGTTGATCACTGCCGGATTGCCGTGTTTCATGGAACCGTAAATGTAAATGGGAAGCGTCAGCGAGCCTTTGCCCGCCACGAAGAACGTGATCACGTAGTCGTCCAGCGAGAGCGTGAACGAGAGCAGGGCGCCGGCGAGAATTCCCGGCATGATCGCCGGGATCACGACTTTGAAAAATGCCTGGAACTTGTTTGCCCCCAGGTCCAGCGCCGCCTCATAAAGCGAGAAGTCGAAGTCCTGAAGCCGTCCCAGCACCACCATCGCCACGTAACTGAGGCAGAATGTGATGTGCGCAATGATGATCGTCGTGATGCCGAGATTGACCCGGATGCCTGTGGTCTGCCGCAGGATGGGATTGATCCATGCGAACAGCAGGACGAACAGCAGCAGCATGCTGATGCCGCGCAGGATGTCCGGCACGATCAGCGGCAGATAAACCAGCATGTAGTGAGTCTTCTGGAGCCTGTTGCGGTAACGGTGCAGGGCAAATGCGCAGAGGGTTCCGAGAACCGTCGCGATGACCGTTGCGATCGAGGCGATGACGAGCGTGTTCCGCAGAGCCTCCCAGATGCGGGTGTCGGAAAACAGCTGGGCATACCATTTGAATGTGAACCCTTTCCAGACGCCGCCGCCTTTGCTCTGGTTGAAAGAGTTGACGGCGACCACGAGAAGCGGGATGTAGAAAAATACGATCGTCGCCCACGTGACGAATTTCGGGAAGAAGCTGCGCTTTGTCAGAGTATGTTCTTTCATTTCTGTTTCACCCCCCGCGAATGCCTGGTTCCCGTGATGGATTTGCGGGAGCCGGTGAAGAATACGACGAAGAATATCGGGATCATCACGACGAACATCAGCAGTGCGGACAATGCGCTGGCGTGCGGCAGATTGCGGTCGATGAACGTGCGCTGCGCGATTTTGTCGCCGATCAGTTCGCTGGCGGTTCCGCCGACGAGGTCCGGTATCAGGTAGGCTCCGAGCGCGGGTATCAATACCACGATGATTGCAGTCCAGATACCCCGGCTGATGCCGGGGATGAAAACACGGAAAAACGCCTGAAGCCGTGTCGCTCCGAGATCCTGCGCCGCTTCGATCAGGGAAAAGTCGAACTTCTCCGCCGCCGCATAAACCGGCAGAATCGCGAACGGGAGGTAGGAATAGACCATGACCGCCAGCACCGCCCACGGATTGTAAAGCAGAGTCGCGTCCTGCGGCAGAACCCCGACATAGATCAGGAATCTTGCGAGGGGCCCCTCCGCATGAAGCAGAACTTTCCATGCGAAAATGCGGATCAGGAAGTTGGTCCAGAAAGGAATGATGATCAGCAGCAGGAGCAGGTCGCGCAGTTTCTTCGGGACGCGCGCCAGATAATACCCCAGCGGCAGGGCGATCAGAATTGAGATCAGGGTCGAACCGACGCCGAGCGCCAGAGTCCTGACGACGATTTCGGGATAGTTCGGGTTCGAGAGCTCGCGGATCGTCTGCAAAGTCCAGCCGGAACCGATTCCGCCCCATGCGTCCACTGGCTTGAACGCCATCAGGAATACGATGACGGTCGGGATCACGAACCAGAGAATCAGCCAGATCATCGACGGCGAGGTCAGGAGAATCTCGTTGACTTTTTTTCTTGTGGATATTTTCATTTTCCGATATCCGGGTGCAGGACAAGAGATTCATCCGAAGGACGGTAGTCCTCCAGCATATAGGCGTTATCGGCGTGCCAGGTGAGCCAGACGTCGTCTTTGTAACGGATTTTGCGGTCGAGCGCGAACGACGTGTGCTGCTTCACCACGGCGACAAGACGTTCCCCGACGCGGATCCAGAGCCGTGTCTGTGCACCGAGATAGATTACATCCTCCACCTTGCCCTGAAAGAGATTGGTCCGTGGCGGCAGATTTTCCGGCTTTTCAAGCGTGACCGAAAATTTTTCCGGACGGATGCTCAGATGAGCGTGTTCGCCCTCCTTCATCTTTTTGTCGTTGAAGACTTCCAGCGGAGGGAATCCGTCGATTTTCAGGATGCAGTAGTCGCCGTGTATGTTGCAGATTGTCCCCTCGAAGAAATTGGTGTCTCCGATGAATGCGGCGACGAAACTGTTTTTCGGCGCTTCGTAAACTTCGGTCGGCGTTCCCTCCTGTTCCACGACGCCCTGGTGCATGACGGCGATATGGTTGCTGATGCTCATCGCCTCCTGCTGGTCGTGGGTCACGTAGACGAACGTAATACCGACATCTTCATGCAGGGAATCGAGTTCCACCAGCATTCTCTGGCGCAGTTTCAGGTCCAGCGCGGCAAGAGGCTCGTCCAGCAGAAGCACTTTGGGGCGGTTCACAAGGGCACGGGCGATCGCGACGCGCTGTTTCTGACCGCCGCTGAGTTCGCGCGGTTTTTTGTCGGCGTGTTCGGACATCTGGATCATGTCGAGGTATTTCTCCACCTCCTGTCTGATGTATTTTTTCTCCGCCTTTGCAATTTTCAAGGGGAACGCGATATTGTCCCATACGGTCATGTTCGGGAAGAGCGCATAGCTTTGAAACACCGTATGAATGCCGCGTTTGTGCGGAGGAACGCCGGTAATATCCACACCGTCCAGGATAATGCGCCCCTCGTCCGGTTCTTCGAAGCCGCCGCAGATTCTCAACAGGGTGCTTTTCCCGCATCCGCTGGGACCGAGCATGGAAAAAATCTCGCCTGCATTGATGGAGAGGGATATATTGTCGAGGACTTTCTGGGAGCCGAAGCTTTTACTGATATTTTCGATTCTAAGGATTTCAGACATAAATGCCTTCTTGTTATTTTGATGGGCACTTAATCTATCATAGGATTGTGCTAAAAAAAGTGGTTTTCCGAAAGAAAAGATGAAAAATTTATGATTTTTTCAAAAGGAGGGAATGGGGAAAGGCGGAAAAGAGATTCGCGTTTTCTCTGCTTCCGCCCTTCGGATTTTCGTTCTCAGTTGAATTTGATGGCTCCCGTCATGTTCAGGAACACGAACATGACGCTGACCGGCGTGATGAAACGGATGAAAAAGCCCCAGACCGACGCCGGTGTGAAAATATGTTTGTAAGAGTCGCCGTAGCCGGATTCGCCGCGCATGCCGGAAAGCAGGATGAAGAAGTTCGTATCCAGTTCGCGCCCTGCGCCTTTGCGGATTTCGTTCACGGCATTGCGCACACCCCAGACCCAGCCGACAAATACCGAAACCGCCATGCCCGCCGCCGGGAGAAACCAGTTCGCGGTCAGGTTGTCCAGTGTCAGGAACAGGCTTCCGGGAGGCGTGCCGAAGAGAGTGGTCAATCCCTTTTCCATCCACGGAATATTCTTCCAGGAATTCATGCTGATGGAGCAGAAGACACCGAGAATGGAGATGGAACTCCATGAGAACAGCACCGCCGCCCAGCGTTTCATTTTAAAGTAGTCAATCAGCACGGAAACGATCACTTCCATCAGGCTGATGCCGCTTGTGAGCGCGGCAATCGACACCGCGATGAAGAAGAAAGAGCTCCAGACGGAACCCAGCCCGCCGGGGATCATATTGAACGCGGTCGGCAGAATCTGGAATACCAGGCCTTCGCCCGCCGCCGGCTCGAAGCCCATGGCGAACACCGCGGGAAAGATTGCCAGTCCCGCCATCATCGCGACCATGGTGTCGAGCCCGATCAGTTGAAGCACGCTCTTGGGGAGATTCGTCTCTTTCCTGACATAACTGCCGTAAACGATTGAGATGCCCATGCCGAGGCTCAAGGTATAGAATGCCTGTCCCAGCGCCACCAGCACCGCTTCAGCGGAGAGTTTCGAGAAGTCCGGCGAAAGGAAGAACTTGATTCCGGCGCTTGCCCCCGGCAGGGAGATGCTGCGCAGGATCAGCACGATCAGCAGGACGAAGAGCGAGGGCATCAGCACTTTGGAACAGCGTTCGATTCCCTTTTTGACCCCGAACCAGAGAATGATTCCGCACAATGTCATGAACGCAAGCTGCCCGCCGATCACATACCACCATGTGCCGGGCGCCGCCTGCTGAATCGGTGTAAATGCCGCCTGCGCCTCTGCGGCGGTCTTGAATACGAGATTGCCGGTGACGGCTTTGACCGCATAGATCAGCGTCCATCCGCCGACCACGCCGTAATAGCCGAGGATCAGGAATGGCGTGATGACTCCGCTGATCAGACCGATGGCTTTCCAGCCTCCGTAGAGAATGATCGCGCCGAGAAGCATGACCAGAATGCCGTAGCCGATCTGGGAGAATGTGATCAGGGCGATTCCCGAAAGCAGGATGATGCCGCCGAGAAGGTCCGCCAGTTTGGAGCGTTTCGGGCAGAGCGCCGCGAACGCGCCGATGGGATTCAGTCCCGTGGTGCGTCCGATGGTCAGTTCCCCGATCAGGATCGGCAATCCGATCACCATGATGCAGCACAGGTAGACAAGGACAAATGCCCCGCCTCCGTATTTTCCCGTTACATAAGGGAATTTCCAGATGTTCCCGAGACCGATTGCCGATCCCGCCAAAGCCATCAGGAATCCCCAGTTCCCCGACCAATGCTCCCGTTTTTCACTCATCTCTTTTTCTTCTCCGACTATGTTTGATTCTTTATTTGTTCAACTTATTCCAGTTGTGCTTTTTCCATATAGGACGGGGCACTGCCGAGAAACCGCCGCAATCCGCCGTTGAAGTCGGACGGCAGATCCGTGAAATAATAGCGTACGTTTCCTGTTTTTGCAAGACTCGCTGCGATGGAATTTTCATCAAGAAACGCACGTGCCGATTCCGCACAGGCTTCCGCACTGTCGATGATTTTCACGCCGCCTTCAAAATAACGTTCCAGCGCCTCGCGGAAAAGCGGATAATGCGTACATCCGAGCAGAAGCACTTCCGGCGGCGACTTGCGCAGGGGCGAAAGATAAAGATCGAATGCCTCCTCCGCAAGTTTTCCCTCAAACTGTCCTTCCTCGGCAAGCGGGACAAAGAGCGGGCAGGGAATGCTTTCGATCAGGAGCGACGGCTTGCGCGCATGAAGCCCGCGCCGGTAGGCGTCGCTGCTGACCGTCGCGCGTGTCCCGATGACCGTGATACGTTCTGCGCCGGTCCGCATAACGGCTTCGATACCGGCTTCGATCACCCCCATGACGGGGAGAGCGGGAAAACGTCTCCGCAGAGGTTCCATCGCCACGGCGGAGGCGGTATTGCAGGCGACGATCAGCGCCTTGACCCCTTTTCCCGCAAGAAATGCGGCGTCCTCCCCCGCAAAACGGATGATCGAATCCACGGATTTGTTGCCGTAGGGGACGCGCGCCGTGTCGCCCAGATAACAGATATCCTCATTCGGCAGGGCGTTCCGCAGAGCGCGCACGACGGTCAGACCGCCGATTCCGGAATCGAAAACGCCGATGGGGCGGTTATCCGGAGAAAACGCTTTACCTGGAGTTTTTTGCGACATAAGCATTCCTTTCCAGAAGTGTGAAATAGATGTTTTCAAGATAGGTCTGCCCGTGTTTGTTGACCTTTTTCACATTGTGCTCCTCGCAGAGTCCCCGTTCGACGGTATCGACGAATGCCTGAATTTCCGGAATCGAAAGTGACTGCGGAGAGGCTGCCCACTCACGCAGGAATACCTGTTCCGGAAGTTCCGGCTGCCCCTGTTTCGGAATGGAGATCGGTCGGGCATGGGTGCCGAACTGATACCCTTTCAATGCCACGATCACATTGGAGTAATCCGTTTCCTCCTTCCGCAGGCGCAGAAACTTGTATTCCATGACGTCCGACGCCTCGTCTTCGCTCTGGTCCGGACGGCTGTAATGATATTTGCGGTCTGAGAAATTCAGGGAGTCGCGCATGTTGGTGTCCAGCTCCCTGTTGAAAATACGCCATTCGCGGAGTTTGCCTTCTTCATCCCGGCGCAAGTCGCCGCCGAGCATCAGCAGACACGCCAGATCGCTGAATTTATGCGGGACCGCGGTGATGTGTGAATGCTTTTCGCCGGAGAGTTCCATGGAAATGTGAAGACTGTGCGGCGGAATATCAAGAAAACGCACCGCTTCGTTGATGAGTTTGGACATTGCCCACGGACAGTCGAACAGCGGACGGGAGAGGTCGCCGACGATATTGAAGCGCCCGAATGCATATTCGAGAAAACCGCGGTGGCGCTCGTTTCCCGCAACGACTGTCCTATGGGAATCCACGTGTCCGCCCATGCGCCATGTGCGCCGCTGAAGATCGAAGTCGTTGAACCAGAAGAAGCCGTCGTAGAACTGATCCTCGCCGGGCTCCGCGACCACCGCCCGCGCACCGAGATGACTGAACTCCAGTTCCGCTCCCAGCGGCGTCGGCGTGGAATACCAGTGCTGATCCACATAGTCGCAGAGTTCCGCCATTTCATCACGGTTGTAGATTTCCTCGACCAGGTTGATGCAGAGCACCGCGTAATCCCGGTAGAGACGCCCCGGCACGATCCGGTCCAGCGACTTTTCCTTCATCATTTTTCGGATGCGCTCATAACGCCCGTTGTAGTAAAGAAACGCCAGCAGGATTGCGAGGCCGTGCCTGAAATATTTTTTCGAGAGACGGACGGCGTCGGGGAAGTGATGGCGGATCAGTTCCACGAGCTGGTTGAAAATGATGTGTTTGCAGGCGAACCGGATATAGTTGTCCGCATAAGGGCGCAGCTCCTCGATCGCCATGACATTCGCCAGAAGGGGAGGGCGTGCGTCGTTGAATGCCTGAATCATGATATAGTTGCAGATGTAATTGCCGTCGAAATGCGACTCGATCAGGCTGTCCACCGCCGATCCCATGAGTTCGCGGAGGGCACGGCGCGTGATCTCATGGCGGTCGGGCTCGATCTTTTCAAGAATCTGGTCGATCTTGCGCTCCAGATACAGACTGTAACGGTCTTCGAAGAGAATCTCTTTCCCGAATGATTTCTGAAGCGCGGAAATATTGCCGACGTAGGTCATGCAGCGCCGGCGCCGATTCTCCTGCGTACGGACCACGACCACTTTCCGGTAATAAAGATTGCCTTCGTCCTCGAAAGCGTCGATCCGTGCAAGTTCTTCGCGGGTAAGGTCTTTCAGAAGACGTCCCTGAGTCACTGCCCCGTGCTGCTTGACGATGAAGAAAAAGGCTCCGGGAGGAACGACCCGCATATAGTTATGAAGAATCGCGGGCTCGCTGTCCACCTTGCGGTTGAAAAGCAGGCGGACATGATGATCGTTCATCATGGTTCCGTAGACGAAAAGATCCACCTTGTCGCTGCGCACCGCCTTGAAGGAGTCACGGATTTGCGCAGCTTCTTCCGGATTGTCATGATGGGGCGTGAGGCGAATCAGTTCAACTCCAGCAGAACCGCCGTCTCGTCGCAGTGTTCTTTCTTCGGGCATTTCGAGCAGTCACTCCAGATTTTTTGCGGAAACAGTTCCTTGTCAACAGTTTGGAACCCGAGACGATGGAAAAAATGGGCACGATAGGTCAGGGCGAAGACACGGCATGGTCCTCCCTGCGCTTTCAGGTGGTCAATTGCACCCTGAACCAGCTTGGAACCGATTCCGCGATTGTTGTATTCCCGGCGGACCGCCAGCGAACGCACCTCGTAGAGCCCCCCGCCGAAGTTCCGCAGGGCAAGACAGCAGACGAATTCCCCGCCGATTTCTCCTACGCGGAAATTTTTCAGCTTTTCCTGAATGTCCTCCTGGGGACGTGCAAGAAGAAGCCGCTCATGTGCATAAGTCGCAAGCAGTTCCCAGATTTTCCCGACATCTCCCGGCTCTGCGGGACGAACGTTCAAAATGTCCATGATTCCGCCGCCACTTCTTATTTCGCGGCCGACGGCTCGTTATAGAATGCAATCCTGCGGAAACGTTCGTAACGGGATTCTTTCAACTCATCGCCGGACATCTTTTCATAGCGTCCGAGAGCGGAGACCACAGACTTTTTCAGGAGTTCCGCCGCCGCATCATAATCTTTGTGCGCTCCGCCGAGCGGTTCTTTTACGATACCGTCCACCAGACCGAGTTCGGTCAGGTCTCCGGCGGTCAGGTGAAGCGCCTCCGCCGCCTTTTCGGAGTAGGCGCGGTCCTTCCAGAGAATCGCCGCACAGCCTTCGGGGGTGATTACGGAATAATAGGCGTTTTCCATGATGAGCACGGTATTGCCGACGCCGATGCCGAGCGCCCCGCCGCTGCCGCCTTCGCCGATGACGACTGCAACCACGGGAACCGTCAATGCAAACATGTCACGCAGATTGACCGCAATGGCTTCTCCGATATGACGTTCTTCGGATGCGACTCCGGGGAATGCGCCGGGAGTGTCGATGAATGTGATCACGGGAACTCCGGCAAGATCCGCCATCTTCATGAGGCGCAGGGCTTTCCGGTAGCCTTCCGGATGCGGGCAACCGAAATTGCGGAACACGTTTTCTTTCGTATTTCTGCCTTTCTGGGTGCCGATGACCATGACGGATTTGCCGTCCAGTTTGGCGAATCCGCCGACGATGGCTGGATCGTCCGCATAGCGGCGGTCGCCGTGAAATTCAAGGAAATCGGTGAAAATGCGTTCGATGTAGTCCAGAGTGTAGGGGCGGTTCGGATGACGGGCAAGCTGAACTCTCTGCCAGGGAGTCAGGGAGCTGTAGATATTCTTTTTCGTCTCCTCGATTTTCCGCTTCAAAGCGTTCAGTTCGTCGTCGACGCTCATGTTGTTGGACGAACTGAGGGACTCCCATTCTGCGAGTTTTGCCTCCAGCTCAGCAATCGGTTTTTCAAACTCAAGCACGATTTCAGCCATTTATTTTCTCCGGTATTGTTCTTTGACAGCCCACCCCACATGGACCGTCATCTGATTACTTCCACTTCTATGCCGTTCGGGATGATCGAAAACAACTCATTGATGTCCTCGTTCTTCATACTGATGAAACCCGGTCCGGCGATTGTTTTTCCTATATTTTCCGCCCTGTTGGTTCCATGAATCAGGAACGGCTGTTTTACCTTGTACTCGGCGGCGTCTTCACAACTGAGATACCGGCTCCCCAGAATATTCAGGGGATCGCCCGGATTATAACTGCTTTCCTTGTATTTCCAGACCGGATACTTTACCTTTGAAGTGAGTTTGTAAAGCCCTTGTGCTGAATTGAATTCCATCGCAACGCCGATTGGATAGACCTTGAAGATGTTTGAACCGTCATAGAGAAACAGCTTTTTGCGGGCATTGCTGATTTTCAAGTTCCATTTGCCGTTGTAGATAGTCAACTCCTGCCCGATTTTCAGGTCGCTCCTTGCGATGGAAATTTTATTGATCCGCTGGACTGCCTCCGCGGTTGTCCCGAATTTTGCCCCGATCCTGGTAAAGGTGTCGCCTCGCTGAACCGCGTATACGAATGTTTCAGGCGAATTGCCGTCACCGTTCAAAATCCGGGTGCTGGCTTTATTCAGGAGTTCCACGCTTTTCTGCCAGTTCGGATCGGCATATTCAAAAATTCTGACTGCGCGCCGCGCCTGATCTCTTGCCGCGGAATAGCGCTTCATGGCGAACAGTTTTTCGCCGGTTGCCAAAGCTTTGATGGCGATGCCCTGATCCTCCGGAATGCTGACCGGCAGGTTGCTTGCCGGCGCCGGCGATTCTTCCGCTTCCTGCCTGCCCGCCAGCCGGCGTACTGTTTCCGAAACTTCCTGAGTCGTGGGAATGAGCACCGTATGACTGCGTGTAAACCGGTAAACCGCGAAAGCAATGACGGCAATGACCAGAACGACAGCGAAGATCCAGAGCCATTTACTGCTTCCCGTGCTTTCGCTGCTTTTCTTTTTCGAGCCACCTTTCCCAGATGCCCCGATCGGTTTTCCTTTGTAGGTAATTCCCGGTTTAGGCATAAAAATCTCCCACACAGTTATATTAGTGGATAAATATACATCCTGAATGGAAATATGGCAATAGTGAGAAGCAGGGATTTGTCTTTTTTTCACAACGGGATATGGCGCGGCTGCCCGGATGCGGAAAGGAAGATGCCGCGGAAAACGGCAGGAACAGGAGAGAATTTGCTGTTGTGCTCTCCTGTTCCCCGGCACGTGTCAGGCGAAAAGATTCCTGTCGAGGAGATCAAGCGCGATGGCGGAGGAGATCGGAGCGTTGGTCCAGCCGGAATAAATGCTTCCCGCTCCGCCTTCAAAGCGGTCCCCTCCGCCCCATGTCCGTGTTTTCATGTCATACATCCCGCGCCAGCAGCCGTTGAACTGTTTTTCCGGCGACGGATCCTGAATTTTGAGAATAAGCCCCAGCAATTTTTCGTAGACAGGTTTGAATTCCTCACTGACTGCCGCGAGCGCCTGCATTCCGAGCAGCGCCCAGTTGACCGTGTAAATCGTATCCACCAGATGTTTGCCTGCGGGCGCTTCGTAATGTTCCGCGGGGATGTTGCCGTCCGCGTCCATCTTTTTCATGACAAGACGCGCAAAACGCTCCGCGAGTTTTCTGTAATATTCGTCCCCGGTATAACGGTATGCCGCGCAGGCGCCGATTATGGCGTAAGCCTGTTCGCTGACGATAAATTCTTCCGCGCGGGAAGCCATGTATTCATGATAGCGCTTTACCGTATCCGCATATTTCCGTCCGTGATTCTCCTGATATACTTTTGCCAGCGCCATGCATGCGAGGGCGCCCCAGTGAGGCAGGTCGAGGCGCCCCAGCCATCTGCCGGATGCATCGATCCAGTGCCCGGCATTGTCGAGGTCCTTCTTATCCATGACCAGCTCCGTTGCCGTGAGAAGTTCTTCTCCGAGAATCATGCCCCATGACTTCATCCCGTATTTTTTATCAAGTTCGGGATATTCCTCCGCAATTTTGAGCTGAAGGAAGACGCACCACGCCTCGTCGTCGAAATAGACATGGGATTCGCGTTTGATGTGCGACCAGTTCCAGCTTCCCGCCGGATACTCTTTTTGAGTTCTGTTCAGCAGTCCGCTCCGGAAGTAGAGATAATCCAGCAGATTGACCGCAATATCGTAATACTTCGTTTCGCCGAGAGCCCTGCCTGCGAGAAGGAACAGATAGGCTGTCTCGAAATTACAGTCCGCGCGGCGCTGTTCGATTACGCAGTAGCCATCATACTGCATCCATGCCGGGAATGATTTTTTCATGACTTCGATTGCTTCATTGCCGTTTGTCACGGCAACGCGTTCGGCAACGCCCCAGATTCCCGATTCCGGAATCATAACCCCTGAATTCAGGAACCAGTTCAGATTTCTAAGCAGAGAATTTTTCATTTTTTCTTGTTCATCCATATAAAAATTCAATGAAAGTGCCTGCCGCGTATCGGCGGACACATCTTCTCAAACGCGGATCCCGCCTGTGCTTGCACGCAGGATCAGTTCCGGCGGCAGCTTGATCTGTTCCGGCGGCATTTTTTTATCGGCAAGCGCTTTCAATACGAGTTTTCCCGTTTCCCTGCCGAGATCGCGTTTCGGCTGGTGAATCGTGGTCAGGGAGGGCAGCATGAGGTCTGTGAATAAAAGATTGTCGTAGCCGATCACAGAAAGGTCTGCGGGAATGCGCACTCCGGCTTCCGCGCAGAACTTATACAGCTCCAGCGCCTTCATATCGGAAAAACAGAATACTGCTGTAAAATCACGGATGGCAGGCGCGATGTCTTCGATATGTTTGAACGCGGAGACTTCCGCACCGAGTCTTTGTGCCTCTTTCGCGAAATATTCGCAACGTTTATACATCCGGCTTCCGCCCAGAGTTGCAAGCTTCCGGTGTCCGCATTCTGCCAGATGACGTGCGGCGAGACACCCTCCCGCTTCATCATCGACGGCGACTCCGTGAAGACCCTCCACCAGGCTTGTAAGCGTGACAACGGGGCGTTCCGCGGAGAATTCCCGGATTTGTTCATAGTTGTTGCTGCCGTCGCGTTTCACAGTCGGAATCCAGATATAGGAATCGACGCCTTTTGCCCGCAAAAATTCAAAGGCCTGCATCTCAGCTTCAAGCCCTCCGGAGGAGACCGTCAGAAGAAGATGAATATTTTCCGGCGCGAGCATTTCGTCGATTCCGGCAAGAATGTCCGCCCAGAAAGAGCTTTCCAGACTGTCGCGCATGACGCATCCGACCAGATTGGTCCGCTTCATAGCCATGGCGCGTGCATTGACATTGGGCTGGTAATTTTCCCTCCGGATTACTTCTTCGATCCGCGCACAGGTTTTCTCCGAAATATGATTTGCCCGGGCTTTTCCATTCAGGTACATGGATGCCGAAGTCAAAGATACATTTGCTTTTTTCGCAATATCACGTAAAGTAAGTCGTTTTTTCAGCATCGTTTTCTCCGGTATAATATATGCTAAAGCTGTTTAGCAATATTATCAATATACTTCTTCTTTTTCTGTTTTGCAATAAAATTATGAGAAAAAAGAAATTTTTTTCTGAAAATATGTAAAAAATAAAAATATTCCGGTGCAGGTGCTTTGCATCTGCCGCAGTCCAGCCGCGCAGGCTGGTCGCCGCAGGCGAAATTCCCTGTGGTCATGCGCTATGCCCGTCGGCTCTCGGAACTTCGTTCCTCGTCCGTTAGCGGTGGAACCGCCGAC
>ENA-UOOA01000263-UOOA01000263.1-human-gut-metagenome-genome-assembly--contig:-P61old-NODE-263-length-114087-cov-77.856435_pt1 | contig 114087 bp, 93 predicted proteins | sample MGYA00242467_ERZ724014 | MGnify/ENA metagenome assembly ERZ724014 | reverse complement strand
TTTCGTGAAAATTCCATTTTCCCGTTTGCCTCTGCTCTCGCCTTTCACTATATTTACAGAATATAGGAGGCGGCTCGGCACAGTCCTTTCGTGAAAATTCCATTTTCCCGTTTGCCTCTGCTCTCGCCTTTCACTATATTTACAGAATATAGGAGGCGGCTCGGCACAGTCCTTTCGTGAAAATTCCATTTTCCCGTTTGCCTCTGCTCTCGCCTTTCACTATATTTGCACAACGAAAAATTGAGTATGTATTCGACTTCAACCTCCAACAAAAAAGAAAAAATCATATCGTTCGTCTGGCAGCATTTCCTGCTCCTGCTCTCTCTGTACCTCATGACCCTTGGTGTTGCCCTTTGTGTAAAATCGGGCTTGGGCAGTAGCGTAATCTCCTCTTTGCCTTTCGTGTTCTCACTGGCGGGACCGATAAGCGCCGTACCCGAATGGACAATCGGCACATATACCATACTGATGAATTTCGTTCTGGTTCTCTGCCAGATTCTTATTCTTCGCCGGCAGTTCGATCCGATGCAACTATTCCAGTTGGTTATCGGTTTTGTTTTCGGCTGGCTTATCGACCTCAATATGTTTCTGACATCCGGATTGGAATGCGACACGCTCGTTCCGCAGATGCTCACTCAGTTTATAGGTTGCACGGTAATGGGCATCGGTATTGCATTCGAGGTGAGATGCGGATCGGTGACTATGCCGGGCGAAGGGATCTCGATCGTCATCAGTCAGGTATCGCACCGTCCCTTTGCCAAAGTCAAAATCGCCGTAGACTGTACACTCGTCGCTCTTGCCGTTGCCAGTTGCTATTACTTTTTCGGAAGCTGGCAATGGAATGTCGTAGGTATAGGGACAATCTTCGCTATGGTGTATGTCGGGCTTGTCGTCAAGTTCGTCTCCCCTCGTATCGGCTGGTTCGACCGTCTGCTGGCTTATAAACCGGGGTTCAGACGTTATCTGTTCGGACTTGCCCGACTTATCTACCGCCGGTAATCAAACAGCAACAGCCCCACAGACAACCATACTTTTTCTACCTTTATAGACATTCTTACGCACCGAAAAGGGGTTGCTTCAAAACTTGCATTTTGAAACAACCCCTCGTTTTGTCGTACGACAAATTGTTTTTTATGGGAACTTAATCGAACAGATGCCGCAAACGGCTGAATATACGTGTGCGGGTTGCCAGAGTCGGCTTGAAGTTGTTGGACGAACGCATGGCTTCGATCTGTTTCTTCTCATCAGCCGAGAGGGATTCGGGTACATATACCATCACATTGACGATCAAGTCTCCTACTCCATAACGATTGACCGACGGAAGCCCTTTCCCGCGCAACCGGAATACTTTGCCCGACTGCGTTCCGGGGTCGATCTTGATTTTCGCTTTTCCGTCGAGTGTCGGAACTTCTACCGATCCGCCCAACGCTGCGGTCGGGAAGTCGAGCAAAAGGTTATATACCAAATCATTCTCGTCGCGTATCAGATCGGGATGTTTCTCCTCTTCGATCAAGATCAGCAGGTCTCCGTTCACACCGCCATGACGGGCAGCATTTCCTTTCCCAGCCATCGAAAGTTGCATACCTTCGGCAACCCCAGCCGGAATATTGATCGTAATGACCTCTTCTTCGCGCAAGATACCCTCGCCATTACATTTCGGACACTTCTTGGTGATGATGCGTCCTTCACCGTTACAATCGGGGCAGACAGCCGTCGATTGCATGGCACCCAAAAATGTTTGCTGTACGCGGGTAACCACGCCCGAACCATTACATTTCGAACAGGTAGTATAAGCCGTGCCATTCTCCGCCCCCGTTCCATTACAAGTCTTACAACTGACATAATGGGGCAGTTTTATTTTTTTCTCTACGCCGGTGGCAATTTCGTTGAGGGTCAGTTTCACTTTTACCCTCAAATCGGTACCTTTGTTCACATGGCGACGGCCGTTGCCACGGCTGCCACTGAACCCGCCACCGAAGAAATCGCCGAAGCCTCCACCGCCTCCGAATATATCGCCGAAATGCGAGAATATGTCTTCCATAGACATTCCACCACCACCGGCTCCGCCGAATCCGCCGTTCATGCCCTGATGTCCGAACTGATCGTAACGTTTCCGTTTTTCCGGATCGCTCAATACTTCGTATGCTTCGGCAGCCTCTTTGAATTTTTCTTCCGCCTCTTTGTCGCCGGGGTTCTTATCGGGATGATATTGGATGGCTTTCTTGCGATACGCCTTTTTTATCTCTTCGGCGGTCGCCGTCTTCGCGACATCCAGTACCTCGTAATAGTCTCTTTTTTCCATTGTTCTCTTCTTCTTTTTACTGTCCTACCACTACTTTGGCAAAGCGGATCACTTTGTCGTTGAGCGAATAGCCTTTCTGTACGCAATCGATCACCTTGCCTTTCTGTTCGGGTGTCTGAGCCGGGAACATCGTCACAGCCTCGTGGTGCTCGGTATCGAATGTCTCACCGACAGCAGGAACTTCTTTCACGCCGTTTTGTGCCAGATAGGATTGAAATTTATTGTATATCAAGTTCATTCCTTCCTTTACGGCATCGAGATCGGGGCTTTCATTCACAGATTGCAACCCCCGTTCGAAATCGTCGATAACAGGCAAGATATTTTTCATACACGCCTCACCGCCATATTTCAGCAGATCCGACTTTTCTTTCAGCGTACGTTTGCGGAAATTGTCATAATCTGCCATCAACAGCAGATAATCCTTTTGCTGCTTTTCGATTTTCGCTTTCAGTTCTTCTATCTCGGCTGTCAGTTTGGCAGTCTCGTCCAATTCTTCGGGTTGCTCTGCCGCAGTCCCTTCGGTCATGGTATCCGCCGGATTTTCCACTGCGACATTTTCCACTGCATTCTTTTCGTTTACAGTCGTTTGCGTCTGTTCAGCTTTTTCCTTATCGCTCATATTCTTATTTTTTCTTTTCTTCATTATCGTTCATTCTGCGTATGTAGCACCTCCGCTCCGTGCGCATACTTGTTTATAATCAAAAATGCTGCCAAAGAGCGGTTGGCAGCATTTTGTCACTAAATATGTTATTTTGTCACTTTTTCACAATCCGGGCAATCGATCGTACGATTCGCCACTCTGTTCATATAAACACGGTTTCGGGTGAAAACGTTCACCCTACCGGATATTTTTATATTTCGCAAGCTCCCCCCCAAACCGTGCAGCCGGGAAATTTGGATTCCAGATTTTTCGACGACGTAAACAATCCGAATACCGACGCTCCCGATCCCGACATCGACGCATAAACGGCTCCGTTGTCGTAAAGCAACTGTTTGATCATCGCTATCTGCGGATATGCCGGGAATACGCTTTTCTCAAAATCATTCACCAACGTCCCTCTCCACTCTTCGACCGGTCGGGCGATCAGTTCGGAAATCGGGATTTCCGGCAGTTCCGGCACTACCTGCGCATAGGCATCGGCGGTGGACACCACGACTTCGGGTTTTACCAACACCAGATAATATCCTTTCAAAGAAAGCGAAACCGGAGAAAATTCGTTTCCTATACCTTTTGCCATCAGCGGTTTATTGTAAATGAAGAACGGACAATCGGCTCCCAACGCAGCTGCCTCTGCCGCCAGTTCATCGTCGGAAAGGGGCAACTGAAAATAATCCCGCAACATCAGCAACATATGGGCGGCATCGGACGATCCGCCACCCAATCCCGCACCAAACGGAATAGCCTTATGCAAAAATATAGATACAGGAGGTAATCCGTACCGCTGCTGCATGCGCCGATAAGCTTTCATTACCAGATTTTTTTCGGCATCGGCTGTGACTGTCATACCCGAAACTACCAACGTAGTATCGTCTGCCGCAGTCTTTACCATCTCCAACGCATCTTTTATTCCTACCGGATAAAATACGGTTTCTATGTCGTGATAACCGTCGGGACGTTTGGAAACGATATTCAGCCCCAGATTGATTTTCGCATTCGGAAACGTAATCATGATCTCTTCTTGATTTTTAACCGTGCAAAGATAGTGAAAGGCGAGAGCAGAAACAAACAGGAAACGAAGTTTCATGAATCGATTATGCCGAGCCGCAACTTATCGTCTCATCCGAAAAGATAATGCAAACCGAAAAAAGAATCAAGTTTACTTGAATTATGCAACGCCACACCCTATCTTTGCAGAAGAATCTGCCCGATAAATTCGCTTCGCAATACACATCCGACACAACCCTTACAATCGTCGGCAATGCTTTTGCGACCCTAAAAAGCAGATATATGCCTTATGGAGCCCAAAAGAAATTATCAAAGCCGTAAATCGAACAATTATGCGCCCAAGACTTCGGAACTGGGGAAACTGCAACCGCAAGACAAAGAACTGGAAGAGGCTGTACTCGGCGCGTTAATGTTGGAAAAGGATGCCTACACCATCGTGTGCGACATCTTGAAAAAAGAGAGTTTTTACGAACCCACCCACCAGACGATTTACGAAGCGATCACCCAGCTGGCTGCCCGACAACGGCCGATAGACATGCTTACCGTCGTAGAGCAGCTCCGTCAAAACGGAACGCTCGACGAGATAGGCGGAGCCGTGCGCATATCGGAACTGACCGGACGTGTGGCATCCGCCGCCCATATCGAATATCATGCCCGCATTGTGGCACAAAAATATCTTGCCCGCGAACTGATCAGTTTTTCGAGCGAGATACAAAACAAGGCTTTCGACGAAACGAACGATGTGGACGACCTGTTACAGGAGGCGGAAGGCAAGTTGTTTGAGATTTCCCAACGGAACGTCAAGAAAGATGTGACGCAGATCGACCCGGTGATCAACGAAGCGATCAAACAGATTCAGATCGCAGCCAACCGTACCGACGGTATGAGCGGTTTACAGACCGGATTCTACGAACTCGACCGCTATACATCGGGTTGGCAAAACTCCGACCTGATCATCATTGCCGCCCGTCCTGCCATGGGTAAAACAGCATTCGTACTCTCCATGGCTAAGAACATGGCTGTCGGTTACAACACACCGGTGGCAATATTCTCGCTCGAAATGTCGAACGTCCAGCTGGTAAACCGTCTGATCGTAAACACCTGCGAAATCCCGGGCGAAAAGATCAAAAGCGGACAATTACAGCCCTACGAATGGGAACAACTGATGTCGCGCATCAAGAACCTGTACAACGCCCCTATCTATATCGACGATACCCCCAGCCTCTCGGTTTTCGAATTACGTACGAAAGCCCGCCGTCTGGTTCGCGAGCATAACGTAAAAATCATTATCATCGACTACTTGCAGCTGATGAATGCCAGCGGTATGAGCTTCGGCAGCCGCGAGCAGGAGGTCAGCACCATTTCCCGGTCGTTGAAACAACTTGCCAAAGAGCTGAACATACCGATCATTGCCCTGTCGCAGTTGAACCGTGGTGTGGAAACCCGGCAAGGCGAGAACAAACGCCCGCAGCTCGCCGACCTGCGCGAATCGGGTGCGATCGAACAAGATGCCGATATGGTTTGTTTTATCCACCGTCCGGAATATTATCTGAAATCGAGTCAGGACGACAGCGGTCGCGACATCCGGGGGTTGGCAGAATTTATCATCGCCAAACACCGTAGCGGTGCTACCGGCGACGCCCGCATGCGATTCAAAAACGAACTGGCACGATTCCAGAACTGGGACGACGATACTTCTTTACAAAACATACAGTCGAAGATGAACAGCGGTACGGTTGCCGCAACCGACAGCAACCCGATGCAACCGTCGATGCCGACGGGGTCATCCGCCATTATCGGGAATCCCGATTTCCTCTCCGAGCCGCCGCTATCGGGTAAATCGGAAGTTCCGTTCTGATCGTCTTGTATCGGGGTAAAAAAGATCGGCAATCCATCCGGATATATCCATTCATTTACCTGACGATTATGGACAAGACCAAGAAAAAACAGATCGGAATGACGATCGCGGCTGTACTTATCATCGCCTTGTTGCTTTATTGGCTGACTATGGCACTGATCATCGACAGCGACGAACTGGCATTACTTCGCTGAAAGCAGAGAATGTAAAAAATCACTAAAAAACAACCCGCCGGCAGAACCATACTGCCGGCGGGTTGTTTTATGTTTGAATCGAGGCGACAAACGCCCTTGAAGGACGAAGCGAGAAGTCGCTTCCGAAGCGATAAAAACGAAAAGATATAAATTATATATTCTTGTTTTTTGTGTGTTTCATTGGTATTATTATCCTTGTTTATTCCCTGAATAAACATTATCCTCTTTCTTGTTTTTGATATATTTCAAGTTTGGAGAATCCTCATCGTGAGATGGGGATTTTTCGTTTTGTACCCGCTCCCGACCGCACTTACCGGATCTTGTTCCGCGACAACGCCCTGTGATAACGGGCGGCATAACGATTGTGTTCCGCCAAAGTGGACGAGAAATAGTGGTATCCCGAAAAATCATCGCGGGCGCACATATACAGGTAATTGTTCGGAGTCAGGTTCAACACGGCATCGAGACTCGATTTGGAAGGAATCCGTATCGGACCTATCGGCAGTCCCCGATGTTTGTAGGTATTATAGGGCGACTCCACCTCCAAATGTTTATCCAAGATACGGCGTATCGTGAAATCCTGCAAAGCGAATTTGATCGTCGGGCACGCCTGCATCGGTATCCGTTTGCGCAAACGGTTCAGATACAATCCGGCAATCGTTCCTTTCTCGGTAGACATATTGGTTTCCTCCTCCACAATCGAAGTCAGAATAGACACCTCTATCGGTTTCAGATTCAGTTTTGCAGCTTTGGCTTTGCGCTCTTCATTCCAGAACGAATCGTATTCCCGATGCATCCGGTTCATAAAATCGCGGGGCGATACCGTCCAATAGAACTCATAAGTATCGGGCAGGAACATCGCCGGAATCGTATAGGTATCGAAGCCGTAAGAAGCACAGACCGAATCGTTTTCCAACAACGACAACAACTCATCGCTCCCGAAATGCAACACCTCTGCCATGCGGTCGGCAAATTGCCGTTTGGTACGGATGTTGTTGAAGGTGACCCGCACCGGAGTCTGCAACCCTTGACGCAGACGGCGTACAACCGTCTCGACATTCACGCCCGAATCGATCCGGTATGCCCCCATACGGTCGGAAGGCCGGTAATCGGACTTACGCAGATGCCCTACGATCCGTTCTGCACGAGCCCGGTCGGACACATTCTCAAAAACAGCCGACAAAGAATCGAGCGTAGTCGTTTCATCGACATACACCCACACCCGGCTGTCTACCGCCGATTGCCGGTAATAACGATAATAATGCAGGGCAAAGACCGACGATACGCCGATAACGACCAAAAGGGCAACAGCTATCGCCCACCCTGTTTTTTTTTGAATTTTCATATTCATGCTATTCTGCTGAAAGTCAATCGAAGCATACCTTTTTCCGAAAGATGCGGTGCAAAAGTAATCATAATTTTGAAAATAAAATACCGTTTTTTGTTGGCAGATTCAAATTATCGGCTTATATTTGCACCGCATTTAACAGTTCGGCAATACCCGAATCCATGGAAGGATGGGTGAGTGGCTGAAACCACCAGTTTGCTAAACTGACGTACTCGAATGGGTACCGGGGGTTCGAATCCCCCTCCTTCCGCAGACAGGCTGTTACCTTTGGTGACAGCCTGTTTTGTTTTCCAGATACAAAGATCTGCGCCGAAACGAATCGTGGCGATACAGTCCCCCACTCCAATGATCAAAGCGCAACCGGAAGCTCCATTTTAAGACAGGGCGCTACCGGTCTTCTATGTCGCATCATCGACAACAGCGAGAGGAAAACGGACTGCCCAAACCTATCGCACACCAGTCCATATAAAAAAGTCGGAGTTCTTCGCAGAGACCCCGATACCGGTATGCCCTGCGAAGAACTCCGACCCTAAGCGATTTAAAGATTTCCTTTCTGATATTCGGCACAAAGCGTATAGGCGATACCATCGACAATACCGATCGTAGGCACCCATAGGCGCGGATTATTCAGCCGGGACGCAATCTGCAAATAAATATCGGCAGCCGGCACGATCACATCCGCCCGGTCGGGTTTCAGGTCGAACTCCTGCATACGTTGCTTTACCGTCCGGGCAGCCAGTCGTTCACGTACTTCACCCAACTGGTCGATCGTCATAGGCATGCCGTCTTTGGCACCGGAAAGTTTATACAGTTTATTGACGTTACCGCCCGAACCGATCAACTCTATACCCGGATATTTTTCGCACAACATGCGGGCATCGTTATACATCCGTTTCAACTCTGCCGGAATCACTTTCTTGTTCAGAATACGTACCGTCCCGACATTATACGAATTGGACTGGATCAATTCCCCGTTGCTGATCACACTGATCTCGGTGCTGCCACCGCCGACATCCACGTAGGCGAAATTCCCGTCCTGTTTCATAATATCGACAATGTGGCTATCGTACACGATACGCGCCTCTTCCAATCCGTTGATAATCTCTACCCGGATTCCGGTCGTATCGAATATTTCCTTTACCAGCTCAGCACCATTGGCAGCATCGCGCATAGCCGATGTAGCGCAAGCACGGTATTCAACCACATTATACACCTGCATCATCTGGTTGAATGCCGCCATCAAACGCACGAGCTTGTTGGATTTCACCGTCGAGATCCGCCCCAGCGTAAAGGAATCCTGCCCCAATCGTAACGGTACGCGCACGATGAATACCTTTTTCAAATCGCCGGGTTGCTCTCCGGCTACAATTCCTTTGATAAGCAGACGAACGGCGTTCGATCCGATATCTATGGCGGCAAAATTAAGTTGATCCATCGTATTCTTGTTTTTGGTGGCGCAAAGATAGTGAAAGGCGAGAGCAGAAACAAACGGGAAACGAAGTTTCATGAATTGATTATGCCGAGCCGCATCCTATCTTATCCAAAGATACGAATAAGCCGAGAGCAAACGCAAATTTATTTGCAAGTTTGCTGAGGCGGAGTATCTAAGACGTAGTCAAAGATAGTGAAAGGCGAGAGCAGAAACAAACGGGAAACAAACGTTTCACGATTGGATTATGCCGAGCCGCATCCTATCTTATCCAAAGATAGCGAAAGGCGAGGACAGAAACAAACGGGAAACGAACGTTTCACGATTGGATTATACCGAAATGACGGAGATGTTTTATGCCTTAATCATCGTTTCACTCATGACTTACCATAGATTCCTATAAGGAATGGCAGCATCATCGTCTCCAATCCGATGTCTATTTCACCAAAGAAAGCCGTATAGACACACCGTAGTTGCTGTTGGTAATCGGATATGAAGAAGAGGATACCAACGGGGTATTGATCTGATGATCGAAGTAAGCACCGAGCGTGATGCGTTTGCTCAATACATAGTTTGCCGTAAACTTAAACGAAAGCGTGCGGGTTCCGCTTGTCGCCTGCGTAAAGTTCTGTTCGATACGGCGTATCAGCGCCTGATTGTTCCGCCACGAGAAGTCGGCATTCAAAGTCAGGTCATTGTTCACCCCGGTCTGCGATCCTTTGATTTTAAGAATCGATTTGAGATTGGCTATCTTGTAGCTGGCACCTACGGTCACCTCCTGCGACGTAGATTCGACAATCTGCACCGACGACGCATTCAGCGATAACGTCCGCGAGTCCTTGTATTCGACACGACCGGTAATATTGTTTTTGGTCGTAATGGACAAGCCGATCAACGGAGCGAACTTCTCCGTAATGGTCACCGTGGAGATATCGAACGGCGAAGTCGGCATCGGGTTTCCGGTCTGTTCGTTATAACTGAATCCGAAATCACCGTCCACACCGATCCAGTTCAGGAACGACGAATAAGAACCGACACCGTAAGTACATTGATAGGCATGGGTGAGCATAAAGCTCTTGAAATATTTTTTTATTGCCGGTATGCGCATGAATCCGTCGTAAGTGATGCGCCAGTTGGGCAGCAGCGATTCCAGTCCCGGGAACGGCGAGAGTCCGATCTTACGGGCATCTATGCCGGAATAAGCGGCAAGGAAGGCAGGAATCATCACATCGGGCGACGCCTTGTCGATCGGTTCGAGCGACGGCATATAGGCTTGTCCCTGCAACGGATGGGTAGCCATGAATCCGGTGGTCGGATAACGCATGTTCACATATTTGCTTGCCAAGCGATTGGCTATGATATCCCGGTTCGACAAGAAACGGCTGAATGCTTCGGAAGCATATCCGTTCTTCGCCGAAGAGTTCCGGAACGCCGTGAGCATAGCGACATGGGTTTTGGTATAACTACCGCCATAGGTGGTGGGTGTGTTGGCATACATGAACTGCATCTGCGAATTCCGGTTGTCGGTACGGTTGGCTGTCAGGTTGATTTTCAAACCCGGAATCGGTTCTAACGCTACTTCTACGTTAAATTCGGATGTGCGTCCGCTGATTGCCGGACTTACCTGCGCATTGTCCGTTATCAACCAACCACGGTCTTTGGCTTTCTGCACATAGTTCTCGTCGGTGAAACCGAATGCAAAGTCCAGACCGGGAGCCAACACGTCGTAAGCGGTGGACTGACCGAATATATCGCCTGCATTGGGCGAGAACAACGGTATGGAGAGCGTATTGGTCGTACGGTAACGCACACTGACATTGCGCACCATCATGGCAAAGCGCAACGAATATTCCGCCATTTTATACCACGGAGAGTCGGTCGGGCGTTTACCCGGCGTAATCGTCACCTTGATCCGGTCTTTCCCTTTGGTCAGGATCGTAATATTATTGGCATCCACCACTTTGGTCTGCAACACAAAGGGTTGTCCGTCGAGGGTTTTCGCCACGACAACTACTTTCTTGCTGTTCATATTGTGACGCACATTCACCGTCGTATCGGCTTTCAGCGAAATGGTGCGCTCAAATTTCTGCGGTTTCTTGTTCTTGGTTGCCGCCGTACGGGAGTTGCCCGAATATTTTTTATTGATCTCGCGCAGGAATTTCGATTTGTTATAGAGCTGTTCGAAATTGAAACGGCCGTCGAAACTCCACTGTCCCTGATTGCTGATGTTGTTCCCGAGATTAACCGATTCGTCCACCTCCACGCCTCTGTCCCATTGATAGGTCGCATTGTACTTGGCAGAGAACGAAAGGTAGTCGAGTACCGGTATCTTGTTCAACGGTGCGGTATAAGAAGCATTGAAAGTCTGGTTATAGTTCCACGGCGTGCCCAGATGCTTCACACTGCTCCACACCGTATCTTTCCATTGCTCGTACGCATCGGGGAAGAGCGATTTGTTCACCTCGCCTGCCGGCTCCTCGATACGGGCATTGGTCATCGTCTGGATAGAGAAACTCAACGACTTCAACAGGTTCCACTGCAAAGAGAACTGGCGGTCCCACAGGAAATTCTTACTTACGGTCGTGGGCAGTTCCAACCCCATTCCGCCATCGACCTGACGGGTTTTCTGCTCGTAATAATAGCGCGAGATATTCGTACCGAACGAAATGTTGTTCGGCACATAGTTCACTTCCCACTCTTTGAAAAAGCGCAGGTGTTTCGATTTGCTCTTAATCCCCTTCATCGGCACAAACGGTTTCACGTAAGGCGAATACGAATAGGTAAGGCTACCCCGGTGATCGTACGTGTTTTCAAACTCGGTCGTCGGGTTGTTCTTGCTCTGCCGGTTGTAAGAGTAACTGAGGGTAAAGTTCGCCGGGTCGTAAGGCATCGGCGTCTTGCTCTTCACCCCGAAGTTCACGCCCGACACACTCAGACTTTCGACCGTAGTCTTCGTCACGGAATAACTGTTGATCGAGTCGCGTTCGGAACTGCTTGCATTCGCCAGCGCGTCTTTGAGCAATATATCCTGATCGAGCGGATTGTATTTGGGCATCGTGCGCTCCTCGGAAATCGAGTAGAACACGGGGGCTTTCAATTTTACGACTTCGGGCAGGAAACGACCCACTTCGACCATCGTAGCGACATTGTACTGGTAGTAATCATCCATGCGCCGCTCGTTGAGACTTTGGTCGATGCTACCGAAACCGGAGGTCTCGATGTGTCCGCCCACATTCACCGTGGCAATATCGGAAAGACCTAAATTCATATTGGCTTTCGCCGCCCATCCGCCGGACTGGTTAAAATCGGTCAGACGCATTTCGTTGATCCATACGACGGCATCTTTCGTCCGGTTCGAGACATTCCGTACACCGACCATGATCGTACGGACATCCGACAACGACGGATTACCCAATATCGCAATCTTATTACCGGGCTTGTCCGGGTCGTCACGTTCGTAGCGGGTCTGATAGTTTACCGACGAATTTTCTTTCCGTTTCTCGGCATTTCGTTCCAGTTTCAAATCAGTCAGTATTTCGAACGGGAAATCGAACATATTGGCTTCGGGCCATACGGCTTGACGGTCCTGCGGACTGTTCGAGTTATACTCGTCGGGCGGTGTAAGCATCAACGGTATTTCATACTCGTAGTAGTTCGATTTCACGTCGGTTCCCAAACGGAGGAAGACACGCAGATCGCGATCGACCAACTGGGTCGTGTTGTCGATCAATGCCTCGCCGTGTACAAACATCTGGAAACGCTTGTAGTTGCGCATATCCAATCCCGAATTTTTATAGATCGCCCGGGCTCCGTCGGGTTGCAGGTCGGTAAGTTTCAATGCCAACGCTTGCTCGTTAAGCTGGGTAATCTGCGACTGTCCGGGGTCGATCACCCGGCTTACCCCGGGAGGCAGCACATAATTCACCGGTTTCTGTCCGGCATTCTCTTCGATATTCACAACCGATACCGCCAGTTTTCCCTGATCGGACGAATTGACCGTATTGTTCTGCAAAGCATAATTGTAGGTACGCCAATCGCCCCGCACCAGTTCGAGCGTGGCAAAACGCAGGTGTGTCTCTTTCGAGAAGCCGGTCATGAAGATACGGGCAAAACGAATGGTCTTGAAATCCTGTATCGATCCCACTTTCTTTTCGTAGTCGGACAAGGGGATCTTGAACTGATACCATACGGCTTCGCCTTTCTCGCCATTGCGCAAGGTTACCTCGGTAACCCGTTTGTCGGTGATGTAGTTCCGCCCTACCTGCAAATCTTCGGGACGAATCGACACACGATACTGATAATAACGCTCGTATTCGTTCAGCGTATTGTCCTGATTGATGTCTTCCACATCGGGCACACTCCGCGACGACTGGTAATAACGGTCGTCCACATCCTCGGTCGAAAGCGAGTTTCCTTCCACTCCGTTGTAATGTTTGTAACGTTGCAGAATAGGCGTTTCAGCCGCATCGTAATCGACCCCCCGATAAAAATGGTAATTATCGCTCGCCGGATCGTTGAACGGAGAGAACGGGTCTTCCCGCAAACGCTCCACGACTGCCGGAGAAAGAATGGTTTCCAGTTTGGCTACAAAATCGCGGTAGGTAGAGAAGGTCTTTTCATCGTCGTTCGACAAACCGTCGAGACCGACATCCTGCCGGGTACGGGCACCGTTGGTATTATCGAACGCATAAGTGAGCGACTGACGGCGCGACACACGCCCCCATACGGTTTCGGTAATCTGCGACATATCGCCGTCGATCGGCAAACCGCTTTCAAACGATTTCATACCGTCCTTCAATATATCTTCCGACACTTCGCCGAAGTTGAAATAAAGGTCACCGCCCGAACGGTTGTCGTTTTCCGGATCAAGGAACGGGTCCATCATCCAGAACTCCACACTCTCGATGTTCGCAGTCTCGAAATCGGTATTATCCATTTTCCGCATGATTCCGCCCCAACGACGTTCGGGATTCAACAGATTCCCTTCGGCGTCGATATTCTCGGCATCCAGATTGTAAGGACCACGCTCGGTCGGATAGAACGAAAGGTTCAACGTCTGTATGGTGGTCGTCTCGCCATAGTTCAACTCTTTATTCGGATAGATTTCCCGGAACTGTATTTCGCGCACATACGGATGCGAAAGTTGGTCGAGATCGTTTTTCAGATGCCCCGGAATCATTGCCGAATTGCGTTGGGTGAACATCCGGTCGATATAGTACCACGCCAGCAATGCCCGATTCTTGCCATACGCCACGTCGTTCGACAGTTTCGCTTCGGGGAACAGTGCCGACGGAGTATTGTCGTAGGGCACGGATGCCAGCGACCACGAATAGGGCGAGCGTATATCGACACTGTTTTGCGACGACTCGAAGTCGTCGATATACGACATGCCGTTCGACGAACTGCGCCGGGTCTTATGGGGAACCAACTGGGCAAACTCCGCCGTTACCGCCAATGTCGAAGGAGCGGTGGCATTGACCGTAGGAATCTTGTTCAGCCAGTTCGTCAGCCACAGGAAATTTGTGTTGTACGAAAGGTTCATACCCCAGATCGTATTGTTGAGCACCTCATCGCCCATGTTCACCTTTTCGGTCAATGGCTTTTCGGAAAGGTGCATCACGGTAGCCCCCAAATTGAAATTCTTGGTAAAAGCATAGTTCAAGTCCAGCCCGACCATCGTTTTGCGCTGCATACTGAACGTAGACTGATTCTCCAACGATACACTGATCGGCGTACCCGCGTCGATAATGCTTTGGTTCAGGATCGTGACAATACCCATCGTATAATCGACCATGTAGTCGGAATTTTCCGTCAAGGTCATACCTCCGGCGGTAACCACCACCGAGCCGCGAGCCACGTTCATGGCGTTCAGCCGGATCTCCGCACCCGACGAAGCTTTATATTCGCCGTCCATAATGAACTTGTTCTTGTCGGAGAATTGCCGGGCTACGGTAAGGGTAGAGTCGTACAACTCCTGATAAACATATTTGTCGGCAAGCGCATCGTCGCCGATCTGTTTACGCAAATGGCTGCCGAACGGCTCGACCACGGGGAAGATGACACGCCCCTGCGACGGCAATACCGTATAGCCGTTGATATAGTCGAAAATACCATCGGGATTCGCCTGTTGGTTCGCATCCAGACGGTCGAGATTCATCACCTGCAACAGGGTCTTTTCCGAGATACGCCCCACGGGAATATAGTTCATATACACACCCGTAGTATCGCTCATATACTTGATTTGCAGGCGGAAGTTATCTTTTTCCACCTGATAGGCATTGAGCGAATAGACGTTCTTCATCATCAAGTGCCACATGGGAGTGGCAGGCGAAACGGTGCTTCCCTTCAACATTTTCAGAAATAGCGTCTGATCGGTGTCGGTAATGTCGGTGGCAAATTCGCCGACCTGATATACCTGCCCGTTGTAGGAGTATTCATAGGCAACCGCCAAAGCCTCGTCGGCATTCAGCATCGCTTTCAACGAGATATACCCCAACTGCGAGTTCAGGGTATATTCCGACGATTCGAGTTTTCGGGCACTCTCTATCTTCACATAGTCTTGCCCGCCTTCAATGCCATAGGCTTCGAGCGGGTCGAGCGTCTGCGTCACCGCATTGATATTCCGCGCACCGGCATACGAAGTGTTGATTTCGTCGTAGAGCGTGTTGGCACTATTTGCCGGCAACACGGTGTAGTTTGCCAGCCAATGGCTGTTGTAAATACGGTCGTGTTCTGCCAAGTCCATAAACGCCACGATATTACGCGCCTGATCGTAACTGGCTTTCTTGTTCGTCACCCATACCTCGACACGATTGATCGTGATACCGGAGGTAATATAGGGCAACTTCGAGGCAAATTCGTCGTAGTGGTCGCGGAAATAGTGCGCCAGAAAGAAGTGCCGGTTCTCGTCGTAAGCATCGGCGGTAATCTCGAAGTTGGTGGTCTGCGCCCCCCCCTTCGAACTGACAGTCTGCGTCTCGGACTGTTGTTGCGAAACCAAAGCCGTGGCTGTCAGTTTGCCGAACTGGAACGTACCCTTCACACCGAATAAAGCCGTACTACCCCGAATCAACGACGATCCGGTAGTCATACTTACATTACCCGCCTCGATGTTTTTTATAATATCATCCTCTTCGCCTTCGTATTGCAACTTCAAACTTTGCGCATCGAAATCGAACGTCGCATCGGTGTTGTAGTTCATATTGAACGACAGGCGGCTGCCCACTTTTGCATTGACCGACACCTGTATCTTTTCGTCGAAATCGAAATAGGCTTTCGAGCGGGCGCTCAAAGCCAAAGCCGGGTTGTCGATCTTGTTGTGCTTCATACCGAGGTTCAACTCCACCGAACCCTGTGTCTTCAATTGCAATCCTCCGGGACCGAATACTTTATCCAGCGGTCCGAGACCGAATTTCATATCCAGAAAGTTGAATTCGCTTTTCGAAGCATTCGCCACATTCTCGGCATTTTTTGCCCGATAATATTCCTGCATCGATTTCCGGAACGAATAGTCGTTGTATTCGTCGGGCGTAAGCATTAAAGGGGTATTGACTTCGACCCCGCCTACCGTAGAACGAAGCACATAGCAATTTGTCTGCGGATCGTAAACAAATTCGGATGATACATTGGAAGGAGTTTTAAGGTCGGCGACGCCCTTGCGCCCCATATCCTCATAATTCTCGGGAGAGGTTTTCGTCACCGAATAACGGGCAGCGACCGTATCTGCCGGAGCCGCCCCCGAGCCGGGAGCCTGCGGAGCCATCAGCAACCGTTCATCGCCCCACGCACCGCCACCATACGCCGCTACGGTGGAGTATCCCCCCGCAACAAAGCATAATATATTGACCAGCAAATACTTTATTTGTTTCCTCATCGATACCTAACACATCTTGGTGTAGCCATACCGCCGGTAACATCAGAGCATTTTCAGAGCTTGTTTTATAACGGATTCGACCGTCGATTCGGGGTGTTCCGCCAATAGCTTCTGAACGACTTTCCGGACAGGTACCTGACCAAATCCCAGCATTACCAAAGCGGCTTCCGCCTCCTCTCCTGTTTGTGAAGATGCGGACGCACTTATTAATAACGAATCATCCCCCCGTTTTATTTTATCTTTGAGATCAACAATTATTCTTTGAGCGGTTTTCGCACCGATTCCCTTGACGGCTTTCAGCATATTCAAGTTCTCGGAAACGATCGTCTGTTCCAACTCAGCCGGTGACAGAGACGACAGAATCATACGGGCAGTGTTCGGACCTACCCCCGATACGGAGATCAGATGCAGGAACAGTTCGCGTTCGCGCCGGTCGATAAACCCGAAGAGCAAATGGGCATCCTCGCGAATCGCCTCATATACATACAGCTTTGCCGACGCGTCTTTGTGAAGTGCCGAATAAGTATATAACGAAATATTAAGCATATAGCCGATCCCCATGCATTCGATCACAGCCGAAGCCGGAGTCAATTCGGTCACCTCACCGGTAATATATTCTATCATAATTTTTCAGATTCAATTTTGGTAATACAAAGATAGTGAAAGACGAGAGCAGAAGCAAATGGGAAATGAAGTTTCACAAATTGATTCTGCCAAGCCGCATCCTATCTTATCCAAAGATAGCAAAAGGCGAGAGCAGAAGCAAATTTATTGGCAGCTTTACCCAACCGGAGCATCTAAGGAGAGAGCATCCACCGGCATACCGTGCCGAATAGGATCTCCGATTGCCCCAAAACAGAACGATATGCCATAATGTCCAATCTGCTGCGTTGCTATCGGAATTCGGGCTAAGTCGTTTACGTTAGTAAACTTCTGTCACCCTCATCCTCTGCACCTTGCATCTTGGACATTCTAACACACCGAAAAGGGGTTGCATCGAAATTTTCATTTCGACACACCCCCCGCCACATAAAATAAATTAAGGCTACTTGATTTTACACTAATATATTCAAAAACTATCTCTGTCACTTAAAATTTTAAACGGCTCGGATCTCACGGTCCGAGTTTGGCTCTTAGTCCTCCCGACTATGAATGGTATCCTTAATTTCATTCAACTCTACCAGTTTGTTCACGATCGCATAGATCGTCAATCCGGCAGAGGAGTGTATCTGCAATTTCGCCGCAATATTCCGCCGATGCGTAATTACGGTATGTATCGACAGGCAAAGCTGATCGGCTACCTGCTTGTTTGTCATTCCTTTTACCACACACACGATGATTTCTTTCTCCCGCGTGCTGAGTTGCTCTGTCGGTTCTTCGTCGCCTTCCGACAATTCCGCCTGCAACTGCTGTATCTTTTCCTTGATCTGTTCGGCAGTATCGTACACCGAAATGGTCTGATCGTAATCTTTCATCGCCTCACGGTCGGTAAGGGATATTTGCAACGCCACGCATTTCAGTTTCCGAAACTCGACATCGCCCTTGATCTGCTGCAAAGAGAATACGCCCAACAGCATTGGATTGATAATCAGTATATCGGGATGCTGCATCCGCAGAATCATATCCAATTTGGATACATCGGGTATCTCTACAATCTGGATGTTCAGCCCGGAAAGCCGTTTCAAAACGGACAACATTCCGTTGCGTATGATCAACGAAGGTTCGGCAACTGCTATCTTTATCGGACTACTCATGACTGCTTTCCTCCGAGTTTTTCTTCCACACCGATCACCGCCGGTACGAAAAGATCGTTTTCGATCCGGTTATGAGCAGCCAGATCCTCTTCGCAGGTGAATATATCGAACAATACGCCGTTCTGCTCGTTGCTACCCGTTCCCGGATAATACTTTATCAGGATATTCTTCAACTCCCCAAGTTTTGCCTCCACCGAATCGTGTTTCCGCCGGAAGTCCTCGATATTGAATGTTTCGTTCGTTCTGCCTTCCAACAGCGTACGTACATACGGAAACACCCGTTTCTCTTCGTAATTCATATGCTTACGCACTTCCGCCGCATACTCATCGAAAAAGCGCAACACGGCGATCGCCACATCATTCAACCGATAATCGATTGCCTCGAACAGTTTGCGGCGGATCGCGGGCAAACGGTAGTTCAGAAAATAATCGTGCGAATTATGCAGATAAACCAAAAGCGACTCGATCGAAACGGTATCGGTAGGACGCTCGCACCAATCATCTCCATCGACCAGCAGATTGACTACCGCCAAAAAGGTTTCCGTATCTACCCCGCTCTCCCGACAAACCGTACCGATGCTCTTGTCTCCGAAGCCCAACGAGATACCGAAACGGCTCATCACCAACAGTATCGGATAATTATCCCCTACGAGATTGCACATCAGGTCGTCCGCGTTGTATTTTCCGAGTTTATACATTTCCAATTTATCTTTATGAGTTTCAAGTGTAAAGATTATCATTTTTCCGTTTTCTCCCGCCACTCGTCGATCATTCCGTTTATCGTTGCATCCACACGGGCATATCGGTTACGATGCAAAATTACCACTTCTCACCGGTCCATGAAATACCTATTTATAATGATTCTTCTTGCACCGGATACCTATTTTTATCCAAAAAATAGCATTTCTTTCTGTTTAAAGAAAGTAAGTTAAGACAGTTAAGTAAATCCATGCCAAGGACATCGGCAACCATGCTATTTTCGATATCGCAAGGAAGTGACGATGTGTCGTCACATCTGCCATCGGGTTCCGGACGAAGTCGTTTGCACCAGAAACACCTGAACTGCACTCCAAAAGTTTTTTGTCTAACTTTTGGGGTGCAGTTCACCCCATCAATCTTTCTCCATCTGAAATTCAATATCTTCGATTTGTGGCAATGCGGAAGCCACATCTTCAAAAAGTTTTTCGGTTTCATATTGTGCAATACCTAATGGCTGTGTAACACCACGCAAAGCAAAACGAGCTTTGGTATCGCTCTTCGAACGGCACAATAACAAGCCGATAGTCGGTTTATCTTCGGGCGTTTTTACATATTCATCCACTGCTGAAATATAGAAATTCAGTTTGCTGACAAATTCCGGTACAAAATCCACAGCTTTCAGTTCCACTACCACATAGCAATGTAATTGCAAGTGATACATTAAAATATCAATATAATAATCATCTCCGTCTACGGTCAAATGATATTGCCGACCTATAAATGCAAAACCTTTACCCATTTCCAATAAGAAATCGGTAACGCGTCGAGCAAGGTTCTTTTCTATATCGAGTTCGCGTTGCAAAGCCACAGTCCCCAAGAAACTGAAATTATAAGGGTCTTTGAACGCATACTGCGCCAAATCCGATTGATAAGCAGGCAAAGTGTTCTGAAAGTTTGTAATCGCATTGCCTTTGGCTTTGATATAACCATTAGCCACCTGCGCAAGCATTACATCGCGGCTCCAACCGTTGGTTGAGGTCTCCATAATATAGAACGCACGTTCCGCATCTGCCGAAAGTTTAGTAATGAGCGACATATGATGATACCACGATATTTGTGTAAGTGGTACTTGCACAAATCCGCTCTCATCACAAGGCAATTCGGCAAGTGCGGCTTTCCGAATTGGCAACTGCTCTAATTTGGCAAGTGGCACTTGCCAAATTGGGAAAGCGGGATATTCGCTTGCAAATTTTTTCATATTCCGCAAATTACGTTCGGAATACCCTCTATCATCAGGGAACCTCGCCATAAGGTCTTTCGACAATTGGACAATGACTTTCGCACCCCACCCCAGCTCCTTTTGCTTGGTTAATATATCTTTACCGATTTTCCAATAGAGCGTGAGCAATTCAGCATTGACGCTAAGTATAGCTTTCAATTTTGACTGCTCTATCAATAAGATAATTTCTTTCTTCCAATTATTATAATCATCGGAAAGTTCTTCTTGTTTTCCCAACTTTTGCGATATTACTATATCATTGTCCATTACTAATTAATTTTACTCTGTAAAAGTACTGGAATTTAGTCGATTTTCAATAATATCAATCAAATATTTGCAGCAGTTCATTTTAGGTTGTCCGAATAACCAAAACATAATGTCCGGGGAGTATCGATCTCGACTTCCGGCAAGAATATAGTAAAAATACAACGAAGGGCAGCATCCGGATCGGAAGCTGCCCTTCAAATATCGTCGGTTCTACACTTGTTAGTATGAGCGGGCGAAAAGAACACGGCAAGCAGACGGTTTGCCAGTCACCATACATACGCCCGGTGTCTTGTCGCCTTCGAGAGGAATACAGCGGATCGTTGCTTTGGTTTCTTCCTTGATACGAAGTTCCGTTTCGGTCGTGCCGTCCCAATGGGCAAGAACAAATCCTCCGGCTTCGATTTTTTCTTTGAACTCTTCGTATGTGTCAGCCGTAGTCGTACGGGCATCGCGATATGCCAACGCTTTTTTGTAGATATTCTCTTGTATTTCATCCAACAGATGCGATACGGTAGTTTCGATGTTGTCGCAAGTAACAGTCTCTTTTTCGAGAGTATCGCGGCGCATAATCTCCACCGTATTGTTTTCCAAGTCACGACCACCGATAACCAAACGTACGGGTACGCCTTTGAGTTCGTAATCGGCAAACTTGAATCCGGGGCGACGATTGTCGGCATTGTCGTATTTCACCGAGATGCCCAAAGCACGCAACTTGTCGCAGATTTCGTTCGCTTTCGCATCGATAAGATGCAACTGTTCGTCGTTTTTGTAAATCGGCACGATGACAACTTGTATCGGCGCCAACTTCGGAGGCAACACCAAGCCGTTGTCGTCGGAGTGTGTCATGATCAATGCACCCATCAAGCGGGTAGATACGCCCCACGACGTTGCCCATACATATTCGGGTTCGTTGTTCTTGTTGATGAACTGTACATCGAAAGCTTTCGCAAAGTTTTGTCCGAGGAAATGCGACGTACCCGATTGCAAGGCTTTGCCGTCCTGCATCATGGCTTCGATCGTATAAGTGTCTACGGCACCCGCAAAACGTTCGTTTGCCGATTTCACACCCTTGATAACAGGCATTGCCATATATTTCTCGGCGAAGTCGGCATACACGTTGATCATGCGTTTTACCTCTGCTTCGGCTTCTTCGCTCGTCGCATGAGCCGTGTGTCCTTCCTGCCAAAGGAATTCGGCAGTGCGCAGGAACAGGCGGGTACGCATTTCCCAACGTACTACGTTCGCCCATTGGTTGCACAGAATAGGCAGGTCGCGATAGGATTGAATCCAGTTTTTATATGTATTCCAGATAATGGTCTCGGAAGTAGGCCGCACGATAAGTTCTTCTTCCAGTTTCGCAGCCGGATCGACTACCACACCCGTACCGTCTTCGGCATTTTTCAGACGATAGTGCGTTACCACAGCACATTCTTTTGCAAAACCTTCTACATGCTCTGCCTCACGACACAAAAAAGATTTCGGGATCAACAACGGGAAGTATGCATTTACGTGTCCGGTTGCCTTGAACATATCGTCCAATACGCGTTGCATTTTCTCCCAAATGGCATAGCCATAAGGTTTGATTACCATACAGCCTCGCACGGCAGATTGTTCCGCCAAGTCGGCTTTCATTACCAAGTCGTTGTACCACTGCGAATAATTTTCGCTACGTTTGGTCAGCTCTTTCAATTCTTTTGCCATAATAAATATGCTGGTTTTGTTTTTCTATTTTCTATTTGAATGCACTTCGATTTTGCGGCTGCAAAATTACTAAAAACAATATACATACAATACTATTTTGCCGGTTTTCTGCATCGCCGGTTCCCCTTGCAGATATTTGCCTGCCGCTATCTGTTAATTCTCTTGTCCGAACCGCGCCGACTTTCGTACAAAATCTTTTCCCGGCAACAGGTAGAATACCAACCGCCGGTTCTTCGCCCGTCCCGCCATCGAATCGTTCGATGCCACCGGAGAGCCTGCTCCCATTCCGTACGACACCATATCATCGGACGCAACGCCTTGCTCGCCCAGCCAAGCGACTACCGCTTCCGCCCGTTGGCTCGTCAGTTCCGACAAATAGTCGTCGCTGCCGGTATTGTCGCTATATGCGGCTACCATGATATGATAATAGCCTGCCTGTGTCCATACCGGAAGGAACTCCGAAAATAACCGGACTGCCGCCAGCGTGTCGAGCTGTCCGCTATTCGGGGCAAAAAGTTCGGACACCGGCACGGTGATCTCGACCACTTCGCCTCCGGCAACCGTCCGCAACGAAACGCCTTCCACCTTCCGCCACGTCTCCGACATCCGCTCCTGAGCCGCCGCTACCCGATCGTGCTGCTTCGGCTTCACACCGGTTGCCGACAAGTTTTCGTCCAACGACAATTCGCGCCACGACACCTGCGGCTGCTGTGTTTTGCGGAAGCGGGCAAAGAATCCGCTCTTGGGTACACCGGCTACGGCATCCTGCTGCGCCGCAATATGATCCGGCAACACGAATCCCGCCACAGCCAAAAGCAGCAGCGAAAGTGTATATCTCAATCCGTTCATTCGAATATGCTTATCAGAATACGCCCAACGACTCTTCATAATCGAGTTCGCCCCGAACCAAGAAGGCAACATCGTCATCGTCGAATTTCATTCCGTCTTTATGAATGCATTTCAGCGCATAGTCGATGATTTCATCTTCGTCGAGTTCCACCTCTTCGTCGGCAGAAGCGTTAAACAATCCTTTTTTCTCGTAAAATTCGTACACGACATCGGTAATGTACATTATATCATCGTCGGAGTATTTTTCTTTGATATCCTGCGGTAATACATTCCGTATATAGCGTATAGCTTCGTCTTCGTCGTAAGCAAAAGCGTCATCTTGTTCGCTCATAATTCCGTCTTTTAAATTTCCGGTAAAAGTACAAAGAGCATACGAGTTTTGCAAGCCGGGAAAAAACATTTATTTTCGAACATATTTTCCGGAAGAAGATTCATATTCATGCACCTTTTCCCGCCTCGGCATAGCCCGAACCAGTTCGTCTCTGCTCTCAGCTTACGAAAATGTTCATTAGATCTGCATTTCCGGAAATATCGGAAACAGTAATAATATAAAAATAATTTTCTTTATCTCACGGTCGGATTTTTCTTACCTTTGCGCCAAGCGCGAATATAGGATGCGGCTCGGCAGAATCAAATCGTGAAACTTCATTTCCCGTTTGCTTCTGCTCTCGCCTTTCGCTACCTTTGTCGGACTTCGGTTGCCCTTTATCCGGCATTCGGTTTGCATTACCCCGATATTGATTCATCCACTAAAAAACATTCTGCCATTTATGAAAATGCAGCTCATCCCCCGATTGATTGTCAGTTTATTATGCTGCTGTATATATCCGGCGATTCTCGCACAGACACCCCATTCGGAAGTAAAGGGACGTGTGATCGACAGCAAAACGGAAGAGAGTATTCCGTATGCCACGGTCGGAGCCGAACAGAACGACAGCATACTTGTGCGGGTTGCCGCCGATGCCAACGGTGTATTCCGGCTGAACTTACCCGAAGGCAAATACGGGCTATCGGTTTCGTCGGTAGGATATGCCTCCCTTTATCAAGAGATAGAAGTGCCGGCTAATGCGCAGCCCGTCGATCTGGGGAAACTGTCGCTGACAGAGGGTACAGCCTTACAGGAAGTGACGGTACAAGCCATGCGCCCGTTGATCCGGTCGGATGTAGACAAAGTGACCTACGCCGTAGAAGCCGATCCGGAGGCTATCAGCAACAACCTGCTGGAAATGATGCGTAAAGTCCCGTTGTTGTCGGTCGATGCCGAAGACAATATCACGTTGAACGGACAAAGCAACTTCAAGATTTTGATGAACGGCAAAAACTCGTCGTTGCTTTCGGGCAGTAACGTAAAGGACATTCTAAAAAGTATTCCAGCCAATACAATCAAGGACATCGAGGTAATTACCAATCCCCCGTCGAAATACGAAGCGGAAGGCATCGGCGGCATCATCAACATCATCACCACTTCACGGCGCGAACTGAACGGCTTGACCGGTACGGTCGGACTACGGGGCGATATACGGGGCGGCTTCGGCGGTAACCTGTACCTGATGGGGCAAACAGGAAAATTTACGATGTCGGGCAGTTACTTTATACAACGGTTCCGGTCGCCGGAAGGATATAACCGCACGGAAAGCGAGCTGGAAAATTTTCTCAGCGACGATTACCGGTACAGCAACAGCCGGCAGGAATACTCGTACAAAGGATTGTCGCAAGGGCTGAATCTGGAAGGCAGCTACGAAATCGACAGCCTGAACCTATTGACCCTCTCGGTACAGGGGTATCTCGGAAACAACCGGATGAACCTGCAACTGAGCTCCGTGGAATCGAATGTAGAACGCACCCCCATGCGCGAATTTCTGAACCATACGAATAATCGGAACAGTTGGGGATATGTATCCGGAAATCTGGACTACCAGCATTCTTTCCGTAAACCGGAACAAATGCTTACCGCCTCCTACCGGTTCGAACTAAGCCCTAACGGTTCGGAGTACAAGCAGGACATAGAGAATGTATTGAACTATACGGGTTATCACCAAGAGAGCGACAACAACGCACAAGGCATGGAACATACGTTCCAGATCGACTACATCGACCCGATCACCCCGATGCACCAGATCGAAGGCGGTGCCAAATATATTCTGCGGCAAAACACCAGCAACAGCAGCGGGTTCAAGCTCCCCGAATCGGAAACGGAAGCCTTGCCGATTCCGATCAACGATCTCGACTACACGCAACATATACTCGGAATCTACGGAGGATATACGCTGCGCATCAAGAAATGGAGTGCCAAAGCGGGGTTTCGTCTGGAAACGACGTGGAACGATATTCATTTCAAGAACGAGAATCCGACGACCGCCGACAATACGCTGTTCAACGTCATTCCTTACGTGTCGGCTGCCTGGCAAGTAAAGGAAAACCAAACGTTGAAAGTGGGCTACACCCAACGGATGCAACGTCCCGGTATCTGGTATCTGAATCCCTACCTCAACGACTCAGACCCGCTGAACATATCGCAAGGTAACCCCGACCTCGAATCGGAAATTACCCACAGTGTCTCTGCCGATTATTCCTACTTCACGCCGAAGTTCAACTTAATGGCAGGCTTGCAGGGACGCTTCCGCGATAACGGCATCGAAGAGTTTTCGAGTATCGACCCGAACGGCGTACGATACACGACGTACGAGAATATCGGCAAACAACAGGTGTACTCCGCCAACCTCTATTTGTCGTGGACCATCGCACGCCCGTTAGTAGTCGATTTCAACGGTACGGTGGGATACCTGCATGTCGAGTCGAAAGCCAAAGGGATGGAAAACGACGGAATCGTGCACAACTGCTATCTCGGAATCCGCTGGAATGCATGGAAAAACGGCTCGATACGAGCCAACGCCGGCTGCGGATCGCAATCGATCTCGCTGCAAAACAGCGGTATGTTCTACTATTGGACCGGGTTCAGCATCAACCAATCGTTCCTGAAAAACAAACTGAATGTAAACCTAAGCATCAGCGATCCGTTCGAAAAATGGAAAACATTCCGTCAGGAATATACCGACCCGACTTACCGCATGAAACAGACTTACCAGATGCGTAATTTCCAAGTGTACTTAGGGGTATCGTACACGTTCGGCAAAATGAACAGCTACGTGAAAAAAGCCCGGCGAAGCATTACGAACGACGATGTGACCGGCGGAGGTCAAAAAGGGAACAGCAGTAGCGGGGCTTCGATGTAACTCCGCCGAGTATGAGATTATAAACGATTATCAATCAGATAATTAAAAGCGGAAAACTCCCAATAAAACACAGCACACTCCCCCGTAGCCAACCTTACGGGGGCTATACAAACACAAGACCATCGGCTTCCTATCGTGAAAGACTGTCGTCCAACTGATGCCTTGCCGCCGAAATACGACTTCGCACCGTTCCTATCGGTATCTGAAACCGGTCGGCAATCTCTTGATACGAATAACCCTGCAAGTATGCTATGAAAACATCACGTTTCTCATTTGTCAATTCTTGCAGGGCTTGTTCAAAATCTGAAATCACCATGTCGGTTTCGGGGTTTTGTAAATTCGGAAGGTCGTAGACATCCTCTTCCAATGAAAGTTCCCGATTTACTTTTCGCTTACGGTCGTTCAAGAAAATATTGCACATAATCCTGCGCAACCAAAATTTCATGCCGGGGCCTTCGCCCGTATATTTATCGGCATGAAGCAAAGCCCGATAAAATGTTTCCTGGCATAGATCCTGTGCATCGTCTGTGTTGGCAGTCAAATAGTTGGCGTACCCGCACAGCATAGCCTCCCAGCCGAGAAGCTCTTCCTTAAAAGAATTCATAATTAATTATTTACAGACAGAGTTTTGTTCCTGTCCAAATTCAGTAAACTATTTCGGAGCCTTGCGGTAAAGCACTACCGCAATCACCGTATAAATAATATTAGGTATCCACATGGCGACACGCGGACTCGTCATGCCGCTCACCGCAAATGTGGACGTAACCGTAGAAAACAAAATATACGAAAAACTAAGTAATAATCCGATACCTATATTCAGTCCCATCCCACCCTTCACTTTCCGCGAAGAGAGCGACATGCCGATAGAAGTAAGGATAAACGCCGCTGCCGCCATAGCGTAACGGCGTTCATACTCGATTTCAAAATTCTTGATATTGGCTACTCCCCGTTCTTTCTGGCGTTTGATGTAAGTACGCAACGCCGGCGAGGTCATCACCTCGCTATCGTTCGGAGAGATCAGAAAGTCTGCCGGTTCGAATGGAATGATCGTATCCAGCGACGATCCTTTGGTCAGAGTTTCGTGCATACCTTCGAAGTCGCGAATCATATAGTTGCGTACCCGCCACTGATGCCCCGATTCGTAAACAATCGACTGGGCGGTAAGCCGCGATTTCAACACCTTATTTTCGAACGTCTCCAACGAGAAACGATAACCGGTCTTATTGCTATTGTCGTAACGGGCTATATAGGCAATCACTCCCGGCGACACCTGCAACTGGATGTTGCTCGCATACGCCACCCGTTTGTTTTTGATGTAGGTGTTCTGATACTCGATCCGCTCGACATTTGCCGGAGGTATCACATAACAACTCAAATAGAAGCTCAACGCCGCAATAATGAATGCGGAGATCATATACGGTACCATAAGCCGCCGGAAACTGATTCCGCTCGACAGGATAGCAATGATTTCGGAATTATCCGCCAACTTGGATGTGAAAAAGATAACGGCAATGAACGTGAACAGCGGGCTGAACAGATTGGCGAAATAAGGCAGGAAATTGGCAAAGTATTGGAAAATGGTCGCCTGCCACGGAGCTTTAAGAAACGAATCGAGTTTTTCGTTGAAATCGAACACGACGGTAATCGCCAGAATCAAAGCGATCGCGAAGAAGTACGTTCCCAAAAACTTCTTGATGATATAAAAATCTATTTTCTTCAATAACTTCTTCATCCGTCGTCCGAATTATAAACGAGTGGTAACCCGTTGTATCATCTCATCCTTCCACGATTTGAATGTGCCTGCCAGAATCTGCCGACGTGCCTCCTGCGACAACCATACATAAAAAGCCAGATTGTGGACAGAGGCTATTTGCATCGCCAGTATCTCATCGCTGATGAACAGGTGACGCAGATAGGCTTTGGTATATTGGCGATCGACATACGATGTACCGTATTCATCGACCGGCGAAAAATCGTTTTCCCATTTCTTGTTCCGCATGTTCATGATACCGTTGCGGGTAAAGAGCATTCCGTTGCGTCCGTTTCGGGTCGGCATCACACAGTCGAACATATCCACACCCCGTTCGATTCCCTCCAATATGTTGGCTGGCGTTCCTACCCCCATCAGGTAACGGGGTTTGTCGGCAGGCAGTATTTCATTGACCACCTCGATCATCTCGTACATTTTTTCGGTAGGCTCGCCGACAGCCAGCCCGCCGATCGCATTTCCGTCCGCACCCAAATCGGCAACATGTTTTGCCGCCTCCCGTCGCAAATCGGGATATACGCAACCCTGCACTATGGGGAAATAGGCTTGCCGGTAACCGTACAAACCTTCTGTTTCGCAATAACGTTTCCACCCCCGGTCGAGCCAACGACGGGTCAGCGCCAACGATTTTTTGGCATAAGCATAATCGGCATCGCCCGGTGTACATTCATCGAGCGCCATCATAATGTCGGCACCGATCACCCGCTCGGTATCTACTACATTCTCGGGAGTAAACAGATGTTTCGAACCGTCGATATGCGAACGGAAATGCGCACCCTCCTCGGTGAGCTTGCGGCGATCGGAAAGCGAAAATACCTGAAATCCGCCGCTATCGGTCAATATCGGACGATCCCAACCGTTGAACTTGTGCAATCCACCTGCCTGCCGGAGTATTTCCAGCCCCGGACGCAAATAGAGATGATAGGTGTTTCCCAAAATAATCTGGGCTTTTATATCGTCTTTAAGCTCATGCAGGTGTACCGCCTTCACCGAACCCAATGTCCCTACCGGCATAAATATCGGGGTCTGTATCTGCCCGTGGTCGGTGGTAATCAATCCGGCTCTTGCCCGGCTGTTCGGGTCGGTATATTGCAATTCAAAATCCATCTGTCATCGAAATATTTTCGCAAACTTACGATAAATCTATGGAAATGCCGAATAAAAAGGAATAAAAGTCCGCAAAAGGCTTTATCAATAGATAGGTTTGTCGAAACAAAAATAGAGAGCCTCCCCCAAATAGCGAAAGTTGAAAACAGAAATAAACGGGGAAACAAAGTTCCAAGATTGGATTATGCCGAACCGCATCTTGTCTTACCCCGAGAAACGGATTTATGATGTAGCACGATTTCCCAATCGTCACCTACAAAAATTATTTTCATTGATCGGAAATACAGCATTGCCCAAAAACTTACCACACCTATACCTATTTCCGCAACTCCTGAAATTCTTCCCACACCAATGTAGCAAGATATTTATCACTACGGCACTGCAAGTCTGCTACCCCATCCTCAATAAGTCCGGCAGTTTCCGATTGATAGAAAATATCGGTAGCTTCCTGAATCGGCAGAGCATATAATTCACACAGACTCATTATTATATTGGCACACTTGGTGGCTCGCATTGCCATTTTGCTTTCTTCGGTCATAATTGTTTACTTTCTATATATTTCAGACATTGGTCGAGCATACGTTGCGAGCGGATACAATACTGTATATTGGGTTTCTCGTATTTGAGAAGACCAAGAGTTTCAACATCGGAAAGCTCGCCCTCGAAATAGCGGTCAAGTGTCTGTATAACCTTATCGTTAGCTATACCACCTATAACCAGATCATAGTCCGTATCATCATTTCCGGCACGGCATTTAGCAACGAATTGCAGCCATGCCCTGTCATAAATATCAAATTGACAAACTTTCCACTCCGGCAAACAGCACTCGAACTCATAGCTGTTTAACCAAGCCTCGCGATTTCGACGGATAAACCGTTGAGCATATTTCTCAGCCTGTTCATAAATCGTGGTTAAATAAAAACCCTTACCAAAATCAAGGTACTCCCGGGAGTGCAACACATCGGGATTCACGACTGCAATAGTTGATGAATGGAAAAGTTTCATTGGGGCAATACTCCTTTCTCTCTCATATAGTCTGTAAGATCATCTATCAAATAACGCGAACTGAAAGTATGAAGCACATCGTATGAGGGGACAATATAGCCATAAAGTATTCCGGATTGTTTCAACCGGCAATAAACCTCACGTTGCGGCAGCATCAGCACCTGTGATAGCTTGCTGATGCAATATGTTACAAATTCAAGTGTCTTCTTATCCATAATCATATCATTGACGGTTATCAATCTTCGTTCAAACGACTGTAATCCATTTACTCAAATTCTATATCTATAACGCATGCCCACATGGGAATGATCTATTGATGGTATTTGTAAAATTACGGCTTTATTCATTTCGTACAAAAAAAATCCACAGATTTTTCTTTATCGCAAAGAAATGTAATCTCCCGACGTACCCATATCCTCGACCGAAGATTTTCACATCATCCACTCTCTCCGATACACCCATAATCCCGATAATGCATACGAAAATACCGTATTTATTCCGTTCATTCTATTCCCGGTCTCCAATATTCAAAACTGCGATAAAAATTTTCTAAACCTTTTGGTGAACAATCCAATTCGGAATGAATCCGCTTCCGCCACTTTATAAACACAAATCGGGGATGGCATTTTCCGCTCATCCCCGATCTTATTCTTACGGATTACAATCCGTCTATTTTACAAAAACCTTGATAGCCCGGTGTCCGACTTTTACCATATAGACACCGCTCATTACCGGCACTTCGGTACGTTCGGTGCAGACACCTGCCGATACAAGTTCGACCCCGTCGCCCGAAATCGAATAGATTGTATAGGCAGATATTTTCGCCGAATTGTCCTATTCTATAAATTATCGGATACAATTGTTTAGGTTTTATTAGGATTCGCGGCAGAAAGATTCTGAAAATAAACCTCTATTTTTGTGTAGGATAAACGGCATCCGGGTATAGAGCCCAAAGTTTAAAATATTATATCGGCATTGTTTCCGCTTTGCAAGTACATATTATCTGTTTCGATCCTGCTCCTCATTACCGATATGGCATGGGGGCAGAAACCGCCGGAAGAGAGGAAATTTTCTACCCAAGCCTTAGACCAAGGATTTGAAATCGTATTTCCCGGCGAACAGACCTTTCCGGCAAAAACACCTTTCCGGCAACCCGAGTCGTCCAAGTTAAAAGAATTCATTGTCTCGCCCCAGTTCGGTAAATCGGTAAATCCGCTGGTAAATCCGCCCAAGGACCCATCGGAATTCATGTTGCGCGTCATGCTTCTGCATTTGGCGAAAGATACGATCTTCCGGGAAACGGACATGCGGATAGCCATCTATATGAACAATTTTTACCGGAACCTGTATCACGGCTCTATCTCGCAGAAGTACGAACCCTCCATCCTGTGGGATACCTCCCGATTTGCCACCGGCAGCCCAGCCAGTGCAGGGGTTGTCTTACGTGGAAATCTCGACCTGTTGGAACTGTACTACGCCTACCAACGCCGTAAACGGGATGCCAAAACCCGAAAAGTACTTTACGAAACGTTCGGTGCCGACCAAGACCTGCTGACCAAAGAAGAGACTGACGCCCGTCGGAAAGCGTTGGCTTCGGCTCAATCGAAACTGACGGATCGCCCGGAGGAAAATTCCGCCCGGGACATATTGGAAAGAGATACGATCCTCGCCCGGGAAAAAGCGCGGCACAGAGTCAAGACCGACCACGCAACAGACACTCTGCCTTTCTTCTTAATCCCCGATTCTCTGCTGTTGCCGGAAGAGAATCGCGATTCCGTACCCCGACCGGCAGCAGCCACCCCCATCCCTTCGAAGAGATGAAGCGCAAACGGCTTCGATAGGTCGAGAACAGAGCCGAACCACGTCCGAGTTATCCCGAGACGAGAAAAGGGGCACAAAAATAAACAATAGCACTTTCCCTTTTGTTTTTTCCTTGCAGAAGACAGGAGTGATGTGCCAGATCGACCAGCCTGCTGCGTTGCCATCGGATTCCGGGACCAAGTCGTTTTTAAGCAAACTTCTGTTGTCCTCCACTCAACGCCTTGCATCTTAACCATTCCGGCGCACCTGAAAGGACATACATCGGAACCTTCATTTCGACACAGTTTCGATACGGACTTTTTGTCAGTACCGTCAATCGGGTCATCGTGAATATTTTACACGAAAAATGATCCGATCCGCAAATGACGCCCTGTCTTTTTGTCTTATAAAAACATTGATAATCAGACTAATTGTCATTTTTACAAATTGGCATCGGGATTGCAATAATCTATACGGAAGTCATTCGGACACTCCCCCGTCCGAACCATGATTTCAGTAAGAGAAAATAAAGAAAGGAGAACAAAATATGAATTTTAACAACTTTACCATCAAATCGCAGGAGGCTATCCAAAAGGCTGTGCAGATTACATCGCAGCACAACCAACAGTCGATAGAGCCCGTACACTTGTTAAAAGGAATATTGGAAATCGGTGAAAGCCTCACCGGCTATTTATTCCAGAAATTAGGTGTGAACGGGAATCTGTTGAAATCGCTTGCCGACCGCGAAATCGAATCGCTGCCCAAAGTAAGCGGAGGTGAGCCGTACCTGAGCCGTACATCCAACGATGTACTGCAACGGGCTATCGACTATTCGAGCAAATCGGGCGACCAGTTCGTTTCGTTGGAATCGATGCTCATGGCACTGTTGCTGGTGAAAAGTTCGGTATCGTCGTTCATGAAAGATGCCGGCATTACCGAAAAAGAGCTGGGTGCAGCGATCGACGAATTGAGAAAAGGGAAAAAGGTGACCGACGCTTCGGCGGAAGATACATACAATGCCCTCAGCAAATACGCTATAAATCTGAACGAACGCGCCCGTAACGGGAAACTGGATCCGGTCATCGGTCGTGACGAAGAGATCAGACGCGTATTGCAGATATTGAGCCGACGCACCAAAAACAACCCGATACTGATCGGAGAACCGGGTACCGGTAAAACGGCTATCGCCGAAGGTCTGGCACACCGGATCGTTCGCGGAGACGTTCCGGAAAATCTGAAAAGCAAACAGATTTTCTCGCTCGATATGGGAGCGTTGGTCGCCGGAGCAAAATACAAAGGCGAATTCGAGGAGCGATTGAAAGCGGTCGTAAATGAGGTGACGCAATCGAACGGTGAAATCATTCTCTTTATCGACGAGATACACACATTGGTGGGAGCCGGCAAAGGCGACGGCGCCATGGATGCCGCCAATATTCTGAAACCGGCACTTGCCCGCGGCGAACTGCGGTCGATCGGAGCCACCACTCTCGACGAATACCAAAAGTATTTCGAAAAAGACAAGGCGCTCGAACGCCGGTTCCAGATCGTCATGGTAAACGAGCCGGACGAAATGAGTACAATTTCGATTCTACGGGGATTGAAAGAACGCTACGAGAACCATCACAAAGTGCGGATCAAAGACGATGCGATCATCGCCGCCGTACAATTGTCGGAACGATACATCACCGACCGTTTCCTGCCCGACAAAGCCATCGACCTGATGGACGAGGCTGCCGCCAAACTGCGGATCGAAGTGGATTCGGAGCCCGAAGCACTGGACGAAATCTCCCGTAAGGTAAAACAACTCGAAATCGAACGGGAAGCGATCAAACGCGAAAACGATAAAGAAAAGTTGAAACAGTTGAGCGAAGAGATCGCCAACCTGAAAGAGGAAGAGACGAAGTTCCGCGCCAAATGGCAATCGGAAAAAGAGCTGGTGAACAAGATTCAACAGAACAAAATAGACATCGAGAATCTGAAATTCGAAGCCGACCGTGCCGAGCGCGAAGGCAACTACGAGAAAGTAGCCGAGTTACGTTACGGAAAGATTCAGGAAAAAGAGAGCGAAATCAAGCAGATACAGGAGGAACTGCACCGCATGCAGGGCGATAAAGCCATGATCAAAGAGGAAGTGGATGCAGAAGACATCGCCGATGTCGTTTCGCGATGGACCGGAATTCCGGTAAACAAAATGCTGCAAAGCGAGCGGGAAAAACTGCTGCATCTCGAAGAGGAGCTGCACCGGCGGATAATCGGTCAGGACGAAGCCATCACTGCCGTATCGGATGCCGTACGCCGCAGCCGTGCCGGTCTGAACGACCCGCGCCGCCCGATCGGTTCGTTCATCTTCTTGGGTACGACGGGTGTCGGTAAAACAGAACTGGCAAAAGCGTTGGCGGAATATCTGTTCGACGATGAAAACATGATGACCCGTATCGACATGAGCGAATACCAGGATAAATTCAGCGTCACCCGTCTGATCGGTTCGCCTCCGGGATATGTCGGTTACGAAGAGGGCGGTCAGCTGACCGAAGCCATTCGCCGGAAACCGTACTCGGTCGTATTGTTCGACGAAATAGAAAAAGCGCACCCCGACATATTCAATATCCTGTTGCAGGTGCTCGACGACGGACGACTGACCGACAACAAGGGACGGTTGGTAAACTTCAAAAATACGATCATTATCATGACCTCGAACATGGGTTCGCAAATGATTCGGGAAAACTTCGAAAAGCTGACACCGGAAAACCGGTTCGAAACGATCGAAAAGACCAAAGAACAGGTCATGGGTCTGCTGAAACAAACCATTCGTCCAGAGTTCCTGAACCGTATCGACGAAACCATCATGTTCACACCGTTGAACGAACAGGAGATCGAAGAGATTGTCGGGCTGCAAATGCGCGGCATCGAAAAGATGTTGGAGAAAAGCGGCGTAGAGTTGAAGGTTACACCTTCCGCCTTGAAACGCATCGCCCACGAAGGATTCGATCCGGAGTTCGGCGCACGTCCGGTGAAACGGGTTATCCACCGCTATGTACTGAACCAGTTGTCGAAAGACTTGCTGGCACAAAAGGTAGACCGTAGCCGCCCGATTGTCATCGACACGGAAAACGGAGAATTGATATTCCGGAATTAATGCCGCCTGTCGGCACATATCCGGCTTAATGAAAACGACCTCGCTACAAATCAGTTGTGGCGAGGTCGTTTTTTTTGAAGGGACAAACCACCTCTGTCTATACGAAATAGTAATATAACTAAATCATTTTCACCGGAAAAACAATACTAATATACGTTAATTTTGTCACAAAATTTCAGATCGAAACTACAATCAGTTGAAACACAAGGCAAACATCACATTCCATACCCATTTTCAGCATGAACACCTGTGCCATCCTCACGGCTTTTTTCCCGAGAATAAGCCCGAGACTTTCCGATGCATTATGTAAAAACGCCACTACTTACTCCCTTTTAAAAACGCTTATCTAAAACCCATGTATTAAAATGCTGCACGAAAAATAAAATATGCCTTATATTATAGATTTAAAAACGTTTACGGATGATCGTGGAAATCTGACAGTAATAGAAAAAGTATTACCGTTCGATATAAAACGGGTATTCTATATTTATGGCGTTGATGATTCTGTGAGAGGAGGACATCGTCATCGTAAAACAGTACAAGCCGCTATTTGTTTACAAGGGCATTGTATGATTTCCAACAATACTGGTTCTGCAAAACAATTGTTTGTATTAGATTCCCCTCATAAGTGTCTGATTTTGGAACCGACAGATTGGCATACAATGCATCATTTTAGTAAAGATGCTATTCTTATGGTATTGGCTTCCGAATTTTTTGATCCGAATGACTATATTTTTGAACCTTATGATTGAATATGAGAATTTAGGAAGATTGAATAAGCCTTTTGAGGATGAATACAAACGTTGTTTTAGGGAACTGTTAGAGAGTGGTTGGTATATTTTGGGTAAACAAGTAACTTTATTTGAAGAAAAGTTCGCTCGATATTGTGGAACCGATTATTGTATAGGCGTTGCATCCGGATTGGATGCTTTAATATTGGCTTTACACAGTTATGATTTTCCTAAAAGAAGTGAAGTGATTGTTCCGTCCAACACCTATATTGCTACTATATTGTCTATTCTTCGATGTGGATTACAACCGATTCTGGTTGAACCTGATATACGAACATATAATATTGATCCCTTAAAGATAGAGGAGAAGATAACAAAAAATACACGAGCCATTATGGTGGTTCATCTGTATGGAAAAGCGTGCGATATGGCTGGCATTATGGAGATAGCAGATCGATATGCTTTACCTGTAATCGAAGACTGTGCACAAGCACATGGAGCCATGTTTAAAGGTCAAAAAGTTGGAACTTTTGGTATAGGAGCATTCTCTTTTTATCCGACCAAAAACTTAGGAGCATTGGGAGATGCAGGGGCTATCACGACAAATGATGCAACAAGAAATGATGTACTTAGAGCATTAAGGAATTATGGATCAAGAATCAAATATCAGAATGATTATATCGGATATAATTCACGTTTAGATGAAATCCAAGCAGCTTTGTTGCAAGTGAAATTGAACGATCTGGACCGGATAAATTCACATAAAAGGGCATTGGCTAATCTATACTTGAATGGTTTAAAAAATGATTTTATAAAACCCGATGTATCTCCTGATTATTTTGATGTTTACCATATTTTTAATATACGTCACCCCAAAAGGGATGAACTAAAAGATTATCTTCTTAAAAAGGGAATTAAGACAGAGATTCATTATCCAATACCACCTCATAAACAAAAGGCAATGACTGGCATTCTCAAAGGAGAATATCCTTTATCGGAAGAGATACATAAAACTACATTGAGTCTTCCTTTATCGTATGGGCATACTGAAAAGGATGTATGTAGAGTGATAGAAATCTTAAATAAGTTTTAGATTCATACAACCATAGAAATTCTTATCTCATCGATGTAACCATAATCGTATATTATCATTTCGATTCATTCGCCAAATTCAAGTATTAATGCCGTCTATCGGCAGGCAAGCCCAAATGCCAATCCTAATATAATTGTCCTCAACATAGAATTATCTATGACGAGGACAATTTTTTATTTACCACAAGCCAACAGGTATAAAGTGAAACAACCTGTATTGGCAACAACTATGCGCAAACCAACCACCTCGATCTACAAAAATAGTAATATAACTAAATAAAAAAACTGGAAAAAGCGATACTGCAATACGTTAATTTTGTCACAAAAATTCATTCACAGACTGCAATCAATTGAAAAACAATAAATAAAGATTTAAAAACATGATGAAATCCATTCATTCCTATGGGCTCGCCGGATGTGCTGCTATTCTTGCCGCAATCGGGCTGAACTCCTGCTTCACCTCCGAATCCGTTTCGTACGGAAATATCTCCGTGCCCGAAGAGGGCGGTATCAAATTCGAGAGAATCACCGAGGAGAACGACGACGTGATCACGCCTAACGTACAAGTCTCATCCTCCGGAAACGGTACCAGCGTCAGGTGGTGGATCAATCCGCTGATCGATGTTTCGCCCGACGGCTCTCGGATCGCTTATATCTGCCACAAGAACGATATGTACAATATCATGGTGAAACCGACTACTTCGGGCGGGACTTCCACGCAACGGACTTTCCGTAGCCGGGTGCAGGACTTGTCGTGGTCGCCCGACGGAATGACTATCTGTTTCTCGGAGTGGAACAACGGGCATAACAGCATCTATATGATCAATGCCAACCAGGGGTCGGTCGTGCGGCAAATCACGACCATCGGCACGGCGAACGACTACAACCCGACGCTTACGTCCGACGGGAACACGCTTCTGTTCCACCGTAGCGAGGGTAACGGGAATTATAGTATCTGGGGATACGACCGCGCCAATAATCTGGTATCGAGCTATTCCCGGGGTATGAATCCCTGCCCTGTCCCCAACGAGAAGGATGCGTATTATTGCACCCGGTACACGAGCAAGGGTATGTGCGAGATCTGGAAAGTCAATCCTGAAACGGGCGTCGAGGAGGTGTTACTGTCACGTCCCGACCAAAGTTTTTCTACGCCGAGGGTTTCGCCGGACGGCAAATGGATCGTCTGTACAGGAAACAGCCGCGGCAACACCGATATTTTTGTCATCGGTACGGACGGGAACATGTTCACGCAACTGACATACCACCCGGGAAACGACTTGTCACCGGTGTGGTCGCCCGACGGGAAAAGTATATATTTCCTGTCGCAACGGGGGAATCCGTCCGGAAGATACAATATCTGGAAAATGGATTTCAATATCCACAATTCGCTGTTTTAATCGGGGAGAGTTCTTATTCCCAGAATCTGATAATTAAAGGAAATGATAAAACGTATTATTGTTGTTTGCCTGTGCGCCCTGATGTGGTGCGGCAATCCGGCTTTCGCTCAATTCGCCGGTGGCGAAATGCCGTCTTCCCAAACAAAAAAACAGAAGAATACTACCCAAAGGGTATTCGCCAAAGGGTATAAAGGGTTTGCCGAACTCGGGATGAATGCCGGCACAGGTATCTCTGCGGACATTTACACTTCGCACGGCTACCAGTTCAATCCCTATCTTTACACCGGTGCCGGCATCGGATTCGGCGGGATATTCCTCGATGGAGACGAACTATATTTCCCGTTATTCGCCGAATGCCGGGTGAACCTACTCAACCCGAACCGGTTCAGAAACACCCCGTTTGCCGGAGTCCAGATAGGCGGATTGGTTATAGAAGACACAATAGGTTTTTACGGACATCTGTTCTTCGGATACCGGTTTCCGTTCCGGAGAGCCGGGAGTCCGGCTTTTACGCTCAGTCTCGGATACCAATTAGGACAGATTTATGATTATTATGATTATTATGAAGATTATCTCCACATGTTCTCCCTGCGTTTCGGATTCGAATTTTAAATTGGAATAATTTTAGATATACGATGAAACGGTTATTAACCCTATGCTTCTGCGCCCTGATATGGTGCGGAAGCCCGGTTTTCGCCCAATTCGCCGGTGGAGAGATACCCTCTTCCAAAACCCAGAAACAGAAGAATACTACCCAAAGGGTATTCGCCAAAGGGTATAAAGGGTTTGCCGAACTCGGGATGAATGCCGGCACAGGTATCTCTGCGGACATTTACACTTCGCACGGCTACCAGTTCAATCCCTATCTTTACACCGGTGCCGGCATCGGATTCGGCGGGATATTCCTCGATGGAGACGAACTATATTTCCCGTTATTCGCCGAATGCCGGGTGAACCTACTCAACCCGAACCGGTTCAGAAACACCCCGTTTGCCGGAGTCCAGATAGGCGGATTGGTTATAGAAGACACAATAGGTTTTTACGGACATCTGTTCTTCGGATACCGGTTTCCGTTCCGGAGAGCCGGGAGTCCGGCTTTTACGCTCAGTCTCGGATACCAATTAGGACAGATTTATGATTATTATGAAGATTATCTCCACATGTTCTCTCTGCGTTTCGGATTCGAATTTTAAGCCACGATTAATTCCACCCCAATAACCGGGAAGAGGAAACGGATCGCCCCAAACACAAAGAGGCATGTCATCACGTCCAATCTAATGCACAGAGAAGGGGTTGCCTCAAAACTTTCGCTTTAAGGCAACCCCTTTCATTTAAAGCGGATATTTCGATACGCCCCCGTTCGTTAATACGGAAAGCTCCGCCCAATCTCCTTTACCTAATAACCCTACTATTTACGAGGCTGATTCGGACGATGATCTTTTTTCATCGGCTGGTGCTTGCGCATCTCCTCGCGACGTTCTTTTGCCTGCTTGACCTGCTTTTTCTCCATACTTTCGATCCGATATTCCAGATACTGGATGTATTGCTCGGTAGATAGCGTAGCGCGGAAAGCCTCGTTACGTTTCTGTTTGGCACTCTGCAACGACTTTTCTTTATTCGCTCTCGCCGCTTTTATCGCTTCTTTCTCGGCAACGGCGGCAGCTTTACGGTCGTCGATATATTGCTGGTCGGCAGCCTTCATATCGGCAACCTGCTTATCGGACAGGTTCAACTTTTTGACCAACGCTTCGGACGGGAATACCCGTTCTTTTTTCTGTTTCATCGCACAATCGGGCAATGTACATTCAATTGCATCCGGTTCTTTCACCGATTTTTTGTCTGTCTTTTTCGCAAATGCCGGCACTGCCATCAACGACAGCATCAAAACGGCAGAAATCAAATTCTTTCTCATAACTTCAACAATTTACTATTTTCTCTATAAACAAAAACGATTCGTTTTTTTCTTATTCAGACCATCGGACAATAAGATAGTTTAATATGCGGCACGGAAAATTTTAAGAATTAACATTTTTAGAGATTTCATTTAACTTTAAAAACAACATATTTTACACCAACCCGGCAGTTTTCGGCATCGAAAAGTTACCGATTTAAACTACACCCGAAGCAAACCTTCCGCCCCCTCTTTTTGAATAAAAAAAACTTGACTTTCTGTTTTATATTTCCTACATTTGCTAAACAAGAAAAGGGACAAATATATGTTGCAACCATTAGCCGAACGACTGAGGCCCCAAAACCTCGACGAATACATCGGGCAAGAACACCTTGTCGGACAAGGGGCTATATTGCGCCGGATGATCGACTCGGGGCAAATCTCGTCGTTTATCTTATGGGGACCTCCGGGGGTCGGGAAAACTACCCTCGCCCACATCATATCCACCCAGTTGGAAACCCCTTTCTACACATTAAGTGCCATCCACTCGGGCGTAAAAGACGTTCGCGATGTTCTGGACAAATGCAAAAGCGGCGGGCTGTTCCGAAAAACCCGCCCGATCCTGTTCATCGACGAAATACACCGGTTCAACAAATCGCAACAGGATTCGTTATTAGGAGCGGTAGAGAACGGCACGGTAACCTTGATAGGCGCCACCACCGAAAACCCGTCGTTCGAAGTGATCCGTCCGTTGCTGTCGCGTTGCCAAGTATATGTCTTGAAATCGCTCGAAAAGAAAAATCTGGAACAACTGCTCGATCGTGCCATTCATCACGACTCCTATCTGAAAACACGCAACGTAGTCGTGGAAGAGACCGACGCCTTGTTCAGATATTCAGGCGGCGACGCACGCAAACTATTGAATATCATTGATCTGATTTCCGGCGCGACATCGGAAGAGGAACCGATCGTTATCAACGATGCGATCGTGACCGAACGGCTGCAACAGAATCCGTCGGCATACGATAAAAACGGAGAGATGCACTACGACATCATCTCCGCCTTCATCAAGTCGATACGCGGCAGCGATCCCGACGCAGCGATCTATTGGCTTGCCCGCATGGTGGAGGGAGGCGAAGATCCGGCTTTCATCGCCCGCCGGTTGGTCATCTCCGCCGCCGAGGACATCGGGCTCGCCAACCCGAATGCCCTGTTGCTCGCCAACGCCTGTTTCGACGCATTACAGAAAATCGGCTGGCCCGAAGGCAGGATCGTATTGGCGGAAACCACCATCTATCTGGCATCATCGCCCAAAAGCAATTCGGCATATAACGCCATCAACGACGCATTAGGTATCGTAAAAGAGACCGGAAACCTGCCGGTACCGCTCCATTTGCGCAACGCCCCCACTTCGTTGATGAAAGAATTGAACTACGGGAAAAATTACAAATATGCCCACGACTATCCGGGGCACTTCGTCGAACAGCAATTCCTGCCCGACGAGTTGCAGGCCCGCAGCCTGTGGTATCCGCAGGAAAACCCTTCGGAATCGAAACTGAAAGATTTTTTGGGTCGGCTTTGGAAGAAACGATTCAAATAAAGCCCAAACCGAATCGAGAGAGAGTATATATAATTTTAACAAAAAAACCATTTTTATGAAAAAACACAATTTCTATGCAGGTCCGTCTATTCTCAGCGAGTACACGATCAGAAACACAGCCGACGCAGTTCTGAACTTCGCAGGTACAGGATTGTCGATTTTGGAAGTATCTCACCGCGGGAAAGAGTTCACCGCCGTAATAGAAGAAGCGAATGCTCTCATTAAAGAACTGTTGGAAATACCGCAAGGCTACGAAGTACTGTTCCTCGGAGGCGGTGCCAGCATGCAGTTCTGTATGTTACCTTTCAACTTGTTGAAAACGAAAGCAGCCTACCTCGAAACCGGTACATGGGCTACGAATGCTATCAAAGAAGCCAAACTGTTCGGCGAAGTGGATGTAGTTGCCTCTTCGAAAGATGCCAATTTCAGCTATATCCCCAAAAACTATACCGTGCCCGAAGACGTGGATTATTTCCACTTCACTTCCAATAATACGATCTACGGAACGGAAATGCGCTTCGATCCCGATGTGAAAGTGCCTTTGGTTGCCGACATGTCGTCCGACATTTTCTCCCGTCCGATCGACATCTCGAAATACGATGCCATTTATGCGGGCGCACAAAAGAACCTCGCCCCCTCGGGTGTCACGATCGTTATCATAAAAGAGGACGCTCTGGGCAAAGTCGATCGTCAGATACCGACCATGCTCGACTACCGCACGCACGTGAAAAAAGGCTCGATGTTCAATACTCCGCCGTGTCTGCCTATCTACTCGGCTCTGCAAACCTTGAAATACTACAAACAGATGGGCGGCATCAAAGCCATGGAAAAAATGGACCTCGAAAAAGCCGCTATCTTATACGACGCAATCGATTCGAGCAAAATGTTCGTCGGTACAGCTGCTCCCGAAGACCGCTCGATCATGAATGTCTGCTTCGTCATGAAAGACGAATACAAAGAATTAGAAAGCGAATTTATCGAATTTGCCACTTCGCAAGGCATGGTCGGTATCAAAGGACACCGTTCGGTGGGCGGATTCCGCGCTTCGATCTACAACGCCATGCCCAAATCGAGCGTAGAGGCGTTGGTAGCTACAATGAAAGAATTCGAAAGAAAACATTAACCGTCTAAACAATCTACACTATGAAAGTATTGGTAGCCACAGAGAAACCTTTTGCCGCAGTTGCCGTAAAAGGAATCAAGGAAGCCCTCGAATCCGCCGGAATCGAAATGGCTTTATTGGAGAAATATACGCAAAAGCAAGAATTGCTGGATGCGGTGAAAGATGCCGACGGACTGATTATCCGCAGCGATATTGTCGATGCCGAAGTATTGGCTGCCGCCGACCGGTTGAAAATCGTCGTTCGTGCAGGTGCCGGATACGATAATGTAGACCTCGAAGCAGCAACCGCCAAAGGCGTATGCGTGATGAATACACCGGGACAGAACTCCAATGCCGTTGCCGAACTGGTATTCGGTATGGCAGTGATGATGGTGCGCAATATGTACAACGGCACATCGGGCACAGAATTGAAAGGCAAAAAATTAGGTATTCATGCCTATGGTCAGGTAGGGCGGAACGTTGCCCGTATCGCCAAAGGCTTCGGCATGGAAGTCTACGCTTTCGACCCCTATTGTTCCGACGATGCCATGCTTGCCGACGGTGTCACTCCGCTTCATTGTGTAGAAGAACTGTACACCACCTGCCCGATCGTATCGCTTCACATCCCGGCAACCGCCGAAACCAAGAAATCGATCAACTACGAACTGATGAGCAAAATGCCCAAAGGTGCATTGTTGCTGAACACGGCTCGCAAAGAGGTGATCGACGAAGAGGGTCTGGCACGCATCTTGGAAGAACGTCCCGATTTCCGTTACGCTGCCGACGTGGCTCCTGCCATTGCCGAAACGCTGAACGCCCAATTCGCCGGACGTGTATTCTTCACTCCGAAAAAAATGGGAGCACAGACCTCCGAAGCGAATATCAATGCAGGTATTGCCGCAGCCAAACAATCTGCCGGATTCTTGAAAGAGGGTATCGACCGCTTCCGGGTGAACAAATAGTTCCGGTCGGAATACGTCAATAAAAGGGAGACAGGAGGCGGTTCGGCACAATCAATTCGTGAAACTTCGTTTCCCATTTGCTTCTGCTCTCACCTTTCACTATCTTTGAATAAGATAAGATGCGGTTCGGCATAATCAATTCGTGAAACTTCGTTTCCCGTTTGCTTCTGCTCTCACCTTTCACTATCTTTGTCGCGCGATTTTTCTTTGAATGTAAAGAGATAAATCGTGCGACAATTGTTTTTACAGAAAAAACCGATATGAGAAAATCCGAATTTGTAGACAACATCCACTATGTTGGTGTAAACGACCGCACAAAAACATTATTCGAGTCGTTATGGCCTCTGCCGTACGGCGTATCTTACAACGCCTATCTGATCGACGACGAAAAGACGGCATTGATCGACACGGTAGACATCGCATACACCGACCGCTTGATCGAAAACGTCCAAAACATTCTGGGCGGACGCACTCTCGATTATTTGGTAATCCACCACATGGAACCGGATCACTCTGCCGCTATCGGCATTCTTCGCTCGATCTACCCCGACATGATACTCGTCGGCAATGCCAAAACCCTCGATATGGTAAAAGGATATTACGGCATAGACTGCCGCACCTTGACCGTGAAAGACGGTGAGACGCTCTCTTTCGGGAAACTGGAACTGACATTCGCCCTCACCCCGATGGTACATTGGCCCGAGACCATGATGAGCTACTGCCCCCAAAGACAGCTGTTGTTTGCCGGCGACGCATTCGGATGCTTCGGGGCTTTGGACGGAGGTATCACCGACCGGGAACTCGAATTGGAAAAATATTGGAACGAAATGTACCGCTACTATTCCAATATCGTCGGGAAATACGGTGCACCGGTACAAGCCGCATTGAAAAAACTGGCAGGCATCCCCGTACAGACGATCTGTTCCACCCACGGCCCGATATGGCAGGAACAGGTAGAGAAAGTGATCGGCCTCTACAACACCATGAGCCTGTACCAAGCGGAAAAAGGGGTTGTCATCGCATACGGCAGCATGTACGGTCATACCGAAGCGGTAGCGGAGGAGATTGCCGCACAATTGCGCCAAGCAGGCGTTTCGCCCGTAATCGTACACAACGTATCGTATGTACACGAATCGTACATACTCCGCGACATATTCCGTTACGACACGTTGATTCTGGGAGGTCCGACATACAACGGCGAACTGTTCCCGCCGATCGCCCACCTCACCCACGCCATTGCCTCGCGAGGAATCAAACAACGTAAATTCGGTTGCTTCGGTTCATACACATGGGCAGGAGTCAATATCAAACGGCTCACCGCTTTCGCCGAAGAGATGGGTTGGCAGACCGCCGAAAATCCGGTTGAGATCAAGCAAGGCTTCTCCGCCGACGACAAAGAACGATGCGCCGTATTCGCCCGCAGTATCGCCGAGCTGATGAACCGGAAATAAACGCCCATACGCCGCATTTATTATCCGCAGAGACCGTGCACCCTACATTAAAACAGAAAGATTATTTATGGAATCTATCAAAAACATATTCAGAATCGGACGCGGTCCGTCGAGCAGCCATACGATGGCACCCCGGCGGGCAGCCATGATGTTTGCGGAGAAACACCCGCAAGCACCCAAATTCAGAGTATCGCTCTACGGCAGCCTTGCCGCTACCGGCACCGGACACATGACCGATGTCGCCATACTCGATATCCTTTCGCCCATCGCCCCGACCGAAATACGCTGGAATCCCAAAGTATTCCTGCCGGAGCATCCGAACGGCATGACTTTCGAAGTCGTGAATGAACACGACGAAGTCGCCGACTCGTGGACCGTATTCAGCACCGGAGGCGGAGCATTGAGTTGCGACGAAAACAAAGAGGTGTACGACATGAACACGATGCACGATATTCTCGCGTGGTGCGACCGTACCGGACGCGCCTTTTGGGAATACGTGGAAATCTGCGAAGGCGCGGATATCTGGGACTACCTCAAAGAGGTGTGGGCAACCATGCAGGATGCCATACATCGCGGTCTTGCCAACGAAGGTGTGCTTCCGGGCGGATTGGGAGTACGCCGCAAGGCATGCGACTACCTGACCCGCGCACAAGGATATTCGGGGTCGTTGAAGAACCGCGGGCATATCTACGCATACGCCCTTGCGTGCAGCGAGGAGAATGCAGCCGGCGGTATCATTGTCACCGCCCCCACGTGCGGATCATGCGGTGTATTGCCTTCGGCACTCTACCACTTGAAAAAAAGCCGGGAATTTCCTGAATCGCGGCTGATACGGGCTATCGCCACTGCCGGGCTGTTCGGTAACGTAGTAAAACGGAATGCCTCCATATCGGGTGCGGAAGTAGGTTGTCAAGGCGAAGTCGGCGTAGCCTGCGCCATGGCTGCCGCCGCTACCTGTCAAGTTTTCGGCGGTACGATATTCCAAATCGAATACGCTGCCGAAATGGGGTTGGAACACCACTTGGGACTGACATGCGACCCCGTATGCGGACTGGTACAGATTCCCTGCATCGAACGGAACGCATTTGCGGCAACACGCGCGTTCGACGCCAATACCTACGCCATGTTTACCGACGGACACCACCGGGTCGATTTCGATAAGGCGGTACGGGTAATGCGCGAAACCGGAAAAGACCTGCCGAGCCTTTACAAAGAGACCTCGGAAGGCGGTCTTGCCAAACGATATAACGATTAAAAAAACTCTATAAACCGACGAAAACATGAGCGACAGCGTCTCTTTATTCATTACCCCCGAATACGATGCGATCAGAGAAGACCTCGGTTATAACGAATACGACGACTACGACGAAACGGATGTCCTGTACCAACAAGGATACCACGGCGAAATGGTAGAAATACAGGACGGTGAAACATTCGAAATACCCGAACAATACTGCGCAACGATACAATGCGACGACGAATTCGACGAATATTATGTTCTCGACGAAGGCGATGACGCGGACGACAAAATGGATTTCCTTACCGAATCGCTTTCGTGCGGCAGTTACCGGTTCGATGCGAAAAACAATATTTTCTGGAAGACGGAAACGGAAGATCCGTTCGATCTTTAAGAAACATATCGACGCACCGACAAGCAGTATTAAAATACAAGTTTTATACAATTACCTATTTTTTAGCGTTCTAAGTCAGCAAAAACTGACAAGGAACGCTATATTTTTACAAGATTTTATTATCTTTGCAAAAGATAGGCTGCACTCAGCCATTGAACGCACCGAAAAGGGATGGCATCAAAACTTATGTTTTGACATAGCGCCATAAATTCCGATAAAACAAATTAACCGGGCAACCGCATATAAAACACTTTGATTATGAAAAAAATTTTGTTCCTTCTCGCCGCAGTATTACTGCAAACTTCGGTATGTTTCGCCGAACTTCCCGCCGTATCGTTGAAAGACATCAACGGAAAGACTGTAAATACAGCCAAACTGTCGAACGACGGAAAACCGTATATCATCAGTTTCTTTGCAACGTGGTGCAAACCTTGTCTGCGCGAACTGGACGCAATACACGAAGTATATCCCGACTGGCAGGACGAAACCGGCGTACGCCTGATTGCCGTGTCGATAGACGAAGCACAAAACGCCTCGAAAGTAAAACCGCTGGCTGACTCCAAAAACTGGGAATATGAAGTTCTGCTCGATGTAAACGGCGATTTCAAACGCGCTATGGGCGTAGCTATGGTACCTACCGTATTCGTGATCGACGGCGACAACAACATCGTTGAAACCCGCAGCTCGTACACCGACGGATCGGAAGCCCACCTGCTGGAAGTCGTAAAGAAAATACTCGCCAAATAAGAACCCTACGGGATACGATATGATAAAACACCAAGTCTGTGTCTTAATCGTCGCTTTGCTGGCTGCCGGACCGGCTTATGCCAAAGAAAAGAAAGCGAAAACGGAACGGAAACCGAGTCCGGTCACCTTTTCGGGTAACCTGCAAACCGACTTCCTCGTTCCGGAAAGCGACATGGCAATCGGTGCCGATACGGAAAACAAAACCGATTATGCCAACAAATACGTTCTGAACAACACCTATCTCGACTTGAACCTGTACAGCAAATACGTATCGGCAGGTGCTCGGTTCGAATTTCTGAAATATCCGCTGCCGGGATACGTTACGGAATTCCGGGGATGGGGTGTTCCGCATGTTTTCGTTACCGGTAAATACAAGAACATGGAGCTGACGGTGGGCGACTTTTACGAACAGTTCGGCAGCGGTCTTATCCTGCGGGCATACGAAGAGCGCAGTTTAGGAATCGACAACTCCCTGCGCGGCGGACGCTTCACGATGACCCCCTACAACGGCATCCGGTTCAAACTGCTCGGCGGCGTGCAACGCAACTACTGGGAATGGACCTACGACCAGTCGTTCGTATTGGGCGGAGATCTGGAACTGAACGTGGACGAATGGCTTCAACGCTGGCAGGAAAACAATACCCGGTTGCAGATCGGGCTGTCGTATGTCATGAAGCACGAAAACGACGAAGAGATCGGACTTACAAAACCCGAATCGCCCAATATGCAATACTATCTGAACTTGCCGAACAACATCAGCGCATTCGATGTACGGGCGAAGTTTCAGAAAAACGGATACAGCGTATTGGCGGAATATGCCTACAAAATCAACGACCCGTCGTCGATGAACAACTATACTTACGGCGACGGAAGCGTATTGCTGCTGTCGGGGTCTTATTCCCAACGGGGCATGAGCGTGTTGATACAGGCGAAACGCAGCGAAAACTTCAATTTCAGAAGTCTTCGGTCGGCATCGCCCACCAATACGGCGGCTTACCTCAACCACCTGCCGGCATTCACGCAACAACACACCTATGCACTGCCCGCCCTTTATCCGTACGCAACCCAGCCCCTTGGGGAATGGGCATTTCAGGGCGAGTTCCGCTATTCGTTCAAACGCAAAACGCCTCTCGGCGGTAAATACGGCACGGACGTAAAGTTGCAATATTCGCACATACGCGGATTGCACCGACCGGGACTGAATGCGACCTACATCGGCGACGACGGATTTGAACGCCGGTATTTCGCTATGGGTACGGACGGACCGAATGCGGAGTTCTTCAAAATGGGCGCACTGTATTACCAAGATGCCAATATCGAAATCTCGAAAAAATTTACCAAGAAGTTCAAACTAAGCGGTATGTACATGTACCAGAGCTACAACAAAAAGGTAATCGAGGGACACGGCGATATGGTAGACTCGCACATTTTCGTACTGGATGCCAAATACCAGCACAATTCGAACCTGAACTTCCGCGGCGAATTCCAATACCTGCTCAAACAGAAGGAAGAGAAATCGAGTTCAAAAATAATGAGCGTGGACAATAACGACGAAGGCGACTGGATCTTCGGTCTGTTGGAAATTTCGTTCCTCAAATCGTTCATGATCACCGGATCGGAAATGTACAACTTCAAATGGGGTACGCACTACTATATGGCAGGAGCCAGCTACACCTACAAATCGCACCGCGTACAGGTAGCGTATGCCCGTACCCGCGCCGGATTCAACTGCTCGGGCGGCGTATGCCGCATGGTGCCTGCCAGCAAAGGATTCCAAGCCAGTTATACCTTTAACTTTTAAGCAATGAAACGGACTCTATTTTATATCTGTACGGCGATATTGCTCGGCTTATGCAACGCCTGCGACATCATTTCGGAAAACGACCGCATACGGGAGGGCGAAATGATCACCTATTCCCGGTATGTGCTGGTAGAGGACTATACCGGACAGCTATGTGTGAATTGTCCGCGGGGAGCGGAAATTCTAAACCAGCTGAAAACCACTACCGACGGGCATGTCATCACGGTCGCGATACACGGAAACCGGTTGCAATCGTCGCACTTCAACCCCAATAACGAAACGGATGCCATCGCATACGCTGCCCGAAACAGCATTTCATCCTATCCGACCGCTGTCATAAACCGCATGGAAAAAGAGACACAAACCAGTTTATGGGAAGCGGCGGTCATGCGCCAGTTCGGAACCGATGCTCCGTTCGATATGGAGGTTACCGCCGAATACGATCCGCAAACCAAAGCCATCCATATCGCTACCTCGGTCAATACGGTGACGGATGCCAACCACAATTACAATTTAGACGACGGCGTGATGTTACAGGTATGGCTGACACAAAACCAGATCGTCGCATCGCAATCGACACCCGAAGGTACAGTGCGCGATTACGTACACAACCATGTGCTGCGTAAAGCGGTAAACGGCATCGACGGTGAAACCCTATCCAAAACAGACAACGATCCGGACGACGCATGGAAACAGACCGTCCGCCACAGCATCGTACCGGACGAGGCTTGGGTGTCCGAATCCCGGCTTTTCGGCATCGTGGCATTCGTCTATCAGAACGGCAACGGTGTACTGCAATGTTGCGAAACGGAAATCGAGTTGTCCGATCTTTTGCCCGAAGACCCGAAAACAGAAAACGAATAAATTTTAAAAACATAAACCACCATGAAAAGAGTTCTCTTTTTGTTCTCGCTCCTCTTGTGCCTTGTACAGGTAAACGCACAAATCGTTGAGCCGATAAAATGGAAAACCGAATTGAAGAAAGGTTCGGGATCGCACGCCGAAATCATCTTCTCGGCAACTATCGATGCCGGATGGCATCTCTATTCGACCGACATCCCCGACGGCGGTCCGATTTCCACCACCATCACGTTCGACGAACTGCAAGGTGCTACGCTGGTCGGAAAATTGATGCCGCGCGGAAAAATGGTAACCGAGTACGACAGCATGTTCGAAATGGATCTGAACTTCTTCACCGGCTCGGGTCAATTCGTTCAGGAGATAGAACTGACCGACCCCAAGAATTATCACATAGAAGGGTATCTGAAATACGGTGCCTGCAACGACATGAACTGCCTGCCGCCGACAGAAGTACCGTTCAACTATCAGGAAGGTAAAAGCGCACAGGCGGAAACCGTCGTCGCCACTTCGGACAACACAGACCAACCGTCGATCCGCAAATACTGGGAACCGGTAATCGACGAGTTACAACAGTTCGATGCGACGGAAGAGGAGACCGACCGCTCTTGGCTTTACGTGTTCATCGCCGGATTCATCGGCGGACTGGTTGCCTTGTTCACCCCCTGCGTATGGCCGATCATCCCAATGACCGTCAGCTTCTTTCTGAAACGTTCGAAAGACCGTCGGAAAGGCATCCGCGATGCCATCACCTACGGTGTCTCGATCATTGTCATCTACTTGATATTAGGTCTGTCCATTACCTTGATATTCGGAGCGAGCGCATTGAACGCACTCTCCACCAACGCGATATTCAACATCCTGTTCTTCCTGATGTTAGTCGTATTCGCCGCTTCATTCTTCGGGGCATTCGAAATCACCTTGCCCTCGTCGTGGAGCAACGCGGTCGATTCCAAATCGGAAAGCACGAGCGGCATACTCAGTATTTTCCTGATGGCATTCACCTTAACGCTGGTTTCATTCTCCTGCACCGGTCCGATCATCGGCTTCCTGTTGGTAGAGGTCTCCACCACCGGTTCCATTCTGGCTCCGGCAATCGGTATGTTCGGGTTCGCTTTGGCTTTGGCACTTCCCTTCACGCTGTTCGCCCTTTTCCCCACGTGGCTGAAATCCATGCCTAAATCGGGTGGCTGGATGAACTGTGTGAAAGTGACATTAGGATTCCTCGAACTGGCGTTCGCTTTGAAATTCTTCTCGGTAGCCGATCTGGCTTACGGCTGGCATCTGCTCGACCGTGAAACATTCCTCGCCTTATGGATCGTGATCTTCGGACTGTTGGGTCTCTACCTTTTGGGGAAAATCAAATTTCCTCACGACGATGACAACGACCGCGTATCAGTGCCGCGATTCTTCCTTGCCATGATTTCGTTGGCATTCGCCGTGTACATGATTCCCGGTCTGTGGGGCGCACCGCTCCGCGCCGTAAGCGCATTCGCTCCGCCGATGCACACGCAGGATTTCAATTTGTACGAAAATGAAGTGACCGCCAAATCGGAAGATTACGATGCCGGTATGGAACTTGCCCGCCGCGAGCAGAAACCGGTAATCGTCGATTTCACGGGATTCGGATGCGTGAACTGCCGGAAGATGGAGGTTGCCGTATGGGTAGACGAAAAAGTACGTGAAACAATGAACGAAGATTACGTGCTGATTTCGTTGTATGTCGATGACAAGACACCGTTGGCAGAACCGATAAAGGTAACCGAAAACGGAACGGAACGCACATTGCGTACCGTCGGAGACAAATGGAGCTACCTGCAACGCACGAAGTTCGGCGCTAATGCGCAACCGTTCTATGTGCTGCTCGACAACGACGGCAAACCGCTGAACACTTCGTACTCGTTCAACGAAGATGTCGATCAGTTCGTTTCATTCCTCGAAACCGGTTTGAAAAACTACAAGAAATAACGGAGCTATTCCGGAACATAAAGACACGGCATGCCGGTTTGCTACGGCACGCCGTGTCTTTACATTATGTATCCACCATTCACACTCAAACAGACAAACGCCATGCCGACAATCGAATATCATCCGCTTCCGCCTTTTACACCCGGGAATGCCCGGCTGCTCCTGTTGGGCAGTTTTCCGCCGCCACGTCCACGGTGGTCTATCGACTTCTACTATCCCAACTTCCAGAACGATATGTGGCGTATCTTCGGAACGGCATTCTTCGACGATAAAGACTACTTCGTCGATGCCGCACAGCGAAGATTCCAAGAAGAAAAGCTACGGATGTTCCTGAGCGAGAAAGGCATTGCCTTGTGCGATACCGCCCATGCGGTAGTCCGACTGAAAGAGAATGCCTCGGATAAATTCTTAGAGATTGTCGAACCGGTGAACCTGCAAGCCTTGCTCGACCGGATCCCCCTTTGCCATACGATTGCTTCCACCGGCGAAAAATCTGCCGAGACGCTATGCTCGATCGTCGGCTGCGAGACACCGGCTGTCGGGAAATTTACAAAAACGGAATATGCCGGAAGAGAACTGTCGATCTATCGGATGCCTTCCTCTTCACGTGCCTATCCCAAACCGCTGGCAGACAAAGCCGCCGTATATAGCCGGTTGTTTTCCGATGCCGGATTGCTGTAAACTTATTTTTTCTTTACCCCTTTGTAGACCAGATAACCGACTACAAATATACCGAGGGCGATGAAGATATAAGAGAGTTCGTGGCTGTATTCGGTGACTTTCGCCATGAGCTGGTCTTGCGGCACTACGGAATACAGACCGTAACCGATCGCTGCCAATATCGAATTCCAGATGCCGGCACCGATCGTCGTAAATATGATAAAGGTAGAAAAACGCATCCGCGCCAGACCTGCCGGAATGGAAATCAACTGACGGACCGCCGGAATCAGACGCCCTACCAACGTAGAGATAATACCGTGTTTGTCGAAATAGGCTTCGGCAGTCTGCACTTTCTCGCTGTTGAGCAGGCACATGTGCCCGAGGCGGCTGTTGGCAAAAGAATAGACGATAGGACGACCGATCCAACGCGCCAGATAGTAATTGAGCGTAGCACCCAGATCGGCACCGATCGTAGCGAACAATACAACTAAAAAGACATTCAATTCACCGCCTGCCGCTTTATAGGCTGCGGGGGGAATTACCACTTCGGACGGGAAAGGAATAAACGAACTTTCGATAGTCATCAACAAGGTGATCGTCCAATAATTCAAGTTGTCGATACACCATTGGATAAACGCGACTGACTCCATAAATTTTCAGCTAATACTCTAAATTATCTATGCTTATGCTATCCTGACCGATAGCGGTTAAAAACTTTTCAATTCACGAATAACCCGCGCCGGATCGTCCGAACGGAAAACAGCGCTGCCTGCCACCAATACATCGGCTCCCGCTTCGACCAAACGGCGTCCGGTCTCTACATTGACACCGCCATCGACCTGTATCCATGCCGACGCGCCCTTACGATCGATCATCTCGCGCAACCGCACCACCTTTTCTACCGAGTTTTCAATGAAGCGTTGTCCGCCGAATCCGGGATTGACCGACATGATCAGGATCATATCGGCATCCGATACGATGTCCTCCAACAACGATACCGGAGTATGCGGATTGAGGGCGACACCGGCTTTCATTCCGGCAGACTTGATCTGCTCGACAACCCGATGCAGATGCGTACATGCCTCGTAATGCACCGTAAGCATATAGGTCTGCAAAGCTTTCCAACGGTCGATAAACTGCTGCGGATCGAGCGTCATCAAATGCACATCGAGCAACTTTTCGGTACGCTTCGCCACCGCCTCCAACACCGGAAAACCGTACGAGATATTCGGCACGAACTGCCCGTCCATCACGTCGATATGCAGCCACTCCGCATCCGTGCGGTTGATCAGATCCACCTCTTCGTTCAAACGACCGAAGTCAGCAGCTAATAATGAAGGAGATACAATGGTACTCATCGTCGATTTGTTTTGCAACAAAAGTAGGAATATTTTTTCAAATACCTCTATAAATAATCATAAAGCTACTGCGACTTGCAACAATAAATATCCTGCCGTTTATAGGCGGTGTGTCATGATGCCCAGCCGACCGAGCTGCTTCGCATCTTCGCTATTCAATATAGCTAAACAACGATGTGCATAATGTCCAACCTGCTGCGTTGCCATCGGAATTCGGACTAAGTCGTTTACGTCAGTAAACTCCTGTCATCCTCATCCTCTGCGCCTTGCATCTTAGACCTTTTTACACACCGAAACGGGTCTGCATCGAAAACCTCTATTTTCGATGCAGACCCGTTCTGTTCGTTTTTCGTCCGTTACTAATTCAAAATCAATCCGCCCAACTCGACAGGCAACTGTTTCTCAAAAGTATAAGCCCGTGCAAATTGCATGATAGCAAACAATGTTTCGGCTTTGGGTGCAAGCGGTCTGACAACCGTTTCTTTTTCGGACGATACAGTGTGAGTAGTAGAAGTTTTCTTCATAGGCGTCGTGTTTTAAATAACAACTTCTGCCTTCGGGCAGTGTTTATATTAAAAACGACCGTACCGCCGATTTATTATATATCGCCCGATAAAAATTTTACCGGGCAATTATCTGCACATCAGAACGTAAGCACAATATCATTTTCTTCCGCCATCCGACGCATATTCAATATGGCATAGCGCATGCGTCCCAATGCCGTATTGATGCTGACCTTCGTAAGGTCGGCAATCTCTTTGAAGCTCATATTTTTGTAATAGCGCATTTCGAGCACCTCACGCTGGTTGTCGGGCAAAGCCTTTACCAACCGGCGGATATCCGATTCGATCTGCCGGTGTACGATCGTATCCTCGATCGTGCCTTCGCTCAGTTCGCGACGGTTGAATATATCGAGCGTTTCATCTTCGGGCGACACCGTATTCTCGGCACGTTCCTGTCGATAATGGTCGATAATCAGATTGTGTGCGATACGCGAAATCCAGGCTATGAATTTGCCATTGTCGGTATAACGACCCTGACGGATCGTCATAATGGCTTTCATAAAGGTCTCTTGAAAGATGTCTTCCGTCAGATCTTTATTCTTGACAATATAGTAAATATAGGAGTATACTTTGTTGTGATGACGTTTCAACAAAATATCAAAAGCCTCATTATTACCTTCTGCATACAACGCTACCAACTCTTCGTCGGTACGTTTGGTCAAATCATCCATTACCTCTATTGTTTGGGGTTAAAAGAGTAATGTTGTTTTATAGGCTTTCGAGTTTTAAAGATTATAAATTCGTTTATATCGATGCAAAATAAATATTTTTTCTTCGAAACAAAAAGTATTTTCTTGTTTTTTTTCAATGCAGACAAGGATTTAACACGTTTAACACAAATAATATTAAACCCGACATATACTAAACTCGTCTGCAAACCGTTGCTTCCTTCGCCCCGTTTGTACTTCGGTGCAACCATTCAGGCGACAATAACCCTCGAAAAAAAACATTGAAATATCGTGTAACGACTTATAGAAAAAAAACGTGCGGAAAATAGGTTTGTAGCGGGCATTTGAATATCTTTGCAAAACGTTCCCGCCGACGATCATCCGTCACGGGCATCACCGCCCGTAACGACAGCATCACCCGACGTGCGAAATACAGCCGGGTGAAGATGGTTTTGTGTGGTCGGAAGTTCCGAACTAATATGAAGAGAAACAACTGAGTTTAGAATAAGTGAATCAATCAAAACTTGAACTATTATGACACTCATTAAATCTATTTCCGGTATACGCGGCACTATCGGAGGTCGCGCCGGAGAGGGTCTAAATCCGCTTGACATAGTAAAATTCACATCCGCTTACGCCACTTTGATCCGGCGTACCAGCCAATCGGAAAGCAATAAGATCGTGGTAGGTCACGATGCCCGTATCTCGGGAGAAATGGTAAACCACGTCGTTTGCGGCACTCTGATGGGCATGGGCTTCGATGTCGTGAACATCGGTCTCGCCTCTACCCCTACCACCGAACTGGCAGTCACAATGGAAGGCGCATGCGGAGGTATCATACTTACCGCCAGCCACAATCCCCGCCAATGGAACGCATTGAAATTGCTCAACGAACGCGGCGAATTTCTGAACGCCGCCGAGGGCAATGAAGTACTGCGGATTGCCGAAGCCGAAGATTTCGACTATGCCGACATCGACCGGCTGGGATCCTACCGCGAAGATTGCAGCTACAACCAACGCCATATCGACAGTGTCCTGTCGCTCGATCTGGTAGATGTGGAAGCTATCTCGAAAGCGAATTTCAGCGTAGCTATCGACTGCGTAAACTCGGTGGGCGGCGTTATACTTCCCCGCCTGTTGCAACAATTGGGCGTAAAACACATCGAAAAATTATACTGCGAACCTACCGGCGATTTCCAACACAACCCCGAACCGCTCGAAAAAAATCTCGGCGACATCATGCAACTGATGAAAGGCGGGAAAGCGGATGTAGCATTTGTCGTAGACCCCGACGTAGACCGCCTTGCCATGATCTGCGAAGACGGCACGATGTATGGTGAAGAATACACGCTGGTAACCGTCGCCGACTATGTACTGAAACACACGCCGGGCAATACCGTATCGAATCTGAGTTCTACCCGAGCCCTGCGCGATGTCACCCGTCAATACGGACAGGAGTACCATGCCGCAGCCGTAGGCGAAGTGAACGTAGTAACGAAGATGAAAGAGACCCATGCCGTAATCGGAGGCGAAGGAAACGGCGGAGTGATCTATCCCGCCAGCCACTACGGCCGCGACGCATTGGTAGGCATCGCCCTCTTCCTTAGTCATCTGGCACACGAAGGCAAGAAGGTGAGCGAACTGCGAGCCTCCTATCCCCCCTACTTCATTGCCAAAAACCGGATCGACCTTACGCCCGACATCGACGTGGATGCCGTGCTGGCAAAAGTAAAAGAGATGTACAAGAACGAAGATGTAAACGACATCGACGGCGTGAAGATCGACTTTGCCGACAAATGGGTACATTTGCGCAAATCGAACACCGAGCCCATCATCCGTGTCTATTCCGAAGCAGCTACTGCCGAAGCGGCAGAAGAGATCGGCAAACAGGTGATGGATGTCGTGTACAGTCTGGCAAAATAAATCCGATCAATATTAATTATACAACCGGAGATTTTTCCGGATTTTAAACGCACAAAAAATGAAAAACATTGTTTTGGTTACGGGCGGTACCGGTTATATCGGGTCGCACACCGTGGTTGAGCTGCAAAACGCCGGCTACGAAGTGGTAATTATCGACAACTTGTCCAATTCAAGTGCCGATGTAGTCGATAACATCGAAAAAGTTAGCGGAATACGTCCCGCTTTCGAAAAAGTGGATTGCCTCGATTTCGAAGGGTTGGAAAACGTATTCAAGAAATACACAGGCATACGTGCCATTATCCATTTCGCTGCCAGCAAGGCAGTCGGAGAATCGGTACAACAACCGTTGAAATACTATCGCAACAACATCGTCTCGTTAGTGAATCTGTTGGAGTTGATGCCCAAGTACAATGTAAAAGGCATCGTATTCTCCTCTTCGTGTACCGTGTACGGACAACCCGACATCCTGCCTGTTACCGAGCAAGCTCCGATCAAGAAAGCCGAATCGCCCTACGGAAACACCAAACAGATCAACGAAGAAATCATCCAAGATACCATCGCTTCGGGCAGCCCGATACAGGCAATCCTGCTCCGCTACTTCAATCCTATCGGCGCACACCCCACCGCTCTGCTGGGTGAATTGCCGAACGGTGTACCTCAAAACCTCGTGCCCTACCTCACGCAAACAGCAATCGGTATCCGCGAAAAACTGAGTGTATTCGGCAACGACTACAACACGCCCGACGGATCGTGTATCCGCGACTTCATCAATGTCGTAGATTTGGCAAAAGCCCACGTCGTAGCGATCGACCGTATTCTGAACGACAAACAGAAAGCACAAGTGGAAATATTCAACATCGGTACGGGACGCGGATGCAGTGTACTCGAACTGATCGAGGCTTTCGAAAAAGCAACCGGCGTGAAACTCAATTACCAGATAGTAGGCCGTCGTGCCGGCGATATAGAAAAAGTCTGGGCAAATCCCGAACTCGCCAACAACGAGCTGGGCTGGAAAGCCGAAACTTCGATCGAAGACACTTTGCTGTCGGCATGGAAGTGGCAACTTCAATTGCGGGAAAGAGGAATACAATAAATCAACACACACTTACATAAACTCCATTAAACAACAAATTTTTTTATGAAACCAACATTATTTGTACTTGCTGCCGGCATGGGAAGCCGTTACGGAGGATTGAAACAAATGGACGGTCTCGGACCGAACGGAGAAACCATCATGGACTACTCGATATTCGATGCCATCCGCGGTGGATTCGGGAAAGTGGTATTCGTAATCCGTCGCGATTTCGAAGCCGACTTCCGTAACATCATTCTCAAAAAATACGAAAACCACATCCCCGTGGAACTGGTTTTCCAAGATCTGAACAACCTGCCCGAAGGGTTCACCTGTCCCGAAGGACGTACCAAACCGTGGGGAACGAACCATGCCGTACTGATGGGCAAGGACGTGATCCGCGAACCGTTCGCCGTAATCAATGCCGACGACTTCTACGGACGCGACAGCTTCGCCGTATTAGGCAAAGCCCTGTCGGCTCTCGACGGTAAAAAGAATACGTATTGCATGGTAGGTTACCGCGTGGGCAATACCCTTTCCGAAAGCGGAGCGGTAGCACGCGGTATCTGCTCGAAAAACGAAAAAGGATACCTCACCACGGTAGTGGAACGCACCGAAATCATGCGTATCGACGGCAATGTGGCATACAAAGACGGAGAAAACTGGGTAACTATCGACGACAACACACCGGTATCCATGAACATGTGGGGATTCACACCCGACTATTTCGAACACTCCGAAGCCTACTTCAAAGAGTTCCTTGCCGAAAACATATCGAACCTGAAAGCAGAATACTTCATTCCGCTGATGGTAAACAAACTGATCAACGAAGGCACTGCCACCGTCGAAGTATTGGATACCACTTCGAAATGGTTCGGTGTAACTTATGCATCGGACCGCCAACCGGTCGTAGACAAAATCGCCGCATTGGTAGCCGCAGGAGAATACCCGAACAAACTGTTCTAAACGGACGGTCTCGATAAGCCGGATGCAGAACCGATCTACATTCGAGCTATGCCGAGACGAGAAAGGTACAAGACAATAACCTCTGTATCAAACTCTCCAACATACCTGAAAGGGGTTGCATCGGAATGAAATCTGCGATGCAACCCCTTTTTCTATGCGTCAGAATGTCTAAGATACAAGCCGCTGAGGATGAGAACGACAGGAGTGTACTACCACGACTTAGTCCGAATCCCGATGGCAACGCAGCAGATTGGACACGACGACACCTCGTCTTGTTCTTATATTATTCCCCCGGTCGGCAAGAAACAGCCGCACGGTATCTACCACGATGCCCGATCGCCCGCCCGGTCGCGCAAATCGCAAATAATCTCGAACACCATCTGCAATACCTGCGGAACACTGCGACGCACCTCGGGCGACAATTGCAGCCCGACACTCTGAAAATCTTTCACGCTCACCGCCAGCAATTCGATATGAGGCACAACGCCCTGCATCATCATGGCTTCGATCATCTGTTTCAGTCCGATTTCATGCGCACTCAACAAAGGCGGATAATCCTGTACATACTGCGGACAAAGACGGCGCACCGTGCCGGGAGGCAGACCGTCGAGCGAAGCATCGATCAATATCAGATTTTTATACGCCTGCAAGGTCTCCATCAGCGTCAGTCCGCCGGTTCCGCCGTCGAGGACATCCACCCCCTCGGGCAACCCGATATTCCGGAGAATCCGGGCTACATGGCAGCCTACCCCCTCGTCTTTCAAGACCAAGTTGCCTACCCCCATCACCAATATATCTTTGGGCGGTACAAGGAGATCGTATTCCTCATCAGAGCGTTTGCCGCTGTTTTTTTTCTGTTCTTCTTCCATTTTTCTTCCTTTCCGCCTTTACATAGGCTTTCTTCTTTTTCGATTTTACTTTTTCTTCTACCCGCAGCCACTGTTGTTCCTGCTGTTCGAGTTCATACTCCTCCGCCAATTCCTCCGGAATAAATTTCCAGCCTCCGATAATCGACGAAGCGATACCGTTACGTTCGATATAGTCGTGGTAGAATACCAGATAAATATGTACGATCGAAAACAATATGAAACCCCACATGGCTATATGGTGAATATCGCGAACGATAAAAAATCCGCCGGAATCGAGCAACAGACCGGTGAACATCGGTTCGAGTACACTGTCGGTAGAGACAAAGAACATTGCCATACCGGTGAGCGACTGAATAATGAACAGGACGAACAGTCCGAAATAGGTAAATGCAGCCAGACTATTGTGACCGATATCATAAAGAGGTTTGGGCGAAAGCAACAGAATATCGACCCGGATCGTATCGAATATGCCCCGCCACTGACGCCGGGTAAGCGGAAGGTAATTGCGCCAACGGGCGAAACTGTTTCCGACAAATGCCCAATAGAAACGTACCAAGAAGTTCAGCATAAAGACAAAGGCGGCTACAAAATGGGCGAAACGCACCCACCCGAACCAATAATTGAACTCGGGGGCTGTGGCGTGCTGTATCGCCGGAGGATTGCCTATGATGTAACCGGTAATACAAAGTACTACGATACAGACGGCATTCGTCCAATGGAATATGCGAACAGGCAATTCCCATACGTAAACCTCTCGCAACAATTTCTTTCTACTGATAATCATAGCTTACTCGATTTAAGTAAAACATCAGCGCACATCGATCCGGTGCACATGATCGCCCCGTTCGTCGTGCAGATGTACGGCACATGCCATACACGGGTCGAACGAATGGATGGTGCGAAGTATTTCCAACGGGATTTTCGGATCGTGTACGGGTGTGCCTATCAACGAAGCCTCGAATGCCGAGCGTTGCCCTTTGGGGTCGCGAGGCGAAGCATTCCAGGTCGTAGGCACGATCATCTGGTAGTTTTCGATCTTCCGGTCGCGGATAGTGCAATAGTGTGCCAACGCACCGCGGGGAGCTTCCGCCAGCCCGTACCCCATCGCATGGCCTTTCCACGTGGAAGGCTCCCAATAAATATCGTTGAACATCCGGTAATCGCCGCCCTTGATATTGGACAACAATGCGGTATAGAAATCGGTCATCCATCCGGCAACCATCGACGCCTCCAACGCCCGCGCCAGAATGCGTCCGGCAGTAGAGAAAATCGCAGTATAAGGAATACCCAGTTTACGCAATGCCCGGTCGGTCGTCTCGCGATATTCGTCATAACCCAACGCATAGCCGACAGCGTTTCGAGCCAGCGGTCCGGTCTCCATAGGCATGCCTCTGTAACGCGGTGTCTTGATCCAGCTGTACGGACGGTTCGTGTCGAGATATTCGTAGGGAGGTTCCGCTCCGGTATAGTCGAGCCGGGTTTCTCCGACCGAGGGATGCAATCCCACCTCCTTGCCTTCGGTATAGCTATACCACGAATTATTGACAAACTCCTGCAAACCATTGACGTCGGTAGGATCGAACTCGTGTACATGGGTGAGGTCGCGGTCGATCACGATCCCGCGCGGGCTTTTATAGGTAGAGAGTTCTCCGTAATTTCCCATCGGATAATCGCCGTAAGCGATATAGTTGCGCAATCCGCCGCCCACCTTCGTCCATTCGGGATAGTACGACAGGATGGCTATCACATCGGGCAGATAAACTTCGCGTACGTATTGCTGTGTACGTTCGATCAGACCGGCAACGAAGCTGAGCCGCTCCATATTGAGCGCATTCGGATCGTTGATGTTCACGGCGCAAGCCATACCACCCACCAGATAATTGGGATGCGGATTCTTTCCACCGAAGATCGTCTGTATCTTCACGATCTCCTTTTGTACTTCGAGCGTTTCGAGGTAGTGCGCCAACCCGATCAGATTCACTTCGGGCGGCAGTTTATATCCGGGATGCCCCCAATAGCCGTTCGAAAAAATACTGAACTTGCTCGTATCGACAAAGACCCGCATTTTCTTCAATACGTCGGAGAAATAACCCGCCGAATTTTTAGGCCACGGCGATATTTGCTGCGCCAAAGCCGCCGCCTGTTTCGGATCGGCTTTCAATGCCGACATCACATCCACCCAATCGAGAGCCTGCAACTGGTAGAAGTGCACGGCATGGTCCTGAATAGTCAATGCCGCCTGCATCAGATTCCTTACCTGCTGTGCATTGGGCGGAATCACAATACCGAGCGCATTCTCCACCGCCCTTACCGAGCACAACGAATGTATCGACGTACATACGCCGCATACCCTGCCTACATACGCCCATACGTCGCGCGGGTCGCGGTCGCGGACAATGATCTCGATGCCACGCACCATAGTTCCGGAACTGAACGCGTCTTTTATCACGCCGTCCTCTATGTCCGCCTCCATCCGCAGATGCCCCTCGATACGGGTAATCGGGTCTACAACAACTCTTTCTATCATAACAAATTCTTATCGGTCTCTATTTTTTACCGCGCCGCTCCTGTTCGATGCGACCGGCTTCTTTCTCAAATTGCTTTTCTTCGCGGACAAACTCTTCCCGGTTGAACGAATCATCGTCCATACGGTTTTTGATCAACCGGCGTTTCTGGATGTTCGTCACTACGGCATGGGCTGCAATACCGGCTGCCGCCACACCGGTAAGACCGAGTCCGATCTGGTCGGCGGTAGCCTCGATACCTATACCTTTCACATCGGGGATATGGCTGTACAGCGGTTCGGCATCCCAGAATCCGGGTTCGGAACAACCGATACAACCGTGTCCCGACTGTATGGGATAGCTCACGCCTTCGTTCCACTTGATGACGGCACACGAATTAAAGGTATTCGGTCCTTTGCAGCCCATTTTGTACAGGCAATACCCCTTCTTTGCATTTTCATCGTCGAAACTCTGCACGAACAATCCGGCGTCGTATGCCGGACGACGATAGCAGGTATCATGCACCCGGCGACCGTAAAAGGTTTTGGGGCGTCCCATATTGTCGAGTTCGGGAATACGCCCGAACGTAAGTATGTAGGTAATCACCCCTGCCATCACGTCGGCTATCGGCGGACACCCCTGCACATTGATCACCGGTTTGCCGGAGATGAGACGATGTACGGGACGGGCTTCGGTAGGATTCGGCCGAGCCGCCTGAATACATCCCGACGAAGCGCAATTGCCCCATGCGATAATCGCTTCGGCATATTTCGCCCCTTCGTCGAAAACCTCCTTTGCCGAACGTCCGGCTATCGTGCAATAGCCCGGATTGCCCAACGGTACGGCTCCCTCGACGATCATGATATATTTTCCCTTATTCGCCAGCATGGATTGCTCGCGGACAGCTTCCGCCTGAAAACCGCTTGCCGCCATCAGCGTATCGGAATAATCGAGCGAAATCATTTCCAGCAGAATCTGTCCGACCAACGGATGCGAAGCTCTCAAAAAGGATTCGCTGCAACACGTACACTCCTGAAAGTGATACCAAAGCACGGGTTTACGGGGTTTACTCTGCAAAGCCGTAACCACTTGCGCCACCCCGCTTTCCTGCAAACCGAGCAATATGCCCATCATACCGCAAAACTTCAAGAACTGACGGCGGCTATATCCTTTGGACAGCAACTCTTCGTAAAATGTCATTTCTTTTTCCATGGACTATCCTGTTTAAACGATTAACAGATACGGGGCAACTGCTCGCCGCTCATCATCTCCAATACCCGTGTCTGCCCCAACGGCAACCGCAATTCCACGCACGATCCCGTATCGGACGTAACCGAACCGATGCAGGCAGCAAGCCGCCCGTGCGGACTGTTGCGGATAATCGACAAAGCCTGTTCGGCACTTTGCTTAGCCACGACAATGAGCAATACGCCTTCATTCGCCATACCGAGCGGATCGATTCCCAACAGATCGCAGGCTGCCGCCACCGGATCGCTGATAGGGATAGCTTCCTCATCGATCGTAATCGTAACTCCGGTATCTTCCGCCACTTCGTTCAACGTCGCCGACAGACCGCCCCGGGTCGGATCGCGCATAAACCGGACACCGGGGACACCGCCCAACAGATTCGAGACCAACCGGGTCAATGCAGCGGTATCGCTCTGTATGATAGATTCGAAACCTAAGTTTTCCCGGGCAGAGAGTACACTCGTTCCGTGATTGCCGATTTCTCCCGTAACCAGTACCACATCGCCTTTGCGAATCTGCGACAGACCGATATGGATGCCATCGGGAATAATACCGATACCGGAAGTGTTGATATAGATCTGGTCGCCTTTGCCGCGTTCCACCACTTTCGTATCGCCGGTGACGATCGACACTCCCGCCCTTGCCGCCGCCAGACGCATGGATTCGACAATCCGCCGGAGAGTCTCGATCGGAAATCCTTCTTCCAAAATAAATCCGGCGGAAAGATAGAGAGGCGTGGCTCCGCTGCAAAGCAGATCATTCACCGTACCGTTTACCGCAAGGTCTCCTATATCGCCGCCGGGGAAAAAAATCGGATCGACCACAAACGAATCGGTAGTAAAAGCAATACGGGCATTTTGTACCGATAATATCGTGGCATCGTGATTCTGGTTCAACAGCGGATTACCGAATGCCGGACGAAATATCTCCTCGATAAGCCGCCGTGTCATTCTGCCTCCGCCCCCATGGCCGGAGACAATCTCATCTTGTTTCTTCTCCGTAACCGGACACTGCAACACTTCCATAGTTATATTTTTTGATGATAGCGATAATATGCCGCACAGACACCTTCGGATGAGACCATCGACGGTCCGACCGGATGATCGGGAGTACACTCCGCCCCGAAGCAAAGACAATCGGGCGGTGCAGCCATTCCCCGCATGATATCGCCCGACCGGCACGGCGTATGGGTTTCCGTCTGTCCGACGGTAAGATGGAAACGATCGACCGCATCATATTGTTCATACTCCGGACGCAACCGCAAACCGCTTTCCGCGATGTATCCCAACCCGCGCCACCGCGCACCAGAAGGCTCGAAAAACTGAATTACAGCGGCTTGTGCCGGCTTATTCCCCGATGGATGCACCACCCGGCGATAGGCATTCACCGCCCGAAAGTCGCCGCGCCGCGCCATACTCACAACCCGATAAATGCCATACAGCAGATCGACAGGTTCGAAACCGGTCGCCGCAACCGGAATCCGGATCGTTTCCGCCAGCCGGTCGTAGTCGGAAAGTCCCGTAACGGCACATACATGCCCCGCAGCCAGCAAGGCATCGGGACGTGCTGCCGGATCAGCCGCAAGCCAGCCGATCACCGAAGGCAACGTGAACAAAGCGGTCAGCAGAGAGAAATTTTTCAACCGCCTGCGGCACACTTCGTTCATCAGCAAAGCATATACGGGAGCGGTAGTTTCAAAACCGATCGCAAAAAACACCACCTCTTTCGACGGATTTTCTTCGGCAATACGCAACGTGTCGAAAGGGGCATAGAGCATCCGAACATCCGCACCGCGCGATTTGGCAAGCAACAACGAACCGGCATTACCGGGAACACGCATCATATCGCCGAACGTGCAGAATATCGTATCGGGACGATACGCCAGCTCCACGGCCTGATCGACAACCGATGCCGGAGTCACGCAGACCGGACAACCCGGACCGTGAACCATTTCGATACCGGAAGGCAACAGCTCTTCCAAGCGATACCGCGACAAAGCATGCGTCTGTCCGCCACACACCTCCATGATACGCAACGGGCGGGTGTATTCTGCTGCGATCGCCTGAACCAGCATCCGCTGGGTATCGGCATCACGGAAACGACGGTCAATAGACATCTTCCACCTCCTCCCGGGCATGAGAGGCAAGTAACTCGAAATCGTGCAGCGTCTCTTCCGCCTCCCGCGCATCCATGCGGGTAAGGGCGACACCGGCATGCGCCAGTATATAATCGTTCTCTTCCACATCCACCCATTCGACACATATATCACGACACACGCCGCCAAAATCGACCGTCGCCATCCGGGGCGAAAGAGTACGGTCGATACGGACAATCTTTCCGGGTACAGCCAAACACATAATTTTCGTTTTTTTCTTTTCTGAACAATTTTTCAATACTCTTTGTTTACTCCCAAACAGATCTTTCCCCATGAACGAATATCATATCCACATAGCGGGTTTGGTACAGGGCGTAGGGTTCCGCCCCTACGTCTATCGGATTGCCACGGAAATGGGCTTACGAGGATATGTGGACAACCGCAACGACGGAGTGTCTATCGTTCTGCAATCGTCGCCCGACGAAAAAGAGAGATTTCTGAAACGGCTCGAACTCGAACATCCGCCGGTCTCGGTCATCGAACAGATCGAAAGCACGGAACGGCAGGCGGAAAGTCCGTTCCGGGAGTTTTTCATCGCACCCAGCCGAACGACCGGCGACGAAATCACCCGCATAAGTCCCGATATTGCGATTTGTGAAGAATGCCTTGCCGACCGGAAGCGGCAGCCGCACCGGCTCAACTATCCGTTCATCAACTGCACGCATTGCGGTCCGCGCTTCTCCATTATCCGTCGCCTGCCGTACGACCGGCAAACGACCACCATGTCGCCATTCGTCCTATGCGAACGGTGCAGAGAAGAATACAACAATATACGCGACCGGCGTTTCCATGCACAACCGGTGGCTTGTACGTATTGCGGACCGCATTACACGCTACATACCGCAAACGGTGAGACGGAAGAACGGTACGAACGTATCGTCGCCCTTCTGACAGCGTGTCTTGCCCGGGGCGGTATTGCCGCCGTAAAAGGGTGCGGAGGATACAATCTGCTTTGCGATGCCACCGATACCGATGCCATAGCACGCCTCCGCGAAATCAAAAGCCGATACCGCAAACCGTTCGCCGTGATGTTCCCCGACGAAAACAGTGTGCGACGATATGCCGATGTTTCCGGACAGGAAGCCGAAATGCTCCGCTCCTGGCGACGTCCTATCGTCCTGCTGCGCTGCCACACATCACTACCGGCAATTCCGGACGGGTATCGTTCTATCGGAGCCATACTTCCTTATATGGCACTTCACTACGACTTGTTCGACAACGGGTCGCCGTTGCAGGCTCTTGTTTTCACCAGTGCCAACCGAAACGGCGAACCGATCGTAACCGACGACGGAAAAGCGCAAAAACTGTTCGGTCAGAAATGCGATCTCTTCGTGTCGTACAACCGGGAAATCTACCAACGTTCCGACGATTCGATCGTACGTATGAGCGGCGGTGCATGCCGGGTAATCCGCCGTTCCCGAGGATATACCCCCGAAACGACAGAGTGCCGTCATCGCACGGAAGGGATTCTGGCTGTCGGAGCCGACAGCACCTCATCGCCGGCTATCGGAAAAGGACGGCAGATCATCGCCGCTCAATATCTCGGATCGCTCCGCCATCGCGCGGTCAGGGACTCTTTCGGACAAACCGTCGAACGATTCGCCCAATTGTTCCGATTCGTTCCCCGACAGATTGTATGCGATGCCCATCCGGGATACTACTCGACCGAATGGGCGGAGACTTTCGCCCGGCAACTCGACATTCCGCTACTGCGCGTACAGCATCATCATGCCCATGCCGTCGCCGTAATGGTAGAACACGGTATCGACGAAGAGACCGCCGCACTCTGCCTCGACGGCACAGGTTACGGCGAGGACGGCACGATATGGGGCGGAGAACTATTGCTCTGCGAGCGAAGCCGGTACACCCGGCTATCGCACCAACCTTGCCTGCCGATGCCCGGAGGCGAAGCCGCGGTGCGCGAACCGTGGCGAATGGCACTGGCATTGTATCACACGGCTTTCGGAAAAGATCGTCCCCTGCCCGAACCATTCGGCAAACGGATCGGACATACCCGTCAAGAGATCATCTACCGAATGATCGAACAACGCATCAATACGCCGTTCAGTTCGGGAGCAGGCAGACTGTTCGACGCTGTCGCGTCTTTACTGGGTATTGCCGACGAAAACAGCTATCAAGGAGAAGCCCCCATGCTGCTGGAACAAATTGCCGACCGGGATGCCCGGCGGTGTTACCCGATCGACAAAAACAACCCGCTCGACCTAAGGCTACCCACAGAAGCCCTGCTCGACGACCTGAAACACGGAATTGCCGTACCCGTCATTGCCGCCGCATTTCACCAGACTTTCGCCGCCCAATGGTGTGCGGAGATCTGTCGGAAAATACCGGCACGGAACAGACGAAACATAATCCTGACCGGAGGTGTAATGCAAAACCGGCTTCTCGTCGAAGAACTGCTCCGGCTCTTGCGACAGAACGGGTTCCAGCCCATCCTGTCCCGAACCGTTCCTTGCAACGATGCCGGAATATCCGTCGGACAGATCGGCATCGCCGCTGCCCGAAATCATATACAATCTTTATAAAAAAATATATTATGCATGAACTTTCTTTGGCATACAGCATTTTAGAAATCGTCGAAAGCGAACGGGAACGGCGCGGCGGAAAACGGATAACAACCATAGAACTGGAAGTAGGCAAATTAGCCGGCATAGACTGCAATTCACTATGCTTCTGTATCCGTACCCTGCTGTCGCACACCGCTTCGCCCGATGCCGAGATCGACATCGCCGCCGACATCCCGCAAGCCCGATGCCGGAAATGCGGGAGCAAATTCGTTCCCGAAACCTGGTTCGACTCCTGCCCTGCCTGCGGAAGCCACGACCGGGAAATCGACCACGGAACGGAATTTCGCATACGGGCAATCCGTATCGAAAAATAAATCATAGAAACCACCTCCTCCAAAATAGAATAAACCTCAAAAGACAACATTATGTGTACTACTTGCGGATGCGGCTCACACACCACGAGCCATGACGAAATGCACCGAAAAGGCATCGAACACAGCCACAGCGACGAACGGGCGGAGATAGAACAAGAAATACTCTCGGCAAACCGCCGTACCGCCCTGCTCAATCTGAACTACTGGAACGAACGGAAATGTTTTGCATTGAACATAGTCAGTTCCCCCGGTTCGGGTAAAACCACTTTGCTGGAACGCACGGTGGAACGACTGAAAGACCGCTGCCCGATCGTTGTAATAGAGGGTGACCAGCATACCGCCCGCGATGCGGAACGCATCAGACGGTTAGGAATCCCCGCTATACAGATCAACACACAAAACGGTTGTCATCTGGATGCCCGAATGATTCACGAAGTAGTCGATACGCTACCTATGCAGCCGGGCACACTCGTCTTCATCGAAAACGTGGGCAACCTCGTCTGCCCAGCCCTGTTCGATTTGGGAGAGCACGCACGGGCTGTCGTAGTGAGTGTCACCGAAGGCGATGACAAACCGCTGAAATATCCGTATATTTTCGCCGGTGCCGACCTCTGCATCATCAACAAAATCGACCTGCTACCCTATGTCGAAAGCGACATCGAGCAATTGAAAGAGAACGTACTGAAAATCAATCCGGAAATACGGTTTTTCGAAATCTCCGCTTCCCAAAATCAAGGTATAGACGAATGGTGCGACTACCTGCTGTCGCTACTGCCCGTACACGACACGACCGAGTCCCTGCCGGAGGAGGGCGTACAATGAATTTTTTCGACGAAATAGCTGAAATCTGGGACAGTCGCAACCGGTATGATGTACGCCAGATCCGGTTTCTGCTCTCTCTGATACCGTTAATGCCCGGTAGTTCGGTTCTGGACATCGGTACAGGAACCGGTGTCCTGCTACCGTTCATCCGGGAACGAATCGGACAAAAAGGGATAATCACCGCCGTAGACAGTTCGCCGCGTATGCTTGCATGCGCCTCACGCAGAATGGCCGCCGATACCCGGGTCAGATTCATCGAAGCCGATGTCGAACGCGATATCCTCGACGGAAAATACGATGCGATTATTCTCTATTCCGTTTTCCCGCATCTGCGCTATCCGACCGATACGGTGAAACAACTGATCCGCTACAATCTGAAACCGAAAGGGTATCTGCTGATCGCCCACTCCGACAGCCGCGAATCACTGAACCGCGTCCACGAACGGGTACGGGAACGTGTTTATTCCGCCCGCCTGCTCCCTATACAGGAACAGGCGGAACGATTCCGGAATGCAGGTCTGAACGTAACGGCTTGCGACGAAAGCGATTCGTTCTATTATCTTGTATGCAACAGTACAATCCATCCATCGCCGTTTGTTTCCAATAAAAAAGTTCAACCGGCAGATTGTCGTTTTTGAAACCGAAAAAGGTTTCTTTCCCGACTCTTGAAAAATATTTTCGGTAAATACCGGCGGGACGATAAAAAAATTTCTATTTTTGTATTTTACAATGGCGGATCGGCTCTTCCGGTCGAAAGAGAAAAAAGAAGCCTTTCCGACACGATTTACTCTAAATAGAAAACTAAATAAACATTGTCTCATGAAGAAATACGTAGTTTGGAGCTTCGCTCTGCTTTTAGCATTCGGTATCAGTTCTTGTAAATCGAACCAAAACGCTTACAAAGCCGCTTACGAAAAGGCTCAGGAAAACTCGTCGCCCGATAGCACACCCGTTACTATCGGCGAACCGGAAAAAGCGGAGACTCCCGCAGTCAATGATCGTCCGGTTACCGTCCGCAACGAAAAGATAAATGCAGTAGACGGCACTTCGCAACTTCGGGAATTTAATGTAATCATCGGTAGTTTCAGACAAAAAATCAATGCAACCAGCCTTTGCGAACGCATGGTGAAAGAGGGCTACCCCGCCATACTGGCTCAAAATGCCGACGGTATGTTCCGGGTGGTAGCTTGCAATTTCGATACTCGCGAAGAAGCTGTAAAAGCCCGCGAGCAATTGAAGGCATCGTTCCCCGACGCTTGGTTGCTGATCAACCGATAAGACGGAACAGGTACACAGAATCGGGACGTGATACAGGCCGGTCGTATCGTTTTGCATCGAACGATATATCCGGATTGTGTCACGTCCCGATTTTTTGTTTTTATTTGATACCTTCAAAGCCATAACACAATCAAATCGCTACATAAATGCCGAATAAATATTCAAAATAGAAAAAATTACACACTTTTTTTATTCGAATAAAATATTATTATCTATATTTGTAGAATATAGGAGGCGGCTCGGCATAGTCCATTCGTGAAAATTCCATTTTCCCTTTTGTCTCTGCTCTCGCCTTTCACTATATTTGTACTGAAACGTTTACCATTTTCGTGCATTCGCAATAGAATTTCTTCGATTACCATTGCTGTATGTGCTCCGTAAAAAGATAAAACAGTGTTCTGAGGCAAAAAACAGGATTTCTCAATTCATTAAAAAACATAAGCGTATGAAAAAAACTTACCGAAATTTATTTCTGTCCGCTCTGCTTGCAGGCGGATTATTAACCACCCCAACCGCACAGGCGGATGTTATCGTAAAAGATAACCTCGACAGCTATACCGCCGGCGATTTGTACAACAACGGACCGTGGTTACGCCAAAATGCAACAGTCGCCAATCCCGTACAACTTTCATCGGGATCTCTGACCTACGACGGATATGCCGACAATGCAACCGGTATGTCTGCCACTTTGGGCAATACATCCGGTTCCCAGAAATTGAAAATGGTATTTCCGGAAGATAAATACTTTACCGAAGCTGCCGGCACAATCTATTACTCCGTATTGCTGAATGTAAAAGCTTACGAGGATGGTGATACCGCACCGAAAGATGCCGCCATCATCGCATTCATGCAATTGGGATTCAATTTGAGCAATGCCGACGGAGCAGTAGGAACAGAATTCGGAAAACTGTTTATCAAGAAAGGGTCGGCAAACGACAAATTCATATTGTCCGTCGCTCAAAACGGAACGAAACCGACAGCATACGGCACCGAACTGAATGCCGAAACTACCTACTTAGTCGTTGTAAAATACAATACGAGCGACAATTCGGCATCATTATTTGTCAATCCGTCGAATACGGCAACCGAACCTGCCGCCAATGCAATCAACAACTTGAATGCATCTTCGTTCAACTCCGAACGAGGTTTTGCCGCATTGACATTCAACCAAGCCGCAACAGCCACCACTTCCGTCCCCAAAATCGAATTCGACGACGTACGGGTAGCTACCGCATGGGCTGACTTGTTCGAAAGTACGACACCGACACCCCCGACACCTGCAACACCGTCGATCGCCGTAAATCCGGAGTTCGTAGAATTTGAGAATGCCGACGCGATGATGGCAGGTGTAGGTGAAAGTTATAACGGCGTAGTCAATGTCAAAGCCGAAAACCTGACCGAAGATATTACCATCACTTTAACGGCTGACGACGATATTGATGTAAGCCAAGTAACGCTGTCCGCAACAACCATCGCCGCCGCAGATGCCATGTCGGAAAACGGGGTCGATCTGACTGTCACTCTGACTCCGACTCAGGAAATGGGTCCGATCACCATGACCCTCGCGTCGGGTGAAACAACGAAAACAGTTGCTATCGACTGGTATGCCCTGTTGGTACATTCCGCATCGACCGTTGCAGATTTCCGAGCCCTGCCGATCACCGAAGGTGAATTCTACCTGCTCAACTGCGAAGTCACCGTCTCTTTGGTTCGTCCGAATGCAAGTGGAATGTCTTATATCTATGCCGAAGATGCTACCGCCGGTATTACGATCGGATCGGCAGAAGGTGTTCCCGCAGTCGGAGACAAACTGAAACTTTCTGTCGGCTCGCTCGTCAGCAGCATGGGTTCGCTGTCGTTCGAACCGCTCCTCGGATATGAAGTAGTTTCGAGTGGAAACGAAGTCGTTCCGACCGTCGTAACGATTGCCGAGCTGAAAGCCGAACCGAAAAAATATGAAAGCCGCCTGCTCAAAATCGAGGAAGCAGAGATTTCTTCGACTGAACCTACTTTCTCCACATCCGTACGCCCGACCATTACACAAGGCTCCGAATCCGTCAATATGTGGATATTATCGGGTACCGATCTGGTCGGAGAAGCAGTTCCTGCAACCGCCACTGTCGTAGGGGTATCGACCAGCGGCAATGGTATGGTCATCGCACCGCGCAGCAAAGCGGATATTATTGCCGTACAGAAAGAAGCATCGATCACCGTCGATCCGGAGTTCGTAGAGTTTGAGAATGCCGACGCGATGATGGCTGGTGTAGGTGAAAGTTATAACGGCGTAGTCAATGTCAAAGCCGAAAACCTGACCGAAGATATTACCATCACTTTAACGGCTGACGACGATGTGGATGTAAGCCAAGTAACGCTGTCCGCGACAACCATCGCCGCCGCAGATGCCATGTCGGAAAACGGAGTCGATCTGACTGTCACTCTGACTCCGACCCAAGAAATGGGTCCGATCACCATGACCCTCGCGTCGGGTGAAACGACAAAAACGGTCGCTATCGACTGGTATGCCTTAGTTGTGCACAGTGCTTCGACCGTTGCCGAGTTCCGTAATCTGCCTATCAATGAGGAGCATTTCTACCTGCTCGACTGTGAAGTCACCGTCTCTTTGGTTCGTCCGAATGCAAGTGGAATGTCTTATATCTATGCCGAAGATGCTACCGCCGGTATTACGATCGGATCGGCAGAAGATGTTCCCGCCGTCGGAGACAAACTGAAACTTTCGCTCGGTATGCTTGTCAGCAGTACGGGTTCACTGTCGTTCGAACCGCTCCTCGGATATGAAGTAGTTTCGAGCGGAAACGAAGTCGTTCCGACCGTCGTAACGATTGCCGGACTGAAAGCCGAACCGAAAAAATATGAAAGCCGCCTGCTTAAAATCGAGCATGCAGAAATTTCCTCGACCGAACCTACATTCTCCACATCCGTACGTCCGACCGTTACACAAGAATCCGAAACTATCGAAATGTGGATATTACCGGATAACGACTTGATCGGAGAAGCAATTCCTACAACAACGGCTACGATCATCGGCGTATCGACCAGCGGAGCCGGAACTATAATCGCTCCGCGCGGCAAAGCTGATATCAGCACCGGTACAGGTATCGAACAAGGTGTTGCCACCGACATACAGGTTTATGCAGCAAACGGCGTTATCTATGTAAACGGTAACGGTATCGAAAATGTAGAACTGTTCAATGTATCGGGTTGCCAAGTAGCTGCCAGTGTAGCTGTCGGCTCAAAAGCCGTATTGGAAGTTCCGGCAAGCGGTATTTACATGGTTCGTGTAAACGGATCGTCCGTTCATAAAGTATTGGTTCGATAACCGAACCATTCCCTATACAAAAAACGCTGCATCATCCGGTGCAGCGTTTTTTGTATCTGTATGAAAGATAATGTAAGCCGAAAACAGAAGTAAGTTTACTTAACCTATGTTAAGGAGAAACTTATCTTCTCACTTCGAGCAAGAAGCATAAAGTGGCATCTATCATCCTTGAAGAAACCGTCGATTTATTCAAGGGCAACAATCTGCAATCACTAACAATTGAAACCTAAGAATCAAAACCTTAGACTGGATATGCAAGTTACACATCAACCTAATCAACCATCAGATAATGCCAAGCTTCTTCAAAGTTTACCGAAGGAAACGGATTAACCCATTCGATATGATTTTTATTTGCTGGTACTCCGTGACCATATAACCAAGCGACATGGATATATATAATTCCCGAACCTTTGAGTGGTTTATTACGATTATAACCTGTAAGATACCAAACTTCGTTCTCATAAATCATTTCGATTATCTGTGCACGTGATAAAACGAAGAACTTGAACGTCGGGACATCTGCACAACAAACCTGAACCATAACCCAAGGACCAACAACCTTGCTCTCGATAAACTTACGCCCTTTAACAAGATCGAGCTTTCCATTCGCATCATAAAATTCTTTGTGAGATATACCCGTATTAAAACAATCGCCCAAAGTAGTCTTTACTTGTATTGCAGAATAGTGACCTTTATTATCACAACAAAAGATGTCAGTGCCAGCAGTGTTTTCAACAGAAAGGTTCGTTATTGCGGCTTGATAACCCAAAAGCAACAACCGAGATAGTGTTTGGTGTTCTCCAATAGCACCGAGAACATTATTCTGAATTTTTACCATATCAAATTTATTTATAATTAGTCTGTTCTTCTTACTAATCTTACTTTTTACTATGCGCCCATTTCTTCGGGCAAAAGGCATTCCGCCAACTTTATATACGGATTCTTTTTCATGGCTTTTCTGGCTTGTTCTTTTCTGCAAAGGTATGGTTTTTATTCCACAAACACAGCTTTTTTACTATGCGCCTATTTAACCCGCGCTCCCCCGGGGACAAAAAAAACGGAAAAAGGTCGGTTCGTCCGACCTTTTTCCGTTTTGAAGGGTGAAAGATGGGACTCGAACCCACGACCCTTGGAACCACAATCCAATGCTCTAACCAACTGAGCTACATTCACCATTTCTCAAATGCGATGCAAAGATAGAGCATCTTTTTGACATACGCAAGTGTTTGACTCTTTTTTTATCCACGACCGATTATTTTTTTCGGAAGCACAAAAAAAGCTCCCATCGAGATTTCCAATCAGGGAATTATCCGTCACAGCAATTCATCCTACGGTACTTCAACCGACAATCGGCATTCCGCATCAGAATGTATATTCGTCCACGCCCCGGTTATAGCAAGAGAATACCGCCCTTGCATTTTTCAGGAACAAAGCACATTCGTTACGACGTTTCTCGGAATAGGTAGTGTCGGCAGGAAGTTTTGCTGCGGGAACTATCCGAAAAGGTTCCGAATCATTCTCGGGACGTAAGGTATAAAGCAATGCATAATCGGCACGGCGGACAACCGGCATCCCGTCCTTTCGTCCGATAACGACCCGCACCATCGCCCCGCCCCGCGTATCGGCAGTATTCATATTGGAAATAAAATTGCCCAACGAATAGACGATCAACGCCTGTGGTTCGCCATTGGCATGATAACGCATCTCCATCGGCTGGACGACATGCGGATGTGCTCCGATGACGAGCTGTACGCCCTCCTCTATCAACATTTCGGCACAACGCGCCTGCCCGGCATTATGTATCAGTTTATATTCTTCCCCCCAGTGCATACAGGCAACGATCAGGTCTGCCCCCAATCTCCGGGCACACCGCACATCGTCCCGTATCTGCTCCCGGTCGATATAGTTTATCCGGCAGGGAGGCGATACCCGGATGCCGTTGGTCCCGTAGGTATAGTTGAGAAAAGCGATACGGAAGTGTCCGACACGGCACAAATAGGGATAACGTTCGGACCGGTCATAATCGGAAAGATAAGTCCCGACATGGGCTACATGCAACGAATCGAGCACATGGATAGTCCGTTTCAATCCGGCTGACGAACGGTCGAGCGCATGATTATTGGCATTGAGCTGCAAATCGAACCCGACACGCTGCAAGGCTTCGGCATAGGAATCGGGCGCACTGAAACAAGGATAGCCGGTATAGGGTTTCCCACCCAAAGGGACTTCCAGATTCACTACGGCATAATCCGCCCCTCCGACCTCATCGGCAACGGCTTCGAAACACGGCGTATAATCGTACCCGAAATTCTTTGCCGAAGCGATTTGTCCGGCATGTTGCATGGCATCGCCGACAAAGAGCAGGGTGATCTCTTCGTCGGGATAAAGAGGCGCGGACGGCAACGCCGCAAGCAGTTGCAAGAGCAACGAAAGTATCATCGATAAATCGCTTTCTGTCCGGCAAGAAGTGTATTTTTCATCAACGAAACGATCGTCATCGGTCCTACTCCGCCCGGCACGGGAGTAATGTATGCACAACGCGGGGCAACTTCGTCGAATTTCACATCGCCGGTAAGTTTAAAGCCCGACTTCGTAAGGGTAGACGGCACCCGTGTAGTACCGACATCGATTACAGTCGCACCTTCTTTCACCATATCGGCAGTCACAAATTCGGGCGATCCGAGTGCCGCGATGATAATATCCGCCTCGCGGCAAATTTCTTTGATATCGGGCGTGGCGCTATGGCAGACCGTAACGGTAGCATTCCCCGGATTGGATTTCTGCATCATCAGCGATGCCACCGGTTTGCCGACTATATTACTGCGACCGAGAACAACGCACCGTTTTCCTTTCGTCTCGATATGGTAACGCGAAAGCAGTTCCATAATGCCGGCAGGAGTGGCAGATACGAAACAGGGAAGTCCGATCGACATACGCCCGACATTGATCGGATGGAATCCATCGACATCTTTCCGATAGTCGATCGCCTCGATTACTTTCTGTTCGGAGATATGACGAGGCAACGGTAATTGTACGATAAATCCATCGACATCCTGATCCCGATTCAATTCATCGACTTTCCGGAGCAACTCTTCTTCCGTGACATCGGCTTCGTAACGGATCAACGTGGATTTGAATCCGCATTGTTCACACGCTTTTACTTTATGGGCAACATAGGTTTCACTGCCACCGTCGTGTCCGACTAATATGGCAGCCAGATGCGGAGCTCTTCCGCCGTTTGCCAAAATGGTTTCAACTTCCCGGGCTATCTCGGCTTTGATCTGATCCGCCACGGCTTTTCCGTCAATGAGTTCCATAGAAATATATTTTAAACTTTTGGTTTCCAATAAACGCTACACCCCGGCATAATCGGTTCAAGGTTTCACTTGACTACGTCTACACACGGCTTGCAGTTGATTTTCATAATAAACGCTGCGCCTTGGCATAATCCGTCTAAGTTTCTCTTGACGGCTTCTGCGCTCGGCTTGCAGTTTATTTTCATAATAAACGCCGCGCCTTGGCATAATCCGTCCAAGTTTCTCTTGACGGCTTCTGCGCTCGGCTTGCAGTTGATTTTCATAATAAACGCCGCGCCTTGGCATAATCCGTCCAAGTTTCTCTTGACGGCTTCTGCGCTCGGCTTGCAGTTTATTTTAGATTTTTGATTTTCAATAAACGCCCCCTCCGGCTCCTTTTATTCGATACGGAATACCTTAGTCCCCCGGAAAAGGTCTGACCGGTTGCGCCTGAAAACGGCACTGCCGGATTCCCTACCGCCCGTATCGGGGCGACAGCGCATCCGGCAGTGCTTGAACGTATAACGCAGGTTATCTCCGCTTCATTCCTTTCATCATTCCCATCGCGCCTTTCGACTGGGTTACCATCCGCATCATTTTGCGGGTCTGGTCGAATTGTTTCAACAGGCGGTTCACTTCCTGAATGGAAGTTCCGCTGCCCTTGGCGATACGCTGACGGCGGCTTCCGTTGAGAAGTTCGGGATTGGAACGCTCTGCCGGAGTCATGGAATAGATAATCGCTTCGATGCTCTTGAAAGCATTGTCGTCGATGTCCATATCTTTAATTGCCTTTCCGACACCGGGAATCATCGACGCAAGGTCTTTCAGATTACCCATTTTTTTAATCTGCTGTATCTGGCTGATGAAGTCGTTGAAATCGAATTGGTTCTTGGCGATTTTCCGTTGCAACCGTTTGGCTTCTTCCTCATCGTATTGTTCTTGCGCACGTTCCACCAACGATACGATGTCACCCATACCGAGAATACGGTCTGCCATACGGGAGGGGTGGAATACATCGAGTGCATCGAGTTTTTCGCCCGTACCGACAAATTTAATCGGTTTGTTCACCACCGTACGGATAGAGAGCGCGGCACCGCCACGGGTATCGCCATCGAGTTTGGTCAGGATCACACCGTCGAAATCGAGGCAGTCGTTGAACTCCTTCGCCGTATTCACGGCATCCTGTCCGGTCATGGCATCGACCACAAACAAAATTTCGTTCGGTTCGACAGCATCCTTGATCTCCCGGATCTCTTTCATCATCTGCTCATCGACTGCCAGACGACCTGCGGTATCGATAATGACCAGATCGAGATTGTTTTCTTTTGCGTATTTGACCGCATGACGTGCTATCGAAACAGGATCTTTGCTTCCCTCCTCGGTATAAACCGGTACCTCGATTTGCTCGCCCAACACCTTCAACTGGTCGATTGCCGCCGGACGATAGACGTCGCAGGCTACCAACAACGGACGTTTGGCTTTCTTCGATTTGAGCATCTTCGCCAATTTCCCGGAGAACGTGGTTTTACCGGAACCTTGCAGACCCGACATCAATATCACCGAAGGCGATTTCGACAGGTTGATATCGACAGCGTCGCCACCCATCAACAGTGCCAGTTCGTCGTGGACGATTTTCACCATCAATTGTCCGGGACGGACGGCAGTCAGCACATCCTGTCCGAGAGCTTTCGCCTTTACCGTATCGGTAAACTGCTTGGCTACTTTATAATTGACATCGGCATCGAGCAATGCGCGACGTACATCTTTCAAGGTCTCGGCTACGTTTATCTCGGTAATCTTACCCTCGCCTTTGAGGATCTTAAACGAGCGTTCGAGTCTTTCACTTAAATTTTCAAACATGGTCTTATATCCGGTTTTTGCTTATTTTCTTACTAATGAGGTGGCAAAAATACGAAAAAATCCGTACACAACAAAAGGAGATGTTTCCATTTTTAGGTCGCATCTCCTTAGTTTATTCTTATCGGTTAGACGATTAAAGCAATTTATTGGTTGCCGTATCGGGGAATACTACTGCCGGCACAAAATGTTTGGCTTCTTCAAACTCCATCCACGCAAACGCCATGATGATAATGACATCGCCGGGTTGCACCTTGCGTGCCGCTGCTCCGTTCAGGCAGATCATTCCCGAACCGCGTTCGCCCTTAATGACATAAGTTTCGAATCGTTCGCCATTGTTGTTATTGACAATCGCTACTTTTTCGTTGGGGATAATATTTGCGGCATCGAGCAGGTCTTCGTCGATGGTGATGCTCCCGATATAATTCAGATCGGCTTGCGTTACCGTAACCCGATGAATTTTCGATTTTACTACTTCTACTAACATATTTTAGTTGTGTTTTTTCAATCCAAGAAACCGGAATCAACGCCGATAGGCTATATTATCGATCAACCGCACCGCACCATTATATACGGTAATGCAACCTACGATATATGCCGAATCGTTCCAATCGTGAACGGGTTGCAAGGTATTGCCGTCTACGATTTCGTAATATTCCACTTCCATTTCGGGAACGGCGTTAAGCGTCGTAACGACAAAGTCGATGGTTTCCTGTACCGAATGTGTCTCGGCAAAGGTACGGCTTTTAAACAATGTTTCGGCTATTTTCGGCGCATTTCTTCTCTGCTCCCCGGTCAGGCGCGTATTACGGCTGCTTAACGCCAGACCGTCTTCTTCACGGACGATCGGGCACGCCACGATATTGAACGTATATCCCAGCTGCGCCGCCATAGCCCGGATCACAGCGATCTGCTGGAAATCTTTTTCACCGAAATAGGCATTGTCGGGTGCAACGATGTCGAACAGTTTGCTGACGATCTGAGCCACACCGTTGAAGTGTCCCGGACGGTGTTTGCCTTCCATAACCTCGGCAACCGCTCCCAGTTGGAACACACGAGTATCTTCTTCGGGATAAATTTCCTCGACACTCGGCGCAAAGACATACGAACAATCGACCGATTCCAACAAGCGGCAATCGGCATCGAGCGTACGGGGATAGAGAGCCAGATCGTTCTTGTCGTTGAATTGCGTCGGATTCACAAATACGCTGACAACCACCGCATCGTTTTCTTCAACCGCCCGTTTTACCAAAGCCAAGTGTCCGGCATGTAAAGCGCCCATGGTAGGCACCAACCCTATTTTCTTACCGGCAGCTTTGTCGGCAGCTATTTTCCGCTGTAAGTCAGCGATTTTTGCAAAAACTTCCATAGTTATGTTTTAAAAATCGGTGCAAAAGAAATAAATAAATGGCAACTAAGAAAGCAAAAGCGAAAATTTTTAAATACACGCCCGGTTCCTATCCGGCTTTTACCGACAGAAACGGTTTTTTTAACCCGATTCGGTGTTAATACTTCTAATATTTGACTTTTTACGCTATTTTTTTTGTATCTTTGCGCTATGCGCGAATATAGGATGCGGCTCGGCATAGACTATTTGTAAAAATTCCATTTTCACTTTGTCTCTGCTCTCGCCTTTCGCTATCTTTGCCTGATAATTAAAATACGGCATAGTCTGCCTCGTGAAACCGGGGGAGGCGATCTGCCGACAAAACAAAGAGAGATTTTATAATGGGTGTAACAAAAGTACTGTTTATCGCACAAGAGATAGAACCTTATCTGCCGGCATCGGAAATCGCCACGGTTTGTCGTAACCTTCCGCAAGGAATTCAGGAACGAGGACGGGAAATACGGACTTTCATGCCGAAATACGGAGGGATAAACGAACGCCGGAATCAATTGCACGAGGTGATCCGCTTATCGGGAATGAACTTGATCATCGACGACACAGACCATCCGCTGATCATCAAAGTGGCGTCGATACAATCAGCCCGCATGCAGGTTTACTTCATCGACAACGACGATTATTTCCTGCGCAAAGGCGGAGAGACGATGGAAGACGAAGATAATCGGGAAGACAATGACGAACGTGCCATATTCTTTGTACGGGGGGTAATGGAGACTGTAAAGAAACTGCGTTGGACTCCCGACATCATCCATTGCCACGGCTGGATGACGGCTTTAACCCCATTGTACATAAAGAAAGCGTATGCCGAGGATCCGTCGTTCCAACACTCGAAAGTGATTTACTCGGTTTACGACCGACCTTTTGGAACGCCGTTCAACCCGAACTTCGCCAACAAACTGTTGCTCGACGGTGTCGAATTGTCCGACCTGCCGTTCCAACCCGATACGGAAGTGAACTTCGACATGTTGAACAGACTGGCGATACAATATGCCGACGGCGTTATACAAGCCAGCCCGACCATACAACCTGGGCTGCAAGATTTTGCCCAGGCAAACAACATTCCGTTCCTCGGCTATCAATCGCCCGAAGAGTATATCGACCGCTATAACCAATTCTACGACGAGATACTGGGCGACTCTCAATCATAACGATTTAAGGTAAAAATGAAGATGAAAAATTTGTGGCTTTCCGGTTTATTGCTTGCCACCGCGTTGATTGCATGTAATGATGATATAAGCGACATCGGAGCTTCCGTCGATAATTCGAAAATAGAGATCACTGCCGACTCCATTTTCTCTTTCGACGGCGACGACAACTATTCGACTTTATTGGAGGCTGTACCTAACCGTACCGTCACACAATTATTAGGAAATGTAGAGATACCCAAATATGGCAAACTGAGTTCCGATTTCATCACCCAGTTCATGCCTGCCATATCCATCGACACGACCGGCGTAACGGAAGATAGCCTCGATTCACTTGTCCTGTCGCTCAATTTTTCATACGACTCGTTTATCGGCGACTCTTTGGCACCGATGCAGTTGAGCGTTTACCGATTGAATAAAACGATCGGCAAACCGGTGTATAGCAACATCGACCCGTCGGAATACTATTCGCCCGACGACCTGTTGATCCGCCGAAGCTATAATGCGTCTGTTCTCGGATTGCCTTCGAGCCAACAAAAACTAGGATACAAAACCGTATCGGTGAAATTGCCGATCGAATTGGGCAAGGAGTTATTCAACAGCTATCGCGAAAACCCGAATAATTTCAGCACCCCGCGCCTGTTCACCGAGAATGTATTTGCAGGCATGTACGTACAAAGTTCGTATGGCAACGGAAATCTGTTGAATATACAGCAGGCGATTGTCAGTATGTATTATAAGAAAAACGAGATCATCGACGAAGTAGACAGTACCTACAATGCGGCACAAGTATATATGGCAATCACACCCGAGGTAATCTGTAACAACCTGATACGCACGGAAGTTTCGGAAGATATACTCAGCCGGGTGGAACAGGGAGAACTTTATATCCAGTCGCCTGCCGGTCTCGATGCCGTCATTCATTTCCCCGCCCAAGATATTATCAACCGGTTCAGAGAAGCCACCGAATCGAAAGAAGGCAAATATTCACAAGGTATTCTGAATGGAGTAAATTTCTCCGTGCCGATTTTCGCCAATCCCAAAAACAATTTCGGCATCAACCCGCCGCAATATTTATTGTTCGTCCGAAAATCGGAAAAGGATAAATTTTTCCAAAGCAAACAGCTGACCGACGATACCAATACATTCTATGCCCAGTTGAACGAATCGACCCGCACATACGATTTCGGGAATATACGCAATTACATTCTGGAAATCATGAAACGGGAAGAGAATTATCAGGGGAACGCCACGGCAGAAGACGAAGAGATCGTACTGACCCCGATATGGGTATATACCGAAACCACGAGCAATAAACAGGTTATCATCTCGGATATCGTACCGTATATAACCCAACCGACACAAGCCCGGATAGATAAAGAAAACATCAAAATCAAATTGGTGTACAGTTCGCAATCGTTCAGTTTCTAAACCGAGATTCCGAAATAGAGAATAACATAAAAGAGAGGGCATCGAAATAGACTGCAAGTTTTCGATGCCCTTTTTGTTGTGCCCCCAATACGACATCCTTATACCCACGTCCCCGACAAATAAAACCGACCCTCCCGACCAACCGCGCATTTTACTTTGCCGAATGGAGATAAGAAACTGATAATAAAGCCGGCAACACAATCCGGCAAACAAACGTACTATCCGAATCGAACACAACAGCCTGCCCGTAGCGAATTACAGACAAAAAATAGGTCAAAAAAATGCGCTGAAATGTTTGCAGGTATTCAAAAAAGCGTTACATTTGCACCGCAATTGCCACAATAGCTCAGTTGGTAGAGCATTTCATTCGTAACGAAAAGGTCCCGGGTTCGAGTCCCGGTCGTGGCTCGAAAAGGTTGTCTGACAAACAGACAACCTTTTTCGTTTTCTCTTGCCCTCTACATCTCAGATTGACCAAGACTCATATAAATTTCAATAAAATAAAAATATCCCGAAGCCTAAACTTCGGGATATTCCAAAACACTACTCCAAATCTACACAAGTCCGGTATGTCGATCCTTGCTTGACTGGTACAAAGATAATGCAAATCGAGAGCAAAGACATCAAACTTGTTTGAATGGCTATGCCGAGATGCAGCTTATCTTCTACAAAGATAAATCGTTTATAAGGAATGATGCTGATACAAAATACAGAAGATCATACCATTTTTACGGTTTAATAAACCGGCTACCGGCAGGTATCCCACCACTTTGACAATACGGGTACCGAATCCGCCCAATAAACAGGTTCTCCGATCATGGGAGAAAAAAGGAGCAACGAATCTTTTTCCGTCATCAATGAAATATGATCCAACGGTTCATCCCAACGGTGTTTGGCAAGAGCATACTTGGCATGATGTACGGTCAGTACTTTCCGGGGATTTAAATCACGGATGGCTTTTTCCAAATCGTTCGGCATCAAATGGATATGCTTCCAAGCCCGATCGTATTGCCCGTTTTCCATGATCGCCAGATCGATATCGGGAAAACGCCGCCCGATCGCGGCATAATGCGCCCCATATCCGCCGTCACCACCTATGTAAACATTCCGCCCCGTATCCGCATGCAGCAAATACGAAGCCCAAAGGGTACGATTCGGCGACAAACCTCTTCCCGAAAAATGATGGGTAGGCAAACAACTGACCGTCAAAAGCGAATCGAGCCGTGCATCCTCATCCCAATCCAGTTCGATGATACGATCGGGCGAAAAGCCCCACCGTTCGAAATGTTCTCCAACACCCAAGGCACAAACAACTTTCCCGATACGGGGTTTCAACTCGGTGACCGTACGATAATCGAGATGGTCCCAATGGTCGTGTGTAATCACCAGATAATCTATATCGGGCATATCGTCGGGCGAATATATATCCGTTCCCTTGAACGGGCGATTGACAAACGATACCGGCGACGCCATCCGGAATACGGGATCGACCAATATACGACGCCCCGCCAATTGAAGCAGATAAGAGGAGTGTCCGAACCAAACCAGCCAATCCGTTTCACGATCCAACGCCGACAAATCGGTTTTCACCACAGGCAAATCCGTTCGAGGACGCAGCCCGGGATTTTTATCGGTCAGAAATGCCACCAAGTTTCCGAAAACTCCTTTATCGGAAGTAAACTGAGGCAAAGATTGTCGATTGCGGAATTGACCTTCGCGATAGTTCGGCGAACGTTCGATCCTCGCCTGACGTTCACCCCGTGGCAACCTGCCGAATCGAGGCGATTGCAAAAAAGCTGCAACCGAAAGTATCAATACCGAGAGGACAGAAAGAATCACAAGTGCCACCATACGTATCTTTTTTATTGATTTCATACATCTGACTGATTGGTAAACCGGTACAAAGGTATATCGAACAGAGCAACCGGGCAATAGACAAAACACCGATTATCTTACCCGATTTATCGCTATCGCCGAAGAGATTATAAAAGAACTGCAAACCGAGAGCCGAAGAGATCAAGTAAAAACTTGAACAGACCATACCGAAACGCTGCGTTGATTGGGAACTGAGAATCTAAAACAAAAAAATGCGCCGATCGTTCGACACATTTTCTTCGGTGCGGATGAAGGGACTCGAACCCATACGTCGTAAGACACTAGATCCTAAGTCTAGCGCGGCTACCAATTACGCCACATCCGCGAATGGAGTTGCAAATATACACAGATTTCGGAAATACGCCAAAAGAAAGCCGTTCGTTTTTTGCAATTTTATCCCACAATATTTTTTACGGAATATTAAAAGAAAGGGATTGTAATAGATTTGTAAAAAATTCGTAACTATGCGGTAATATTCTATTTGTTTTTTTGCGACATCCGATTTCATCCCCTCTGCCCCCTCCTGTCGGGCTGCCGGAGAGACTTGTCGGAGCCAAAATAGAATGAAACAAAAAACGTTTGCAAAGATGATTTATATAGAGAAAGAACTCGACGACCTGAAAAAAGAGGTTTTGGAGATGTGGACATTGGTCGGAGCACAATTGAACCGCGCCGGCGAGGCATTGATTTCGCTCGATAAAGATTTAGCCCGCGAAGTTTCTGTCCGTGAAAAACGGGTAAACGCATTCGAACTGAAAATAGACAGCGACTGCGAAGATATTATCGGATTGTACCACCCCGTAGCCTTAGACCTGCGATTCACTTTGGCAATGATGAAGATCAGCACCAACCTCGAACGGATCGCCGACTTCTGCGACGGCATAGCCCGGTTCGTCATCGACTATCCGTCGTCCAATATCGAAGCCGAACTGTTCGAAAAAGCTGGCATACAGGAAATGCTGAACATCGTGAAGGAGATGTTGAACAAAGCGAAAGAGGCTTTGATCGAAGAACGCTCGGACTTGGCTATCGCAATTTTCGAAATGGATTATCAGGTAGACAAACTCAACTCGGAAGCCGCACCGATTATTGCCGAATACCTGCAACAATTCCCCGAACGGGCGTTGGAATGCCTTCACCTTTTCGGCATCGTGCGTCGTCTCGAACGGATCGGCGACCACACCAACAACCTCGCCGAAGAGATCGTTTTCTACTTGGATGCCAAAGTATTAAAGCACAACGACAAAAAAGAATAACCCCGACCGCATGGATATTGTTCTCGTCATACTCGGCATCATCGGGTTAGTCGCCGGACTGGTAGGGTGCTTCGCCCCGGTGATACCCGGACCGCCGCTCAGTTACCTCGGTTTACTATTCATCGCTTGGAGCCGTTTCGGAGAGATCGGCATCCCGGCTCTTATCGTATGGGGCGTTATCGTCCTATTGGTAACCATACTCGATTTTGTACTCCCCTCGTGGATGACGCAACGGTTCGGCGGATCGAAATATGCCGGTTACGGATCGTTTATCGGACTGATCGTCGGACTTCCGCTCGGCATTCCCGGCTTGATAATCGGTCCGTTCTTAGGTGCGCTCATCGGCGAAATCATTTTTTTGCGGACACCGATCGGGCAAGCCACCAAAGCAGCCACCGGATCGTTGCTGGCATTTTTTATCGGCAGCGGCATCAAAATGGCAATCTGTATCGGCATCATTATCGCCGCTTTCGTCGCCGTCGTATAACCGACCGGCAAATTTTGTTCGGGACAACAAGAGATAAATTCGTTTGTAAGCGTTATCTTTGTACGCTTATTATCCCCGTGTTTGCAGCACCGGCAAAAAGGATGCTGCCAGCACAAGGAAACAAATCGACCCGAATGAAACATATTCTTTTTATCTTATTCATATTCTGCCTCACATCTTTACCTTGTACGGCTCAATCGGACGCTGTCGATTTCGATGCTATCGAACGGGCGGTCGGAGACCGGCAGTCCCCCTTTTTCTATCCCGCACTGATGCAACGCTATCTGAGCAACGACACCACGTTGTCGGACGACGAGTACCTGCATCTGTATATCGGCTATGCCTTTCAGGAAGAATACAATCCGTACCGGACCTCTGTCTACGCCAACGTCAAGAACGAGCTATACACCAAGCTGGAACATACGCCAGCCGAATGCGACAGCATCGTATGGTATGCCCGGCATACGCTGGATGATTTCCCGTTCGACCTGCGCCAGATGAATCTGTTGATCTACGCATTGAAAGAGAAAGGCGAAACCCAAGAAGCCGCAATCTGGGAACATCGGCTGCGCCGCATTGTCGATACGATATTCTCTACCGGCGACGGAGAATCGCCCGAAACCGCATGGATCGTGATTCACCCCACCCATGAATACAACATCATCAACCGTATCGGGCTGACAGGTACGCACTACTCATTCGTAGAACCTTACTACGATTATGTAGCCGTAGGAGAAAATCCGCTGAACTTCGAAGGATTCTATTTCAACGTACGGAAGATTCTGGAAGAATATATCCGAAAGTTCAATCCGACGGAATAATAAAAACAGGACGGCATACAAACAAAATCAAGATAAAAATCATTTATATATAAAACTGAAATTCTATGGAAATTAAACCCGGTAAATTGGTGGAACTCACCTACGACCTGTACGCCGGTTCGGGCGACGACGAAACACTTATGATGCGTGCTACCGACGAACTGCCCGACCGCTTTGTCTTCGGCGTGGAGCAAAATGTACTCCCGGAATTGATGAAACGGTTGGAAGGCATGAAACAAGGCGATAAATTCGATATCGTTCTGACAGTAGACGAAGCATTCGGCGAACGCAACGAAGAACATGTCATGGAACTCGATAAAGAAATTTTCTTTGTCGATGGAAAATTCGATGACAAAGTTGTATTCGAAGGCAACACGATCCCGATGATGACAGCAGACGGATACCGCATCAACGGCTCGGTGTTGAAAGTAACCGACAGCAAAGTGACAATGGACTTCAACCACCCGCTTGCCGGAGAAGACCTGCACTACGTCGGTGTAGTGAAACTGGTACGCGATGCTACCGAAGAAGAACTGCACCCGAAACACGGTTGCGGAGGTTGCGGTCACGACGGCGGTTGCGGAGAATGCTGCGACGAAGGTTGCGGCGGCTGCCATTAATCGCAAAGAAGGTCCGGTAATCACACGGTCGGTTCTCAGACCGATGCAAGAGAGCAAAACATAAAAGGGGTTGTACCGAAATGAAAATTTCGATGCGACCCCTTTTCGGTGCGTAAAAATGCCTAAGACGCAAAACGCTGAGGATAAGGACGACAGAAGTTTACTGGCGTAAACGACTTAGTCCGGATTCCGATGGCAAGGCAGCAGATTGGACCTGACGAACATCATCTTTCTTATTACCAATAATTGGCGGGGCGGCGTGCCCGACGCCCCAGAACGGTATGGATGTCGCCCAACACCGCCGACAACGACGATGAAAAAAGTTGGAGTTGCCACGCCGCACGCGCATCATCTTTCCCTACGTACCATTTACTCAATACATACGCCACCATGGCACGCTCCAACTGGTCACGCAAGACCTCTTCGACAGCCGCACGGCGATCGGCGGGCAGACGGAATACCCAGTCGATACCGCCATCAGAGGGACACCGGGCTGTCGCCGCCACAACATAAGCCTGCAATTTCCCGTACATCATGCCAAACGCTTCATCCAACCCACGGCGCACCAACGGAAGTTCATCGTCTGTGAGAATCCAGTCGTCGCTCCATCCGCCCACTGCATCTTCCGCCTTCCGGGTGCGGGCGATATACGTACTCTCTGCCAACAGATCACGCATCAGCGACTCTATCGTGAAATGAAAAGTCACTTCTTCCGAACCATTTTTCTTATCCATGTCATTACTTTTTTAAAAGGGTTATAAACAACTGCCGATGCCCAGCAAACGCCGCATAGGAATGCTACCAAATGTAATGCACCGGGTAAATGGGGTAACAGGAAGCCGAGCAACAACGATACAGCCAACGACACCGTATAGGTTAGCCAGACGCGGAATTGAGGATAGAGGGAACGGAAACGAAACAGATAATCCGCACCGATCAATACGTAATTGATCCCGCTCGCACCTGCCACTAACCGGTCTCCCCGAGAGATCCATGCCGCCAACAAAGCCCCGACAAAAGCAAACACAAAAATCCTGTTGTCGGAGGAAAACGGTCGGAGACGTTTTACAAACCAAAGAAACAGTGCCATATTCAACGCCAGATGAAGAAACGACACATGGAAAAAAGAATAGGTGAACAGTGTATAAAACGGAGCCGATGTGCCATATCCCAACCAGGAGGGCGCGTCGAATAATATTCCGACCGAATAACAGCCGACACACAATGCCACAAAAACAGCAGGCAACACATTCCGAAAATCCAACCGGCGGAGCAATGCCGTCCGCAACGCGTTCAGTTTATCCCGAAAACTCATGAGCGCACCCCTCCTTTCTGCAACTTATACAGCAACAGCATTCCCGACTGCTCCGACAGATAAAAACGCGGAGCTTTGTATTCTGCCAATATGGTAAACAAAGCATCGTTGAACGATGCGGTCGGTTTGTGTTCGAGATAACGCCGTACCAAGTTCGTCAAATCCCGATACATCTCCTGCTTGCACGGATTCTGGCAACGGGGTAACGGGCGTCCGGACATCAGCCGGCGCACATTCCGGCGAGCCTCCTCATAAGTAATGTAAAAACGCGGGGCTTCCCTGCGTAATGTTTCCCGTACAATCTCAGCCCGCGAAATAAACGGGGCTTTCTTTCCGAACGACCGAAGCGTATCTTCATAGGCTTTCAAAAAATCACGGTCGCGCTCGCTTTTAAATAACAATTTCATAGCTTCGTTCCTTGCGGGAATCCAGCTTACGGACGGTCGAACGATCGTCCCCGATAGAATAGGTGATGCAAATATAGTCCAATAATGGTAATATACCAAATATTTTTGTGGTTATTTTACCATTTCTGAAATTTTAATACTTTTTCGAGGGACTACGCAAATCGAGATTCAAAATAATTAGCTAATTTTGATTGTTTGCAGAAACGACTTTCGGGAGATTGCCGAAAAGGAAAACAGCCATACACAAAACATTGGTTTCAAATTATTTAAAATGAATTTCAGAACTACAATATCCACGTCACCCCAACCGGGATACCTCCGGCATTCGCAGCCTATCCTGCTATTAGGCTCTTGCTTTGCCGAAAATATCGGACGGAAATTGCAGGAAAAGAAATTCGACATCGACCTCAATCCATTCGGCACGCTCTACAACCCCTACTCCATTGCCGACGCGATCGACCGCATCGCAAAGGGACAGACGGTGACACCGGATGAGCTGTTCGAGCAAAACGGTGCATGGCACAGTTTCGCCTACCACTCCCGTTTTTCCCATCCCGACCGATCGACCGCCCTTTTCGAAATGAACCGGCGGTTGCAACAGGCACACGAACGAATGAAATCGGTACGGCATATCTTCATCACTTTCGGCACGGCATACGTATATGTCCTGCACGAAACGGGGCAAGTCGTCGCCAATTGCCATAAAGTGAAAGCAAACCGTTTCGACCGACGGCGGCTGACCGTCGATGAAATCGTCGCCCGCTGGAAAGAATGTATCGCCCGGTTGGACGAATGCGCGCCCGATGCCCATATATTGTTCACGGTAAGTCCGATCCGTCATCTGAGTGACGGTATGCACGACAACCAGTTGAGTAAAGCGACGTTGCTATTGGCGATCGACCGGATTTGCCAACAGTTCGGACATTGCAGCTACTTTCCGTCGTATGAAATCGTAATGGACGACTTGCGCGATTATCGGTTTTACGAATCGGACATGGTACATCCGACAGCGACTGCTGTCGATTACATCGACCAGATATTCGAAGATACATATTTCGACGAGGAGACACGTCAGATCGCACGACGCTGGGAAAAAATCGCAGCCGCCCTGCAACACAGACCACTGGTTCCGCAAAGCGAAAGCTACCGGACATTCCTGTCGAACACCCTACAACAAATCCAAGAACTAAAACAACGATACCCGTTTCTCGATATGGAAAAAGAAATATCGGAAACCCGATCGAAGCTGAATACATTATGCGTATGAGCTACACAACAAGCGAAATAGCCCGAATCATCAAAGCGGAGAAATCCGCTCCGTTCACCGATTACACGCTGTCGGCATTGCTGACCGACAGCCGGTCGCTGACATTCCCCGACGAAACCCTGTTCTTCGCCCTGATCACCGAACGCAACGACGGACACCGCTACATCGAGGAACTCTATCAAAAAGGCGTCCGCAATTTTGTAATCGAACATCAGGTGGAACATCAGAAACAGATGGGCGACGCCAACTTCCTGATGGTAAAAGACACCCTTGCCGCCTTGCAGGCTTTGGCAGCATACCACCGCAGACAATTCAATATCCCGGTGATCGGCATCACCGGCAGCAACGGAAAGACCACGGTCAAAGAGTGGCTGTACCAATTGTTGCAACCCAACTTCAACATCGTGCGTTCGCCGCGCAGCTACAACTCGCAGATAGGCGTTCCCCTCTCGGTGTGGCAGATGAACGAAAAAACCGAACTGGCAATCTTCGAAGCGGGAATCTCCCAACCCGACGAAATGCAGAAACTGGAAAACATCATCAAACCGACGATCGGTGTCATCACCAACATCGGCGAAGCTCATCAGGAGGGTTTCCAGACGATACAGCAAAAATGTATGGAAAAACTCAGCCTGCTGGAAGGTTGCGAATGTATCATCTACAACAGCGACGACCCGATCATTCAGGAATGTATCGAGAAACGTTGCCTCGGAACTTGCGCGATCGCATGGTCGCGTAAAAACGTAAACAGCCCGCTCTACATTTCGAATATAGTCAAAGGAGCGGAAACCACCCGCATCGACTTCACCTATCTGCAATACCAACGCAGCATCACCATACCGTTCGTAGAGGATGCCTCGATCGAAAATGCCATCAACTGTCTGGCAATCATGCTCTACGTCCTGCCCGTTTCGGATCTCATTATCGAGCGGATGCCCAAATTGCAGCCGGTAGCCATGCGTATGGAGGTAAAAGAGGGCAACAACAACTGCCTCATCATCAACGACAGCTACAATTCCGATATCAATTCGCTGACTATCGCACTCGATTTTCAAGCCCGTCGCGCCGCCGCCAAAGGTATGCGCCGTACGCTGATCCTTTCGGACATCTATCAAACCGGTCTGCCACCGGCAACATTGTATCGCAAAGTTTCCGACATCATCGTGCACAAAGGCATCGACCGGCTGATCGGTATCGGTCCGGTGATCTCGGACAACGCCTACCTGTTCAACGTAGAGAAAGAATTTTACGATTCGACCTACGAATTTCTGGAAGCACATCCGTTAGGCAACTTCAACAACGAACTTATTCTGATAAAGGGTGCCCGCGAATTTCAATTCGAACTCATCTCGGAAGCCCTCGAACTAAAACTGCACGAAACCATACTGGAAGTAAATCTGGATGCGATCGTCAGCAACTACCTGTACTATAAAGAGAAACTGAACCCGACTACCAAAATCGTCTGTATGGTGAAAGCGTTCGGTTACGGAGCCGGATCGTACGAACTTGCCAAGACCCTGCAAGACCGGGGTGCAGACTATCTGGCGGTAGCCGTAGCCGACGAAGGCGCCGAACTGCGCAAAGCGGGCATCACCATGCCGATCATCGTCATGAATCCGGAAATCAGCAGTTTCCGCACACTGTTCAGTTATTTTCTGGAACCGGAAATATACAGTTTCGCCCTTCTGGAAAAAATCATACACGAAGGCGAACGGTTAGGAGTTACCAACTACCCCGTACATATCAAAATAGATTCGGGTATGCACCGTCTCGGATTCGAGGAGAAAGATATGGACCGCCTGATCGAAACATTGAAAGAGCAGAACGTGATCGTTCCCCGATCGGTATTCTCGCATCTGGCTGGAAGCGACAGCCCGCAGTTCGACGACTTCACCCTCAACCAGATCGAACTCTTCACCCGTTGCGCCGACCGGTTGCAGACGCTTACTCCACACCGTATTCTGCGTCATATCCTGAACACGGCAGGCATCACCCGTTTCACCGACTATCAGATGGATATGGTGCGGCTGGGTATCGGACTGTACGGAGTATCGCCGCTCGAAGAGGGAGAACCCGGACTGAAAACAGCCAGTACGCTAAAAAGTACCATTCTCGAAATTAAAGACTTGAAACAGGGCGAAACCGTCGGATACGGACGCAAAGGCATCTTATCGCGCGACTCGCGTATCGCTGCCGTCCCGATCGGATATGCCGACGGATTAGACCGGCATCTGAGCCGGGGCAACGGGTATATGATCGTAAACGGGAAGAAAGCACCGATTGTCGGAAACATCTGCATGGATGTCACGCTGATAGATGTCACCGATATTCCCTGCAAGGAAGGCGACCGGGTAGAAATATTCGGGGAACAACTGCCGGTGACCGAAATAGCCAGGATCATCGATACGATCCCCTACGAAATTCTCACCTCCGTATCGTCGCGTGTGAAACGGGTTTACTATCGGGAATAACCCAGCTCCATTCCAGTGCGGTCGGCAAGCAGAATCTGTCCTTATCCCCACAAGCGGAACGAAAACACACCGCCCTTTCACAAAATAGAGAAGTGCCCCCAAAAGTTCGACATGGAACTTTTGGGGGCACTTCATTTATAGCGAGAATATTTATTAGTTCGGGACATTCGTATTATCATCGCCCGCTGCCCATTTGTTATTTACGAAAATAAAACGCTATAAAACAACAAATTAAACAGGAGACACAAACAAATGACAACGGATTCTGGAACCAATCTGCCGCTTTTCCAAGAAAAAAATCCACTATTTTGCCGTTTTTCCAATATAAAAACAGTGCGATTCTGCCGTTTTTCCAAGATCGGCAACCTTGTTACAAGGATAATCCGAGCTTACAATTTCACCGTAATCTGCTTAGGTTCGCTTTCGTTATGCACTCGGTCGAAAGCCGTCACTACATATATGTATTTCCGCGTACCGTCGGCATAAGGCAAAAGATAAGCGGTATTGCGGGTAATCGTCACCAATGCATCCATTCGCGACAAATCGACCGGTTCTCCGGCATCGAAACGATAAACAGCATAATAGATATGCTTTTGCATTTCGTCTTTGGTCGATTTCGATTTCCAACTCAACATCAATCCATAGTTGGTACGCACCGTTTTCAACGACGATACCGCATCGGGGCACTTGTCATCTATATATGTATAGGCAGGGATGAATGCCGGATAGGCATAATAGTTTTCATGCAGTTCGTCGGTAATACCTTTATAATTTTCGAGAACCGCATAACCATGCCACATGCAATTCCCTCCGACCGCATCGAGGTAACGGCTTAATTCGATTTTACGTGCCAGCTGGTTACTCCCTTTCGCCAAGTCGGGCGCATCCATCGTACGTACGACATCTTGCCCGATATACAGATGACGTCCGAACGTATGGCGGTTCCACCAACGAGCCAGATGCTCGGACGGAGCCGGCGGATTTTGCAATGTCCAGTAAAGCTGAGGCATTACATAATCGACCCAACCTTTCTCTGCCCACCACAACACATCGGCATACAGGTCGTCGTAGTTCTGCAATCCATTCGAATTGCTGCCGTCGATCCAAGTCGCGAAATTGCGATAGATACCAAACGGACTGATACCGAAACGCACCCACGGTTTCAACGATTTGATTTCGGTCTGCAACCGCTCGACAAGCCGGTTCACATTGTCGCGACGCCACTCATCGATCGGCATATCGCCACCATACATACGGTAACTTGCCGTATCGGGAAAACATTCGCCCTTTACGGGATAAGGATAAAAATAGTCGTCCATGTGGATGGCATCTATGTCGTAACGCGACACGATGTCACGGACAATCTTGGCAATGTGATCGCTCGACTCGGGACGCCCAGGATCGAAATAACATTTACCGCCATACCACAGGAAATATTCGGGATGCTGATGATACAAATGGTCTTGGCACGGTTGCTCGGTTTCGGTTGCCGTCACCCGATAGGGATTGATCCATGCGTGCAGTTCCATATTCCGCTCATGGCACAGACTCACGACATAAGCCAACGGATCCCAATACGGATCGGGGGCTTCTCCTGCCGTACCGGTCAGATGGCGGCTCCACGCCTCGTAAGGCGAATCGTAAAACGCATCGGACTGCGGACGCACTTGAAATATCACGGCATTGAATCCATTTTGTTGCAAGTAATCGAGCGACCGACGGATAAACGCCTTATTTTCTTCGGTCGTCTGCGTACGGTAGCGCGACTGCCAGATCGTGCTGAGCCAAGCTCCGCGAAATTCGCGCTTAGGATGCTCTTGCGCCACAGATAAGAAAAGGGTCAGAAACGAAACGCCTGCCAGAATTATTTTTTTCAATGTCATTGTTCCGGAATATTATAGGGAAACGATATACCGCTGTCGCATAACGACGGCAAAGATAATGCAAATGAGGGCAGAGACATCAAACTTGTTTGAATAACTATGCCGAGTGCAGCTTATCTTCTGCAAATTTAGATATAAATCTCAATTTATATGCCAGCCCAATAAGAAAACGTCAAGACCACCCCTATCTTTATGGCGCAGGTAGTCTCGGTGAACAATCCTCAAAATAAATATTTCAGTGTATCGGCTATTCCAATTAACAAGTAAGGCAAGTACCGTAATACCTCGTGTCTTATGATTCTTGCCTTGCTAAATTTAATACAATAAAAATCTCTTAATGAGCGTCAAATAGCTCTTTTAAATATGCATTGTCAGAAGAGTATTGATTCTCGCATAAGTACTTTAATGCCATTTTAAGAGAATGAATTTCACTGTTATTTTTAATAGCAGCAAACAAAGACTTAAAACGAGGGTCTGAGTTAGAAGATACTCTTTTGGATTCGTCTGTAAATCTCTTCAATTCTTTTGGCAGTCCATAATCCCCGACATCGACCTTTTGCTTTTCAGCACAATCTAAAACAAACTTATCTACAGCTGGTGCTATTGTAATAAGGTATTGATGGCGTTCACGATGTTTCATCAATGTCAAGTGTTCGGTTTCAACTATGATATCACATTCTTGGATATAACCAAGTTGAACTTTATCCTTATCAATAATTCCGACAGCAAACCTATCAACAAAAGTTGAATTCAATTGACCTACAACCTTAGAACAACAATGCTGATGATTGACACCTGCATTCAGCAAATATTCTATAAGGTTAGTATCAACGAAGCATTCTGGCATTACATGCAGTAGTTTGTCCTGTTTCATACGTACAACTCGAAATTAAAGAACATATCTACTCCATTATCATATATTTCATGAATTTCCGCTTCGCTTAATTGTCTTACACAATATGACCGTTCAGCATCATTGGAAGGGTATGTAAACAACACATTCATTCCTTCCGGAGAGACCTTTATAAGTTGGTTAAGAACATATGGACTATGAGTCGCTATAAACAACATATCATTATGTCTCTTAATAGCATCCAACAACCAATTTACAAACTTACATTGCGTAGGGGGAAATAGATTATCTTCTGGCTCTTCAAGAAATATTTCGCTATGATCCACATTGATATATTTGTAATACATAGACTTGAAACGCTCAGCCTCTTCTTTACTCACGAAGTTATAATCATATCCTTCTATTGTAACGGTTTCTGAATGAGCTCCCCCCTCCTTACTCTTAATTTTATTATATATTGTAGACAGTAAGTTTCTGCGCTCTTCTTTTTGGTCATATGAAATCTTGCCATTACGATCTTTGTATTGACCATCTACAAGATAATCCAAATGAACATACATTGGAAGGAGCGATTGAACACCGCTTGAACTCTCTCTAAGCATCAACGGTTTACCATTTTCCAATTGAATTTTGTCAGAATTAGACATACTATCGTATGAATACGACATTCCAAGGTCAAGGAAATTTTCTTCTTTCTTAACAAATCTGCGAGCCTTATCCCAATCCGACATAAACTCAATCATATTCCCATCCATTGACAATGAACTCCAACCGGGTATTGCTGCCACCAAATTTCTGTCAGCAGGGATATAACTAACTTTTGGTCGTTTATATTCCCAACGCTTGGATTTCCATGTCATCCTAAATGTTTTAGACGAATGATCATAACTGAATTTCAAATGACGAGTTTCATATTCAATGTATGTATTGTCTTGAATATAACTGACCATTTTATAGTAATCGGTCATAATGTCAATAAACGCACTGCCCTTACCAAAATCATTAATTTTCTGAGTAAGTTCCAAGCGTTTCTCTACCCATGAACAATAGCACGCAGTCTTGAGTACACAACTCTTTCCAGAGCTCTGCATACCTATGATTATATTGACTTGACCCAATGTGAGATTAGCCTCTTTAATAGGACCAAAATTCTTTATGAGCAGACGTTTCATAACATTGAATTTTCTCATTTAATATGCAAATTTAGATATAAATCTCGATTTATATGCCAGTCCGATAAGAAAACATCAAGACCAAACATTCTAATAAGAAGTGCAAATTGAGAGCAGAGTCAAATTTATTTGCATTATGCCGAGCCACATCCTATATTCGCACATAGTACAAAGATATTAATTTATTTTGTTTTTTCGGATTTTCAAATACGTCTCTGACGGATATTTTGTATTTTTGCAGCCACTTGCAGTATTGCGCCGAACCGGATCGACCGATCTGCGCGAAAAGTAAAAAGGTAACAAAAGATACAAAATAGATTTTATGAACGAACTTGCCACGAAGTACGATCCTGCCGATGTAGAGGGTAAATGGTATGCCTATTGGGAGGAACACGGGTTGTTCAAATCGACCCCCGACGGTCGCCAACCCTACACGATTGTTATTCCGCCGCCCAATGTGACGGGAATCCTGCACATGGGACACATGTTGAACAATACGATTCAGGATATTCTGGTGCGCCGTGCCCGCATGGAAGGCAAAAACGCCTGCTGGGTTCCGGGTACCGACCACGCCTCTATCGCAACAGAAGCCAAAGTGGTGGGTAAACTGGCTGCCGAAGGCATCAAGAAAAACGACCTTACCCGCGAAGAGTTTCTGAAACATGCATGGGCTTGGAAAGAGGAACACGGAGGCATCATTCTGAAACAGTTGCGTAAACTGGGTGCTTCGTGCGACTGGGACCGCACAGGATTTACAATGGACGAGATCCGTTCCGAAAGCGTATTGAAGGTATTTACCGACCTTTATAACAAAGGGCTGATATACCGTGGCGTGCGCATGGTAAACTGGGATCCGAAAGCATTGACCGCGCTCTCCGACGAAGAAGTGATCTACAAGGACGAGCACAGCAAACTGTACTACCTGCGCTATTTCATCGAAGGAGAAGACAAATATATCATCGTAGCGACCACACGTCCGGAAACGATCTTGGGCGACTCTGCCGTTTGCGTAAATCCGAACGACGAACGTTATTCGTTCCTGAAAGGGAAATGGGTAATCGTGCCGTTGGTAAACCGTGCCGTGCCTATCATCATGGACGAGTATGTAGACATCGAATTCGGTACAGGATGCCTGAAAGTGACACCGGCTCACGATGTGAACGACTATATGCTGGGCGAGAAATACAATCTGCCTACCATCGATATTTTCAACAACGACGGTACGATCAGCGAAGCCGGCGGAATGTATATCGGCATGGACCGTTTCGATGTCCGCAAGCAGATTGCCAAAGACCTCGAAGCCGCCGGACTGTTGGAAAAGATCGAAGAGTATGACAACAAAGTCGGCTACTCGGAACGTACCAACGTCGTTATCGAACCTAAACTGTCGATGCAATGGTTCTTGAAAATGAGCGACCTTGCCAAACCGGCATTAGATGCCGTAATGAATGACGATATCAAGTTCTATCCGGCAAAATTCAAAAATACATACCGCCACTGGATGGAAAACATCAAAGACTGGTGTATTTCCCGTCAGTTGTGGTGGGGGCATCGCATTCCGGCATACTACCTGCCGCAAGGCGGATTTGTCGTAGCCCCGACCGCAGAAGAAGCATTACAACTCGCCCGTGAGAAAAGCGGAAATGCCGACCTCCAAGCCTCCGACCTGCGTCAGGACGAAGACTGCCTCGATACTTGGTTCTCGTCGTGGTTGTGGCCGATCTCATTGTTCGACGGCATCAACCGTCCCGACAACGAAGAGATCGATTACTACTATCCGACCAGCGATCTGGTAACGGGTCCGGATATTATTTTCTTCTGGGTGGCACGTATGATCATGGCAGGCTACGAATACCGCGGCAAAGCCCCGTTCAACAACGTCTACTTTACCGGTATCGTACGCGATAAAATCGGACGCAAGATGTCGAAATCGCTCGGCAACTCGCCCGACGCATTGGAACTGATCAAGACCTACGGAGCCGACGGCGTGCGTATGGGCTTGATGCTTGCCGCTCCTGCCGGAAACGATATTCTCTACGATGACGCACTGTGCGAACAAGGACGGAATTTCAACAACAAGATATGGAATGCGTTCCGTCTAGTAAAAGGCTGGGAAGTAGACGAGACGATCGCCCAACCCGAAGCATCGGCTGCGGCAACTCAATGGTTCGAAGCCGAATTGAACCGCACCTTGGAGGAAGTAAAAGACCTGTTCGGCAAATACCGTCTGTCGGAAGCCCTGATGGCTGTATATAAACTGTTCTGGGACGAATTCTCATCGTGGTATCTCGAAACGATCAAACCGGCTTATCAAAAACCGATCGACAAAAAGACATACGATGCTACGCTTGGCTATTTCGACGCCTTGTTGCGCATGTTGCATCCGTTCATGCCGTTCATCACCGAAGAACTTTGGCAACACCTCGCCGAGCGTAAAGAGGGCGAAAGCATCATGACCGCCCGTATGCCCGAACCGAAAGCATACGACAGCGCTCTGATCGAACGTTTCGAAACGGCAAAACAAATCATTGCCGGCATCCGGACGATCCGCCTGCAAAAAAATATTCCGAACAAAGAGCCGTTGAGCCTGCAAATCATCGGATCGCACAACAACAGCCTCGACTGCGTGATCGTGAAACTGACTAATCTGTCGGCGATCGAAACCGTAACGGAGAAGGATGCGACCGCTGCCTCGTTCCTCGTAGGTACGACCGAATACGCTGTGCCGTTAGGCAATAACATCGACGTAGAAGCCGAATTGAAAAAGTTGAACGACGAACTGAAATATATGCAGGGATTCCTGAAAACCGTTCTCGGCAAGCTGAGCAACGAACGTTTCGTACAGAATGCTCCGGCAGCCGTCGTAGAGATGGAACGGAAAAAACAAGCCGATGCCGAAAGCAAAATCAAATCGCTGGAAGAGAGCATCGCTGCTTTGAAACAATAATCCGGACTTAACGATTAACCCGATAAGGAGTGCCGACACAACGGTCACTCCTTATTTTTTCCCCTACCTTTCCCTACCTGAGCCGAACCTGTTCGGGCTATGCCGAGGCGAGAAAAGGTGCATTGGGATGAACATTTTTATATGCACCTTGTTATTATTATCGAAAAGGGAAAGTTGCCGTCGGAGAAACGGGAGAAAGGCAACTTCGGTAAAAGGAGGAGCAGCCGGAGTTGATTTCAAACCGTACATCCGGCGGCAATGTTTTTCTGACAGACCACCTCGTCGTCGAGCGAAATAGCGGTACATGCACACATAAGAATCCATAAATACCACAAAAATCGCAAAAAAAGAACATCATTCCGAAATAAATCGTATCTTTGACCCTCGAAATATCTTGGAGTCGATATTTTCAATTCGATTTCATACCAATGAGACACTGATTTATTCACCTGTCCCGGCAAGGAACAGAGGGATAATCGCAAACAATGAATGCTCATGAAAATAAAAAGTTTAGTGGCATTCGGAGTATGTTTGTTTTTAGTTTCATGCGGTCAGGAGATACACGAATCCGGAAACGGTACAGGTAGCGTCAATCTGCAATTGACAGCCAACCACAAGACAATAAACATGTCTGCCGCAGAAGGAGGAAACGAAGACGAAGAGTCGTCGTCGCCCGACATATCGGAATTCTCGATCGCTATAAACTCAAAAAACGGACCGTTCGCCAAAGAATGGGATTCGCTGGCAGATTTTCTCCCCGGAACTAAATTCACCGCAGGAGAATATACTCTGAAAGCCTATTACGGAAACATCAAAAATGAAGGTTTTGACCAACCCTATTACGAAGGGTCTTCGGATTTTACAGTACGACGTAACGAACCCACCGAAGTTACAGCTACGTGTTATCTTGCCAATGTAAAGGTGACCGTAGAATCGACCGAAGCTTTTCAAAACTACTTCAAAAGTTTTACAACCACTATCCATTCCGCCGGCGGAACGTATGTGGAATTCAATCAAAACGAGTCGCGCGCAGCTTACGTGCAGCCCGGCGATATTTCGTTGTTGGTCAGCCTGACGAAAAACAACGGCACATCGTCTACGTTCGAACCTGCCGCAATCGTCGATGCCAAACCCCGGCAACACTACAATGTGAAACTTGATGTAAACCAGAATTCGGCGGGCGAAGCCGTTCTCTCGGTAAGTTTCGACAATGAGACCGAAGTGGAGCCCATCAAGATCCTGCTCTCCGATGCCGTAATGCAAGCACCGGCACCGACATTCACATTGACCGGATTCGCATCGGGCGAGACCCAGACCTATCAGGAATGTTACGAGCCCGAGAATCCCGTAAAAGCCGTGCTGACGGCAATCGGCGAAATTGCCGAATGCCGGCTGACCACTTCGTCGGAATACCTGCTCAGTCTGGGCTGGCCTGCCGAAGTCGATCTGATGCAGCTCGACGGAGAACAACGGGCTTTGATGGAATCGCTCGGACTGCAAATGCCCGGATTCGGCGAGGAACACGGTCAGATGGCTTTGCTCGATTTCACTCGTCTGATCCCGTCGCTGCAAATACATAACAACCGTACGGAACATAGTTTCACATTCATTTCAAAAGACCGCTTGGGCAAGGTGACCGAAGCACCGGTAACGCTGAAAATTGCCAATACGCCGCTCTCGCTCGCCATTGCAGCACCTGCACCCATACAGCTCGGTGAAACGGATGTGACATTCGAGCTGACTTTCAACGGGCAACAGACCGACCGGTTGTCATTCCGGTATTCCGACTCGTCGGCTCCGGATAGCTGGACAACATTCGATGCCACGCTTACCCCCTTGTCCGATCATTCGTATCGGGTAAATGCCCCGATCGGTGAAAACCGGCAGAAACGGATTCAAGCCGTTTATCAGAACGGGAAACGGGTTTCGGACATCGTCACGCAAATGGTCGCCGTTCCGGAATACCATGTAAAAGCGGAAGCATATAATATGTGGAGCAACAAAGCTATCGTACAAATCGAAGCCGGCGATATTCAAGACCAACCGGCTATCGACAGCTACGCACACCTTTATATCCGGCAAGGCGACGGCTTATGGGAAGAGGCGAACGCTCTGCGCGACGGGAACGACTGGATCATCGACGGGCTGAATCCCGACACGGAATATGCATTCAAAGCCACCTGTCTGGCTGTGGAAGACGATGTTTTCACAACACCCGTCACCGCTTCCACCGAAACGCAGGCAAACGTCCCGAACGGAAACTTCGAATCGGAATGGATATTGTTCTATAACAAGGAGATCAATAAAGGAGGACGCTACAAAGGCATCTTTTCGACTTCTTATACCCAAGAGAAAGAGACTTTGACCGTGTACGAACCGGAAGGATGGTGTACGGTGAATCGCAAGACCATGCCCGGCGAACCGACCACCGAAAATACATGGTACGTCGTCGCTTCGACCGAACGGGCTACCGATGCCGCCAACGGATCGTATGCCGTACGGTTGCGCAATGTGGCATGGGACAACAACGGAAGCAGTATCAGCGACCGCTCTACCGGTATCAGTCCGACATTAAGCGACGCCAACGAACCCGGCAGCATCCGTTACCGGTCTGCCGGAAAACTCTTCCTCGGCAGTTACATCTACAACCACACTTCGGGAACGGAAGTATATGTCGAAGGCAAAGAGTTCTCATCACGCCCCAGCCGCTTGTCCGGCTCGTATAAATATACACCGTCGGGCAACGATACGCACGGCACTATCACCATCACGCTCGAAAACCGAGTCAGCGGAACAACCACCGTATTGACAAGCCAGACGAAAGAGCTGACCGCTACGGAAGAGTATCTCGATTTCAGTATCGACCTGCCTTATGAAGTAACCGACAAAAAAGCGACACATCTGAAAATCATGATCTGTTCGTCGAACAATGCGTCGCAGGCGCAATCTTTCGAAACGGCAAACATACAGACCGTCAATCAGAAAGCCCTTGCCATTTCGACCGGTAGCGAACTCTATATCGACAATTTATCTTTCACCTACTAAAATCGACCGACAATGAAAAAAATATATTGTTTATCGCTTATCCTTCTTCTCTTTGCGGCAGCATGCAGCGACGATAAAATTTCTTACTCGACCGACGACAATACGGCTACCCTGCGGCTGGAATCCCTGACAATCAAGCTCGAAGAGCCGGTAGCACAACAGGCACCCCGCAAAAACGCCGACGCTTCCGTCGCCGCACGCACCGTCGATACGGATAATTTCCTCGTGAAAATATACCGGACAGCCACCGGCGAACTGACCAACCAATGGACTGTTGCCGAAATGCCGTCTGTAATCACACTTTATACCGGCACTTACCGGATAGTTGTCTGCTCGGGCGAGAATGTTTCCGCCGCATGGGAAACTCCTTACTACTCTGCCGAGCAAGAAGTCAAACTCGAAAAGAACGATATCAAAGATTTAGACCGGTTCGTCTGCAAGCTGAGCAACGTAAAAGTGACGGTAGCCTACTCTCCCGCCCTTCGGGAACTGCTCGACGAACAGAGCGTAGTGACTGTGAAAGTAGGTGAAGGCTTGCTGAATTTCTCGGTTGCCGATGCCGACAACGGCAAAGCCGGATATTTCGCCGCACCCGAGAACCGGGCGATGAGCGCCGAATTCAACGGAATTATCGAAGGCGAAGAGGTATATCTCCCTACCCAGTTGTTTGAAAACGTAGAGGGAGGGCAACACCGCGAAATCTATTTCGACATCACTTCTGCCGACGATTTAGTCAGCAAAAATGCAGGATACATAAAACCCGGATTAGTCTTGAACGCCACTTGCGAATCGTTCGAGAAATTAGTAAGCATCGAAACGAGCGAAGATGTGATTCAAGATCCCGAAGCCGGTGAGCTCGGCGATGCTCCGGTATTTTCGAGCGAATCGGTTCTATTCGGTACGCCGAATGTCCTGAGCAACAACTCCACCGTAGCATTCCAAGTGAACAGTGCCACTCCGATCGTAGACATTACCGTAGACATTATTTCCGAGAAATTGGACAAAATCACACTGCAAGAGGTAGGACTGGACAGCCACCTCGAACTGGCAAAACCGGGTGTCTACGAAGAGGCTCTGAAATCGTTAGGTTTCCCGACCCGCGACGAAGTGGCAGGCCGCAACGAAGTGGCATTCGACATCAGCCAGTTCGCCCCCGTAATGATTGCGTTGGGTTCGGGCACGCACACTTTCGAAATGCGGGCATCCAACGAAGCCGGATTCAGAACGACGCGCAGTCTAATCCTTGTTGTAGAGTAGACGTATGAAAACAATTATCAAACCCATATTCTTTTCGCTTCTCGCCGTTGCGGGCGTATTCACGGGATGCCGCGAAACGAACGACATGGAGGGCGAAGGCGTATTGCGACTGCGGGTACACATCTCGGAAGAGGTGAAGGTAGTACGCAGCAGCAGTGCGGTAAACCCCGATGCGTTGGCAGCCAATTGCCGGGTACGGATCTACAACCAAGAGGGGCTTATCCGCTACTACAAAGGGCTGGAAAATCTGCCTGCCGAATTGTGGCTCACAGCCGGGCACTACCGCATAGCCACTGTAACGGGCGACTCGGTCGCCGCATCGTTCGACAAGGCATTTTATCGCGGCGATGAAACGGTAACGATCCGAGGCGGACAGGAAAATATCATACAAACCCAATGTAAAATACAAAATACTTTGGTCAGCGTCGCATTTACCGAAGCCGCAGCACCGTTGTTGAACGATTACCAGATCACGGTCTCCACGACCGAAGGTGAGTTGGTATTTACCTCCGACAACCTGAACGACTACGGATATTTCATGATGCCGGAAGGCCACAACGAAATGAACTGGGTACTTACCGGGAAAAACGGCGACGGGCAACCGTTCAGCCAGAACGGTACGATCAAGAATGTAAAACCGGCTACCCGGTACGCCTTGACATTCGACGCACAGAATAAAGAACAGGAATACGGCGGTCTGCACTTCGTCATCACCGTAGATGAATCGACGATCGAAGTAAAAGATGAGATACAGTTTTATCAACGTCCGCAGATACGGGGCGTCGGCTACGACATCGCCCAACCGGTATGCTTCGAAATCGGCGGAGGTTCAACCACTTCGGTACAAGTCAAGACCTCATCGGAACTGAAAGAACTTACCGTATTCTGTTCGCCGGCGGCGACATTGGGACTGCCCGAATCGTTCAATGCCCTCGAACCGAGCGGAGAAGAATCTGCCGCATTGGCAGGGAAAGTGACCGTAAGCCATACACACCAAGCGGAAAGCGGACGTTCGACCGCGACCGTCGCATTCGAAGCCGGTCTGTTCACCGCACTGCCCGAGGGGGAATATGCGTTTACATTCCGCGCTACGGACAATAACCGGAAAATGACGGAAAAGAAACTGACCGTACTCATATCGAACGCCACTTTGGTAACCGAAGACCCGGTAATCGGCAGCGTATGGGCACGACATGCCACTTTGCAGGCATCGAAGCGCAGCGAACCGACCGGACCGGTTACATTCCGTTACCGGGCGACCGGAACAGACGAATGGAGTGTCACGGATCAGATAACCGATCACGGCGACCGGTTCAGCGCTACGATTTACGATCTCACCCCCGGTACGGACTACGAATATCAGGTAGCCGACGGAAACATCATATCGGTTGTCACCTGCCGTTTCACTACCGAATCGGCAACCCAATTGGAGAATGCCGGCTTCGAACGTTGGTCGGGTTCATCGCCCCTATTGGTACACGGCGACGGAGAAGCTATGTTCTGGGATACCGGAAACCACGGATCTGCCACTTTGGGTGTAAATATTACGACCAACGACAGCCAGCTGAAACACAGCGGCAGATACTCGGCGAAACTCAGTTCGCAATATGTAGCGTTAATGGGTATCGGCAAATTCGCAGCCGGAAACATGTTCACCGGAGCATTCGTCGGTACGGAACAGACCACACACGGAATCATCGATTTCGGACGTCCGTTCACTACCCGTCCTGCGGCATTGAAAGGCTGGTACAAATACAATAGCGGTAAGGTAGACCGCACCAGTACATCGATGTTGCCTTCGGGAGTAAACGATACCTGCCACATTTACGTTGCTATCGGCGATTGGGACGGACCGGTGAGAATCCGCACAAGCGTACCGCAACTGTTCTCCTCTGCCGACCCGAAAATCATCGCCTACGGCGAATTGGTACAAGGCGAATCGACTTCGGGTGAAGGATTGATCGAGTTTAACATCGACCTCGAATACCGCGACACGACCCGTATGCCCAAATATATTGTAGTAGTAGCCTCGGCAAGCAAATACGGCGATTACTTCTCGGGAAGTACACAAAGCGTATTGTGGATCGACGATTTTGAATTGATATATGAATAAACGAAATAAAATAATATCGCTCGCCATAGCGTTCGCATGCTGCGGACTTTCCGGCATATCCGCACAGGAAGCCGCACCGGCAGCTCCGGGCGATACGATACAGACGGAAGCTCCTGCGGCGAATGCGTCACGGAAGGCGTTCAACCGGGGAATCAAAATGCACACCTGCGTACCGAAAGGTCAATGGGTGATCGGTGCGAACCTGTCGTTCTCGGAATACGGATACGACGACTATCAGGTATTGATTATCGACGGCATCAGCGGCAACGGATACTCGGTAAAAGCCAGCCCGATGTTCCTGTATATCGTCAAAGACAATATCGGTGTCGGCGGACGCGGAATGTACAGCCGATCATTGAACAAGATCGACAACGCCGACATCACATTGGGCGACGATCTGAGTTTCGGAGTAGACCATCTCTACCAACTGAAACACAGCTATTCGATCATGGCGATCATGCGAAACTACATCAGTTTGGGACATAACCGGCGCTTCGCCCTGTTCAGCGAATTGCAGTTGGGTCTGGGAGGCAGCCAGTCGAACCTCGTCACAGGCACAGGCGCAACACTGAGCGGAACCCATCAAAGTTCGTTCGACGTACAGATCGGTGTAGCTCCGGGTATCATGGCTTTCGTCAATAACTACATGGCTATCGAGGTCAATGTCGCGTTGCTCGGTTTCAATTACAGCAAAATGACGCAGACCGCCGACCAAGTGTACGTAGGCAAACAAAAGAGCGGAAGCGCCAACTTCAAAGTAAATATATTCTCTTTGGGATTGGGTATCTCGTTCTACATTTAACCGAACGAAAACAAACAGATCGCGAACTTTAAAAACTGAATATTTTGAAACGCATTATCATATATCTTCTGTTTCTGTCGGCAATGCCGGTATTCGCGGAGCACGTGGAAAATATCGTCGCCGCGGGAATAACCGACACAGCCCTATCGTCTGCCGACACGGCTGTCCAAGCGATAACCGACAGCCTGTCCATCCCCGCCGCTCCGGTTGCCGCCATAGTATCCGATGCAAAAAAGGACACGCTCGAACACACACCCAACAAGTTCCTGCACAAAACCTTGCATCGGGATTTTTACGACCGCGGAACGACCAACTACCTGTTCATTCCTGCCAAGGAGTGGATGTTCGGTCTTACGGTATCGTACAAAGAATACGACAGCGACGACATCCAATTGCTGTCGTTAATCAAAGACTTCAATTTCAAAGGGCAGACGTTCGAAGTAAATCCGTTTATCGGCTACTTCATCAAGGATAACGCCGCTATCGGACTTCGGTTGGGATACAGCAAAATAGATACCGATCTGGGCAACGTATCGCTACACATCAGCGACGACATGTCGTTCGATATCAACGGACTGGGTTATGCCGAAGATCAATATTCCGCCGCATTGTTCTACCGCACATACGTCGGTCTGGATCAAGGGAAACGATTCGGACTGTTCAATGAGGTGAGCCTCGCATTCACCAGCGCAAGCAGCCGGTTCGTCCGGGGAAACAACGAAGAAGCCCGTCGGACACGCGGCAATTCATCGGAAATCAAATTAGGGTTCAGCCCCGGTCTCAGCGTCTTCATCATGAACAATATCAGTGCCAACGTTTCGTTCAGTGTGGCAGGTCTGCGCTATTCATACAGCAAACAAACATTTAGCGACGGATCTACCGGATCGCGGCACAACAGCGGCATGGACTTCAAGATAAACATTTTAAATATCAACATCGGTGTCACCGTACATATTTAAAGCCTTATGAAAAAAACGATTCGATATATATGGGGCGTTTTATTCGGCATGTTGCTTTCATGCGGAATATACTCCTGCATCAAAAACGATATTCCCTATCCCCGCATACAGGCTCAGATCGTAGCGTTCGAGGTAGAAGGACAAGTGGGACAGGCACAGATCGACGCAACGAACCAAGTGGTTTCGGTGCAGATTGCCGATACGGTAGATTTGAAAAAGGTGAAAGTAACCCGTTTCGAAATCACACCCGACGCGACCGCTTCGGCAACTCCCGATGTGGTCGATCTCTCATCGCCGATAAAACTGACGCTTTCGATCTATCAAGATTATGAATGGACGATTCGCGCCACCCAACAGATCAACCGAATCTTTACGGTCGATGGACAAATCGGTCAGGCAGTATTCGACCCGTATCATTTCGACGCATTCGTGCAGGTAAGCCTTGAAACAGACCTCGCAGCCGTACGCATTCGGGAACTGATGTTGGGACCTGCCGATCAAACCACACAATCGCCTTCGCTGGAAATGCTTTCCGATTTCTCCCGCGGCGGGTTGAACGTAGAAGTACGCTATCGCGACATCGTGGAACAATGGACATTGCATGTGCTGCACACCGATGCCGACATTATCACGGGTACGGCAGATGCCTGGTCGAACGTGGCATGGTTGCACGGAACCGGAATGGAAGGAGCCGCCAACGGATTCGAATATCGCGAAGCCGACAGTGAAACATGGATTGCCGTACCGGATGCCGCCATTACCCACAACGGCAGCGAATTTACCGCCAAACTGATTCACCTGAAAGCTGAAACAACCTATCGCTATCGGGCTGTCGCCGGAGAGAAACAAGGCGAAGAAAAAGAATTTACGACCGGAAGCGCTCCGCAGCTCCCGAACTCGACCTTCGACGAATGGTACAACTCGAAAACCGATAACAGCGGTTACTGGACTCCCAGCGGCGGTGTATGGGATAGCGGTAACAAAGGTTCCGCAATCCTCAATACCGTAGTTACCATGCCTACCGAAGACACTTGGAACGGCAAAGGCAAAGCGGTATATATGGAATCGAAGTTCGCCGGTGTAGGTGCCGTCGGCAAATTAGGTGGCGGTAACGTATTCTTAGGCGAATTTATCGACGTAGACGGAACCAACGGTATCGTACACTTCGGCCGTCCGTTTACCGAACGCCCCACCCGCATCAGAGGACATTTCAAATATTCACCGAAGATCATCGACAAAACGGGTACGACCGTTCCCGACGACAAAAACCCGTGGAAACATTTAGTCGGAAGAATGGACACCTGCCACATCTTCGCATTCCTCGGCGACTGGGGTACTCCTTTCGAAGTCCGCACCAACCCGTACAACCAACGGATTTTCAACAAGCAGGATCCGGGTGTAATCGCTTATGCCGAAGTGTGCGTAGGTGAAGAGGTTCCGGAATACATCGAATTCACATTGGAATTCGAATATCGAGCCACCGACCGTAAACCGACCCACATGGCGTTTATCGCTACCGCCAGCAAATATGCCGACTTCTATACCGGTGCGGTGGGCAGCAAACTGTACGTAGACGATATCTGGATAGAATACGACTACGACGAATAGAACGTAGACGGGAAAGTAAAAAACGACGATGTGCATCATGTCCAATCGACTGCGTTGCCATCGGAATTCGGACTAAGTCGTTTACGCCAGTAAACTCCTGTCGCCCTCATCCTCTGCGCCTTGCATCTTAGACATTCTAACGCACCGAAATAAAACGGGCTGCATTGAAAACTTTATTTCAATGCAGCCCGTTTTATTTCGGTATTGTGCTCCGGTTTATTGGATTCCGGCAGTTTCCACGTCTTTGGAAATCTTCTTTACCAAACCTTGCAGTACAGCACCCGGACCTACTTCGGTAAACGAAACAGCTCCGTCTGCCACCATGTTCTGTACAGTCTGTGTCCAACGTACAGGTGCAGTCAATTGGGCGATCAGGTTTTTCTTAATCGCTTCGGGATCGGTCTGCGGTTGTGCATCAACATTCTGGTAAACCGGACATTTCGGTGTATGGAATGCGGTATTGGCAATTGCATCAGCCAATTCGGCACGAGCCGGTTCCATCAGCGGAGAGTGGAATGCGCCACCGACTTTCAGTTTCAAAGCGCGTTTTGCTCCGGCTGCCAACAATTTTTCGCAAGCAGCGTCGATACCTTCGATCGAACCGGAGATCACCAATTGTCCCGGGCAATTGTAATTTGCCGGTACTACTACGCCTTCGGTAACAGATGCGCAGATTTCTTCAACTTTCTCGTCGGGCAACGCGATAACAGCTGCCATCGTAGAGGGTTTGATTTCGCAGGCTTTCTGCATAGCCATCGCACGGGCGGAAACCAAACGGAGTCCGTCTTCGAACGAAAGAGCACCGGCTGCTACCAATGCCGAAAATTCACCGAGAGAGTGACCGGCTACCATATCGGGCGCAAAATCGGCACCCATTGTCTTTGCCAAGATTACCGAGTGGAGGAAAATGGCAGGTTGCGTAACCTTTGTCTGGCGAAGATCTTCGTCCGTACCGTTAAACATCAAATCCGTGATGTTGAAACCCAAAATATCATTGGCTTTGTCGAACATCTCTTTCGCAACAGGATTGTTTTCGTAGAGGTCCTTGCCCATACCTACGAATTGAGCACCCTGACCGGGAAATACAAATGCTTTCATATCTGTTTATATTAAAAAGTGTTTACAAAAAACGCAGCAAAGGTAATCATTTTCACCATAAAAACGCGCAGCAGGAAGAATAATATTCGGATACCGCCCCAAGCGCGGCGGAGAAAGGCTTTCCTCCTTATCGAAACAGGCTTAATGACGGTTCGAGATATGGCGTAGAAATGCTCGCCGCATCCAACAACGTGTGGAACAGGTAGTCGTTACGCCAATGCTTCGACCGGTTTTCCGACAAACGGTCGAGATAATGCGGATAAGCCTCTATATATTGCGGCGACATCCATATCAATCCTGCCGCATCGTGGGTAAAAGGCGATCCGGAAGCATGCAACCATAAACCGTCCTCGCCCAAGTTCTCCCCATGATCGGACTGATACACAAGTATCGCTTTCCGATCGCGCAACCGCCCGATCAACTGCGAAAGGAAATAATCGGTATAAAGTACCGTGTTGTCGTACGAGTTGATCATCTCTTCCCGAGTATTGGTCGTGAGGATTTTGCTTTTCACGACCGGCTGGAAGCGGGCGAACTCATCGGGAAAATGCGAGTTGTACCACCAATGCGAACCGATGGTGTGGAGTATGATCAGTTGTTTCGGAGCATCGTCGTTCAACAGCCGGTCGAAATCGGGCAACAAATCGCCGTCGAGCCACTGGTCGAACACATAAGAGTTCTTGTCGATATGAGCATATACCAACGTATCGCACTCGTTCATGAAATAGACATACGAAGCCGCGTCTTCCTGATTGGCAAGCCACGACGTACGGAATCCGCACGCATTGAAATAGCTGATAAACGAACGTTCTTCATAAGCCCGTTCGTAATCGGTACTGTCTGCCCGTGTCAGCAAATGAGGAACAGCCCGAAAAGTATAAGTCTGTTCACTATATATATGCGGTAAAGTATAAACCGATTCGCGGGCAAGGCATGGTGTCGTATTCCGTTCGTAACCGTTCAATGCCAAATGGTCGGAACGCAGCGACTCGCCCAATACGAACACCACCGTCAGGGAATCGGCGGTAGTATATGCTCCTGCCGTATGATCGGGACGTTCGCTCCGGACTATCGCCCTCGAACGGCAATAGTCGCGGGTAGAAAAATAGAGATTGAACGGAATGCGATTGGCAACCGGTTCGCGCAGGCGGTCGATGCGGAAGATGCCCCAAAGTAATGCGCCCCCCAAAAACAGTAAAGTCCATGCACGCGACCATACGATACGATGCCAACGATACCAGACCAGACCGGCGGAGAGAAGTTGTGCTACCACGACAAAAACGACCAATGCCGGAGTACAGAGTTCGGCAGAATTCCGCCAGTCGTTTTCAAGTGCAGCATCCAGAATCATCGGTGTAAAAGCGGCATTTGCCGAATATCGGAAATACGCAAGAAGCGAAGCTGCCAACGTCAATAACGGAAACAGGGCGGCAAACAGATAGCGATTACAAGCCAATATTGCCACAAGACAACACAATGCCCCGAACACGACACCCCATTGTGCCGTAAGAATAAATACATCCTTGCAGGTATAGACCGGTATGGAGACAAAATCGGCTGCCGAAAAAAAGAGGGCTTGGAACAACGCCGCCACGATCACAAAAAGAACCGTACGTACAACAGGGTTATGGGCTATCGTTCTTTTTTTCATTCGTCGTTTTCTAAGAAAAATTCATATTCCGGTCTGCATGAGATAGAATTCGTCTACAAAAATAATATTATAATCGATATGTGCGAAAGGTTTTGACATCTTACTCGCATCCTAACGCACCGAAAAGGGGCTGCATCGAAAACTTCATTTCGACACAGCCCCCCGATTTTAGTGACTCCGACAGGATTCAAACCTGTAACCTTCTGATCCGTAGTCAGATGCTCT